>Ga0163108_10000014_pt1 | contig 106200 bp, 85 predicted proteins | sample Fk1155metaG_FD_109644 | JGI IMG/M metagenome (GOLD analysis project Ga0163108, IMG submission 109644) | Marine microbial communities from the Central Pacific Ocean - Fk160115 155m metaG | ecosystem: Environmental > Aquatic > Marine > Oceanic > Photic zone | place: The Central Pacific Ocean...
AGCACTGCAGATGATGAATGATCGTTTCACCAACGAACATGCGGACCTGATGGCAGCAAGCATTGCACGAGCGCTTCCCGCGGCTGACAGCAAGCAAATCCAGGCTGTCTACTGGAGAGCACTCGCCAGGGCTCCGACCCCGCAGGAGTTAAACGACTGCACTTCCTTCCTGGAAATGATGCAGCGCTATCATCGAGAGCAGCTTCCAGCCAAGCAGCGCAGCGCCGCCAGCACGCGGCAACTCCGACACAAATCCCTTACGGATCTCTGCCACGTGATCTTTAACCTTAACGAATTCGTGTACCAGGACTAATGAAACCTCACGACTCCTTCCTGACGCTCCCGCCATCGGCTCACGACTCGCTTGTCAGTCGCCGGCGCCTTTTGCAAACTGCTGGTGCAGGATTTGGATCCCTCGCACTACAACACTTGCTGCACCAGGACACCGCGCTTGCAGTTGACCCTGCCGTGAACCCACTGGCTGCTCGCCTGCCTCACTTTGCCGCGCGTGCCAAGTCCGTCATTTTCCTGTTCGCCTACGGCGGACCCAGCCATGTTGATTTAATCGACTACAAGCCAGCGCTGGAAAAATGGCACGGAAAATCGATCCCCGTCTTTGATAAGGCAGATGCCTTTAACAAGACCACCAAGGACACGGCGATGAAGAGTCCCTATCGATTTGAGCAACACGGCAAGTCCGGTTTATATATCTCCGAACTATTCCCTCAAATCGCTACCTGCGCGGATCACCTCTGCATCCTCAACTCACTGCACTGCGAATCGAACAATCACGCGCCTGCTCTCTTTCAAATGAACACTGGTTTTATTCTTTCCGGTCGTCCCAGCATGGGTTCCTGGGTCACGTACGGCCTGGGATCTGAAAGTGACTCGCTGCCCGCCTTCGTGGTGATGTGGGATCACCGCGGCGGACCCATCGGCGGCGCCCAGAACTGGACTTCCGGTTTCCTGCCAGCGGCTTACCAGGGAACACCACTGCGCAGCCAGGGCGAGCCGATCATTGACCTGAAACCGCCCGCCAACATGACGCCTGGCCAACAGGAGAAACGCCTTCGCTTCCTGGAAACACTGAACCAGCGTCACCTGGCCCAACATCCTGGTGAAGCCGAATTGGCAGCCAGGATTCAAAGCTACGAACTGGCTTACCGGATGCAAATGGCGGCACCCGAGGCCGTCGACCTGGACAAGGAAACGCAGGACACGCACGAACTTTACGGCATCGACCGCCCCATCAGTTCGTATTTCGGTCGCCAATGCCTGCTGGCTCGACGCATGGTGGAACGGGGAGTTCGCTTTATCCAGATTTACTCCGGCGGAGCTGACCAGCAATTGAGCTGGGATGCCCACTCGGGCCTGCGGGAAAACCTGGAACAACATTGCCCAGAAGTAGACCGACCTATTGCCGGACTCATCAAGGACCTTGATCGACGCGGATTGCTTGACGAGACGCTGGTCATCTGGGGAGGCGAGTTTGGCCGTATGCCGACGAACCAGGGAACGATTGGACGAGACCATAACCCACGCGGGTTTAGCATGTTCCTTGCTGGAGGAGGCACCCGGGGCGGCATGAACTACGGTGCCACGGATGAATTCGGTTATGCCGCCGAGGAAAAACCAGCGTCGGTCCACGACCTGCATGCAACCTGCCTGCACCTGCTAGGAATGGACCACGAACAACTCACCTATCACCATCGCAGTCGCGACATGCGACTGACGGACGTCAGCGGCACCGTCATCAAGGACATCATCGCCTAGCAGACGGCGATCGGCAGTCAGCGCCACATCGCGACTGGGCATTCTTAACGAATAGCCGAGTAATCAGTCGCCTTCATGTAGGTTGCTTCCGGCGGCTTGGCCAATCGGCCCACACCTGACTCCCGGGCCGCCTTCTTCCAGGCCGGATCTGCAATAAAGGCCTGCCATGATTTTTTCGCAGCGTCCCGACTGTCATGCTTGATAATGTAGATCAGGTGATCTTTCGACTGGGGCTCATCGGTCGGATGCCAGTAGGCTACCGATGCGATCCCATGCTTCTTGAAGAGTCCAATCGTGTGATCACGAAAGCGAGCATCCAGCTTGCCCAGTTTCCCGGGAGCAGCCTGGTACACCCTCAATTCGAAAACGTCATCCTGGTCCGCCTTACCGTTCTTCCAGGCAGGCGAGTAATCCGTCGAGGTCATGTAGACCGCTTCCGGTCTCTTGGCAAGAATACGGCCATCTTTCTGTGATTCAGCCGCGACTTTTTTCCACTCGGGATCCGCACCGAATGCTTTCCAGGAAGCCTTGGCTGCCTCGCGACTCTTGTGGCTGATGACATAGACCAACGTTTCTTCCTTGTCGGTGGGTGTCCAGTAGCCAATCGACTTCATGCCATGCTTCTCGAAGAGTCGGACCGTATGATCTCGAAATCTCGCATTGAGGTTCGGCAGCTTGCCCTTGTTCGTGGTATAGGTTCGCAACTCAAACACCTCTGCCTGGGAGGTGGAGGGTACGACCACGGTGGCCAACAAAACAGCAGAACTTAACCGGCTTACAAGGCGTCTCATTATTCCGATCCCTTCTGGACAGGTTCACGATCCATGACAAACAACATTTCACACATTACGGATCAATATCTCACAAAAATGAACCCTGAACAATCCTCGAGCCACGGGTTCTTCAGGCAATGTCAGTCACCCCCACGGAAAAGGGGCTCGAGATGTCCGATCCGCACACACTACTGATGAAACACAACTAACCTGTAGATGGCAACCTCGCCACCCGCGGTCGGCAAGTCACCTTTAGTCGTATTTGACTGGGTGTAGCACCCCGCCTTGAAGTAGCACCCCTGCTGCGAGACAACCCAGTCCATCTTCAACTGATCGTTGTACCAGACCTTAACGTGGCCGCCTTCTGCTTCAATCTTGATAGAAAACCGGGTTCCTAGCTTGTAATTAGAGTCGAGTCGCACGCCTGGCAGATCATTGCGTTCCACGAACAGCTTCTTCCCCTCCAACCGCACCATCAACAGGTCATCATCCGGGTGGTGCACCTGGGCACAGACCACGTGTTTCTTGACCACCGGCGTTTCCAGGATCGCCAGGGACGCAACCAACGTGTGGCGTTTTCCATCAGCAGTACCCCAGTTGGCTTCATCGCGACCGCCTGGTTTCATTTCCCTGAGTTCACAGCGGGGATACTTGCTTCCCCGGGTCGTGACCCCATCGCATGGGGCACGAAACAAAACGGACCGATTCGTCGCCGCTACACGAAAGTAGCGCGGGTGCTGGAATTTCCCCAGCTCTTTCCCGGTTATTTCATCCGGCTTGCCTGGCCGATCGGTGTTCTCCGGGAGAGTCAGCTTCCAGCAACTCAGATCCAGCCGCTGGGACGGCAACTCCGCAGCGACAGTCGATTTGCTGATCGACATCAGCAACATAATCCACCAGATCCGTTTCATGATGCTACCTCCTGGCCGAACCGGAAACACAGATCGCCGCACACACTTTCTCATCTTTACCTGCTGGCCCGGGCACCGCCTGGCTTGCGCTGGACCCACCCCATGGGGTCAAGTAGACTGTCTCCTATTGCAAACTAGATCCATTGAAATGTAAACCACAAGAGGTTCGGCCACATGAAACGTTTTATGCTCATCTTATTGTTTCTCATACTCGCAACCGCCAACCTCACCACGACCACAGCCGCTGATCGACCCAATATTATCCTGATCATGGCCGATGACCTGGGCTTCTCTGATATCGGTTGCTACGGGTCCGAAATCAAGACACCGAACCTGGATAAGCTGGCCAGCAATGGCTTGCGATTCACCCAGTTCTATAACACTGCCAAGTGTCATTCCTCGCGGGTATCGCTCTTGACGGGACTCTATTGCGACCAGGCTGGCGGGGCCAGTTTAAATCGTGGAGCAACCATTGCCGAGGTGCTGGGCGCCTCCGGTTACCTCACCAACATGGTTGGGAAATGGCACCTGACCAAGCAACCAACGGACTTCGGTTTTCAAAAGTACTGGGGACATCTTTCCGGTGCCACCAATTTCTTTACCGGCGACAATACCTTTCGACTCAATGGAGAAAACTGGAATGTCCCCAAGACACTCAATGGAAAACCCTTTTACACGACCCATGCCATCGTCGATTTCGGGCTCGAATTCCTTGAGGAGGCGACCAAGCAAGACAAACCATTCCTGCTTTACACGGCTTTCAACGCACCGCATTACCCGCTGCAGGCTCCCGAGGCAGCGATCAAGAAATACGATGGCGAGTACGACGCCGGTTGGGATCAACTGCGGATCGAACGTCACCAACGCCAACTAAAGTCAGGATTATTACCAGCCAAGTGGAAACTGAGTCCGCGGCCTGAACACATTCCCGCCTGGGACAGCCTCAGCAAGAAAGATCGCCAGTGGGAAGCGGACCGCATGGAAGTCTTTGCCGCCATGGTCGACATCCTGGACCAGAACGTGGGACGTTATGTTGAGTTCCTGGAAAAGAAGGACCTCCTCGACAACACGCTGATCCTCTTCTGCTCTGACAATGGCGCCTGCCCCTTTGAACGGACACGCGGTCGCTACCTGAAACCGTGGGACCCCAAGTCCTACTGGACGTATGACGCCAGTTGGGCTCATGCCGGTAACACACCGTTTCGCCTTTACAAGCAAAACCAACATGAGGGGGGCATTTCTTCGCCATTGATCGTCCACTGGCCCCAGGGTCTCAAGACGTCTCCCGGTTCCACGACCGACCAGGCCGGACACCTGGTCGATTTCATGGCAACGTTCGCAGATCTGGCTGGCGCCGAGTATCCGAAGCAAATTGGTGATCGCCAGGTCGATCCCTTGCAGGGAAAATCACTGCTACCCATCTTCCAGGGAAAACAACGCGAGGGACATGAGACCCTGTACTTTCATTTCGGTACCGACCGCGCGCTGCGGCAGGGCCCCTGGAAGCTGGTCTCCGCCAAGTTGGGCAAGTGGGAACTTTACAACCTGGAAGAGGATCGCACAGAAACCAATGACCTGTCCGCCAGTCACCCAGGTCGCGTGAAGGCCATGGCGGCCGAGTGGTTCCGCCTGGGAAAAGATGTGGATCGTCTGAAGGGGAGGAACCTGGCTCCGGTGGGGAACAAAACCAAGTCGCTCGATTTCCGTCGCGATACCAGTTCCGGGACTGCCAAACCGGGTAAAAAGAAAAAATAGAGCTTTCTTAACAGGCCCAGTTGTTCTTGATCTAACATCTCCTGCTATTTACAATATGCATCAGTGAACGTTGATCTATTACAACCATCACCGCGTCGTGAGCAACTCGGAGGACCACCCCGTGCTAAGAGTATCCTTTGGTGACCGCAAACGGAATTGCGCTGGAATTTCACGTCGAAATTTCCTCCAGGTAGGCTCCCTTGGTTTTGGTGGCCTAACACTTGCTAACCTGATGGCAGCTCGAGCCGCCGAAACAAGCGCCGTTAAACGGGACACCTCGGTCGTTTGGTTGTGGCTCAACGGTGGTCCAACCCATATCGAGACCTTTGATCCCAAGATGGATGCCCCGGTCGAGTTTCGCAGCGTGACCGGCGAAGTCAAGACAAACCAGCCGGGACTGACCCTCGGTGGCAACTTTGAGAAGATGGCGACCCTGGCTGACAAGATGACCTTCGTCCGTTCTTTCACGGTCCCGACGAGCAGTCACAATCGAGCAGCCTATTTTGTTAATACGGGTCACAACCAGGGAGCGGACCGTCCGTCATTAGGATCCATCACCTCTCGTGTCCGCGGCTCCAATCATCCGGACACCGGCATGCCCACCTACGTCAAGATGGGGCAGATCGGTTTCAATAGTGAAGTCAATACGATCCCTGGCCCCGCCTGGCTGGGCAAAGCGCACGGACCTTTTTCTCCTGATGGACCGGCCCGCAAAAACATGGACCTCGCTACCGAGGTGAGTCGCCTGGAAGATCGCCAAACCCTCCTGCAAAACCTTGACCAGTTGCGCCGAGACACGGATGCCAGTGGTACCATCGAAGGGATCGACGGCTTTAACCAGCAGGCCTTGACCCTGATCCTCGGCAAAGCACCGCAGGCATTTGACCTCCAGCAGGAAGATCCGGCGGTCGTCGCCAAGTACGGGGACGGCCTGGGAGCATCCATGCTCAAGGCGCGACGATTATGCGAGGCCGGTTGCGGTTTCGTGGCCGTCGCCCTGCAAGGCTGGGACATGCATGGAAATATCAAACGTTCGATGGATAGCCGCGGCCCCCAGGTCGATCGTGCCGTAGCTGCCTTTGTCGAGGACATCTACCAGCGCGGACTGGAGAAAAATATCCTGCTGGTGATTTCCGGGGAATTTGGTCGCACACCACGCATCAACAAGAACGCAGGCCGAGACCACTGGGGACGATTAAGCACCCTGGCCCTGGCTGGAGGAGGCCTCCAGACAGGTAACGTCATTGGCCAGTCATCGCCGAAGGCGGAGTTCCCAGCCAGCAACACCGTTACCACGCAGGACCTGATGGCGACGGTATTCCACACGCTGGGAATCCCTGCCGGCACCCATTTCGATGATCCCGCAGGTCGACCGATTCTCATGCTACCAGCGGGCAACCCCATCCCTGGGTTGATCTAGGCCTATCCAGCAAGCCTGCCGATGGCCGATGCTCGCCTTGTCGTGTAAAATCACTCTCTCGTGGTTTCATCCAGACACATCGTGACAGGAGAGGGGTTTGCACATGACTCGTATTTTCATCCTGGCTTGTAGCGCGCTGTTCATATACATCCCCTCTACCGGCATGGCGGTGGAAAAATCCCTGCAGCTGGCAACTTTCCAGGTAGATGTCACACCGCCGCTGGGATCTCCCCTCTGCAACGGCAACGTCAAGCCGGTCATGGAAATCACCACGCCACTCACCGCCCGCGGCATCGTCCTGCTCGGTGCTGGAAAACCGATCGTATTGTGCGCGTTTGACTGGGTCGGGATTGGCAACGGCAGCTATGACCAGTTCCGGGGTGCCCTGGCAAAGGGAGTCGGAACAACCGCCGATCGTGTAGCCCTGCATACCCTTCACCAGCATGATGCACCAGGCAGTGATTTTATCTCCGAAAAGCTGCTTGCCGAACAGGGACTTAGCAAACAATTCTCCAACCCGGACTTCGATGCCCAGGTGATGCAGCGCATCGCTGCTGCTGCCATGCAGTCTCTTACCAAGGCCCAGCCAGTAACCCACGTCAGCACCGGCTCTGCCAGGGTCGAGAAGGTTGCGTCTAACCGCCGGATCCTGGGGCCCGATGGAAAAGTGGCTTTCAGACGAATGAGCAAATCGACCAATCCTGAAGCCAAGGCTGCCCCGGAAGGGACCATCGATCCATTGGTCCGCATGGTCGTTTTCTGGCAGGAGACCAAACCGCTGGTCGTCATGACTTATTACGCCACGCATCCCCAGAGTTACTACGGGCAGGGACTGGTCAACTGGGACTTTGTTGGCTACGCGCGGCAACTGAGAGAAAAAGCCCTGCCGGGCGTTCCACACATTCATTTTAACGGAGCAGGTGGCAACGTCGCTGCCGGCAAATACAACGACGGCTCGAAAGAAAAACGGCCCCTGCTGGCCCAACGACTGGCCCAGGGAATGCAATTAGCCTGGAAGACGCAGCAGCGATCCCCGCTAACGGCTCGCGATGTCGGTTGGAAGGTAGAGCCCGTCAGGCTGCCGGTACGAGCTACCCTGACCGAGGAGGGGCTCAAGGCGAACATCAAAGACAAATCACTGGCGATCAAGAAACGTCTGCGGGCCGCCCGGGACCTGTCCTTCGTACAACGCATGAACAACGGCCACCGCATTCCGCTTTCATGCCTGCGGCTGGGCAATGCCCACATCGTGCATATGCCGGGCGAGTTATTTGTCGAGTACCAGTTGCAGGTCCAGCAGATGGCCCCTGGAAAATTCATCGCCATGGCTGCCTACGGCGACTATGGTCCCGGCTACATCGGCACACGGATCGCTTACGGGCAAGGGGGATACGAGACAGGCGCTGTCTCGAGGGTGGCACCCGAAGTGGAAAACGTTCTGCTCAATGGGGCCAGGAAACTACTTAACAATCAACCATAACTCACACACATGACTTACCGAGGAAACCGACTATGACTGCTTTCAGGCACCTGTTCACCTTGACTCTGCTGCTGGTAACCACCGCCACGCCGATGGTGCTCCCAGCCCAGGAAGCGGATCGTTTTGCGCTGCCCAAGAGCGAGGAAGGCTTGCCAGGCGAGGGAAAGCTGAGACGATACGCCGGATACGTCAGGACCTGGGCCACTCGACGAGCTGCCTGGTCCAGGCAAGTCACGCAGGATCAAAAAGCAGTGGTCTTCCTTGGTGATTCCATCACGCAAGGCTGGGGCGCCAAGTTCCGAGGCAACTTCGCCGGCATGAAGCTGGCCAACCGGGGCATTGGCGGTGACACCACCCGTGGCATGCTAATACGTCTCCAGGAAGATGTCCTTTCGCTCAACCCGAGTGCGATCGTGATGTTGATGGGAACCAACGACCTCGAGGTTGGCCTCGAACCAGAATTGATTGGTCGCAACTTCACGAAGATCATCGCGGGCATCAAGGCGCATAGTAAAACGACGCCGATTATTCTCTGCCGCATCTTCCCCAGTTCGGCTAGCAAGAAACGTCCTGCCGACAAAATCCAGCAGGTCAATGCGATCTACGAGGCCACTGTCAAAGGAGATCCACAGGTAACGGTCGTGGACACCTGGACTCTCTATGCGACCGCCGAGGGGGATGCCAATCCAAAACTGTTCCCCGACCTGCTGCATCTCAATGCCGAGGGATACAAGACCTGGGCGTCGGCCTTGCGACCCATCTTTGCATCCCTGGGATTCCTGGAAACCAAGCCAACTCCGTTCACCCCGGATGCTGGCTTTACCAGCCTGTTTAATGGCAAGGATCTGACCGGCTGGGGATTCCGAGTTACACCTCCCCGCAAGAAACCTCGCAAGCCGCGTCCCAACGCGCCAGTCTTCGTCGAAATCAAGGAAGCCATTTCCTTTGACGGTAAAACAATGAGCTCAGACCGTCGCTACCAGGCGATCCATGGCAAGCTGGTCGTCACCACGCCTGCCGAGGGGCGCCGGATCCAGCAACTCTGGACCACCGCCGAGTTCGGTGGCAATTTTGTTCTCAAGCTGCAGTTCCGGGCCACACCCAATGCAGACAGTGGTGTCTTTATTCGCAAGCCTCAACTGCAGTGTCGAGACTACCTATTGGCCGGCCCCTACACGGATCTAAAGAAGTACCGGGCGCAGGACTGGAACGACCTGGTCGTGACCGTCACCGACGGCATTGCGCATGCCACTTGCAACGGAGAATTATTGACCGACAAGATGGCGGTACCAGCCAGTGGCCCGATCGGACTGGAAGGCGACCGGGGCCAGATGGAATATCGTCATATTCAACTCAAGCAATTGCCATAATCCGATACTCCGAAAGATCTCCACGCATGAAGAGCCTTTTCTCGCTGTCAGCAGTCTCAACACTACTGGTGCTTGCCAGCAGCCAGCTGCTGGGTGGACCGGCGTTACCCAACATCGTCATCTTCATCTCCGATGACCTGGGACGATTGGAAACGAGCATCCATGGTTCAAAAGATGTCCGTACGCCGACCATGGATCGGCTGGCAGCCAACGGCATGATTTTTGAAAACGCCTACGTGGCTTCGCCTTCCTGTTGCCCTAACCGGTTTTCACTGCTAACCGGCCTGATGCCAGCCCGGCACGGAGCGCACGCCAACCACAGCAAGGTCAAACCAGGGACAAATTTCCTCCTCCCGATCCTCAAGGCCCGGGGATACCACATTGCCTCCTTTGGCAAGGTGGCCCACGGCAGAAACCCGATGCCGGGAGCTGACTTCAAAAGCCTCCCGCCACGGAACATGTCACAAAACGTCCGGAAGTATTTCAATGGCAAGAACATTGCCGGACCCGTCTGCCTGCTCGTCGGCGACCGGCGTCCCCATGTTCCCTGGAGCAAGGAAAGCACCTACGACCCTGCCAAGGTCACGTTACCACCGGACTTCATTGACACACCGGAAACACGCCGACACTGGGCCCGCTACCTGGGCGACATCACGGGCATGGACGAAGAGATGGGCCGGATCTACGAGTTTACCCAGGAGAAACTTGGCAAGAATTCCATCTTCCTCTTTACCAGTGATCACGGTGGACAATGGCCACGGGGCAAATGGAATCTTTACGATTCGGGAACCCGGGTACCACTGGTCGTCAGCTGGCCCGGGAAGATTGCAGCCGGCAAACGAACCGCGGCGATGGTCAGCTGGGTTGACATTCTACCTACCATGCTCGACCTGGCCGGTTGCGATGTCCCCACCCAGGTCGACGGTAAATCCTTTGCCACGGTTCTAACCGGTAAGCAGCAGGTTCACCGCGACAAGATTTTCACGACCCAGACCGGCGATGGCGTCATGAACATTTTTCCCATGCGCAGCGTCCGCATCGACAACTTCAAGTACATCCACAACCTGCGGCCCGATGCCTATCACACCAACCATTCTGATCGCTTACGCAAGGATGGGGCCGGGGCCTACTGGGATTCCTGGGACCAGGCAGCCAAGACTGATCCGCAGGCCGCTGCCATCATCACACGCTATTACACACGTTCAAAAGAAGAACTATTTGATCTCACCAAAGATCCGCTGGAATTGAACAACCTGGCCGAGAAACCCGAGTACCGCAAGACGCTTCGTCAGCTCAAGGCAGAACTGGCAACCTGGACCACGTCGCAGGGTGATGCGTTGCAACCCCATCGCCAGCCTCACCTGATCTCAAAACCACTTCCCGCCGGGAAGGACCTCCTGAAGCAGAAACCAAGGACCAAGAAACAATGACACCTATGAAAACCTCATTATCGAGAACAGTGCTGACCTGTCGCCTGGCCTGGACATTCTGCCTGGTGGCACTCTTTTCCGGTACCGGCCTGGCAGCTGACCGCCCCCACGTACTCTGGATCATTGCCGAGGATGCATCACCGCACCTGGGTTGCTACGGCGAGACAACGATCCGCACACCACACCTGGACGACCTGGCCAAGAATAGCGTCCGCTTTACACAGGCATTTGTCACTAACCCGGTCTGTTCTTCCTGCCGTTCAGCCATGGTAACGGGCATCTATTCAACGACCCTGGGCGCCCATAACCATCGCTCGCAGCGCACCTCCGGCAAGGGGGGTGGTAACGAAGCATACTACGATAGTTTCCAGCTACCGATCCCCTCGATCCCGTCACTCTTCCGCGAGGCGGGTTACCACGTCACCAATGCCGGCATGAACAAGAGTGGTAAAACCGATTACAACTTCACTTCGGTTGACATGTACGATGCCGGCAGCTGGAAACAACGTAAGCCTGGCCAACCCTTCTTTGCCCAGATCCAACTCTCCGGCGGAAAAGCTCGTAATGCCAAGGTCACCAATCCCGTCTCGCCGGATCGAGTCCAGTTGCCACCCTATTACCCAGACCATCCTGTGCTACGAGCAGACTGGGCAACTTACCTGGACTCCTGGAAAAAGGTAGACAACGAGGTCGGACAAATTATTGATTCGTTGCGCCAGGCGGGCATTCTCGACCAGACCGCTATTTTCTTCTGGACCGATCATGGTGTCAGCCACGTGCGTGGCAAGCAATATCTTTACGATGAAGGGATCCACGTGCCGCTGATCATGCAGTTACCCAGGGGGCAACATGCTGGTACCGTTCGGCCCGACCTGGTCGAACATATCGATATCGCAGCAACCTCGCTGACACTGGCGGGGATCGTGATCCCGGAACACCTCCAAGGTCAAGATTTATTAGCCTCGACCTACCAGCCACGCCCGTACATCGTATCCGCTCGCGATCGATGCGATGAAACCGCCGACACCATTCGTTGTGTGCGCACGAAACGATGGAAATATATTCGCAACTTCATGTCGCCGTTGCCTCATTCACAGCCAAACCAGTACAAGGATGGCAAGAGCATCGTCAAGACCATGCGGCAATTGCACCAGGACGGAAAGCTGAACGAACTACAGGCTCGCGTCTTCACGCCATCGCGCCCAACTGAAGAACTGTACGACCTGCAAAAGGATCCCCACGAGACCGTCAACCTGGCAACGCTACCGCAGCACCGGAAACAACTCGAAACCCTGCGAAACACACTCTATCGCTGGATGATCGATAAACGGGACGTGGGACTGATCCCGGAGCCCATCCTGGAAGATCTCGGACGCCAGTACGGCAGCAAGTACCAGGTCTTGCAACAGGAGAGCAACGCCACGCTCGTGCAGGAATTAATACAGCTCATCGAAGCCGGGGAACGAGGCAATCGGCAGGCACTGCAGGCAGCCGTTGTCTCAAAACGTCCGTCTCTACGTTACTGGGCAGCCACCTGGCTTGGCCACCTGCAACCCCAAGCAACAGACACCGCGCACCTGGCCCACCTGGCCCACGACCCGGTGCCCGCCGTACGCGTTGCGGCAGCGCTTGCACTGGGAAGACGTGGGCAGCAGGAAAAATATCTACCGCTCCTGGCCAACCATATCGAAGCGGACAACCTGCTGGTTGGCATGTACGCGATCCGTGCCCTGGAAAAACTGGGCCCGGCAGCCCGCACCGTCCTGCCAGCCATAGAGAAAGCCAAAAAGAGTCCTTACGAATTCACGCGACGTTTCGCAAAACGCCTTTCCAGCCAACTGGGTCCATAAACCAAAGGAGTTGTCGCCATGGCACAGAAGTTCACATTACGAGCCCCGGTTCTTGCACTATTCATGCTAACCCTGGTCTCTCCTCTCCAGGCTAACCAGGACGAGCGGCCCCCTGGCCTTGACCAGGCGATCCGAAATCCGGCGATCCCGATGATCGTGGATGCGACGATCACCAAGTTTTCCAAGGAAGGTTATGCCGTCATCAAGATCAACAAGATTTACAAGGCTCCCAGGCAGCCGGCCGGCAAGAAAGTGACCCTGCCTACCCAGGTCAAGGGATACACATCGGGTACCCGCATCGTACCGCTCCGGATCATCACGGATCGCGGCAAAACCCGTTTCTTGTTTTTCCTCGACGGTGACCTGCTGTATTCCACCTACAACAACCGCTTTGAAATCCGCGAGGACAAGAAAAAACAATTGACTGTCAACACGGGTAGCGGCTGGAAACCACTCAAGGAGATGGTCGGCCTGATTCCCGTAACCAAGTCCAAGAAAAAGTAACCGCAGAATTACCGCTCTGTGACAAACGGAGGCTTGTCAAACGTGGAACCATCGCCCAAGACGCGAGGATCCTTGACTCGCTTGAGTTCGGCCAGTAACCGGGATCGCAACATCTTGCGAATTTCCTCGTAGCGTGGTTTGCCCGCCACGTTATTTACTTGATTCGGATCATCGGCAAGCACGAACAGTTCCTCTTCGGGTCTTTTGCCAAATGCCCAGTCATAGTGCTGACGCCATTTCTTGTCATTGCGATGCTCGATCAACCAGGCCTTGGCGGGACTGGCATCCAGGTCACCAAACGTCACAAACGTATTGTTTTCCAGCACCTTGGTCTCAGGCGTCTTCGTGTCCGTGAGGTTATAGGGATTCCCCATCGGCCAGCGGTCCGGTTTAAAATTGAGGATGTACAGGTAATCGCCGGTTCGCAATGCTCTCTGGGGATAGGGTAAAAAACCCTCGCGTGCCCGAGCCACGTGACGTTCACGTCCCGTGATCACCCAACTGCGATTGGCATCAACCTGTCCCGATTTCTCCGACACCAACACGGGCAGCAGGCTCTTGCCGGTCATGACAGACGGGACATCCGTCTTACCCACTTCCAGGAACGTGGGAGCCAAGTCCATCAGGTTCACGAAATCGTCTACCACGCGTCCACCCTCGCAACCGGGCCCGGCAACGGCCAGTGGCACCTGCACACCAAAGTCGTAGAGATTACACGTGCCTCGCGGGAAGCCTGGCGCACCATGGTCACCGCTGACCACGATCAGTGTATTATCGAGTTGGCCAGAGGACTTCAAGAGATCCACCAGGATCCCTAGTCCTGCATCAAAAGCCTGGACCTCGCCCAGGTAATCTGCCAGGTCCTGCCGCACCTCATGGACATCCGGCAGAAATTCGGGCATTCTCCCTTTCAAGTCGTCCGGATTGATTCCCCAAAGGGCTTTACCGGATCCCTTGATCCATTTTCGGTGGACCAGCGTGGGGCCAAACCAGTAGCAGAAAGGCTGATCGTCAGGGCAGGCATCCAGGAAAGCCTGGAAATTCCCGGCCACCTGGTCATAGAGTACCTGCTTGGAATCGGTAACACTCATCCCTCCCTGGGCCATCCTGATCACGTTCTGGGAAAACTGGTTATAACGGCCACCGGTTTTCTCGTATCCATACTGACCACTTCCGTACGGTGCATCACGCGGCGTGCCGGGACTCCAGACCTTGTAGGTTTCACCAATGTGGTAACCATTGCCCTTGAGTAACAACGGATACGAGGGAATTGCTGGGTCCCAATGAGCGCCCTGCAAGATCGCACCCCGTCCGGTACGAAAGAAATACTGTCCGGAAAGAAGTGAGCTACGGCAAGGAGTACAGGAAGGAGCCGTCACAAAGGCGTGCTTGAACAGCACACCACGCTTCGCAATCGCGTCAAAATTCGGTGTCTTGACGACCTGGCTAACCGAAGAACCGACCTCCAACCCCCGATAGGCGCTGGCATGCCGCCCCCAGTCGTCGGCAAAGGCAAAGAGGATATTAGGACGATCGGCAGCCTGCAAGGAACTACTGCTCAACAACAGGCCCAACAACAACCAGAACGGTGCTTGAAGCTTCATGTTTTTTCCTCTTTCAACGATTCACGTATTCGCAGGCATTACGCTGGCTGCTCATTGTAACCGCTGATCAAACCCTTTCCGACCGGGTGTTGTCACTAAGAACCACCGTTGTTCTGCGGATCTCACGTTATTAGAATAGGCTCCACAGCTGAAATCCTCGATCCCAGGCCCATCCTATCAGTCAGAGGAATTACTGCCATGCGTCTTTTCGCCCTGTTTCTTGCTGTCGCGATCAGCGTCAACATTGGCTGCCACAAGAGTTCCGAAACCACGACCTCCAGGAAAACCCACCACGCAACCACTGGTAAAAACCTGGGCACGCAGGAAAAAACTGAAGCACCTGCAGCCGAAACGGAACCAGGCGATCCCGCTGTCACGGCGGGCGCGGTGGAACTCCCCGCTACCGCCCAGATCGCCGCGCTGCAAAAAGCGGGCGCCAAACTAGCACGTAATGCGGCCGGCCAGATCATTGAAGTCGATCTCGGTGAAACGGGGGCAACCGATGAAGTGCTGGCCCATCTTGTCGGATTGGCTCATGTCCAGGAGATCAGCCTGTATCAAACAAAAATCACCAGCGCGGGACTGGTTCATCTCAAGAAACTGAACAAGCTCAAACGCTTGTTCCTCAACGATACCGCTGTGGGCGATGAGGGACTGGTGGCACTTGGCGGCCTGGTCAATCTTCAGACCCTGGGGCTTTCTGGAACCAAGATCACCGACCGCGGCCTGGTTCACTTGGCCAGGCTGGCCAAGCTAGAGTCACTGTTTGCCCTCGGAACCCAGGTTACTGACATGGGGGCCGACAAGTTACAAAAATCGCTTCCAGAGTGTGACATCACCTACTGACATCAATCGTTGCTCTCGGCCACCGGCAAGGAACTGCGGCCCAACAACAGAATCGATAACAGCCAAACCGGCATTGGCTGCTAAGAATCTCCGTTGTCCCGGGAATCTCCCGCTATTAAGATAGGACCGTCACCTGGAAACTCGTTCCCAAGCCCTTTCATTACAACCAAAGGAACTACTGCCATGCGTCTTTTAGCCCTATTTCTTGCCATTACGATCAGTGTCAACATCGGTTGCAACAAGAATACCGAGACCGCTACTCCCGAACCGGCCAGCAGCGGAACCACCGATGAAACCCAGGGCACCCAGGAGAAAGAAGAAACGCCTGCAGAACATCCAGCGATCACGGTTGCCAACCAGGTGCTCGCTGCTATCCAGGCAGGTGATGCTGCTGCCATGAAACCTCTGCTCAATGCCACCAACCAGGAAAAGGTAAGCGATGACGAAATAGCCCAGTACCTCAAAGAGGAAAAGGGAACCATCGGTGATGTCACTCAAGTCACGGAAGTCAGAAAGCGGCAACGCGAAGGCGAGGTAGCCGCAAAAATACGTGTTCGAGGAGATGAGGTATTAGTAGTGGTTTTGACGCTCGAGGAGGGCCAATACCGTTTCGAAGACATCAATAGCCCTTCGGTCGCTGACTACGATTCGCTGGAAAAGATCGCTCCCTGACAAGGCCTTCAATCCGCAGCTGCTAACCTATCACTCCCATCCTGTTAATTGCCTAACCGGAATGGACTTTCCCGCCTGCACAACCGATATCTAGCGATAGATGAGGTTGAAATATGCGCAATCGTCGGAAGTTATCAATTACGGCATGGGTGCTAGCGTTCTGTACATCGCTCCCCTGCCTGGCCCAAGAGCATACCACCGAGCAGGGTGTGGTTGTTTACGAGGAGCCGGTCACGCTGGTTTCTCTGGACGAGATTTCCCTGGCAGACCGACTTAAGGCTCCGAAGTCAGGCTTGCGTGACGTCGATTTCGGTGGTCAATTCCGGATGCGTTATCACCGAGAGCGAAACCTGAGAAATTCCCCGACTGTCCCCAATAGCCGTGGGCTAACGGGCGCCAGTGATGACTTCTTGCTTTACCGCACACGCCTCTGGATGGATGCCACGGTCAACAAGCGACTTCATGTATATTTCGAGCTCCTGGACGCCGAGAGCAACCTGGAAAACCTGCCACCGCGATCCACTGAAGTTGACCGCCTGGACATACATCAGGCCTACGCCGACCTGACGATCAACGAACAGTTGCAATTGAGAATCGGCAGGCAATCTCTCGATATCGCGTCCAGGCGTCTCGTGGGAATGGGTGAATGGACAAACACGCGAAGGGCCTTTGATGGCCTGCAGGTTTCACTCGCTGGCGAGAAAATGGATTTCGATGCTTACTATTTACAGCCGTTATCAATGCGGCCACATGAATTCAACCAGACAAATCACGACATCAGTCTTTACGGGATTAACACGCACCAGCATGTCGACGACGATACAACCCTTGATTATTACTGGCTGGCCCTGGACATGGATACTATCGGCGCCCGCTATGATACACTCGGCGTCTACTGGAAAGGTGCACGCGGCAACCTGTTGTACGAGTTGGAAGGTGGCGTCCAGGTCGATACGAATTTCGATGACACCGAGCACAAGGCTGGCTACGGCACCATCGGACTAGGGACCGACCTGCAAGGGCGACTGGCTGGCCAACTGTGGGTTTATTACGACTGGGCCTCGGGCAGCAACTCCAGCGGCAACGGTTTCCATCATTACTTTCCTCGCACCCATTCGTTCCTTGGCTACATGGACCTATTCGGCCGTCGCAACATCAATGACCTGAACATCCGCTGGACGCATGAACCGAGTGATCGGCTCAAGTTACTGCTGTGGTACCACTACTTCAGCCTCGCCAACACAGGTGATGTCCCTTACAACAACAACCTGAAACCCTTTGCCGGACTTGGCACCAACAGTTCCGGAAACAATAGCCTGGGACACGAACTGGATTTCCAGGTGACCATTACGGTGAGTGAGCAGCTGAAGTTCCTGGTCGCTTACTCTCATTTCTTTTCCGGCGAGTACTACCAGACGACGACGGGCGTGCCCTATGCTGGCGACGCCAGCTTCTTTTACACCCAGATGATGCTGGAATTCTAACCTGGCATAGCGAAGACATTCGGGCAACCTGTTGCCCTGCTTCTGCTTATCTCATCACACCTGCCTGGGGTTGCTACCAACCACCTGATAGCAACCCCTTGTGCTCCGTTGCCGCACCGCTATATTGCGGAACCCGCTCGATTGCGGGGAGACTTTTTCACCCGCCAAGAGAAGGGACCGTAACCATGAAACGTACCGGCACTATGCGTCTGACCGCCTGGCTGATTGCACTGCTCGTGGTGGCAACATGCCACGCCGATGACCCGACGGCAGCCGACATCAAGCCGGCCCCAGAGACACTCAGATCACTGGAGCAAAAGATTAATGAGATGCGGGAAAGTTACGGGTTAAAGAAACTGACTGTCGTTGCAGACTTATCCAAGAAGGCCCAGCAACATGCCAACTGGATGAAGGAAAATGGGTTGATCCACAGTAGCATGGGATATCCCGAGATCATTGCCCGTGGCCAGAAGACACCGGGCGGTGCGGTCAATGCCTGGCTCGGTTCCCGAGGCCATCGTGCCATTATGCTGGGTGGTTACCAACGTTACGGAGTCGGCTGCATCGTTCTGGAGGATCGCGACTACTGGATTGCCATCTTCGAGTGAGCAATCCGCCGCTGGCAGCTCCTGGAGGGACACCTTGACGGAATCTCGGTCCCGGGCGTGAACGAGCCTGTACTTTCACGCTCTCCCCGGATGGCCTAAACTCTTACATAGCCAGTTTGGTAACCACCTACCCGGCTTTGCTCCGACAAAGAGAATCCCTCAATGGACTTAATGCCATGACCACCTCTTCTGCTCGCTCACACCGCCTGTCCTGTTTGCGTCTGACCCTGGTGTTACTGGCCATCTGGTCTTTTGTCAGCCTTGGTTGCAGCATTCTATTTCGCAACTGGATGGATGCAAACATGCCACAGGTAGGCAATGCCCCCTTTGGATTCTGGATGGCCCAGCAGGGATCGATCATCTGTTTCGTGCTCCTGCTGATCGTGTACGCGGTCCTCATGCATCGACTCGACGCCAAGCACGGATATACGGAATAAGGCAGCAACATCATGGTGGACCAAGGCACACTCAATTTCATCTTCATCGGGTTGTCGTTTGCTCTTTACATCGGGATCGCCTTCCGATCGCGAGCCACTTCCACGAAGGAATACTACATTGCCGGCGGCGAGGTATCACCGCTAGCCAACGGCATGGCCACCGCCGCCGACTGGATGTCCGCCGCCACCTTCATTTCCATGGCTGGAACCCTGGCGATTGGGGGATATGACGGGTCACGATTCCTGATGGGATGGACTGGTGGCTTCGTGCTGCTGACCGTGCTGATGGTTCCTTACCTGCGAAAGTTCGGCAAGGCAACCGTGCCTGACTTTGTCGGTGACCGATATTACTCCAACCTGGCACGCGGTGTAGCCGTCTTCTGCGCCATCTTTATCTGCATGACCTATATCATGGGGCAAATGCGAGGCGTGGGCGTTGTCTTCTCACAATTGTTTGGCATTGGCATCCCGGCCGGAGTGCTGATCGGGGCCGGTATCGTCTTTGTCTATGCTGGCCTCGGTGGCATGAAAGGAATCACCTACACGCAGGTGGCCCAGTACTGCGTGATGGCCTTTGCCTACACGATTCCAGCTATCTATATCTCGATCGCGCTGACCAACAACCTAATCCCTCAACTGGGCCTCATCGGTAATGACACGACGGGAGAGACTGCCGTGCCCTTCCTGCAAAAGTTAAACGAGATCAACACGGAGCTGGGATTCCAGGAATACACGTCCGGCAAGCTATCCACCATTGACATGTTCTGCATTACAGCAGCGCTCATGTGTGGAACCGCAGGCCTGCCCCATGTGATCGTCCGTTTCTTTACCGTCAAGAATGTCCAGGCCGTTCGCAAGTCTGCCTGCTGGACCCTGGGATTCATTGCCGTTATCTACCTGACCGCTCCTACGATTGGTGCCTTCTCTCGGGTCAACCTGATCGAGAACCTCAACAACAAAAAATACACAGAAGCCCCAGATTGGTTCAAGGAGTTTGAAAACACCGGACAGATGGCCTGGATCGACAAGAATGACAATGGCTTGATCGAATACATGGGGCCTGGCAAGTCACCCAACAACACATACTCCGTCTTCAAGGGGAAGGCACCCAGCTATCCCAAGTCCGATGCACCCAAAAAGGAACGCCTTGGCAAGCACGGTCAACGCCTGCTGGCCAGCGAAAGCGACACCTCGAATGGCAACGAACTCTGGTTTGGTAACGACATCATGGTGATGGCCAATCCTTACATGGCTGGACTCCCTCCCTGGGTCATTGCCCTGCTCATGGCAGGGTGTATCGCGGCCGCGCTTTCCACCGCTGCCGGGTTACTATTGGTCCTCTCCACGTCCATCTCGCATGACTTGATGAAAAAGATACTCAAGCCGGAACTGACCGACCGAGAGGAAGTCAATTATGCCCGTTTGGCAGCCTTCGTGGCACTGGCTGTGGCTACCTACTTCGGGATCAACCCTCCCTCCACTTTTATCGCCAAGACGGTCGCTTTTGCCTTTGGACTGGCGGCATCCTCTTTCTTCCCGACTCTATTAATTGGCATTTTCTCCAAGAAGATGAGCCGCGAAGGAGCCATCTCCGGGATGATCTGCGGCATCGGATTCACGATGGGATACATTATCTATTTCCAATTCCTGGGGGGAACCAAGGAGCAATACCTTCTTGGTATCTCTCCGGAAGGTATCGGAACCGTCGGCATGCTGGTTAACTTCGTGGTTGCCTTTGGCGTCAATGTCTTCAGCCCCGAGCCGCCCCAGGAGGTCCAGGCAATGGTAGAAAACATCCACGTCCCCACCGGTGCCGGCAAGGCGACACTCCACTAGCCGGCAGGACCTGGTTCACAAGCAACCTGGCAACCTATTTCCATGAAATCCGTTTCGCAAGGCAGGAACCGACCATGCAATCTATCACGCAATCACTCACAGCCGCTCTCCTGTTAGTTGGTCTCGTCTTGGGAGACAGGACGAACGCCGAAGACATCAACTCCCTCAGTGACGCCGAGGACAAGCAGGGTTTCAAGCTCCTATTCGATGGCAAGACCACCAACGGCTGGCAACACAAGGGAAACTGGCTCGTTAAGGACGGGGCATTAACGCGAGAAGGGAAGGGGGGAGGCCTGACCTACACGATCTCCAAGATCCCAGATGATTTCGAACTGCGATTTCAATGGAAGGTTGCCGAGGGGAGCAACAGCGGTATTTACTACCGTCCCGGCCAGTACGAGTACCAGATCCTCGACAACAAGAAGCATCGTGATGGCATCAACCCACGCACCAGCGCCGCTTCTCTCTATTTTTGCGTAGCACCTGCACGTGACGCCACGCGACCAGTAGGAGAATGGAACCAGGCCAGGATCATTTGCCAGGGCACCGTCATTCAACACTGGCTCAACGGGGAAAAAGTGATTGACTTCGATTACACCGATCCGAAATATGCCTCCCACGTGGAACGCCTGGCCTTACGCGGCGGCAAGATGGATGACCGCGGTCGCAACCTCATGCTCCAGGATCATGGCGACCCCGTCTGGTATCGTGGATTCAAGTTACGCACGCTGCCTGCAGGTGTAAAACTGGACCGCAAGCCGGTACAGGAACAAAAAATGTCGGCCGAGGCCCTCAAGAAAGAACAGGAAGTCCTCAGCCGATTCAAGAAGTAACGCTGCCTGGACTGCCAGGCTCGACTACCTGGAGATCCAGGTGTTTCATGGCAGCCAACACCGCCTCGATCGTACTCACGAAAAACCTGCTCGACCTAGATCGCTTCAGCAATCACTGGATTGGTGAGCGTACCAATTCCCTCGATCTCGATCGTGATCTCGTCGCCGTCCTGCAGGAACACGGGCGGCTTCCGCGCGGCCCCAACCCCATGGGGAGTTCCTGTAAGGATCACGGTGCCTGCGGCCAGTAACGTACTGCCACTCAGAAACTCGATCAACGTAGGAACATCAAAGATCATGTCATCTGTATTCCAGTCCTGCATCACCTCGCCGTTGAGAATTGTCTTGATGCCGAGATTATTTGGATTGGGAATCTCATCAGGGGTTACCAGGCAAGGTCCCAGCGGCGCAAACGTCGCAAACGTCTTTCCACGACACCATTGGCTACCCCCTTTTTGTATCTGCCAGTCGCGTGCGCTGACATCATTGGCGCAGGTATAGCCCAGCACGTAATCAAGTGCCTCCTCCTTGCTGACATTGTGGCAATCACGACCAATCACCACGGCCAACTCGCACTCGTAATCCACCGCGTCGCTGGGCAACTTGCGTGGCAACACGATCGCATCGCCTGGATTCTGTACCGCACTACTGGTCTTCATGAACAGCACAGGATATTCGGGAATCGCCTGTCCACCCTCTTCAGCATGCTTGCGATAATTCAGTCCGATACAGAGGATATCCCTGGGCGTCACCGGGGCCAGCAGTTTACTGACCTCAACCACCTCTCCACTGTCCTCGATTTCACCTCGCAGGTCTCCTTTAATCCGTGTCACAGATCCATCTGCTTGCTGCACCCCGTGCAGCACGTTTCCTGATACATCTTCAAATCGCGCGATTTTCATGGTTTCTTCCCTATCACAATAGTTTCCTGTTCCGCACCATTTTCCCACCAGCGGCTCTCGGCAGCAAGGGGGAGCGACGAATCGCATTTCGCTACCAACTGCTTTATAATGTAGCCACATTTATCGAACAGCGGTTCTCTTTCCAACCCTGCGGGACGCCAAGCCATGGTTTCAATTCGCGACTGGACTGTCTTTCTCGTCTCTACGATGCTGGTGCAATGCGTGGCTGCGAAACCTCCCCCGTCTCTCATACTGGAAGTCGACGCTGGGCGTTATCTCCGCGAGAACACTCCCGTCAGCATCGCGTTACCGACTGAATACAACGAGACCTCGAATTTCCAGCTGAAACGTTTAAGCGACAACGCCACCGTCCCCATTCAACGGACTTCAGCTCGAAGCAATGTACAACTTTTCTGGATCCTACAAGAAACGCTCAAAGCGGGCGAGGTACGCCGCTACCAACTGGGTCCGCAACCAACGTCGCCAACCAATAACCCGCAGGTTACCTGCCAGTTCGACAAGCAGCATGTGATCGTTAAGGTCGGAAAACTTCCTGTCCTGCAATACAACCATGCTGTCATCGAGGCGCCGAAACCACTCGACAGCAAGTACCGACGCAGCGGTCACATTCACCCCATTTACAACCCGGCGGGGCAATCTTTAACGGATGATTTCCCGCCGGACCATGCCCATCAGCATGGCCTCTTTTTCCCCTGGGTGCGCACCGAGTATGGTGAGCACCCGATCGACTTCTGGAACCAACTGGGGGAAACGGGCCAAATTGAACACGTCAAGTTTCTTCACAAGGGACTCAGTGGCAATGTCTTTGGCCAATTCACGGTTCAATTGACCCACACCGATATTACCGACAAGCAACAGCCGGTCGTCGTACTTTGGGATACCCGGCTCGTGCGTGTTTTCAACCTGCGGGATTATTTCCTGTTCGACCTGGAATCGTACCAGACCTGTTTCACAGAAACTCCGTTATTGGTCAAGAAATACCATTACGGTGGCCTGGCGATTCGCGGAAACCGCCAGTGGTTTAGAGAACAAACCGCGGGTCGTGTTCGCACCTTGCTTGAGTCAAAACCAACGGCTCAGCAGATAGCTCACTTTCCAGTCCCGCGAAACTACCTGACGAGTGAAGGCAAAACCTGGTTTGACGGAAACGAAACACGCGCTCGCTGGGTGGACATGCATGGCAACATCGACGGCCAGCCGGCTGGTATCACCCTGATGTGCCATCCAGGCAATTTCCGTGCCCCTCAACCGGTTCGCCTGCATCCTCACAAACCCTACTTTTGCTTTGCACCCATGCAACTGGGCGATTTTGAAATCACGCGCGGTCGCGTTTTTGCTTCCCGCTACCGCTTTTATGCCCACAGTGGTCCGGTTGATGCAGAAGAATCAGAACGGCTCTGGCAGGATTACGCCGAACCGCCCAGGGTGCGTATTGTCGCAGTCGGCCGCTAGGCCTCTTGCTGCAGGAATTGCCGCACAACCTGCAAGAACCGTTCCGGTTCATCCTGGGAAACCATGTGGCTGCTGTTCGCAAACAACTCCAGCTGCGCGTGGGGAATTTTCTCGGCAATGAGTTGCGACTGTGATGGTGGACAGATCCAGTCATGGGCCCCGGCTAGGACCAGCGTGGGACAGCTAATGGATGGAAGTTGCTCGATGAAATCAAACGTTTTCAGGAAACCACCGAACCCCTGGTTCAACTGCTGGTAGTTCCGAATTCCACGACACCATCCCTGCGCGTGCTTTTCCGGATCGAACTGCACGGCGTACATTGGCCCCATGACTCGGTAATACTCCTGCAATTGTTCCTCGTTTTCAAAGCTGGCATCCCATAGCCACTGGCAAACACGTTTCTGTTCTGCCGTTCCCCGTTCCTCCAGGATCGCCTGGCTTTCCTCCATGAACCGGTAGCTCGGTGCTGTAACCGAGAGAATCAGTCTCTCCAGGCGGCCTGGAAATTCGATCGCATATCCTTGCGCAACCATGCCTCCATAGGATGAACCAAGCACGCATATTTTTTCCAACCCCAGGTAATCCCGCAACGCATCCACATCTCGCACATTTTGCTCCAGCGTGCAGGTGGCTGGATCATCCACGCGACTGCGCCCGGAACCACGGTGGTCCACGTAGACCAACTGCGCCACGTCACGCAATTCGCCCACCCTGGTCTTGAAACCGGAGTGATCTCCACCGGGGCCACCGTGAAGCAGGAAAACGACTGGCCGCTGAACCATTCGATCGGGTTCAGCGACCAAGCCCATCCCATCCACGTCAAAGTAGATATCGGCACCGTCTAAGCGTGCATGCATGATGTCGCAGTCTTTCTATCAGACGTTTCCAGCGTTACTCTCCCAGCAACTTCGCCACCATGCTTTCGATGGATGATGCCCAGATCTCGTAACCCTGTGGGCTCAAGTGCAGCAGATCCGGCATGATTTCCCGCGAGAGTGTTTTATCCTTGGCAAGGAACTTGTCTCCAATGTCCAGGTAATGAACCTGCTTGCCATCTGCCAACTTGGCCATCCCCTGGTTTGCCCCCTCGTTCACCTTGCGGCGTTTATCGTTGGCGTCCTTTCCACGTGGAAACACGGCCAGGATCAAGACCTTGGTCTGGGGAGTCTTTTTCTTTAGCTGGCCGACAATCACCTCGACACCCTCGGCAATCTGGGCCGAGGTATTGTTGCCGGAATTATTAGTTCCAATCATGATCACTGCCAGCTTTGGACTAATTCCCTTCAGGTTCCCGTTATCCAGTCTCCAGATCACGTGCTGGGTTCGGTCTCCACCGATACCAAGATTGACCGTGTTCCGTTTTCCATAGTACTTCTGCCAGACCTTTTTCCCGTTGCCTTCCCAGCCCTGGGTAATCGAATCTCCGATGAAGACCAGATCAACTTTACCTGCCTGGACACGCTTATTAAAACTCTCATGGCGTTTCATCCAGCCACCAGAACGTGGTACGGGACGCACAGCATCATGGTCGGCTTTTTCATTGGCCATGAGTGGCGTACTGACAGCCATCATTACCGCGATTACAACTAGCCACATGGTCATCTTGGGGGTACTCACCTGCATCACTTCTCCTTGGTTAAAATCTCACGTCAGTAAATAATGTCCACACTTTCAATTCGCTAGTCTGATTTTCCTGCCTCCGCTGGCGGCTTGACTGGTTCTGGCAACTGCTTGATCCAGGAGCGCAGCAGGTCGACTGCCGCTTGATCAACCACCCTGGTTCCCAACTGGGGCATCTGCCCGCGACCACGCCGGGCCACGCGCAGGAACAGCGTGGAACCGTCCGGGTTGCCGGGTGCAATAATGCGTGCATCTTCCAGGCCAAACCGGTCATGCACCGGGGCCGCGCCAATGGCCTTCAAACGCTTGAGATCCTGGTGATATTCCAGGTTAATCTGCGAATTTCCTCCCCCCGCATTCACATGGCACTGGGCGCAATTGGAATGCAGGTAGGAACGAGCGCGTTCATCCAAGGAAGCCGTTGCATCATAGGGATTTACCAGATTTCCGTAACCTGCCGGACCATGGAACAACAGAGCCGTCTTTTCGGGTGCCCTGCGCTGCCCCACGACGTTGGCAACCCGGGTCATCTGCGTGTTCACCTCGGCAGGCTTGAGCCCAGAGGCCACCAGTTGCTGACGGCGTCTGGAGACAGCCTCTTTCTGCCAACTGGTCTGAAAGAGGCCCAGGTGCTCCAGCGTACGAAACTGGTGATCCTTGATGCCGTTGTAATCATGCACCTTGTTCATTTGCAGGGTAGATACCCCGAGCACGTAATTCGATGCTCGACTGTGACACACCATGCATTCACTGCGACTGGGATAGTGCCAGATTTGTTTACGCACACCTGCTGCCTCTTTCAACTCGAATGCCTGATCACGACCGGCTGTCTCGACCAGGTGGGCTTCCGTCTGTTCATCATTCCAGGCATAGGAATACCCAACCCATTCACCTTCTTGCCGTGTCATCAGCCGGGTCTCGATCCACCTTCGTGAAGCGGCCTTTCCAGATTCCATTTCCAGGGCAAAGGATTTAACCAGCACCGTCTGCTCCGGCAACCCCCAGGCCTTGGACCCGGTAAACTCGATCCGGGAATCAGCCTTGGGCAAGGCCAGGAAGCGAGACTTGATGGCGCCGTCCGACCATAGGGGGGCATTTACCGAGTACGGGATCAGCGAGGGTTGCACCACGTGGCCCGCAACAGATTTAAAGAGACCGGTTTCACTGAGGCGACGTGGAAACGCTGAGGCGGCCGCTGGCATGGGCTTAGGCTGCAATCGATAGATACCGCCACCTTCGCCTCCCTGGTAGTCGAGCACCAGCAATTCTCCATCCGGATCGATCGCAAACCCGGAAATGGCAAGACTGGAGTCTGCGATCTCCTGGTGGTACTGAATCTTCTTACCATCATGCCGCACAGCCCAAATCTTACCGGTGGAATAGTCACCGTAAACATACGCCCCCTGCAAACGCGGATATTTTCTGCCATGGTAAACCACGCCGCCGGTCAGGGAACGTGCTTCCCGATGGTGATGTTCCACGGTGGGGAGGGTGTGAGGCCAGGGAGCCAGTTTCCTTTGCAGGTAAAACGGATGGCTACCCTCGTAGACACTCCAGCCGTAATTCGCTCCACGCTTGATTAGGTAGGCCTGCTCCCACAGGTCCTGTCCGTTATTTCCAACCCAGATATGTCCCGTCTTAGGATCGACGGTCATCCGCCAGGGATTACGCATGCCCACACACCAGGTCTCAGCTCGCAGGCCCGGTTTACCCACCAGCGGGTTATCCGCCGGGATACTGTATTCTCGTCCGGGATCAGTCTGATCCACATCAATACGAAGCACCTTGGCCAACAGGTGATCCAATCCCTGGCCCGTGACATTGTCGTCTGAATCGGAGGTCCCATCTCCGGAGGTAATGTACATCATGCCATCGAGACCGAAGACCACCGCCGCCCCGTTATGACCATTCGATTCCCATTGAATGATGACTTTCTCAGAATCCTTCAACAGCTGGTAGGGCGGCTTCCGGCTCATCGTATAACGAACGACCCGTGACTTCTTGGGGCCACCCTTGACCGCTGCATTATCCCCCACGTACAGGTAACCGTTGCTGGCAAAGCGAGGATGAAACGTGAAATTGTAGGCCACGGACTCAAGTTCCATCAGTACTTCCACGTCCTCGCTACGGGGAGTTTCCCTGGTACGCATCATGCGTGCTTTGCCGCTCTTGGGATCCTGATCCAGGAAAACAAGCTGCCGTGTACCTGGTTGCACCATGGCAAACATGGGAGCTCGCAGTTTCAGATCTGGATACGCCGGTATCACCTGGTAGGGGAGCGGGGGGTCGGGCGACCCGACGACCCGGGATGTTGTTGCCGGCACGAACTGCTTCACTCCAAAAGGACGCACCGCGTTCTGATTTCCCAATCCCACGAACTGCAATGGCAGGTAATCCTCGTGCCGATGAAAGTCTCGCTCCTGCAGGGGCGCGGTCGTCGACAACTCGGGAGCCTTGCTGGTCTTGCTGTAGTCATAACGACAGAGTGCAAGCAGCCATTGCTCACCCACGGCTGGACGTCCCCCGGTACTCAACATGTCTGTCCACGGGATTTTCCCTTCCACGGACCACCCCCGGTCCTGATCCTCGCGTTGATTCAGCGAGCCTTTTAGCCGAACCCTGGATTCCATATGAAACACGAGTTGGCTGGCATATTTCTCGAAGAGTCCCGGTTCCCGGCGAGCCACGAACATGTCCATCGTGGTACCGGCTGCATTAACATGAAACTCGTAGTAACCCGATTTTTCCCTGGAAGGTTTCAGAAACAACTCGAACACATCGTTATTCCATGTCTTTCCATCATGTTCCTTGACATCGGCAAACAGGTCCCGGTCTTCCAGGTCCACGTAAAAGTAGAGGTAATCGCGATCCCACAACAGTCGCGCCCGTGTTTGTGCCTGCGCCAACGGTTGTTCTCCAGGAACCCAGGGCAGATAGAACCCTTCGATCAGCTGGGCCTTACTCCATGCCGGTTCCGTCGCCTGACCATCAAGCTCGATCACGCCATCTGCCCAACGACACTCGAACCGCTTTGCTCCGCGAGCCTGCACACGATTCGCCTCGGTAGCCGGTGTTTCGCACGGCAGGCTAACCACTGCCACAAGGCAGAGTATCAGCAGGCGCAACAACCTGTTCATTCCAGCAATATTCCGCAGGTAGCTCATCGCATGTTCTCCGTTGCACAGAAAGTTTCCATGAGTGGGATCGCATTATCTCACAACAGAAAAAATAATCCAGCGAATGCCTGTCGTTTCGACCAGTTTAAAGCCCCGGATTTTACTCTCCGCAACCCGTTTCCGGTAAGGAAAGTCGGTTTGTCTGCTCGCTCCCCGGCAAAACACGCGATTCACCTTGACCACCCCTGCACGAGGGTTAAGCTGAGGGTATTCACCCCAAACTTTCCCCGAGTTCGTGGAGTTTCCCCATGAAGCGTCGATTACTACCGGTCGCTTGCCTCGGCGTGCTGCTGGCCGGCTGGAACCTGGATACACAAGCCGCCGACTACTTCTTGACCATCGGCGGAGGCTATGCACCGACTGGCAACCAGGCTTCCCTGGAAAAGAACGTTCAACTCTTCCAGCAACTCGTCAAGGAACAGTACCCCGCCGATCAACCCCATGCGATTTTCTTCAGTGATGGAAGCAATCCCGGGAGAGATCTACAGTACCGCGACCCGAAACTTGTCATCCCCCCAATCAACCTGGCCCTGGCCCAGATTTTCGGCAAGGGGGACAACCTGGCCTACCAGTACCGAACCCACCAGGTACAATCCATCCAGGGTGGATCCAGTCGCAAGAATATCCAACAGTGGTTTGAGAAGACGGGTGCCCGGCTGAAGTCCGATGACCGACTTTTCATTTATGTCACCGCCCACGGTGGCAAGTCAGAGAGCCGCCGCCAACCCTACAACACCACGCTATACCTGTGGAACAGCGAGAAAATCAGCGTTACCGAGTTTTCCGGGCTGCTCGATAAGGTGCCCAATGAAGTTGCCGTCATGACGGTCATGGTCCAATGTCACTGCGGTGGCTTTGCCGATCTAGTTTTCAACCAGGCAGACCCGACGAAGGGAGCTTCCAAGGCGAACCGCTGCGGTTTTTTTGCCACTGTCTATGATCGCCCTGCAGCTGGCTGCACGCCGGATATCGACGAAGAAAACTACCATGAATACAGCACGTATTTCTGGGAGGCGATTCGCGGAGCTACACGCACCGGAAAGCCGGTCGGCAATTGTGATTACGACAACAATGGAAGCGTTTCGTTCAGCGAGGCCCACGCCTACGCCGTGATCACCTCCTCGACGATTGACATCTCGGTGTCCACCAGCGACTCATTTCTCCGCGCCTATGGGAAACCGGCCAGGGGCAGCACCCCAACCACGAATGCCTTACTGACTGCTGATTCGCCGTTTGACCAGTTATTTAAGTCCGCGACACCCAGCCAGCAGGCAATCCTCACGGGGCTCTCTCAGCAGCTAAAACTATCGGCACGAAACCGAGGGCAGGAAGCCTGGAATCTCGCCAGGGCTATCTCGAGCCAGAAACAAAAACCGACTGGTCAACTGAACTCGAAGTCCAAGGAGCTGACGACCCTGCGACGAGAAATCCGCAACCAATTGACCCAGGCCTGGCCCGAACTGACGGAGCCTTTTCATCCTGCCTTACCGCAGTTGCTCGAGAAGCAGGGCGACCAGATTTTCGCCACGATCCGTAAGCACCCGCGGCATGATCGTCTCAGACAACTGGAAAAAGAGGTTGAACAGCTGCAGTCGCAGGTACTGGATCTTGATCGACGCTGGGCCAAGGCGAAACGGCTACTGCAGGCACTGGAAACGGTTGCCCTGGCGGCTAACCTACCCCAGGTGGCCTCGGAAGAAATCCAACAACGTTACCAGCAATTACTTAAGGCAGAAGCTGGTACCTTTGGTTCCCAGGATGCCACGGTAGCTCGCAAGAACTCCCCGCCTGAATAAAACCAAGTCCCCGTGTTCCTAAAGATTGAGGATGACAGACAACATGAGAGCTGTCTTGACCCGAACATTTTGCTCGCTGCTGCTTGCGGCTGGTGCAACGCCCCTTGTTGCTGCAGAAATCACGCCCCAGCAACGGGATTTCTTTGAAACCCGGGTACGGCCGCTACTGGCATCCAAATGCTACAGTTGCCACAGCCAAAAGGCGAAGGCCGTGAAGGGTGGACTCCTGCTGGATAGCCAGGCAGGACTTGCCAAGGGAGGCGATTCCGGTCCTGCCGTGATACCAGGCCAGCCGGATAAAAGTTTACTGATTGCTGCCATCCAGTACCGTGACACAGAGATGCCACCGGATGGCAAATTGAGTAAGTCTCAGATTGCCACGCTCGTCCAATGGGTTGTCCTGGGAGCTCCCTGGCCAGCTGAGACTTCAACCGGGCTACCCAGCCAGACGCGGCAGTACAACTGGCAAGAGTTACGACAGGAACATTGGGCCTGGCAGCCGGTTCAGCGTCCCGACTTCCCCACCGTCCAGGATCCTCAATGGGTCAAGAATCCCATCGACTTTTTTGTGCTCGCCCAACTGGAGGCAAACAAGCTGCAGCATGTGGCGACCGCCGACAAGCGATCCCTGATTCGACGAGCCTACTTTGACTTGATCGGCCTACCGCCTCGCCCCGAGGACATCGCAGCATTCCTTACTGATACTCGCCCGGATGCCTACGTGCGTCTCGTCGACAAGCTGCTGGCAAGCCCCCAGTACGGCGAACGCTGGGGCCGTCACTGGCTGGACGTTGCACGTTACAGTGATGGACTGGGTGGTTTTGGCCAGGGCCGACTACCCCACGCTTATCAATACCGTGACTGGATCACCAATGCTTTCAACCGGGACCTGTCTTACGACCAGTTTGTCAGGCTACAGATTGCCGGTCCTGCCGATGCCAACAGCCCGGATGCACCGGCCACCGGATTCCTGGCGTTGGGCCCCACGTACAGCTCTGATGGTGGTGATCCCGACAGCAAGGCCCAGGCACAAAGTGAAACACTGGATGACCGCGTGGATACTTTCTCGCGAGGATTCCTGGGCCTCACGGTTTCCTGCGCACGCTGTCATGATCACAAGTTCGACCCCATCCCCACCAGCGACTACTACTCGCTGGCGGGTGTCTTTAACAACACACGCTCTGCCATCAGTCCCTTTGCTCCGCCTGAGATCGTCCAGCAGTACCAGCAAGCCCAGCAGGCCATCAAGCAGCTCGATGCCGAGTCCAAGAAATTCCAGGGTGAATACACCAAGGGGGGACGCAAACCAACCCCGGCAGAACAGCAAAAGCTAAAGCAACTGAAGGACCAATCGGACCACGCCAAGCGTGTGGCTCCACCCCGCTATCCGGAGATTCATTCCTTGGTCGATTCCGGCAGTCGTGACATGGCAATTGCCCTGCGGGGAAATCTCCGCAAACCAGGCCCGGTAGCACCTCGTCGATCACTGCGTATCCTGAGTGAAAGTGAACCCGCACCGTTCAAAACAAAAGGCAGTGGCCGCCAGGAACTGGCCGAGGTGATCACGCAACCAGACAACCCACTGACAGCCCGCGTGATGGTCAATCGGATCTGGCAACATCACCTGGGGAGAGCGCTGGTTCGTTCACCCAGCAACTTCGGAACACTCGGTGAACCCCCGACGCATCCATTGTTACTCGATTGGCTGGCAGACGAATTCATTCGCCATAACTGGTCCATCAAGCACCTGCACCGGACCATCATGACTTCAGCTACCTATCAGCTCAGCAGCCGCTTTGATTCATATGCCTTTAACCAGGATGGTGACAACCGCCTGATCTGGCGAATGAATCCACGGCGACTCGACGTCGAGGCCTGGCGAGACAGCCTGCTACAAGTTACCGGGGAACTGGACCAGCAATTCGGCGGCCCTCCTACCGAACAACTGTTGGGCAGTCGGCGTCGCACCCTGTACACGGTGATCAGTCGCAACCGCGACCGTTTTGAATCGGATGAATTCCTCAAGCTCTTCGACTTCCCAACTCCCCGTGCAACCAGTGCCCAGCGGAAGACGAGCACCGTTCCACAACAGTTCCTTTTCATGCTCAACAGTTCCTTCATGATCAACCGGGCCAAGGCGCTGTCTGCTCGCCTGGAAGCTTCTGCCACGGATGACGCCACGCGGATCGAAAACGCCTACCAACTGCTTTTCAGCCGTCCACCTTCCCCCAGCGAGCGGACCCTGGCATTGGCATTCCTGCAACCAACCGCAGCAGAGGAATCTTCCAGCCTTGTGGCTCCCAGGAAGCCGATGCCTGGTGCCGACCTGCTCATCGCAGACTTCGAAGGCCCCACGTACGGTAACTGGAAAACCAGCGGAGAGGCTTTCGGTCCCGGGCCTGCGCCGGGAACACTACCGGGCCAGATGGCCGTCACCGGATTCCAGGGACGCGGCCTGGTGAACAGTTTTTACCGCGGTGATCGCACCACGGGAAAACTGACCTCACCTCCAATCGATATCCAACGGAAGCATATTCACTTCCTGATCGGTGGAGGCAAGTACCCAGGCAGTACCTGCATGAACCTGCTTGTCGACGGCAAGGTAGTGCGGACAGCGACTGGTCCCAATGACCGTGGTGGCGGCAGCGAGAAACTTGCCCAGGCCACCTGGGACGTTACCGAGTTCCTTGGCAAGAAAGCGGTCATCGAGATCGTGGACCAGCGTACTGGCGGCTGGGGACACATTAACGTCGACCACCTGGTCCAGAGCAATCAACGGCGCGCCGCCAGCCCCGTGCTGGCCTCCCAACCGCAGGCCGTGGCACGATCTGGCCTTACGCGTTGGCAACAATATGCCCAGGTACTGCTCAGTTCCAATGAATTCATGTTCACACGCTAGTTCCTGCACCGGGTCCACAGAAAGATCCACGAAGCCTGCCAAGTTTTCCCCAAAACCGTGTTGCCCGAGGGGCAGCGGGATCGATTATACTACTGGAACAACCACTCCCTACGAGATTAAATAAGAAACCAACTATGCAAGCCGCACCCAATAGCATCCGTTCTTCGATCAGTCGGCGAGAAATGTTAAACCGCATGGGAGCCGGCTTTGGATCGCTCGGCCTGGCTGCCATGCTTGCCCAGGACAGCACGGCCCTGGCTGCACCCGCGCATAACGCAGCGCCACTGGCTCCCAAGATCCCACACTTCGCACCGAAGGCCAAACGCGTGATCCAGCTGTTCATGCCAGGCGGCCCGTCCCAGGTCGACACCTTTGACTACAAGCCGGAAATTGCGCGTTGTAGCGGCCAGCGGCCGGACCTGGTCAACCGCAAATCACTGCGAAACACGAAAAACGGGCTGATGCCTTCGCCTTTCGGTTTCAAGCAATATGGCAAGTGTGGCAAATGGGTCAGTGACATCTTTCCCCACGTGGGCGAGATCGTCGATGACATCTGCTTCATTCACTCGATGCATACGGACATCCCCGAGCATGCCGGCGCCATCATGATGATGAACGTTGGACACCTGCAACCCAATCGCCCCAGCATGGGATCATGGCTAACCTACGGCCTCGGCAGTGAGAACTCGGACCTGCCCGGATTCGTTGCCCTTTCCCCGCGAGCTCAACCCCGCGGCGGCCTGGCGAACTGGGGCAGCAGTTTCCTACCAGGAGCCTATGCAGGTTGCTACGTAAATATCGGCAGCATGCATCCCGAGAAAATTCTGCGAAACCTGAAGAACCAGGTGCTTCCCCAGGCTGTGCACCGACGCCAGGCAGACCTGCTGACGCAACTAAACCAACTGGACCTGCAACGCCAACAACAGGATCAGCAACTTGAGGCCAGCATCGAGGCCATGGAGCTGGCATTCCGAATGCAGTTTGCCGTACCAGAGGCTTTTGATCTGAAACGGGAATCGAAATCGACCATGCAAATGTATGGTGATTCGGACTATGCCAAAGGGTGCCTCCTGGCCCGCCGGCTCGTCGAACGGGGAGTACGCATGGTCCAGGTATCCCATTCCATCGATGGCTATGATATTGCCTGGGATACTGGCCACGGTGATATCGTGGGAGGTCATGCCAGACTCGCCAAGGCGTGCGACCAGGGCATTGCAGCGCTGATCAAGGACTTGAAACAACGAGGCCTTCTCGATGAAACGCTCGTCGTCTGGGGCGGTGAGTTTGGACGGGCGCCGACGTCCGAAGGACAAAAAGGACGTGACCATGACCACTATGGCTTTACCGTTTGGATGGCAGGCGGAGGCGTCAAGCCAGGATTCTCCTATGGGGCCACAGACGACTTCGGATTAACCGCTGTGGAAAATCGCGCCCATGTCCATGACCTCCACGCCACGATCCTACACCTCATGGGACTGGATCACGAGAAACTCACTTACCGGTATTCAGGTCGTGATTTCCGACTCACCGATGTCTCCGGCAATGTCATCCATGACATCCTGGCCTAGTCGCCTCTCAACGTCCAGGAGCTTAGACAATATGAACGTTTCCGTTCAACACCGGTACAACCTGCTAACGTTCATGCTGCTGGTGCTAGGCGCCGAAACTATCGTCATAGCAGATTCTCCCGACGTTCCAGACCTGACTTTCCTGCTCATCGGACAATCGAACATGGCCGGACGGGCACCTCTGCTGGAAGAGGACAGGAAACCGCTCACCGGTATCCTGCTGCTCGACAACCAGGGGAAGTGGCTGCTAGCCACCAGTCCCTTGAATCGTTTCGCGACGAACCGCAAAAATCTATCGATGCAGCGCATCGGGCCGGGTGACGGATTCGCACGGCGCCTTCACAAAGCGCTGCCTGGAAAACAGATTGGTTTGATCGTCAATGCCCGTGGTGGATCGTCCATTGAGCAATGGGCCAAGGGACAACCGCTCTATGACAACACGCTGAAACGTCTACAGGATGTCAAAGGCTTAAAGTTGTCTGGGGTGCTCTGGCACCAGGGAGAATCGAATCGGGACGATCCTCGCTATGGGGAAAAAATATCTGGGTTGATCAAGAACCTGAGGAAGGACCTGAATTCTCCCCAACTGCCTTTTATCGCCGGGCAAGTGTTTGGAAGCGGGCCGGTCAATGAACATATCAGGACGCTGCCCCGGTTAGTCCCGCAGACGAGTTTTGCGGGCAAGGACGGGCTCACTGTCTTTGACAAGGTACATTTTGACCGTTCCAGCCAACTTCTGCTGGGAAGCCGTTATGCAGACGCTTATCTGCGTCTTACCGGCCAGCTACCGCGTTAGCGCACTCTCTGGGATCAGATCGCAGGTCTAAAAACCTGCCTGCTCACAACGCCACAAGTCGTTTAATAAAAACGACCTAGGTCTCGCTATCTAAAAAAACGGCGTGCTAAATGTCCGGTACTCGTGCCATTTGGCGCTTGTAACGATAGAGAGAATCCGTTTCACCTGACATCCTGTTCTAGCCTCGCTTCCAAAGGAGACCTGCCATGACGCGTTTTAACCTCCATTTCACCAGTTGTGCCCTGACCCTTGCATTCATCTGGCCTACCCTGGGACAGGCTACCGACACACGGGTACCACGGTCTCCTCGCCGCGCTACCGTCAGTCGTGGAATTGGTTTCTCGGCCGTCATCGCAAACACTCGCCCACCCACGACCAGGCGACCCACTACGCCAGCTCGACCGGCCCGCCCAACGGCGAACCTGAATCGCAACAGTTCCAGGAGACCCAGTACGCAACGACCTACGCGGAAACCGACGACTCTGCGAGATTTAAACGACCTTCGGCTGCCAACCGCTCGCCCTGCCGTAACGCGACCACCCGCCAAGCGACCGACTACCCTTCGGCCGACCGGTCGGCCTGATCGTTCTGCTGGCTCAGCTGTCGAAGCGCCCAAGCGTAACTCGCTAAAAACTTTCCTGGACGAGGTCAATACGCAGGGAAATCGCCAGCCCGTTCGTCTTCCCGAACAGATTGACCGCAAAATATTCGAGGTTGACCGCGCGGGGAAGAAAATCCGTCCTGTCATTACCGAGAATCCAGAGCGCGATGCTGCTCCTGATCCGGACAAACCCTTGAAGGATTCATCCCAGAACGACGCCGCTACCAAGCCGGAGTCGCTCGATGCGGGTGACAACGATGCCACATCGGGTGACGCTGCCGAAGAACCCCAGGAAAGTGAAATCGACAAGGGACCGCAGCAACTCGAACCCGCCGAGGGTGATCCTGACGGCCCAGCAGCAGCCGCGGCTGACGAGGAAAACCAGCCGGCAGAAGGAGAAAATGACGATTCCAATAACAACGCCGAGGACGTCATTCCCGGCAACGAAGAGCCGATGGGTGATCCCGCACCGGTGGAGGAAGAGATCCCTGCTGACAACGAGAAGCTAAGCCCTGACAGCCCGAATTCGTCCTTCATCGTATTGCCTGGTTTCACCTTCATCTTTGGTGGTGGTACTCAGCTTGTTTACGAAACCCTCTACGTAGACAACGTGACTGCAACAACAGGAGTCCAGGTTGAGGAAACGGTCGTCACCCGTATCGAGGAAGTTGTCTCGCTTCCCGAGGTGCGGGCTGGCGCGACCTACAATCTCTCCTCAAAAAACCTTGGCAATAGCGAGGGACACGTTGTCATCCTCGTCAATGAACTGTACTTGAACACCAGCGTCAACCAATGGAGCAATGACGGCGCGACCGTCACGTTACCCCTGGTTGGGATGGTCAAGCCTCAACGTGCTGCCCTGCTAATGATGAGCAGCGAGGGCGAACTCGTGGAGTCGATTGACGTCATGTTCCTGCCCGCAACGAAAGAGTAGTACCGCTGGACCTGTGATAATCTGGGCTGCCGGTTATAATCGGCAGCCCAGATTCTTTTACTCTCTCGTGACCACAGCCATCATGTGCACCCGACTGCGTCTGCAAATCGTTCTGCTACTTACCCTCCTGGGATGCCAGCAAAAGCCCTCGGGCCATCAGGAACTTTCGGCTGAGGCAGCATCCAACCGGCCAGAAGCTCCCCGGAAAGCTTCCCCATCGCAACCCACCACGTACCTGGCCCTAACCTATGATCTCCGAGGGTTTGAAGAGAACCGGGCCAATGGGCTGATTGAGCTTCTGACCAAGCGGTTGGACCCCCACGGCATCGAGAGGATTCGCATCCGCCTCAACGAATCGAAGCAGGTTGAAATCCTGGTTCCGGGTGATCCTACGAGCAGTCAACTGGCCCACATCAAGTATCGTGTGTGCCAACCTGGACATCTCGAATTCAGAATCATAGCTAACCTCCAGCGTCACGGCCCCTTACTCGGACTCGTTGCCATGACTCCCTCTTCTACCGAATTGTTTCAGGAGGAAGCAAATGGCACCCGTAAACTGGTAGGAAAATGGATCCAGATTGCTCGTGGACCTGCGGACTCAAACGGCCTGAAAGCTTTCAAGTACATTCCACACGGTGACGTTGTAAGGGATGCTGTGACTGGCCAACGGCTATCCCTGGAAGACTTTCAACCAGAAACGACGCATCCGGGATTGGATTTGGCCCGCTATCTTCATAAACGCAAGATCAGCAACATTGAAATCCTGGTGTTTACCGGGGACGGATACCACCTGACCAGCGAGTTGATCAACTCCGCCACCAGCCTGGCGACCGATGGTCAATCAGCGATTGACCTCCACTTTACCCCAGCCGGGGCAACTGAATTAGCTCGGCTAACGGCCAGCAACGCTCCACCTCATTTTCCGGGCGATACCTCACGCCTGGCCATAATCCTGGACGATCACGTCCTCGGTGCCCCTCGCATCGTTGAGGAAATTCGCACGCCACATGCGCTCATCACCGGAGACTTTGACGCTGACGAAGTAGAAAACCTGGCAGCGATCCTGCGCAGTGGTGCCCTGGCCAAGCAGTTGGAGTTGGTATTCCACGAGCAACGATCTGTCACCCTGACGGCTCCCTAAAAAGCCCCACTGATTGCCCCCGTCACTATTTTCAGTGATGATACTCACTGGCTGTACTATTTACTTGCTCGTTTAAACAGGGTCCCCAACGTGATTACCAGTCTTCTTAAAACGCCCCTGGGCTTCTCGCTTTCACTGGCCATCTTAACGCTACTCATACCCCAGACTGGGTTCTCCCAGGACAAAGCCGTTAAACCGAAGTCTCCGTTCCCTGTGCTCGACTCCCAGGTCGCTCGCTACACGGCCTACCGCACGCCGGGAAAAATAACAGTTGATGGACGGCCGGATGAAGCGGCCTGGAAAACCATCCCTCGGTCACCTCGGTTTGTTGATTTGATTTCAGGGAAATCGACCATTCACAGTACGCGGGCAGCAGTCACCTGGGACGACACCATGATGTACGTCGCTTTCTGGGTGGAGGAACCGTTCGTCGCAGCAACGCTCACCAAACGCGACAGCCCGATCTACCAGAATAATGACGTCGAAGTTTTCATCGCCGGGAAGGATGCTTACTACGAATTCGAAATCAATTCCTTTGGCACCATTTACGAAGGCTTCTTCATCTGGCAGAAAACCTACGTGGATGGGGGCTTTTCGAAAGCACCCGAATTCCAACTTACCAATCCGGGTGCACAACCGTTCAACGGCGTCGGATTCAAAACCCACCCCCGGGGTAAACGGTATGCCTTCCTCAAGTGGGATTTTCCGGGAGCCCAAACTGCCGTTCATATCGACGGAACGATTAACAAGAACAACGATCGAGACCGGGGATGGACCGCGGAACTGGCTTTTCCCTGGAAAGGAATGAAATGGCTGGCACGCGCGGATGGACGCTCCTTGCCACCAGGCGATGGAGACCGTTGGAGAATCGATTTCTCACGATTTAATCAATACAAGGCTGCCCCCCCCGCCAAGGACTCGGGTGGCTGGGCCTGGAGCCATCATGGCATCTGGGACTCCCATATCCCGGAAGCGTTCCCCTACGTGACCTTTTCCACGAAAACACCGCCTACCACAAAACGATAGCATTTCGTGCCCGTAGACCACCTATTGGTGGGGTATTCCTGCCATCTCCTCATGGCGTCCAATCCGCTTTCCAGGCAACCTTCAAGAGTTTCTCTTATCTCCCTATACACAATCGTGTTAGAGCGTTTCGTCAGAAATTGTAGAGAAACCTGGCCAGCTGTTCCGGGTTTCTTACACAGCGTTTTCACGAGTTTCTTGTTCCAGCACTGGAGGGCCTCTGCCGATTTTGCCGAATCTTCCGAATAAGGTCTTAGCTGAGAGTAACCCTAATTTAGGAAGCGGCTTTTGTCTCGGACAGCAGCACTTCCAATATTCCTGACAGGAGAATCAAAATGAACGGTTTGAAAATTATTTCGCAGATGAAAGTGTGGATCCGACACATGACTGAAATCGGTGTCTTCCTGGTAGCCTTGAGCATCGTCGCTGAAATCCTTTTTGGCGAAGTTGTGCCTTTCCTGAACGCTGGCGTCATTGGCAACATCACCACGATGATCAGCGGATTGGGCGAAGAAGGCCTGGTTGGCCTGGTAGCCTTGGGAATCGTCGCTTACGTGTTCTCCAAGAGCTCGGAAGCACCGACGTCGTAACAACGCTTAGACGCTACGGCGTCTAACCACTCGTTACACCAATACGGGTCGTTCAAATCTTTTTGAGCGGCCCGTATTTCATGCGCTGGCCTCGCAACTCGTCTGCTATCCACGAGTTCCCGATCAGGCACAACCGGCCCCGCTCCGGGCAATTCAGCGTGATTCGACGTCCCTGGCGGCACGAAGCCACGGGGCGGCCAACAGGCTTTCCGATCCCGGCAGGGCGTCTTCCCTGTTTACCGGGACCTATCTTCAATCTGCCATAAATGAGCTCTGCGTTGATTGCAACGGCTTGCCAATCGGTAATAATGAAATCACTTACCATCAACCGCCTAATACATCAGCAACTGTTTCAAGGAGCGCTACATGTACAAGAGAATTAGCTTCACGAGCCTCGCATTGATGGCACTTTGCCTGCTCAACACCCCCGGCCAGGCGTTGGATCTAACCAGCGGCCTCAAGACTGGCACCGTGAAATTATCTTCTGCTGGACCAATCGGCTTTGGACCCCAGGGTATTCTTTTTGTCGGTGACACCAAGGCAGCTCAAATCTGCGCGATCGACACAGGGGACACCAAGGGCAACCCGGAAAAGGCGAGCATTAACGTCAAGGGATTGAACCAGGTAATAGCCAGCCTGCTCGGCACCGAAGCTGCGGACGTCATGATCAATGATCTTGCCGTCAACCCGGCCAGCGGCAACACCTACGTATCCGCTTCTTCCAGTCGAGGCCCAGATGCCAGGCCTGCCCTTTTACGTGTCAGCACTGCGGGAAAGGTTTCCGTGGTATCGCTCAAGAACGTGAAACATGCCACGGCCAAGCTTCCCAATCCACCTGCCCCTGGCGGTACCGGACGGCGCAACCTCCGCAGCCAATCGATTACGGACCTGGCCTACATCGATGGTCGCGTGATCGTGGCTGGTCTTTCCAACGAGGAGTTCGCCTCCAACTTGCGAGCAATCCCGTTTCCCTTCAGCAAGGTTGACAATGGCACGGGTATCGAGATTTTCCATGGTGCTCACGGACGCTTCGAAACCCGTTCGCCGGTTCGCACGTTCACCTCGTACCTGATCGACAAGAAACCTCACTTACTGGCCGCTTACACCTGTACGCCGCTGGTCAAGTTCCCCCTCAGCAAGCTCAAGTCGGGCAGCAAGGTGCAGGGAACCACGATTGCCGAACTGGGTAATCGCAATCGTCCACTGGACATGTTCGTCTACACCAAGCAGGGCAAAGATTACATCCTGATGGCGAACAGCAGCCGTGGCGTGATGAAGATCACGACCGACGACCTCGCCACGCAGACGCCGATCACCAAACGCGTGGAAGGCGGCAAGCCAGCAGGCCAGGCCTACGATACCATCGAACGCCTGAAGGGAATCGTGCAACTGGATCGCTTGAATTCCTCGCATGCAATCGTTTTGGTGGAAAGCGACGGTGGCGCAGTTGACCTCAGCACGGTCGAACTACCGTAGCCAACGGAATGCGATTCATTCGCGTTCCTGGAGAATAGTCATGGCTTACCAGTTGATGATCCTAGACGTGGCACGCATTCTCACCGATGCGTGTCACGCTCTTTGTTCAAAGGGACTTGCGTTTTGCGTGATCCTGGCTTGCTCCCTGGCCAGCGCCGAGCAACCGGGCAAGGCAGTCAAGCCAGCTGTGCGTATCATGCGTGCAGGGTCCGCAACGAGCCCTCGCTTCGAGGTGCGCGGCCTGTCGACGGCACAGCTAAAATCGCTGCGAACGCGGGACTGGGAACACGAAGACTGGGTAAAGCTACTTGCCGTTTACGTCCACCGCAAATCCACCCAGCCGCTACCAGCGATCTATGGGGATTACACGGTAGCGACAGATTGCCTGATCTTTGAACCTGCCTTCCCCTTGAAACCCGGTTTAACCTATCACGCACGTTTTCATCCGCAGGCCCTCGGGGCCGCATCGTCCGGGCGATCTCGCGTGGAACAACTATTCACATTGCCCAGGGGCCCCTCCAGGCCTGCCGCCGCAGTAGTGCAGGTATACCCGTCGGGGCCCGTCCTGCCGGAAAACCAACTAAAGTTCTATATCCACTTTTCACAACCGATGAGCCGAGGAGAGGCTTATCGTCGCATTCACCTTGTCGACCAGGCCGGAAAAACGATTCCGTTTCCCTTCCTGGAACTTACCGAGGAACTCTGGGATCCGGACGGCACACGCTTCACGCTGCTGTTTGATCCTGGGCGCATAAAACACGGACTCAAACCACGTGAGGAAGTGGGGCCTGCGCTGTTGGAGGGAGGCTCCTACACGCTCCAGGTCGACCGTGCATGGCGGGACGCCAGTGGCCAGTCGCTGAAAACTGCCTTCACCAAGATTTTCAAAGTTTCGGCACCCGACGATCAGCAACCGGATCCTCAACAGTGGAAACTCAGCAGGCCAGTTGCGAACAGTCGTACTCCCTTGCAGGTACGTTTCAACGAGCCCCTCGACCACGCCATGCTGCAACGGGTCCTGGGGATCCTGGACAGCAGGGGAAAGCCGGTGGCTGGTAAGATCACTGTCGATCAGCAGGAAACACGCTGGTCATTTCAACCGACAACCTCGTGGCAACCAGGCGATTACCAGCTAGTCGTTAACAGTGAACTGGAAGACCGTTCCGGAAACAGTATCGGGAGGAAGTTCGAGATTGATGTCTTCCGAAAGATTGAGAAACAAATTACTCGCAGGACCATCCAGCTGCCATTTTCCGTGGCGCCCTAGCCAAACGGTTTCAGGCACAGATATCCGTAATCACGCGACCGTGAACGTCGGTCAGGCTCTCTTGACGACCCTGGTGAAAATAGGTCAGTCGCTCGTGATCGAGACCCATCAAGTGAAGAATCGTGGCATGGATATCATGCACATGAGACCGGTTCACCGTAGCTTCGAAGCCAAATTCATCCGTTTCTCCGTAGCTCATCCCTCCCCGTACACCGCCACCAGCCATCCACATGCAGAATCCATAGGGATTGTGATTGCGACCAGGAGCATTCTTTCCTTCACTGAAGGGCATCCGACCAAATTCACCTCCCCAGACAACCAGCGTCGAGTCGAGCAGACCACGCTGCTCCAGGTCAGCCAACAGCGCGGCAATCGGCTGATCTACCTCGCCCGCGTGCTGCCCATGATTCTTCTCGATGCTGACATGAGCATCCCAGGTGTCATCCAGGTGCCCGCCGCCGGAGTAAAGTTGCACGAATCGAACTCCACGTTCCACTAGACGCCGCGCGATCACACAATTTCGACCAAACTCATCGGTCGGCTTTTTCCCAACACCATAAGCATCAAGCGTATGCGCCGTTTCTTTTCCCAAGTCAACGGCTTCAGGAGCTGCTGTTTGCATTCGGTAGGCCAGTTCATAGGACTGGATCCGAGCGGCCAGTTCTGTGCCACCGGGCCGCTCCCGGAGATGTTTTTGATTGAGCTGGGCTAACAGGTCCAGCTGCTTCCGCTGGGCACCTCGGTCCATGTGAGGCGGCCGCTGCAGATCGAGGATCGGATTACCTGTCGGACGAAAAAGTGTTCCCTGGTAGGTGGAGGGCATAAACCCACTCGAATAATTCGGCTGACCGGAGATCGGCCCGCCCCGTTTGTCCATCATGACGACGTATCCTGGCAGATCCTGGTTCCGGGTACCCAGCCCGTAGACGCTCCAGCTGCCGACCGACGGCCTGCCGATAAACGTACTACCCGTATTCATTGCCACCAGGGCGGAACCGTGCGCATGGCTGTCTGCATGGCAGGACTTAATCACGGCCAGCTTGTCAGCGTGTTTCCGAACATTGGGAAAAAAGTCTGACACCAGCAAGCCGCTTTCACCACCCGGTTGAAAGGGCCGAAAATTGGGTGTCAGGAAACCAACCTTTCGATTCCCCGAATTGATGTACTTCTTACCCATCGGCAGTGGTTTGCCGGCGTGCTTTTCCAATTCCGGTTTATAGTCGAACGTATCGACCTGGCTGGGGGCTCCGTTCATTAGCAGAAAAATACAGCTCTTGGCCTGCGCCGGAAAATGACCAGCACGTGCCGATAATGCGGAACCCGGCTGACTCGGGGCCGCACCGATCGCATGTTTCTGATAGAAACCATCGCCCTCCAGCAGGGAACTGAGCGCGAGCCCGGCAAAGCCGGCACCCATCTCCCACACGAATTCGCGTCGCGTGGCACCGCAGGGGAAAAAACGTGACATAAATGAGGTACCCTCTCGCGACTAATCGATATAAAGAAACTCATTGGTATTGATAAGCACATGGCATAACGAGGCAATCGCGAGACGCCGTGGATCTTCGGGTTGGGCCACCAGCTTGATACCGTACCGGTTTGCCAGGTATTGCCAGACCGATTCACGCTCCTGCCGAGACAGGCTCCTCTCGAAGAGGATGATTTCAGCAATATCACCATCCCAGTACTCTGTTCCGTAGTTCCCCTGGACCCCCACCACATAAGGACCGGCCAGGTCACGGGTTTTAAGCTGCGACGCCGATGCCAGTAGCGTCCGTCCCTGGTAGGTCTCCGCTCCGGCCTTGGAATTAAACCCGGACAGGATAAAAGGAACCGTTGGATCCACAATTTCACCCGCTGGAACAAACACATCGCTCAAGCGTATTTTCGATTTCCCTGTAAGTCCCATGAACCAGGAACTGGTAGAGCGGCCACGCCGATGCCAGTTTGAAATCAACTCACGATGCCCCACCTTGGCACCACGATCACTAGCAACGACGAACAGGCTGAATTCCTGCGACCACAACGGTGTACCCGCCAGGTGCAAAAAATCGTCCTTGCCATCAAAGCGAATCGCGGCCTTCCCCTGGATCGCATTGCCAATCAACCGTGGCCGTTTAAGCGGATTAAACTGGGAGCCATCATGAGGATGTAAACCGTCCACGGTGGAACCCGCACCATCCTTCCAGAACATGACGCCCTGGTCCTTATCAAGCTGAACGCCTTCATCTGCTCTCAACCAGAGAGAGAGTTTCTCTCGGACATCCAGGTTTTCAAGCTTGCCTGCCGTGACCACCAGCTTGTCGAATTTCCCTTTAAACCTCGCCAACTGGGATTCAATATGAGCGATTCCTGCCTGTTTCTCGTCCGCACGCGGCAAACGGCCCAGCGCCAACAACCAGGCTTGCTCGACGGACCTGGTCGAATCACCATCGGCTTGCTGCAGGATGCGTCCTGCCATGGCGAGACTCTGTTCATGTACAAAATGATTATTCAGCAAGGCCAGGGACTGGGTGGGAACCGTTGTAACATCGCGTTGACCGCAGGGCAGGGTGGTATCTGCAAAATCAAACGTGGTCATCAGGGGTAACAACCGTGACCGCTTGGTCATCATATAAATACTGCGACGCGACCGTTCCATCTGGGTCGACGTCCCCCAGGCACTCGACTTACGGGAAAGCCCCTCGAGTGCTTCCGGGCTCATCCGGGGGTAAAAACTAGGGCCTCCCATCCTTGGATTAAGCCGGCCACTCGCCGTCAACATGGCATCTCGAAGTGCTTCAGCATCCAGGCGTCGCCGATTAAAACGCCACCAGCGCTCGTTGAGAAAATCCTGCTGTTCGTATTGTTGATGTGCCGGGTGCTGAGACGACTGGCGGTAGGTCGCCGACATCATGATCAGCTTATGCATTCGCTTGATTTTCCAGTCACCTTCCACGAACTCTGCTGCCAGCCAGTCCAGGAGCAGGGGGTGGGTAGGCGGGGCACTCTTGAAGCCAAAGTTATTGGGAGTTCGCACAATGCCCTGGCCAAAATGGTATTGCCAGAGACGATTGACCATGACGCGGGCAGTAAGCGGGTGATCCGGTCGCGTCATCCAACGGGCAAACTGTAAACGACGCTGGGTTGTCTTACTGGCGGCCGGAGGTTCCTTCAGCCTGGTTTCCAACGCTGGAATGGTAGAAAGTGTCGCAGGGGCCACCACGGGTCCCGGCTTCTCTCGCTCACCCTTGATCAGGAGGCGGATCGGTTGCGAGGTACGCCCCTTGTCGGTCCAACCGAAGACATCCATCCCCAACTGTTCCTTGGACGGCCCACCGAGATTGCCCCTTTCGTCTCCCATGTACCCCGACCAGAAGATACTCGCGGTTCGATAATAGTCCGTCTGACGGATCGGATCGAACTTATGGTCATGGCAACGAGCACATTTCACTGTCAAACCGATAAATGCCGAGGTCGCCGTGTGGACCATATCCTCCAGTCGCGTATACAGGTAGTCAGCCGGATCATTGGGTTCATCGTTCCAGGTACCCGCGCGAATCATGCCCGTTGCGATCACGGACTGCTGATCACGATAGGGCACTTCATCACCCGCCAACTGGTCCGTAACAAAACGATCATACGGCATGTCATTATTGAAGGCATCGATCACCCAGTCTCGATAGCGCCAGATATTGGGTTTGAGCTGATCACGTTCGTAACCGCATGTTTCAGCAAATCGCACGAGGTCCAGCCAGTACCGGGCCCAACGTTCACCATAATGCTTCGAAGCCAGCAACTGATCGATCAGTTGCTCGTAAGCATCTGCGCTCTTGTCTTGCAGGAAAGCTGCCACCTGCTCGGACGTTGGCGGCAAACCCAGCAGGTCAAAATAAGCACGTCGCACCAGGGTGCGTCGATCAGCCGGTGGGGCCGGTTCCATCTTGCTTGCTTCCAGCCGAGCCAATACCAGGGAATCAATCGGATTCACCACGCGCTCCGCGTGTCGGACGCTGGGAACAGCGGGACGTTTTACTGGCTGCAGCGACCACCAGTCCAGGCCCCCGCGAACATCTGTTGTCTTTTCATAAATATCGATCCGCCGATCCGCGGGCCACAGCGCACCCTCGGCAACCCAGCGACTCAAGAGTGCAATCTCTTCCACCGGTAGTTTCTGCGACTGCCCGCGTGATTCAGGGGGCATCTCGCCTGCCACGATGCGATCAATCAAGCTACTGGCGGAAACGTTACCGGGCTCCAGGGCTTTACCGGATTCCCCGCCATGAAAAGCTGCCTTGCGACTGGACAGGTCAAATCCGCCTTTCATATCACGGGCATTGTGGCATTCCACGCATCGCTTGGCGATCAACGAGACGATCTCCTTTTCAAAGGAGACCTTTTCCTGAGCCGCCAATGTCCCTACGGGCAGGAGCAGGAGGACAGGAAACCAATACGCTCGATTCATGAATACATTCATCGCTAGAGATAGATCTGGCAGGTCCATGACGCTGGTAGCATTCTACCATGTTCCACCAGAACTTGCCGCAATCACTCGTCTCGATCGCCTACAGCCGTTACTGGGCAACCGGTTTCAGAGGGCGAAACGTCGGTAACGGAATCGTCTTAACCGTATCGCTACCCTCGGTAATTTCGATCAAGCATCCCACTGCCACGTTCTCAAAAACCTGCGTGGTTTTGCTGGCGGGCCAAAACACTTCCAATCGTTCAATGCGATCGGCCGTGCCGAGCCCAACGTCCTGCCGAAGCGAGTTGGCACCGAAACTACTTCCATTGCCAACCCAACGATAAATCGAGCGGTTACCGTTCCCGCTTGCCACATCGATCCGAATGCGTGTCCCGATCCCATAGCGATTCGATTGTGTGCCAACCAGTCGAATTTTGACCCAGGCATTTTTAAAGCCTGGATTCTCGAACAGCGCATTCTGAAACACGTCTCCCAGGTAAGCTCCACCCAGCTCTGAAAAAATATCCTCATCTCCGTCGTGGTCATAATCCAGGAAGGCTACTCCATGGCCTTTCTGCAAGTGACCAAACCCTCCGGCACTTGTCACGTCAGCGAATTTTTCCCCGGCCATATTCTGAAACATGAGATTGGGCATCAGGCCATAGAACTCCCAGTTCCCAGTCCCCAGGTAAAAGTCCAGGTAGCCGTCATTGTTTACATCGCCGAAATTCGCACCCATGGGCAAGGTAGGCCGACGTAGCCCTGACGCCCGTGCCACGTCGCGAAAACCACCTTTTCCATCGGCCTGGTAAAGATGATCCAGAGCCACTGTTGGATCCCTATCCGGGTAGAAATAGCCAGCTGCCACGTCCTCCACCTCACCCTCGTAAGATGCGGCAAAGATATCCAGGGCACCATCGTTGTTATAGTCCCAGAACCACGTGGGAAAACTGACCTGGGGTCCCGTGACTCCCAACGCCGCTGCCACGTCCGTAAAAGTGCCGTCTCCGTTATTGCGATACAGCCTGTTATCGCCACCCAGATTAGATACATAGAAGTCCGCATCACCGTCACCGTCGTAGTCGCCACTGGCAACTCCCTTCACCCATCCGGGTCCCTGTACACCGGCCCTGGCAGCCACATCGGTGAAATGACCCTGACCATCATTTTGAAACAGCTGGCAGGGAGACTTTTCATTGCCGACAAATAAATCCAGATCACCATCGAGGTCAAAATCACACCAGGTGGCTGTCTGGGTGGCGAAGTGCTGTTCTCCCAGGCCCGCCTCGTAAAGCACCTCGGTAAACCGTCCCTGCCCGTCATTCTGCAAAAGCGAATTCGGCACCGCATCCGATCTCGACTGCCAGGCGCCTCGCAATACCAGGATGTCCAGGTCACCATCGTTGTCATAATCACCCTGGACCAAGTTGAGCCCGGCCACGAACCCGATCAAACCAGCAGCTTCCGAGCGGTCCTCGAAGGTACCGTCCCCGTTATTATGGAAAAATCGCAACTGCCCGTTGCTGTTCCAGTTGGAAACCACCAGGTCGATCCAGCGGTCATTGTCAAAATCGTCAGCTATCGCTCCGCCCGCCAGCGAAACCTCGTTGACCCCAGCCTGGGAGGCAATATTCGTGAACTGTGGAAACGAAATATCGGATTCCAAGGACCTGGCCGGCAATCGAAATGGCTCAGCAATTTCGTCCAGCGAGTGGCCCAGTGTCATGTGCGCAATATTCAGCAGCCAACGGCCTGCCAGGTCTTCCGGATCTTCTTCTAACAACCGCTCCAAGTAAACAATCGCTTCTCGCGATCCCTGTTGCTGCTCATGAATCGCCGCTAACGGTACAGGAAACAAGCAACACTCGCAATTCTCGGACCTGATACAATTGGCTGTCTCGGCCACGCGCAGCCAGGTAACCGCGAGGTCGAACCACAAACCACGTTTGTCTTCCTCAGTGAAATCAAGTTTTGGCAGCAACTCCAGTGCCTGGCCAAAGGCCTCGACTGATCGCATGTTCTCGCCAACGGTCAGCCCGTGAAAACCAATCGCAACGTTCAGATCGAATCGTTCCTTAAATGCCCCGCGTGGCGTGCGTTCCAACTGCTGGCTGGAACGATCGAACAGCCCACGCCCAAAATGCGGGTGATCGTCCTGGCTTTCGCGGTGATACTCGACCAGCCGTTCCAAGGTTCGTTGCGTGTCATCCAGCGGCTGGACAGCTTCCGGAGCTTCCGAACTACAGCCGGAAAGCAGGAGCAATAACAGGCTACAGGTCGTACATTTCACAACAGTGTCCCAACGCAAGTGATTTCGACAGATGATTAACCATGGATTGTAGCTCGGAGACAACGCTCTGACCAACACTAATCCAGGCTCCTACCAGCTTGAAACGTGTATTCTCACGGGATGGCAACCCCTTTTACGCTCCCTTGTAAGTAAAGCCGTCAATGTGGCCAACTTTATACCTAGCCCCACAAATACGACCTGCCTACAATCACCCCATAACGGCATTTTACCCTCATCGTGACAGCCAGCGAGAGGGGTTTCTTTTCGATCCCATGGCTCTTGGAAACGTGTCGCCGAAAAGCGGCATCCTGGAAACCACTCACGACTGGAGAAGAGATTTATGTGCTGTTTTTCACGCCCCATTGAATCCGTTCATAACACGAAGATTTTCGCTCGTGGACTGGCCGGCGAATCCCAGCAGATCGTTTACAGCATGAGCCTGAAAACGGCCCATGACGTCGCCATGATCCTGCCGATTCCATCACGGCATGGAGCTCGTGAGAAAGCGGTCCAATTTATCAACCTCAAGGGGTACCCAGATTTCTTCTCGGACCTAGAACGCGGCTTCCCCACACCTCCCACTCGCAAACTGGCCAGGGATAGTCGCTCTAACACGAAGGCGTTACAGAAACTGGCCATTGTCCAGGTGGGGAGTTTCGAGGCCTCCTTCGTGCCTACAACCGCTGACTTTGCGCGACTTGACTCACGTTTTCGACTGCCCGGTACCACGTGGGAGACGTTACCTCGCTACCGCAACTACGGATTCGTCGTCTTTAAATTCCGCAAGGGCCACCAGGACGTTCATCCCATGGCCTTCGAGTTCCCGCGATCTTACCCAAATCGCATTTTTTTCCCCACGATTCACATTCATGACGGAAAGCTAGAAAAAGAAGCTGCTTTTGACCATCTTCTTTACTGCCAATTGCCTGAAGATGATGTAATGATGTTGCACGGCTGGCGTGAATCACACCAGCCTGCAGGGATGTTCATGGACCAGGCAAAAAGTAGTGGCCTGATCGACCCTGCGGCCCACGTGCATCGTTCCGCAGTCAAGGGAATCCAGGCTAACAGCGATCTCTGGCTCTGATCAGGGCGTCCTCGGGTGACGACTCCAATGACTTTGCGAAACCCGAACATTGTCTGTTATAATCTACGGCGTTGCCCAGGCCCTCGTACGACGTCGGCCCGGCGGGTTTACCCACCTACGTCGCTGGAAAGACAATCATGAGCTTGCACGGATCGTACCGCCAATGCATCCATTCGATCGTTAGCGGTTGTTTCCTTTTAGCACTCGGCTCAAGCCCCTCGCTCTTGGCTCAGCCAGCCAAGGCACCGAGTGTCGATTTCGTCCGTGACATCCAGCCGCTACTCAAACAACACTGCGTTGTCTGCCACGGGACCAAGAAGCAGGAATCCGGACTACGACTGGACGCAGCTCGCCTGGCTATTGGTGGCGGCGACAGCGGTCCTGCTGTTCAACCAGGCAAGAGCGGCAAAAGTTTACTCGTCCAGGTACTACGCGGGGTAGGCGATGTCGCCGCGATGCCCTACGAAAAACCCGCCTTAAGCAAGGCAGCTATCGAACTGATCAGTAACTGGATTGACCAGGGTGCCATCCATCCCGTCGACGAACCCGTGGCCCAGGCTGTCCGTCGCCAGTCGAACCATTGGGCCTTTCAGCCGATTCGCAGCCCCGCCAAACCCACCGTCAAGGAACTCTCCTGGGTTCGTAACGGGATCGACGCTTTCGTCCTGTCACGCCTGGAGCGAGAGGGGCTCTCTCCAGCTTCCGAGGCACCCCGCACCAGCCTGATTCGTCGTCTCCATCTGGATCTACTGGGAACGCTGCCCTCCCCGGAGGACGTCCATCTCTTCGTCGAGGATACGGACCCCCATGCATACGAGAAACTGGTCGATCGCATTCTTGCCTCACCGCACTATGGCGAGCGCTGGGGCCGACATTGGCTCGACATCGCCCGCTATGCCGACTCTGATGGCTTCACCATCGATGGCGCTCGGAATATCTGGAAATATCGCGACTGGGTCATTGATGCTTTCAACCGCGACCTCCCCTTTAATCGCTTTACGATCGAGCAAACCGCTGGAGACCTGCTTGATTCTCCCACCATGGAACAACTGGTTGCCACCGGCTTCCATCGCAACACCCTGGTCAACCAGGAGGGGGGAACGAACGACGAACAGTTTCGCGTGGAAGCCGTTGTCGATCGCGTCAACACGACCGGATCGGTCTTTCTCGGGTTAACCGTAGCCTGCGCCCAATGCCACACGCACAAGTACGACCCCGTCAGCCAGCGGGATTTCTATCGACTCTACGCCATTTTCAATAACTGCGAAGACAACAACGACGCCAACGGATCCGGCCCGATTATATCAGCCCCCAGCCAGCTCCAAACCTCCCGACAGGCGACCCTTGAAGAGCAATTGGCTGCTGCCCGGGTGCCACTGAAAGCCTATGACCAGCAATTGGTCACACTCCAGGCTGCCTGGGAGAAACAGATTGCCGCCGGCGCACGTCCAACATGGACCACACTGGAACCAAAACACTGGAGCACCGTTGACGGCGCGGTTTTAACCCGTCTTGAGGACCAATCCCTGTTCGTAGATTTCAGCATCCCGGCCAATGATACCTACATCGTTACTTCCACGATTGCGCCCAGTGGCATGACGGCGTTTCGAATCGAGGCGCTGACGCATGACGGCCTCCCCAAAAGAGGACCGGGTCGGGCGTCCAATGGGAATTTCGTGCTCAGCGAGGTAAACGCTTTCATTTCCCCCTTGAAAGATCTGACCGGCGATACCAAACCCGCAACCGCTCCTGTCAAGATCGTCCAGGCGGTCGCTGATCACTCCCAGGCAGGCTACCCAGTAGCGCACGCCATCGACGGCAAACCTGAAACTGGCTGGGCCATCAACGTAAAAACAGGCTCACTGAATGTCGACAGGCAGGCCATCTTCATCCTGGATAAACCTGTACAACATCCGCAAGGATCACGCCTGACTTTAAAAATGCTGCAAAACAACTCGGCCAAAAATTACCTGCTGGGTCGGTTTCGTATTTCCATGACAAACTCACCCGCAGAGATTCTGGCTGTCCCCGATCCTATTCGGCAAATTGCGAGTAAACCTGCCGAAAAACGCACCAAGGAAGAAGTGACCTTGATCCAGAACGCATTCAAGGACACGGATCGCGGACGTGACCCCCTGGCCAGGGAGGTCACCCGACTAACCAAGGAACTGGAAACACTAAAAAGATCAATTCCCAAGACGATGATCCTGCGTGAGTTGGCGAAACCACGTCAAACGCATATCCAGTTACGAGGAAACTTCCTTGAAAAGGGGGCATTGGTTCAACCCGGTGTACCGGAAGTGCTACCGCCCCTGGTACGGAAGGACCGTGCCCCTAATCGACTTGATTTTGCCCGCTGGCTGGTGGCCCCCAACAATCCCCTGACTGCACGCGTGACGGTGAACCGTTTTTGGCAACGTTTTTTCGGCCTGGGTATCGTCGAGACCGAGAACGACTTTGGTGTCCAGGGAATTGCTCCGGAGCATCCCCAGTTACTGGACTATCTTGCCAGTGAGTTCATCCAGAGTGACTGGGGAATGAAGGCGATTCATCGCCTGATGGTAACATCGGCCACCTACCGCCAGGATTCCCGGGTGACCAGCCAACTACTGAAACGTGACCCTCGCAACAAGCTGCTGGCACGCCAGTCACGTGTGCGACTGGAGGCGGAAACGATTCGCGACATCTGCCTTTCAGCCAGCGAGTTGTTGACGCCGCGGATCGGTGGTCCCGGCGTTTATCCTCCACAACCGGCAGGCATCTATGCCCTCACCCAGCAAAAGAAATCCTGGCCGGAGAGCCAGGGAGCAGACCGATACCGTCGTGGTCTCTACATTTACTTCTGGCGTTCGAGTCCTTATCCGTTCCTGCCCACCTTTGATGCTCCCGATGCGACCACATCCTGTACCCGCAGGTCCAGGTCCAACACACCCCTGCAAGCACTGACACTTGCGAATGACCGTGTCTTCCTTGAGATGGCACAGGGTCTGGCAAAAAAGATCATTCACCTGGGCACTTCCGATGACGAGGCCCGAATTCGCTATGCGTTCACAACCTGTTTTTCCCGACAACCCACGAATCGCGAAATAAAACATCTCAACGATTTCGTACATCATCAACGAGAACACTACCGCACGGCAGAAAAAGACGCCCTTCTTGTCGCACCTGGTCAACTGCCCCCAGGGATTAGCACGGCAGACGCCGCTGCCTGGACGGCCGCTGCTCGTGTCTTACTTAACCTGGATGAATTCATTACACGTGAGTAATCCGATGAAACCTGAAACACGCATCTTACGGGAGATGACCCGCCGACATTTTTTTGCCAGCAGCGGCTTTTCCCTGGGTTCACTGGGACTTGCCACACTACTTGGCGACAGCTCATCGCAGCTACTGGCGGCCGACGCACAGGCAGCCACCGATGCACGAACCTCCACCAATCCACTGGCTCCCCGAAACGGTCATTTTCCAGCCCGGGCGAAGCGAGTCATTTACCTGTTCATGGCGGGTGGGCCCAGCCAGCTGGAATTATTCGACCGCAAACCAAAGCTACAGGAAATGGAAGGCCAGGTAATCCCTAAATCTTACGTGGAGAATAAACGCTTTGCCTTTCTCAAGCAGGATGCCAAGCTGCTGGGGACGCGACGCACGTTTCGGCGATGGGGAGAAAGCGGCGCGGAAATCTCTACGCTACTCCCTCACCTGGGATCCGTCGCTGACGACATTGCCATCATCCGGTCCATGAAGACAGACGTCTTTAACCATGGGCCGGCCAAGCTGTTTATGAACACTGGCTTCCAGAGATTCGGACGACCTTCGATCGGCTCCTGGGTAACCTATGGAATCGGCAGCGAATCGCAAAGCCTGCCAGGATTTGTTGTCCTGCACTCAGGGCCACGTGGTCCACGCGGTGGAACTCCGTTATGGGGCAGTGGTTTCCTGCCCAGCAGCTACCAGGGAGTTCCTTTCCTCAATGGTCGCGACCCGATCCTCAACCTGTCCAACCCCGCGGGAATTTCAGGCCAGCAACAAGGCGAGTTTTTCAAGGCAGTTTCGCAGTTGAACCGTGAGCGACTCCAGCAGGTCCAGGATCCGGAGATTGCTACTCGAATCGCTAGTTACGAAATGGCTTACCGGATGCAAACCACCGCGCCGGAGTTAATGGATCTCTCACAGGAGACCCAGGAGACGCTGGATGCGTATGGAGTCGATCCTGCCAAACCGTCGTTTGCTCGCAACTGCCTGCTGGCCCGCCGACTGGTAGAACAAGGGACACGCTTCGTGCAACTGTACCACACGGACTGGGATCATCACGGTAGCCCAGGCACTAATCTGGGCGCCCCGTTAGATAAGCGATGCGGTGAAATTGATCAACCGTCCGTGGCACTTCTCAAGGATCTCAAACGCCGTGGGCTGCTGGAAGACACGTTGGTCATCTGGGGCGGTGAGTTCGGCCGTACTCCGCAGGGTGAGCCACGGGGCTCCACGCCCGGACGCGACCATCACATCGAGGCCTTTAGCATGTGGATGGCAGGCGGTGGAATCAATGCCGGCCAGACGATCGGTGAAACCGACGAACTGGGATATTACTCGGTAAAGGACCAAGTCCATGTGAACGACTTGCACGCCACGGTCCTGCACCTGTTAGGCCTGGACCATCTCAAGCTGACCTATCGGTTCCAGGGTCGTGATTTCCGATTAACCGATGTGGCAGGTGAACCCGTCCGCGCCCTGGTCAACTAAGCAGCTACTTCACAGCGATTACTTGCCTTCCTGCATTTTTTTCTGTAACTGCTTCCAGTGCCGCTCGATGAGCTTGATGTTCAACTGGTGCTTATCCGTAATTTCACGCCATTGCTGTCGTTGCTCCTTGCTCTTGCGAGCTTTCTTGATAAGCCGACGTTGACTTACCAACTGCAGTTGCAGTCCGATCGATGCTACCAACAAGTCGCCCCGATATCGCACTCCCATTTTTCCCAGGCAGCCCTCGATACCCAGCACAAACAACCTTAATCGTTCCAGCTTCTGTTTTAGCGCCGCAGGCTCCAGGTTCAGCTCACCCGCCTTGATGGCTGTCATTTCCCGCTCTCCCAGTTTGACCAAAACCAGCAGAGCCTGGGAGAAATTATCATTCATGATCGCCGTACCGGCCAGTTTCATATCGATACGGTTTTGATTCAACTTGTAGAGCCAGCGCAGGATAAAGAACAGGGGGATCCCTAGCTTGAACAACAGTTCAAATAAACTATCCACGTCCTAACGTCTCCTCGCCGCCAGCTTGACCACGAACCTCGACCATCGAGCCTTACCGCTCCGGGCGTTTACCACGCAACCGCAACACCAACTCTTTTTCAACGCTTTTACGTAATACGGTGATCGGAACACGATCTCCGTAATCACGGTTCATTTGCAGATGAGCATGCAGCTGCCTGGTATTTTTCTGGTCGCGTTTTCCGTCCAGTTCAATCAGCACATCCCCCAGCCGCACGTCACTACTGCGAGGCGTTGGATGTTTTGGAAACAGAAAGGTCACTCGCAACGCCAGTCCATCCGGTTGCAAGCCTGCTTTACGTTTCTGATCGGCACTCAACTCCACTGCCCAGAAGCCTGCATTGGGTCCCGCGACTTCCGTCGACGGACGCCACCACGGATTCCCCCGTGTCTTCCAATCACCACTGAGCTGCAGGGTGACATCGACATTCTTCCCCTCGCGGGCGAGTCGCATGGGTAATCGAACTCGTGCTGGAATCCCCTCCAGCACCTGGGAGAAATCAGCCATCGTTAAGACGCGTTGACCGGCCACTTCCAAAAGCCGGTCCCCACGACGGACATCGGCAAGCGCCGCCGGCGAGCCGGGAGTCACCTTGGCCACAACGTCCTGTCGAAACGACTCCGACTGGATACCAATCTGCCTAGGATCAGGATAGCTGAAAACGAGGGCCTTCTGAAAACTACCCTGGTCCTGCAGGTGTCGCAGCTGTGCGTTCTTCACGTCATGACAATGAATACATTTTTCCTTGCGCGTCGCGAGCATCTTTTTCATGGGTGGAATCGCCTCAGGAGTCTCAAAGGAAACACGAGCCCCCCCTTTTGTCCGAGGAAGAACCTGCCTGGTCTTGTGCAGCACCAGTACCTGCTGCATGACCCGGACCAGGGATGGCTTACTGAGGTATGACTCTGCATGCCCATCAGCACGTCCGCCATACCGAGTGTAGAAACGATCCTCGGTATCCATGAAAAAAGACATCCATGTCAAGTCGCCATCAAAGCGGAATAATTTCAAGTCAACGCCATTCATCGACTGGATACGAACGCAGACAAAATGCTCAGCAAGACGAGCGATTTCCGAATCGCGACGGACAACCTGCCCGTCAAAGTCGCTGCAAGCCTCTCACCTTTCACACCGAAACACAACGAACATAGGCTTGCCGTTCGAGCGTGCTAATTCTTTCCCTTCGGCATAGTCATAAATCCATTTCACCTTCCCCGAAACCGGAACGGGTTCAATCTCTGCGGCGCCCACCAAGGCCACCATGAGACTGCTGGCGATGATTGCGAGGCTACTTATGAAGTCCAATCTACTCCTGCGAATATACATGGTGCGTTCTCCTCACACTGACGTTATCAAACCTGGAACACAGGAACCACACCTGCGTCCATCGAATCCTAGTACTGAACCTGTTCCTTGATCAATTCCTCGTAAAGTTCCGGACGACGCGTCTTCAACGTATAGTTCGGCAGGCTGCGTTCCGCAGCAAGGGAGTCAGCAGCCAGGTCCACGATCACCATTTCATCGCGAATCACGTCTCGCTGGCTACTACCGATCACCTCACCATCCGGAGCGAAAAACAGGGACGCCCCACAGTGATGTGGTTGTGCTGGCGAATCAACCGGATACATGTCAACGGTACCTGCTCGACCCGCCTGGTTTGCCAGCACGGCAAAACAGGCGTTCTCTCGCGCTCTCATGGCATAGCAGGACGTGAAATAATCATGGGTATGTTGACGAGCCGCCGCCATGGATTCCGCAGTTTCATCCCACATTTTCACCCTGGCCGCGTGAGGCATCAGCAACACTTCGGCACCTCGGAGCGCCAGGATCCGAGCCAATTCAGGAAATTGATTGTCATAACAGATAATCATACCAACCCGACATTTGCCAATATCAAAGACGGGGATTTCCAAGCCCCCCTTGTAGAACAGCACTTCGTCTCGCGACAGATGGATCTTGCGTTGCTTACCAAGGTATCCCTCGGGCCCCACCAGGATCTGTGTATTAAAGACGATATCGCGTTCCTTTTCACTAATACCAATCGAAATATGGCACTTGTATTTACGGGCAATCTCGACGACACGCTGCGTGCTCGGTCCCTCAGGCACACTTTCAGACAGCTCCCACGTATTGGGGGTGCAATGCCCGACAATCTGCAACTCGGGAAACAGCAGCAACTCGGCTCCCTCCTGCGTGGCCTGCTTGGTCCACTGCTCAACACCTTCCAGGACGCCCTGGATATCACCCAGGGGGCTATTGATGCTGATGGCTGCGACGCGAATATCCTGCACGCTTTCCCCCTCCGCAAAAGATCCTTGATCTCCAATGCTCGAACGGTCATCCTACCATATCCAAACATTGATCCCAGCAGCTTAGCAACCCAGTATAATCTGGACCGTACGTCCGGATCACCAAATCCTGCTTTATCGAAGGATGTCTGATGAAAAAATCTCTCCGTATTGCTGGCTGTCAGTTCCCGGTAGAAGCGGACATCTCGTTCAACCGGGACCAGATCCTGGGGCAGATCCAGCAGGCTGCCTCCCAGGGAGCTCGGCTGGTTCATTTCTCGGAAGCTGCGTTATCTGGATACGCCGGCGTCGATTTCCCAGACCTCAGCCACCTGGACTGGGACCAACTCCACGCGGCCAGTCAAACCATCATGGAGGCCGCTGCCAGTCACGGTGTCTGGGTGCTGCTCGGATCAACCCATCCGCTCAACAACGATCATCGTCCCCACAACAGCGTCTACGTTATTGACGACCAGGGTACCATCGTGGAACGCTATGACAAACGCTTCTGCACCGGGCGCCTGGAGCCCGAGTGCGAACTGGACTTACTGCACTATTCACCTGGCAACCATGCCACCATCTTTGAAATTGATGGCTACCGTTGCGCTGTCCTCATCTGCTATGACTATCGCTTCCCGGAACTTTACCGCGACCTCCAGCAACAGGGGGTTGAAATCGTTTTGCAATCATTTCATAACGCTCGCCGCAGCCAGGCAGACCACGAGGCAGGTAACATCTGGAAAGACGTCGTACCCGCCACGATGATGTGCCGGGCAGCCACCAACCATCTCTGGATCAGTGCCACCAACAGCGCTGCGAGGTATTCATGCTGGGGCAACTTTTTCGTCCGCCCCAACGGGACGCTGGCTGGCCAGCTACCGGTGCACGAATCCGACATCCTGTTCAGCGACATTGATCCCCAGGATCATTACTGGGATGCGTCCGCTCCCTGGCGTGACCGATCCATCCGGGGCCAGTTGCACAGCGGTGAACTGGTTCAGGACCCTCGTTCCGCAGATCGCCAATCGCTCTAACGGCCAAGCCGTTCAATCCAACTGGTATAACTCAAAATCCATCTCACATGGATTACCCCGGCTCACATGCAACTGCCCTGCTTCGGCATCCACGATGGCTGAAAACACCGTCGTCCAATAACCATGCTCAGGGTGCTCATTAGGGTGGCGACAAATCGATTTCGGGTAACCCTCATGATCGGCCAGGAAGCGCTTCATGGCCTCCAGGCCTGGAGCCTTCTCTTCGTGCTGAAACAACTGATCCATGCGCACCTTGCGAGGTCCCGATTCAATCAATTCCGGAAACTGCTCGTTCACTCGTAACAACTCCGGGTGCAGGCAATGGTTCGTATGTGTCAATCGTTCTGGATCCTGCAAGAGGAAGACCTGCTCGCAGGTCACTTCCAGGTTAGCCGGACCCTCCGGCGTGGCAAGCATGATATTGGCAGGGATTGCCCGCTGGGCACGCTCAATCTCCTCAATGGCCGAGGAGAGGCTCCGACTTTTATAAAGGCCTCGCAACGTAAAGTAGTGGGGAACTCCCACGTCACGACTGGGCGCCGGTAAGGTATTCAGGCAAACGCCCAGGCCCGCATCGTTCAAACCAATGTAAGCCACCAACCCGACCTGGGTCACACACATCATGGCCGGTTCACCAACCGGACGACGTGTGAGGACGACCGTAAAGGGATCCAGTTCCGGATCATTATCCCAGTTCTGTCCGACCACTGCCCGACCCTCCGGGGTGATCCCGGCGGCCACGGAAAAGGAGGTGCAGGCACCCTCCGGCTCGTCACGCAACTGATTGCGAACCTGCAGCAGCATGAGATCTTCCAGCGGGCATCCAGTAGCATCCGAGATGCCACGTAATTCCTCCACGATCTGATCGTCATACTGTTGGGCCAGCACCAGGGACTGCTGCACAATGTCCATGGCACGTTGACGGGAAATACGCACTGTCTTCTGGACACTCGCCAGTGCGATTTCCACGAAACCGCGAATTGCTTCACCAGCCGCTTCACCCAACTGTCGCCCCATCTCGCGGGCCGTACCGGAAATTACCAATTCGGGATAGCGTGAAATGGACATGGTTATCGTGGCTTGGCCAGGACGGACTCGGCGTATCGCAGTTTTCCGGTTCGGCCGTCGAAATACTGGAACATTACCTGCGGGCGCGGGTAAGCAATCCAACGCGTCTCACCAACCTTTTTCGGGTTGTTATAGACATTATTCAGCTGAACGACGCAATACGTTGGATGCGACAGTTCATCGCGGGGAATATCGTTCCTGAAGTGAGTTGACCAGCGGATATCAATCGGCCGCGGGCCATACTGGAACTTACCGTTTGCTGGTCGGTCCCCCTCATCGGTTGACCAATGATTATTGGAGTTATGAGGGCCAGAAGCGAATTCCCAGACGTTTTCCGTGATCTTGCATACAAAGCTGTTATGCAGGTCACCCGTCAGCATAAACACGGGTTGCGGCAAAGCGTCAAACGCATCGATCAACATTTCCCTTTCATCGTAAAAGACAGTCCAGGCATCATCCTTATTGTCAGCCCTGACTTTCCCACCTCCCACGTGTGGCACCATGAAGTTGACTGACGATACCACGAACAGGAAATCCGCATCGCTTTTCTTCGTTTCTTCCAGCAGCCACTTGCGCTGTTCCAGGCCAAGCATGGAGATGCCCTTCTTGGCTGGATTCTGCTTGTCGTGCATTTGGCGTTGTCCACGCGTGTCGCAGACAAAAAAGTCACAGTTGCTGATCCGCATACGAAAGTAGGAACGACGTCCGATGGAATAAGAGACGCGGCCATCCTGGGGTGGAGCCGGATCAATTTCAACCCGATTCGCATCCAGGACTTTCACGATACGATAGACACCCGCGCTGGGGTGACCTCCCACATCGTCCAACGCATTCTCGTTGACACCCGCGGTCTTTCCGCCCCAATGAATGTGCAGGTTATTGACCTGGGCAAGATCCAGCCTGGTAAAGTCTGCCTTACGGTCCGTTAACACCTTCTGCCCACGTTTCACCTCGGCGAGACCGAAATGAACGGGCTGCGGAAAAGCCGTCGGGTTACTCCAGCCAAGGTAGTCATACCATGCTCGGACACCAATATCTCGGAAGACCGCGCGTCGATCACGTAGCCCAGGGCTGCCAGCTCCCCAGACGTCATTAAGGATCTCGTGGTCATCGTAGGTAAAGAACGAAGGGATATGACGATGCCAACGGGCAAGGTGGGGCCCCTGGTCCAGGAAATGCTTGTAGTTTTGCCAGACACCCACCATCGTCGGCGCCACCTGCAAGACCTCCGGAAGCTTGTCCGGGGTTTCCCGGACCTGGTCTAACCATTGCTCCGGTTGGTAAAGTCGTTGCGTTTCATAGAGCCAGTCTCCATTCAGGATGGCAAAGTGAATGTTGTCCTGCAGTTCCCTGAGCATCGTCTGGAATGTTGGCAGGGCAGGACCCAGGCTGTGAAATGGATTCTGGTTGTTCCCACAGGCGTATTCAAAGCGAAAATTAAAAAGGCCGCGTGGATTCAACTGGGGATCAACGTGTTCGGCTGCATCCGGCAGAGTCCGGAAGGAACCAGATCGTCCCGTTTTTTCGACACGCCCATTCGTGGCCCGGGCATCAACAATGATAACGCGATAGTAATACTTGGTATCGGCCTTCAGCCCCTTGAGCAACGCCCAGCCGGTATTATCGTGTGCCAGGCTGGTCGTCACGGGCTCACTTTCCTGGTCAAGGCCTGCGGCTGCCAAACCATATCGCACGACAAACTGACCACTGCGGCGTGTGCGGGCCCAGACGCCCACGTGATGACTTCCCAGTCGGCCCAGGATTGGCCCATGGGTCACGTGATTCACCGATTCATACTGGGATTGCGCCGAGAGATCGGCCACGCAGACCACCAGGCCAAGTGCCATTACCAGGGCCAGTCTTGCACATTGAAACATCACATCTCCTTCTCCAGGGAACCTCTTCGAACGGTTTCGCCAAGACGCTTTCACTAACTTACTTCGACGCAGGATTCCTGCCAGCGTTTCCCCTGCCACGAATCACGTCGCTCCCATTCTTCTTCCACCGCGGTCCGGATCGCTGACTTGTCTGTACACCAGGCTGGGCTGACCAGGTAACCGGGTGGTGCGTCACCGGAAATACGCTCCACGACCATACCCGGGGGCAGCAACTCCAGGAAATCAATGAGCGTTACCACGTAACGATTTCGATCCATCAATTCAACCTCGCCACTCTGGACCTGTTCCGCCAGGGGCGTATTACGAACAGCATACAGGTTATGAATCTTGACTGCGTCAAAACCGAGACGGGCAATCTCATTCGCGGTCTCCATCATATCATCGTGGGTCTCGCCCGGTAGCCCCAGCATCACGTGTGCACAGATTTCGAATCCGCGACCACGACTTCGTTCCATCGCTTCCACGGAAACGGCATGCCCATGCCCCCGGTTCATCCACACGAGAGACTTCTCATGCATGGTCTGGAGACCATATTCCACGGAGAGATAGGTTTTCCCTGCTATTTCCTCGAGCAGTTCCAGCACGTCATTCGGAACGCAATCGGGCCGTGTGCCAACTGCCAGGGCAATCACGTCAGGATGTGAAAGCGCATCCGTGTAAGCACGACGCAACACATCAACATCTGCATAGGTATTGGTAGCAGGCTGAAAATAGGCCATAAAATGATCGCAGCGATAGCGTCTTTTCAGCCCCTGGATTCCATGGTTGATCTGATCATGGATGGACTGCCGAGGGATTCGGCGACTGGGACTAAAGCTGCGATTATCGCAAAACGTGCATCCACCAATGGCCACCGTCCCGTCGACATTCGGACAGGTGAACCCGGCGTCAATACTTACTTTCTGGACCCGGTGTCCAAACTTATTCCTCAAAAAGGCATTGTACGAAAAGTACCTCAAGCCCTGAGAACGCCAGTCGATTTGGTTATTCACCGCTGCCACCCGCAAAAAATATTCCGTTGACTCGTTCCTATCACTTAACTAAACTAACGCCAGACGCCGAAACGATTAATAGACGTTTCTGGCTTGTCCCCTCACCTTTCAGCGGCTCGCACGCTGATCCTCCAAGACCACAAAACCAGCATCTTAAGGCACCTTGCTGCCCTTCACAAGAGACAACGATATGTTCGGCAAACTCATTCCTCAAGGTGGTGGTGACCCCATCCCGTTGATGAAAAAAAAGTTACTTATAGGGCGTCGCGAGAGCTGCGACGTCGTCTTGCGATTTAGCAACGTATCTGCACACCACTGCCAGCTAGTGGTAGAGCATGGATATTGGTTTGCCAAGGATCTGAACAGTCGCAACGGAACGCGGGTCAACGGCAGCCGTATCGAACGAAAACGGCTCGATCCCGGCTGCATCCTGCGAATTGCCAAACATATCTACGAGGTTGAGTATTCCCCAACGGAACTGGGGGCGCAAGGACCACCGCCACCCGATGAAGAAGTTTATGGCCAGATCCTTAATCGTTCCCTGTTGGATCGAGCCGGTCTTGCCAGCAGCGAGTCGCCACAGCGCAGCACGCGACCAGCCGCCGTGCCCCAGGATGACCTGACTGACAGCTAGAGGTCAGGTGCAGTCCAGCTGACCTCTCCTGGGACAACTCCGGAGCTTATCTGGGCAATCGGGTTGTTCTCTGTTAAATTCAACGTCATCACCTTGATGCAACCGTTGACTTTATCTACAGAGGCCCGCCCATCATGACCGGTTCTGAAAACACCGAAAACACGAAACTGGTACACACCGTATACTTCACGCTTCACGAACCCACTCCCGAAAACACCCAGCAACTACTGGAAGCCTGCCAACACTTTCTTACGGATCATCCAGGCACGGATTATTTTGCCGTGGGAACGCGGGTTGGTGACCTGGAGCGTCCTGTCAACGACAACCAGTACCATGTCAGCCTGCATGTGCACTTTGCAGATCGCGCCTCGCACGATCAATATCAAACAGACCCACGTCACCTGCAGTTCATCGAAGAGAACAAGGCAAACTGGGCCCAGGTCCGTGTCTTTGACTCCTACCTCGCCTAAAAGAGCCTGGCCCAGGAGTGCTGCCTCTGACCAGGGGTTTATCCAAACCACCCCTTCTTGGTATATGCCTTGACCGCATCTTCCCGGGTCTTGTGGATGGAGAAGATCTTCTTCAGCTTCATGACTTGGAAAATCTCTCCGACAGCGTCACCGATATTACAGAACTTGACGTTGATGCTTGCGCCGTCACATTTCTTCTGGAAACGCAACAACGCACCCACCATGGCAGACGACATGAAATTGAGCCCCGTGAAATCGACCAGCACGCGGCCATTGCCAGCCAGGCCCGTGGCTTCTTGAAGATCCGCATCAATTTGCGTAATTCGTTTATCGTCCGTGATCTTGCGATCCACGAAAGACAATACCAACAGGTCCTGGTCTTCGTGCAATTCAATGCTTTGCATATTTTCTCGCTCTCACACTAGTCACGGGTTGACCGGGGGTCCACATCCCCCCCGAAACACCTATTACCATAGACTAACCACTGTTGGCATTCCTTTCAACAAACAGACCGATAAACACTCCCCAGCCCACGCCCACAAGACACATGAAAACAAGTCTTTTTGGATAATTTCACCAGGACCCATTTTCACTTCCTGCGAACTAGAAACAAACGATATCGACATTTCCTAGCTAACACGGGAGAATCGAGTCTTGTCAGTGCAACCCGTTTTTCCTGATTCCTGGCAGGCCCTCGTCTTGTGAATGACCACAATCTCAACTCCTACCAAGATCCCGTCGAGTCACCTCAAGGGCGCACTCTAAGTGACAATGCGACCCTTCGCGGCACCACTTTATGCGCGCTTTACTTCGCCCAGGGGCTTCCCTGGGGATTCATGACCGTAGCCTTGACTACTCACCTGACGGCACAGGGAATGACCCTCAAGGAAACGGGGTGGCTTCTTTCCATGTCCACGCTTCCCTGGACTTTTAAACTAGCCTGGGCGCCCATCATTGACACCCTGACAGTGCGCAGCATGGGTCGCCGCCGACCCTGGATCCTGACGGCCCAACTGATGATGGCGGTCACCATGCTCACCCTCGTTTCCCTTGGCAACCTCGGCGATCAACTCACGCTGCTGGGCTGGATGTTTTTCCTTCACAATTGTTTTGCATCGCTCCAGGATGTCTCCACGGATGCCCTCGCTATCGACATCCTGCAATCCCACGAACGGGGACGTATCAACGGCCTGATGTGGGGCTCCAAGATCGTTGGGGTTGGTTTTGGAACAGCCGCCATCGGTACCTTGCTGGCCCGCACCAACCTCGAGGTCGCCCTGATGGTACAAACCGGTTGCCTGCTGGCAATCATGATGCTGCCGCTCTGGTTACTGGAGCGTCCCGGTGATAAACGGTTTCCATGGAGCTCCTCTCAACAGATCACCTCCACGATACAGGTTGTTGTGCCACGCCGACTTGATCGCCATCACGCCGCCAAGATCTCCAACCAGAATCTCCATTTAGACCTGTGGAAGGGACTTTCTGTGCGTTGCGCTTACATGGCCGTCATTTTTACAACGGTCATCCATGTTGGCCAGGGAGTCAATACGACACTTATTCAGCCGCTTTATACCCAGGACCTGCAATGGACCGCCGAACGCTATGCCCAGATCGATGGCACCCTCGGTATGCTCGTCCAATTCCTGGCTGCGATACTGGGAGGTTACCTGGGTGACCGTTTTGGCCAGCGCACCTTCATGGTGATTGGATACACAGCTTTTGCCGCGATGGCTGCCACCTTCGGCATCTGCGAACCTTACTGGACGACCACCTGGTTCGCTACCGCCTACCTTGTTGCGGCACCTGCCGCCCTGGCAATGGGGACGGTGAGTGCCCTTTCCCTTTACATGCGAATTTCCTGGACGCGGGCGGCGGCAACCATGTTCACATCCTACATGGCGCTACTCAACGTGGGGGACACGATCGGCAAAGCGTGGTTGGCCAGTCGCCTGCGAGAATCATACGATTACCCCACCTGTTTTTGTCTCGTCGGTTTGATCAGCATCATCCCCTTGGCCCTGTTGATCTGGATGGATCCTCAAGACGTCGAGCGAGCCAGGCAAGCGGAAGGGATCCCGATCGATCCACTCCCTACTTGATTCCCAGGGACTTCCGTGAGAAGAACCCTAGCCCAAAGAAAAAAGGCTGCCAGGTGGTAATCCTGACAGCCCTTTTGAAAACATCTGTAACACGGCGACCCGAAAGATCGCACGCTGGCTACTTTTTCGGTGTAGCTTCATCCTTTTTCGGTGTAGCTTCATCCTTTTTCGGTGTAGCTTCACCCGGCTTCTCGGTAAAGTAACGGGCGATGATCCCATCAATCTGGCCACCGATACGCGACTTGGGAGCCAGTTTCTTGGCCTGCAAGAGCAGATCCTTGGCTTCCACCATTTGCTTGGCCTGGAAATGGGCGAACGACTTGGCAAACAGGACTTCCTGAAGCACCTGGCCACTCGGCTTGTACTTGGTAATCAGGCCATCAAATGCCTTGATCGTTGCTGCCGGTCCAGCCCCCTGTGAGCTTCGTCGGATCTTGGCGATCTCAGCCTTAACCACGGTTCCCTGCTGAATTCCTTCGTACTTGGCTTTCAGGCCAGCACTGTTGTCAGCGTCGAGGCCAATAATTTCCTTAACCGTATCTGCATAAACAGAAACTGCCAATTCCGTATCAATGACGCTAATGGCCTGATCCAGGAACTTCGCCTTGGCGACACCCTCTGCATCCGCAGCCTTGGCAAATGCCTCGTCACGGGTGGCACGGATTTTGTTCTTTTCATTCAGGGTTTTTACATAGGCTTCTGCAGCGTTGCCTTCTCCCGGAGCTCGATAGCCAACCATCTTGGCAAACGGACGACCTTGCTCATCCGCCAGGATGATCGTGGGTACGCCAGTTACCTTGTACTGGGCTGCCAGCTTCGGATACTGAGCTTTTTCTGCGTCAGTCTGCTTGGACTTATCACGGGGATTGTCCAGTTTCAACAGGATGAAATTCTTGGGGGCTTCCGTTTTGAAAGCTTCCTGGGTCAGAACATTCTTGGCCAACGCTTTGCAGGGCGGGCACCAGTCAGAACCGGTGAATTCCATGAAAATGGTCTTCTTCTCTTTTGCAGCAGCCGCCTTGGCTTCTTCAAAACTGACCAACCAACCTTTTTCGGCAGCGACTGCATTCGGGGCCTGTGCCAGCAAAACGCCAACCATCAGGGCAGCCATCGAACCACGAATTAACCAAATCTTGTTCATGAGTAAATCCTCGTGTTAAACAAATAGCCTCGATATTTCGGTGAAAGATTACACATCACAATTGAATTATTAACAGTAATATCATAGCCGATCTGAATTGCGCCGCACCCAGTCTCACGAAAGTAAGCGCTAAAAATCGTGTTTTTCTCGTTTCATGTCTGTAAAACAGGTTCTTTCCCACCCTCCGGGACGGCAATCGAAGCCCTACACGCATAGGTTACCTGAAACGTACAGCGAGCAGGACCGTTCTCCCTTACGAAATCCAAGGGCCTCATCAAAACAACCACCGAACCATGCTGGTACAGTAGGTTGCTTGCAAAGCACTCAGACTAGTTTTAGTCTATGGACAATTAAGCAGCCAACCAAAATCGTTCATTATCCAACATCCTCGAGGTTATCACATCATGAAACAGCTACTTCTGATACTAACGGTCCTGATTTGCCAACCGTTTACCGCAGAACATCTCGCCGCCCAAGAACAAGAAGAAAAGAAGCCCAGCGAAACAACCCAGTCACCCTGGAAAGATCTGGAGAACACCTGGATCTCCTACCGCTACAACGGTTATAGCATCAAACGGGTCACCAAAGGGAAAGAGATTTACGAGCAGTACTGGATGAGTGGCAAACTACGGTTTCGTCACCAGGCAGACCTGGCCATTGGCCAACAGGAAGGAGTCAACTTTTACACCAAGACGAACCATCGCTCCATAGCGCCAGATGGACCACTCACCAACAGCAATGACTACACGGGAATTTACAAAATTTCCAACGGACGCTTCTACGAAATCAGTCGCGGTATTTTCGCCGACAACCAGGGCAAACCGGAGATATCTGAGTTTCGCCCCATGGATACGCCGATTGAAAAATGGTTGGCCGCTGCACGCCAGGGTGATACCAAGACCATCAAGGCGATGTTTGCCGACGGTGCACGACCCGATGCGACCGCCCCCGGCTCCCTGACTGCGCTCGGCTTTGCCGCCAACCATGGCCATATTGAGTTGATCAAACTGCTCGTGAAACACAAGGCAAACCTCTCTCGCCGGTCGGGGCCGCTGGGCGCTCCGCCACTGGTACTGGCCGCCAATACGGGCCAACTCGACTCGACTAAAACCCTGCTAGAGCTGGGTGCTGATATCGAGCAGCCCCATTTCTGATTTCGCATGACACCTCTGCATGAATCAGTTTACGTCGGTCAACCGGAACTGATGGAATTCCTGATTAGCCGCGGAGCCAACATCAACGTGACCAACAAGGGAGGCCAGACGCCGCTTCACGTGGCCGTCATGCGATCGGTCAATCAACAGGGACAGTCGCAAAAGGCTCAGCTGACCTGCCTGGAGCTCCTGCTTAAGCACGGTGCGAAAACGGATATCAAGGGCAACCAGGGAAAAACGGCCCTCGATTTGGCTAAGGAACGGAAGCTGACTGACGCCATTGAAATCCTTTCCCGCGAATAGTCCGCGGCCACTCGTCAAGAAGCATCACAACTGCCGATCGAGCATCCGATAGTTAATTGCTTCCTGAAGATGGCTCGCAACTAGGCTCGACGCGCCTTCGACATCAGCGACTGTGCGAGCCAACCGTAACACCTTGTCGTGAGCGCGGGCCGAAAGACCCAGTTGCTGAACACTCGACTTCAAAAGCTGCCGACTCTGTTTATCGAGGGCGCAATGCTCTCGCAAGAGAGCCGCTCTCAACTGCGAATTGCAGTTGATCCGATTCTTCGCGTATCGATCAACTTGCACACGCCTGGCTAATTCCACCGCCTGTCGCATCTCCCCGCTACTACTGCCCGTAGCTAATCCGCTCAACTCCTGAAACGGGACAGACGGTACTTCCATCTGAATGTCAATGCGGTCGAGCAAGGGACCGCTGATCTTGGCCATGTATCGCTCGATCTGCATCACACTGCAGTGACATTCTCTTCGTGGGTCACTACGGTAGCCGCAGGGGCAGGGGTTCATAGCAGCTATCAACATGAAATCTGCCGGAAACGTGGTCGACGTCAGCGCCCGGGAAATCGTCACAACCCCATCTTCAAGCGGTTGCCTGAGAACTTCCAGCGTGCGGCGATTAAATTCAGGCAACTCGTCCAGAAAGAGGACCCCGTGGTGCGACAAACTAATCTCACCCGGCACCGGAATACTGCCCCCTCCCACCAAGCCCGCATCGCTGATCGTATGATGGGGCGAACGAAAGGGACGCTGAACCAGCAGTGGTTGCCCCGCATCAAGACGCCCCATCGCGCTGTAAATGCGCGTCGTCTCAATCGATTCGCTGGCAGTCAATGTCGGCAGAATTGTTGGCAACCGCTGCGACAGCATCGTCTTGCCCGAACCCGGAGGGCCGACCATCAGCAGATTGTGCCCTCCGGCAGCAGATAAGGTAATAGCACGCTTGGCCATCTCCTGTCCCCGTACGTCCTGGTAATCAACTTCATAACTGGCGTACTGATCAAACATCTCCCGTACGTTGGCCATCCTCGGAGCCACTGGATATTGACCTGAAAAAAAACCGACTGCCTGCCCCAATGAATTGGCGGGAATCACCTCCAGGCCTTCCACCACGGCTGCCTCTTCGGCACTACTAGCCGGCACCACCAACCCCTTCAACCCCTCCTGGCGGGCAGCCGAAATAGCCATCGACAGCGCTCCCTTGACGGGTCTCATTAAGCCTTCCAGAGACAACTCACCGACCGCACCGTAGGTCTCGAACAACGTTGACTCCAACTGGCCACTGGCTGCCAGGATCCCAAGTGAAATCGGCAAATCAAATGAAGCTGCCTGTTTGGGTAGTTCCGCCGGGGCCAGATTGATCACCACGCGATCAGTCGGTCGTTCGAAACCACAATTGACCATGGCTCGTTCCACGCGGTGGGTACTCTCACGCACAGCTGCTTCCGGCAGCCCGACGAGAATGGTCTTTGGTAAGGCACCACTCGAGACGTCAACCTCTACGTCGACGGGGACCGCCTCGATCCCCAATAATGAAAAAGTTCTCAGCTTGGCCAGCATCCGTGACTTACCTCGCGATATTCAACGCCTCCGTTCGACAACAACTTATTTTGACGGCAAACAACACCATCACAAGGGAACGTCGGCACGACCGGTGACAAGCTGTTGTCAGCGATTCGCGGAATAGAAGGGCAGCAGCTGGTCACTCCTTGCAGGGCGATGCAAATGTCGCAATTCTGTGTTAGCGGAGGTTGAACCGCCATCAGAAACACGGGGAGTCCGGTCTTGCTTCGGCACTCGATTACCCACTGGCGAGAGGCCGGCCAAAAGGTTTGCCGATGCAAGTTTATGGGGCGCACAGGCCGGCTGAAACAACCTGGCGATCAAAGGCAACTGCTGCCGTTATTACCTGAACAACCGCCTGGGCATTCGCTCCTTGGTAACGTTTCATGCCACTCGAAAAACAATCCGGATTTCAGCACCCACACCCTCGTCTCCACCAACAGATATTGTACCGCCATGAGATTCCACGACACGCTGGGCAATGGCCAAGCCGAGCCCTGTCCCTTTCGGTTTCGTCGTGTAGAACGGGGAGAAAGCCTTTTCTCGTTGCTCCGAGTTGAATCCTGGACCGTTGTCTCGAAATGTGACGACAACGGACGCTTGATCATCTTGAACGATCTCCCGACAAACAATTTCGATCTCCACCGGGTCGCTACAAGCTGCCAACGAGTTCTCCAGCAGGTTACGAAACACCTGGACCATACGGAATCGGTCAACGGAACATGCCAACCTGGAGCACTCGATCCTTTCACGTAATTCTGCATCACGGCCATGACGTTGTGGAGTCAACAGTTCCCACGCCTCGCGCCAGACGGTTGAAAGCTGGCACTCGGTCCGATCCAGAATAATGGGGCCTGCGTAACCCCGTACCTCGTCGAAAAGATGTCGAAGATGTTCCTGGGCTACTTGAACCTGCTGCACAAGCTTAATGGCCTCGTCATTACCCGCCACCTCGAGTTCCAACACCTCAGAGCTAGCCTGGATACGCTGTAATGCATTACGGCTTTCGTGGGCCAGTCCGGTGCTCATTTGCCCGATAGCAGCCAGGCGTTCAGATTCCAGGGCTTTCACCTGGGCTTCCTTGAGCGACGTGATGTCGTGCCCTACAACCAGGCAAACGGGCTGTTCTTCATAGTGGTCCAGGCGGCGGGCATTCCAGAGCATGGTCCGTCGCTGGCTATCCTTGCACAAAATATCATTTTGATACTCACGCACACTCTCACCGGTAAGTACCTGTTTAAGTACGTTGATCACAGCTGGCCGATCTGAGTCAACCAAGAAGACTGAAAAATAGTTCTGCCCGACAACTTCGGCTGAGCAATAACCCGTTAACTGCTCTGCGTATGAGCTAAAATATGCAATCGAGTAATCATCTCGGAGAATCACGATCATGCAACCGGCGGTTTCCATCAGGTTGCGAAAGATAGTTTCGCCCCGCTCACGTTCCAGCAACTGCTCCCGCAGAACATGTTCTGTTTCGTAAGCATCTTCAATGATTGCCAGATCAAGATTGATCAACTTGGTCACTGACTGGATGACCGCCAGCAGTTCTTCGTGTCCTCCGCTCCAGTCCTCACACAACGCACGAATCAAGCCATCCTGTACCCTGGCAAGGGCTGCATTGACATAGACTTGGTCGAGCCCGATTTCGACGTGCCTCAACCCCACTTGCCATCGTCGAGCAACGTAGGCCCTGTCATAGGGGCCGCTAAGCAATTGAATGAACCATGTGTACAACGTTCTCTTGAGACGTTCCACCTGTCTCACTCCCCCTGTGATCACCTTCCTAGCCTCGGGGTGGCGATCGATTTCCATGTAAAAGTCTTCCACAAGCTCGGGAATGCGAGGCAAGACAATCGCGGCTGCCGTACGAATATTAATCACATCCTCATCTGCCCAACGAACATATCGTTGAATATCCTGATAGCGCTGGAACAGTTCCCCGGAATCTAATCCCGCACAATCAGCAACTACTTTCCCTGTCCGTTCCAATAAATCCTGCCTTGGTTTCATGTGATCGCAGCCTGACTCTATTTCGCTTCGGTAATCCAAACACAACTGATCGCCGTAGAAAATCGCTTTACGAACTAACCTTCGCAAACTCGCTTTCATGAATCTCATATTTTCCGAGAAGCCTGTAAAGCTTGCGGCGATCAATCCCCAAAACTTCGGCAGCTCGCGTCTTATTTCCCACCACGCGACGTAGTACTTCAACGATCTTCTTTCGTTCGATGCTTGAAAGGTCATCCGTGTCAACAAAAGATACAGCCTGATCAACCGACGAACCCTGCTGGATCTCCCGGGGCAGATCTCGCGCATGAATCGTCGCTCCATCAGCCATGATTTTCCCCCGTTCGATAGCGTTGACGAGTTGACGGACGTTTCCTGGCCAGGCATAGTTTTCAATCAGACGCAATGCTTCATCGTCAATGCCCCACTGGGTGCCAAGAAAATGGCAAACCAACAGCCGCACATCGCCGATGCGATCACGCAGAGGTGGCAAATCCAATGACATCACGTTGATTCGATAATACAAATCCTCCCGAAAACGGCCGCTCACGATATCTTCAGAAAGGTTACGATTCGTCGCTGCCAACAAGCGGACATTGATGCGACGTTCCTTGATCGAGCCGACTCGGCGAAGCGAACCATCTTCCAAAACCCGCAACAGTTTAGCCTGCAACGGCCCCGGCAATTCACCGATCTCGTCAACAAACAACGTGCCACTGTCAGCCACTTCAAACAACCCTTGTTTAGCAGCTACCGCGCCGGTAAAAGCACCCTTCTCATGCCCAAACAGTTCGCTTTCCAGTAGGTGCTCCGGCAATGCCGCGCAGTTAATCACTACCATTGGTTTGTCTGCCCGACAGCTACTTCGGTGCAAAGCCTGGGCGACAAGTTCCTTCCCGGTGCCACTCTCACCCTGGATCAGAATCGCCTTATCGCTGGGGCCAGCCCGCTCGATCAGCCTAAACACCTCCTGCATCGCCGCCGACTCGCCAACCATTTCGGAGTCCGGCCGAGCACGTTCCAGCAGTGACTTGAGCTGTCGATTTTCTTTTTTCAACGAACGCCGCTCGTGGGCCTTCCTGATTAGTGTTTCCAGATCCTTCAGTGGGAATGGTTTCGTCAGGTAGTCAAAAGCCTGTAATTTCATGGCCTGCACAGCCGATTCGATTGTACCCTGTCCAGTCAACACAATTACTTCACAGTCACCATGGTTTTTCTTGAATTCCAGCAGCAAATCGATGCCAGACATTCCGGGCATCATGATATCAAAAACCGCCACATCGAAATCACAACGCTGTGCAAGGACAATTGCTTCTTCTCCATTACGAGCCTCTTGCACAGAAATCCCTGGCTGCTGGAAACGCCTGACCATCAAGCTACGAAAGTCACCATCGTCGTCCACAACCAATAAATCGATATGACTGAATTCAGACATTTTCACCAATCCTAGTCAAGGTCCGCACCTACCGGATACTTCGTTTACTCGTTGCTGGGATCCACCTGGCAACTCGTACTTCAATTCCTGGCACAGTGAACTCTTCCTCGATTCACCTGAGCATAACTGCCTCAGTCTACACCTTCCCTGGAACACTGTCAGCAATGCCACAAAACTGGATTCCATTCCTTTCCCTACAAATCACTTCGCCTCAAGAGTCTAGCAAACAATAACGAGCACGCTAAAAATCGCCATAAGAAGACCCACACCCACCAAGCAGGACAAGATACCTACTACTATTTGTCCGGCAAGTCGATCTTCCTCGATTAACTGCCGCCGGGTCTCAGCATCGAAAACATCCTCCCAGACCGTGCACCTATCATCCCGTTCACTATCACAAAGAACATTCATGTTTTACTCCTAACACATACCTGCAGTGAGGTTGATCAGAATAGATCGAAACACCAAATGCCTGACTACGCATTTCTCACGCCAATCGAATGGCAAACCCTATAGCGAGAAAAAAATCGATTAATTACTTAACCACCAGATATTTTTCCAGACGCAGCAACCCAACGAACCAATACTGCTGCCCAATTATGTGCACTTGCGCGCGCACTGCGCGTAAGTGCGCACCCAGGACGGCCCACTAAAGTCGAGCACTATTCAAACAGTTGAGGGGCAACCTTAATCTCTCCCAAGTCATTCTCACCGGACTTAATCGTGGCTGTGAATCGTCCACGTTTCCAGCTACAAGCCTGGCCATCAAGCGTTACATCCGAGATCGTCCCCCGTTCATGCCATACCTGGAATTGCCAATCTCCCACCGGCAGATTCTTAATTTCAAAACACCCGTTCTTATCGGTCACCACGAAATAAGGATCGTTTCGAAAGAACACCCACGCGCTCATCCAGGGGTGAATCGAACAACTAACTGTCACGGGGCGCAACTCAGCTTCCGTGAAGCGATATTCAAGGGTGCTTCCGGCAGGCGACATTGGATTGATTGGTGGATTATTGAACGTATCAATTTTTGTATTGTGCCCTACGGAGTCGAGATTTCCGACGACCAGGGTTTGCGACGTACGCAACACCTGGACGTGTGGATCAAAACGGCATTTCACGTTATCCAGCGGGATCTTGGCGATTGCCGTCGCGTCATAGGACGGATGGATCGGCAATGAAACGCCAGCGCGTTTTTGATAGAGAAAAACAATCGCATTGGCTAAACCACCGTTTTCCTGATTTACGACCAACGATTCGTCAAGCACCTCATACTGGCCACACAACTCCATGTCCTGTGTAATACTCAAATTCTTCCGTTGCGGGGGCTCGCCATCGTAGATGAAGGTACCGCTTAAGCTACCCCACTCTTTTCCCACCTCCTTAACCACCGACGGGGTATCAATAGTCGTCCTCGAGGAAGGCTGACCTACCACATCCGCTGGAGATGGCATCTCCGAACCACTATTGGTTCCCTCAACGACCACTGGGTCACTCGTCCCGCAGCCACAGAAGGTCACCATGACCAACAAACCGACGACTCCCTTTTCTTTTCGCATCAGACTTCCCCTCATATTAAAGTGACACGCCACATTCTCCGTTCAAAATCATTCCCTGCCGAAACTAAGCATTAATCGTGCCAATGCTGATTCTTCGACCATTTACGCACAAGCGCACAATTACGCACAAAAGACTGGTCGCAATCGCACACACCCGGGACCCCGTTGCCTATTTCAATCCGAGATCACCGGTGCTGCTGACGGTTCAACCGTTTCCTTGAATAACGGCATGAAAGATGCGTATCCAGTGCATCGCACAGAGCCGTTTCCAGGAAATCAATTACCATGCGTCAGATTGAATCAACAACTCGACTGCAATGTCCATCGATCCTCGCCCTAGCGTTACTGTTCTTCGTGGAAGCCTGCCGACCCCAATCACCGGCAGAGAAAACAAACAGCCCCGTCACGAAGAAATCCCCACTAACCCAGGTACACGCGGGACGTGATTTATACAGGCGACATTGTGCTGCTTGTCACGGCGTTCGCGGTGACGGCATGGGCCTGGCGGCACGGTTCCTATCCCCAAAACCTCGAAATTTTCGTGCTGGAAAATTCCGCCTGGTCAGTACGGTCAATGGCGTACCGACACGCGAAGACCTCTCAGCGGTACTCGTCAGAGGAATGAACGGTTCATCAATGACACCTTGGCTACACCTTCCCGTCGAAGACCGAGAAGCACTCATTAATGAAGTTTTGCGACTGCACCGTGACGGGATGCGTGAACAATATGTCTCGATGCTAAAACAGGCCAAGGACCTGACCGACGAGGAGATCTCGCAGGAAGATGTGCAAAACGAAATACGAACCTTCGTGAAACGACGCACAACGCCTGGACCTTCGCTCATGGTCCCGGAGATCGGGAAACCAACTACCGAATCCATCGCCCGTGGAAAGACAATTTACCTGGAACACAGTTGTCACTCTTGCCACGGAAACGAGGGCCAAGGGGACGGGAGCAAGATACAGTTCGACGACGAAGGATTTCGAACTCGGCCACGAGATTACACACGAGGAATTTTTAAAGGTGGTTATGATACCAAGTCACTTTACCGCCGCATCGCCTACGGCATGCCCGGCACCCCCATGCCGGCTTCAACCAAACTAACCGTTGAAGAAAACATCACACTAGTACACTTTATCCGTTCGCTATCAGACGAAGAAACCCGCAGCTCAGCCCTACTGAGACGTCAACAGATTTTCGTTAAACACGTTGCTCAGACACCTGGATCCTCTGATTCCAAGCAGTGGACAGAAGCCAACTCCATGCGACTGCAGATGATTCCCCTCTGGTGGCACGACAATGCAAACCCCAAACTCGTCATCCAGGCGCTCCACGATAAACACACTATCTCAGTGCGACTATCCTGGAATGACCAGACCGCTGACCGACACGCAGTCACCACCACCGGCTTTGAAGATGCCGTCGCCTTAGAACTGTTTCAAGGTGATGCGGAACCATTTGTCGGCATGGGAGATGGGAAGTCGGACGTAGAAATGTGGTACTGGGATGCCGATCGCCAGAACGGAGCGGAGAATCTCGACATACGGTACCCGCGTACCGTGGTCGACATTTACCCCTTTCGTGAGGAATTCGCTGACAGCGCCGAATTCGATCGACCGGCCACAGCACCTGCTTCCCAGCCCAGAATTTCCCTGCCCGCACTGGCTAGCGGCAACCGGATCGTACCGACAGACCGAGCCGCTCACCCAACGTTATCAGCAAACGGTCCGGGAACGCTCTCCTTTCGTGTACCGCACAGCCAACTAGTCAAAGCCTCTGGTACCTGGAAAGACGGCAAGTGGACTGTGGTAATGACTCGAACGATCGCAGGAGAGGCAACATCTTCACATGCCGTTCCTCTCGAGCCGAACACACGCGCGTCAATTGCTTTCGCCGTCTGGGATGGATCGAAACGGGATCGCGACGGAAAAAAACTCATAACCATTTGGCACGACTTGATACTTGAATAGTAACACTTTCGGGTGGTGAATTAACGAAACATTCAATGGAGAAGCACATGGATAAATCGCGACGACGTTTCCTTGAAACCTGTGCTGCAAGTAGTGGGTTTCTGCTCGCCACCGCTCCACAGAATTGGACCTTTGATCCCATCAGTACCGACAATCCACTCGGATCGTATCCCGACAGGGACTGGGAACAAATCTATCTGGACCAATATCAATACGACAGGACCTTTACATGGGTTTGCGCGCCAAACGATACGCACATGTGCCGATTGCGAGCTTTCGTACGCAATGGCGTCGTGATTCGTAGCGAGCAAAACTACGACCACGATCGTTGCGGTGACTTGTACGGAAACAAGACAACCCATTCCTGGAATCCTCGCGGCTGTGCGAAAGGATTCACCATGCAGCGACGTGTTTATGGACCCTATCGTCTTAAGGGACCCGTGCTACGAAAGGGCTGGAAGCAGTGGGCCGACGCCGATTTCCCGTCCCTTTCGGATCACCCCGAACTACGTTCACAGTTCAAGTTCGACGACCGGGGCAACGACCAATTTGTACGTGTCCCCTGGTCTGAAGCATTTCAGTACATCGCTCGAGGTATGACAGCAATCGCGAAGACTTATAGTGGCGACAAAGGTACCGCAAGACTCAAAGCCGACGGTTATGAAACGAGAATGATCGACAAGGTTGAGGGAGCCGGCACTCGAGTCATCAAGATCGGTTCAAACCTTCCCATTCATGGCCTGGTTGGCAAGTTCGGTATTTACCGACTCGCCAACCTGTTGGGACTGCTGGACCATCACGTTCGTGGTGTGCCTCCCGAAGAAGCTCGCGGGGCACGTGATTGGAATGAATATACCTGGCGCGGAGATCAAGCTCCTGGGCAACCATTTGTCCACGGGCTACAAACCTCGGACATGGACTTCAACGACATGAGGTTCTCCAAACTGGTAATTACCATTGGTAAAAACCTGGTTGAAAACAAGATGCCTGAATCGCACTGGTTGAACGAAATCATTGAACGCGGTGGCAAGATTGTTGATATCGCGCCGGAATACAACGGCCCCGGCACCAAGGCAAACTACTGGATCTCAGTACGACCCGGCCTTTCTGACCTGGCAGTATTATTGAGTGTGACCAGGATCATGCTCGAAAACAAATGGTACAAACCGGACTTCTGTCGCCGCTTCACCGATTTCCCCCTGTTGATACGAACCGACACCTTGCAAAGACTGCGCCCCGAAGAATTACAGCCGGATTATCAACCAAAGGATATTTCCACCGGACCGTCCTACAAGATCCAGGGGCTGAAGCATCAACAACGCCAGAAGATCGGAGATTTTTGCGTTTGGGACAGTAGGCAGAACAAGGTTGCCTTCATCACTCGCGATGACGTTGGTGACCAAATGCCGGTATCCGCAGCGTTGGAAGGCACCTACCACATCACTCTGGCGGATGGCCAGGAGATCAAGGTCATGCCGGTACTAGAAATGTACAAGCAACATCTGGCTGACTACGATGAAGAAACCGTCGAAGAGATCTCTGGAGCGCCCGCACACCTAATCCGTCGTCTGGCCGAAGACATCTGGAACACGACCGAGGATGGGCACCCCGTCGCCATTCACATCGGCGAAGGTGTCAACCACTACTTTCACGCGACTCTCCACAATCGGGCTTCGTATCTGCCCTTGATGCTAACAGGCAACATCGGAAAACACGGTGCCGGCTGCTACGCCTGGGCCGGTAACTACAAGGGCGCCTTGCTACAGGGATCCGACTGGAGTGGCCCAGGCGCTGCCAGTTACGTAGCCGAAGATCCTTTCAATCCTGTCCTCGACGAGTCAACTCGTATTACCAAGCACCATCTCCACAAAACAGCGGACGTGGAAGATCCCTCCTACTGGGCAAGCGGTGAGCGCACCATGACCGTGGATCTCCCCAATGGGCAAGAGAAGACTTTCACGGGACAGACTCACATGCCCACACCCACCAAGATGGTCTGGTACAACAACGCCAACTTCCTCAACCAGGCAAAATGGGTCTACAACATCATCGTCAATGTCCTTCCCAAAGTGGACATGCTTGTCGATCAACAAATCGAATGGACTGGCAGCGCCGAATACTCGGACGTGGTCCTACCGGCGAACTCCTGGATTGAATTCCAGGACTACGAATGCGCCGCCTCCTGCTCAAACCCTTTCCTCCAGATTTGGAAAGGTGGTATCAAGCCAGTTCACGATTCACTTGACGACGCGGAGGTTTTTGCCGGTGTTGCACGAGCCCTGGCTGGCCAGCTCGGCGACCGACGGTTCGCAGACTATTTCAAGTTCATCACTGAAAAGAAATCGAAAGTCTACATCCAACGTGTTCTTGACAACTCAACAACGACCCGTGGCGTCAACGGTCCATACGATGTCGACAAGCTAATAGCCGGTGACTATGGAGGAGAACCCGGGACAGCACTGATGCTACACCGCACCTACCCGCGGGTTCCTTTCTGGGAACAGATCCATGATTCGATCCCCTTTTACACCGACTCTGGTCGCCTAGCGTCGTATTGTGATTTGCCGGAAGCAATCGAATATGGCGAAAACCTGGTGGTTCATCGTGAGGGCGTGGAGGCAACTCCTTATCAACCGAATGTGATCGTTTCCACAAGTCCCTTCATCCGTCCCGTGGACTACGGAATAACAGCCGACACTCTCGATCCCGACCTGCGGCAAATCAACAATGTAAAAATGAGTTGGCCAGATGCCAGGAAAACGGTCAACCCCCTTTGGGAACAAGGTTATAAATTTTTCTGCTGCACACCCAAAAGCAGGCATTCCACTCACTCATCGTGGTCCACGGTGGATTGGCACTGGCTATGGAGCGACAACTTTGGAGATCCCCACCGAATTGACAAGCGCGCTCCAGGTGTTGCCGACCGACAGATCCAAATGAATCCAAAAGCGGCCAGCGACCACGGTCTCAACGAGGGTGACTACGTTCACGTGGACGCCAACGAACTGGATCGTCCATATATCGGGTGGAAGGACGACAAGGGGCCACGTCACAAAGCATTCCGCTGCATGGTCCGGGTGAAACTCAACGCTGGCTTACCATACAATTTCACCATCCTCAAACACACAGGCTGGATAGCCAGTGAACGGACAGTCAAGGCCCATGAAACTCGTCCCGATGGGCGCGCACTGTCTACCGAGACGGGATACCAAGCCAGTTATCGCTACGGTTCTCATCAGAGCATCACTCGCAATTGGATGATGCCGATGCACCAAACAGACTCACTCTTCCACAAAAAGACCGGGTCGATGGGATTCACTTTTGGATTCGAGGTTGATAACCATGCCATCAATACGGTTCCCAAGGAGACCTTGGTTCGCATCAGTAAAGCCGAAGCCGGTGGCCTTGGTGGGATCGGCGTCTGGAATCCTGCCGAGTCGAGCTACAGTCCTGGTCGGCAAACATCTACAAAGCAGCGATACCTGACAGGCAATTACCTGAAAATCCGCACCTAACCAAGGAGAATCAACATGACTGAAAAAAACACCAATCCAAGCCCGAAACTCCACCCGGCTACTCGTGAGATCTTACCGGACGACCCAATGGAAATGCGAGGATTTGAAATACCTGGAGATACCGACCTCATGCTCTGTTTACTGGTGGAAGAGTATGCTCGCATGGGTTGGAACATGGAGTCCATCCTGCATCTGTCACAGGACCCCAACTACCCCAGCTTCCATGGGCTTCTCAGGCTATACGGCGAATCTGAACTGCGACGTCGAATCAACGCTATCCTCGCGCGAACCGGTGTCATGCAAGTCGAGGAAAAGCACGGCCACTCACACCACCAGCAAGTGGTGGAAATCAACATTCCTACACGCGATTGAGGAACCTGAATCTATGGCTGACGTCTACAACTGGCAACTTGGTCGGAAGATGAGCTATCCACACGAAGAGCACCACCCGAACTGGCAATTCGCTTTTGTCTTCAATATTAATCGCTGCATCGGGTGCCAAACCTGCACTATGGCCTGCAAAAGCACGTGGACATTTTCCCGAGGGCAGGAATTGATGTGGTGGAACAACGTCGAGTCCAAGCCATACGGCGGATACCCGCATCACTGGGACGCCAAACTCCTAGACATGCTTGAGCAGATCAACCCGGGCAAGCAGGCCTGGGACGTTCGCAACAAAACCTTAAGAGAAGCCTGCTTCGGCACTTTTACCGGCATGACCATTTTTGAAGCGGCCGCCAATAATCCACATCAGGCTGAACCACAGGCCGCCTTGGGATATCTCCCAGCTGACAACGAATGGCGCAGCCCCAACATCCACGAGGACACTGCCAGTGGTACCCATTTCAATAAGGACCGCCAATTCGGCGGTTCCACGCAACTTCCTCAACACAAGATATGGTTTTTCCACCTAGCACGCCTCTGCAACCACTGTACGTATCCCGGTTGCCTGGCTTCCTGCCCACGCAACGCTATCTACAAGCGTCCAGAAGATGGGATTGTACTGATTGACCAGAGCCGATGTCGGGGGTATCGCAAATGCGTGGAAGGATGCCCTTACAAGAAAGTAATGTATCGCCCCTCAACCCGTACTTCCGAAAAATGCGTTGGTTGTTTTCCTCGCATCGAAGGCCAAGATCGGACGCTGAGCCCAAATAAAGAACCCTGCGAAACGCGTTGCATGACTGCGTGCGTGGGCAAAATCCGACTCCAGGGACTTGTCGAAAACGATGACCATGGAGAATGGGTGCCCAACCCACAAAACCCTCTTTACTACCTAATACGAGAGCGCCAAATCGCCTTGCCGCTTTACCCCCAGTTTGGCACGGAGCCCAACGGATACTACATCCCGCCTCGATGGGCTCCCCGTGACTACCTGATGCAAATGTTTGGTCCAGGCGTAACGCACGCGATTGAACAATACAGCTGTCCCGATCGTGAATTACTCGCAGTGCTGCAACTTTTTCGAGCTCAACAGCAAATCCTTTATCGCTACAAAATCGAGAAAGGTAAAAAGGTTGCTGAAGTGGTGGTCACAATGCCCAATGGTGACCGCAAAATACAGGAGATCTTCAACGATACTGTCCTTGGATACAACAAATTCGACAAAGAGGTCGTTCGAATCACTGTCGAAGAACCAACTTTTGAGCGACCCGCTGGTGCACACCTAAATTCAATCTAAATAGGGGGGTCTTTTTCGATCATGGCAACAGACATACCAATACACGAAAAGATCGGTTTTGACCCGGCCGTCAATCGAGCCCGGCAGTCACTCTACCGCTTCGCTGCACTCTCCTTGGCTGACCCCCGGAGTGGATCCTGGCAGCAACTTCACAAACTACGGGAGGATACCCTGATATTCGAATCCGCCACGTTACTTCGCGGAATGGAAACCGCCGTTCCAGAAAAACTCTCTGCTCGAGAACGGCCTCTCACTGACCTAGACCCTACATCGGTGTTGGCACTGTTACCAGCCTCTCCCAAAGGTCTCAACAGGGCCTACGAACAAGTGTTCGGTTTACTAGCTTCGAGTGCCTGCCCGTCCTACGAAACCGAACATATCAACGACAAGTTCACGTTTCAACGATCACAAACACTAGCGGACATCAGCGGCTTTTACGCCGCCTTCGGATTCACTACCTCGCTCGCTCATCCCGAACGACACGACCACATCGTACTGGAACTGGAATTCATGGCACTATTAGTTGGCCTGGAGCGGTTGGCATTCGAACACACTCCACCCCAACCAGACCGTGGTCGCACATGCCGACACGCTCAGAAGAGGTTTCTTACAGAGCACCTAGCCTGGTGGGCGACCGGATTCGCCAAGCTACTGATCAAAGAAGACACGACTGGCTATTTCGCCGCCGCAGGAAAATTTCTTGCTGCGTTAATCCCTGCCGAACGAGCCCTGGCAGACATTCCTGCTCCCCAAACGCCCAGCCAGGCTACCCCACCAGAGGGGCCCGATGCGTGCCTGAACTGTCTACGCCCAACCTAAAACCACCAACAAATCATGAAATCAATCAACGAGACCAACTCGCTCCAGAAACCACCACAGCTACCTCGTGTCGTAGCTGTTTGCGCATCTAGTGGCGGAATACCAAAATTAACATTACCCTTTGCCCACGTGACCAGGGATGGTATCGAAGGTGATCAACACAACCACGAAAAACACTATCGTCCGGATCGTGCCGTCAGCATTTTCGACGTCGAAACAATGCGCGACCTGGTTGTAGAAGGTTTCCCACTCGAACCGGGAACCGCTGGTGAGAATCTCACCGTCGAAGGGCTACACGTCCAGGAAATGCAACCTGGGATACTGATTAAAATCGGAGCCGTGGTTCTGCAACTGGAACAACCTCGCAAGCCGTGTTTCGTCCTGGATACAATCAACCCTCGCCTAAAAGAAGCCATTCTTGGGCGATGTGGATTCATGGCCTCGGTAGCCAATGAGGGAACTATTGAGCCTGGCATGACAATTCGTTACCAGCAACCGTTTGAACAATAGGGCAAGGAAGTCGAGTTAGTCTCACGGTCCTACCTGGACGACATCGACCTCGCCGGTTAATGCCAGAGGATACAGTGTGCGGAACTGACCGGCTGCACGTGCTATTACGCGCGCCTCGCAAGCAGCCCCCTGGCATTCGCAACTTTACTGCACTTTTGAGTTTGGCATTCAAATTGCACCTATGGATCTACATGCACCTGATCTATCAGGGCAGCAAGACACCAGTACAGTATTCCTAAAGAGAAACGCTCCCCATGAAGTATGATCTCAATCTCAGTGTTCGCAGTTTGTTTTGTGTAACCCTTGCTGGTTTTATTTGTTTCGGCAAACAACACTCCGGCGGAGTTTTGGCCGTTGAACCAACAATTACTGTAAAGGCCATGTTAGGCGATCCCATGTTAACGGCAGGTATTCCCGGAAAAGGTCCACTTACGCCGAAGGCAATCAAGGCGTTCATGGCTGACGCCACAAATCACCAAGTGCTAACTGTCCGCTTGCCACAAGGATTAGATGCTGGCGCCAAGAACGTATATATTCCGGACGACAATCTACTCACGCTGGCCAAGATCGAACTCGGTCGACAACTCTACTTCGATAAACGACTCTCCTCGGATAACACCGTGAGTTGCGCAGACTGCCACCACCCACAAGAGGGCTATGCGCGACACACACAGTTCGGAGTGGGTATTCGCAAGCAGACCGGAGGACGTAATTCTCCCGTCAGCTATAACAGGTTGCTAAGCAAGAACCAGTTCTGGGATGGTCGCGCGGGATCCCTTGAAGCCCAGGCAGTCGGTCCCATTGCCAGCCCGATTGAGATGGGGAACACGCATGAAGAAGCAATAAAGACTATCCAGTCCATTCGGGGTTACGGTCTGCAATTCAACGCGATCTTCAAGGATGGAATCAACATTGATAACGTGGGAAAAGCAATTGCCTCTTTTGAACGGGTGATTGTGACGGGTCCATCTGCTTATGACTACGCGGAGCCGCTGCGTGTTTTCAAGAAAACCTTCGCAGAAGAACTCGAAGACCTTAAAGCACTCCAAAAAGAAGATCCGCTACTGTATGGGAAATACCAAGCTCTTTTCAAGGCAGCAGCAGCCAAGCCCATGTCTGCCAGTGCAAAACGAGGCCGAGAACTATTTTTCAGCAAGGCCGTAAACTGCAGCGCTTGCCATACCGGGGCCAACTTTACTGATGAAAAGTTCCATAACATCGGGGTGGGTATGGATCGTAACGAACCAGACCCAGGCCGTTATGCCGTCACAAAAAACGCGCAGGAGAAAGGTGCATTCAAAACACCAACCCTGCGTAACGTGGCAACTTCTGCACCTTACATGCACGATGGCAGCCAAAAGACGTTGGCCGAAACCGTTGAGTGGTACAACCGAGGTGGACACCCGAATCCTCACCTCAGTAAAGACATTCGCAAACTAAACCTGAAGGACCAGGGCAAGAGCGATCTGGTTGAGTTTATGAAAGCACTAACCGGGGAATTTCCCAAGGTCAATGTCGGCCGACTTCCCAGGTGATTGGTTCGTTACAAAGAAAAGGAGATAACCAATGGATGCCAAGACTATCCTTTTCCCAACAGATTTTTCACACACTGGTGATGCTGCACTAAAACTGGCGACATCCCTCGCTCGTGACATGAGCGCAAAACTTTTGATCGTTCATGTGGAGGAACCGCCTGCAAACTACTGTGACGGGGAAATGTATTGCGGCATTCCGGTGCCACAAATACAAGACCTGCCCCAGAGGCTGCGCAACATAACACCCCACGACCCGAACATTACCTTTGAGCATCGCCTGGTCAGCGGTTCGCCTACGGCTGAAATCGTTCGCCTGGCCGAATCCGAAAATGTTGATTTCATCGTGATGAGCACACACGGACGAACCGGGATTCTACGATTCCTCATGGGCAGTGTTGCCGAAGGAGTTGTGCGCCGAGCACCTTGCCCGGTCCTTACTCTCAAGCAACCAGCAAGCACGACTGCACCCATGACCTGACAAACAACAATTCCGGAGAAGTACCAGGACACGTACGGTTCTCAAAACAACCGTGTTGCTCCTCCCGTGAACCATCAAGTACTTTTCGATCTACAACCACGAAAGTGCTTTTCACCAACTATCGGAAGATAAAAAACAGAATCGCAGACAAAAGGAGCCGCAAGTTATGCCATGACGGATGCCCGAAAGCACACTCGCACATTTCCGCATAGCGAGGCAAATCAAGTGTCCACAGAAAATCGTTTACCGACAACACAGGAGACATGCCTCATGCTCTGTCGTCAAACACTTGTTTAGCCAGGCCTCTATCAACACAACCCCGTCGGCGCATCCTGGTGGCAGAAACCCTGGGCTTAGCTTTTGCTTAGATGGCCTCATCCATGGCCGGTGCGGCAGCGGTGGCGAGAAGGTCATCCGCCTAGCACTCTTAGCAAAAAGCTATAGCGCAACTACAGATCAGACAGTCTTACCGACGAGCGGACGCATTCCTCTGCTTTTCAGAAAGCAACTCCCGAAGTTTCATTAGTTGCTCAGCGACATGAGGTTTCCCGGCAAGGTTTCTCTTCTCCTGAGGATCGTTCGTCAGGTTATAGAGTTCTTCGCCGTCCGGCCACTTACCATAACGCCAGCGCTGATTCCGCAACGCATACCCCAGTTGCTGGCCGCGCGACACGACACTGTAGGCGTACTTCTTCTTGCCACTCCGCTCGGGATGACCGAGCAATGGGCGCAGCGAGTCACCCTGCAAATGTTCCGGTGCAATGAGGCCGGCGAGGTTGACCACGGTTGGGTAGATATCGATGAGTTCGACCATCGCTTCCGAGGTGGTGCCCGGCTTCGTCAGTCCGGGAGCCCGCACCAAAAACGGAACTTTCGCACCGATATCGAACAACGTCACCTTTCCCCAGAGAAAATGGTCGCCGAGGTGGTATCCATGATCGGACGTGATGATAACCACGGTGTCCTCCCACTGGCCACTCTTCTTCAATGCGTCGAGGACGATCTTGATCTGCGCGTCAATGAAAGAGACGCAGGCGTGATAGGCCTGTAGATACTCACGGCGAAGTGGCTCATTTTCCTTACCCAGCTCGAATCCAAAGGCTGTGTACCGTTTTGACATCGCCGATGCAGGCAGTGAATCCCAGAGTCCAGGACGATCCCGTGTGAACGTAATCTTGTTCGTTGGGTAGAGGTCGAAATATTTATCCGGAGCTAGAAAAGGCACGTGCGGTTTCTGTATACCACAGGCGATAAAGAACGGTTTTTCTCCATGGGCCTGGCCCGCAAGCCACTTCGCCACCTGCCGAGCGTTTTTTCCGTCCTTGTGCTGTTCTTCGGTCAGACCGCTTCGTCCATAGCCTGGTGGTGTCTGCGCATCCAACTTGGCAGCCACTTGCTTTTTTAGTGTTTTCCACTCTTTCCGATTTGAGCCTTTCTCGACCGAACCATTTTTTGCCTCAAACTTCTCCCTCGCAAACCGAACCACGGGGAGCTCATCGTTGTCAAAACGCACGAACTCGCTCCAGGCTACCTCGCCCTGTTCATGCCGTGGTGAGTGAAAGACCTTGCCAACACTGGCCGTCCAATACCCGTTTTCCTTGAAAAACTGGGGCATCGAGATAGTACCAGGACGTTCTTTTCTAATGTCAGCGGTGTTATTCAAGATTCCTGTTGATTGTGGATACAGGCCGCTCAGGAAGGACGCTCGCGATGGGCCGCACACCGGGTACTGACAATAGGCTCGTCGAAAGCTCATCCCTTCAGATGCAAATTGCGCCAGCGTCGGCGTGTGAATCGGCTCGTATCCGGACGATGAGACATGCGTATTGAGGTCGTCACAGACAATGAACAGGACATTCTTCTTTTTCTTTACCTTCGACTTAGTCGCCGGAGCCTGTGGATAAGGTCGATTTTTGGGCGACGAGACATAATTGCCTTTCCCCTTTTCCCAGCGAAAAGTCTCCCCATCAACCACCAGGTCCTTGCGCGCGTTGAGATTCCGGGCCGGCTCGGCGAAGGTCGCAGGCGCGAACTTCTGTAGTTCCACCTTCCGCGCGGCGTGTTCCGGTTTAGCGGCGAGGTTGTGCCACTCGTTTGGGTCAGCCTGCAGGTCGTATAATTCTTCACCATCCCCACCATAACGAATGTAACGCCAATCACGATTGATCACCGCATACTCACCGGGGTTCATGTGCGGCAGAAAAACGTTGCGATCCCGGGCTGACGTCGGATCGCCCAGCGTCTTCGCTAACGATTCACCCTCCAGGTCCTGGTGTGTTGCCGGCAGACCGCAAAGATCGACCAACGTCGGATACATATCGATCAGGCTAACGGTGACGTCGGATTTCTGGCCCTTAGCAACTCCCGGTCCAGCCCAGATAAAGGGGACATTAGAAGTCCGTTCCCACAGCGTGTGCTTGCCCCAGTCACCTTTTTCTCCATGGTGGTAACCATGATCACTCCACAGCACCACGATCGTGTTGTCGGCATAGGGACTGGCGGCCAGGGCATCCAGCACACGCCCCATCATGGCGTCGGCATAGCTGATGCACGCAAGATATCCATGGATCGCATCGTCGACCGCATTCAAGCCTTCCAGTTTCGCATGAATGCGTGACCGAGCCGTCTTGATCTTCTTGATCTTTGGTGGCAGGTCGTCGAGATCATCAGCCAGGTAGGGCGGCAACTCGATCTTATCCGGGTCATAGAGATCAAAGTACTTCTGCGGACAATAATTGGGAAAGTGAGGCGCATAAATCCCGACTCCCAGGAAAAACGGTTTATCGTGTTCCTCCTTCAGCTTCTCGACTGCCCAGTTAATCCGGATCGTATCAGCCATTTCTTTTTCGCGGCTGTTGGGGATCGCGCCCCACTCCAGGAACAGGCCCCCTGTGATCTCCTGGCCCCTGTTATAGATACTGCTCGGAAACGTGCTGGGAAACGGTGTCCCCTCGCTCCACGAATCGAGTGGCCAGCCCCCCTCACGCTGACTCCTGTTACGCAAAAAGAACTCGTTCCAACCGCGAACATCGATCGCTCCAGCAGGGTGGTGAAACAGCTTACCTGCTCCGAAGGTTTCGTAACCAGACTTGGAAAAGCTGACCTGTAGCGGTTCGATTCTCGGATGATCGACAAAATAGTTGGCTGTCCGATAGCAGCCTGTAGTCGAGGCAAACTGCCCACTAAAAATGGCCGCTCGACTCGGTGCACAGAAAACGCCGGCGGTGTGCGCGTTCGTGAAGTTTACGCCACGTGCCGCCAGCCGATCCAGGTTTGGCGTAAATGCCCGTGGTGTCGTCTCCAGGCAACCGATCCAATCGTTCATGTCATCGACAGCGAGGAACAGGACGTTGGGCTTCCTGTCGGCCATGGCCTGTGACGAAGAGAGTAAAAGCAGCAGAATCAGGCTGAGAATTCGATTCATGACGAGGTAACCAGTAATTATTATTCTTGAGGATTGGCGACAAGCTGCCCCGAAAGTAACAGGGGGGCATGACGCATCTAATGATAGCATTTCCCTGGCTCCAGTTTCACCATTATTCTTCCTTGATACAACTGCCCTCACGCATGCAGTCATCCAACCAGGCGGAGAAAACTTGCGGATCCACCAGAGGCCGGATAGATTAACTGCCAGCCGAACTGACCTGGACACCAGGCCGCGGCCCCCTTGTTACATCGCCTTCAACAGGAATTACCGCATGGCTCGCTTCCTTACCACCAGTGCCTTGTTGCTCTTCTCTTTCTGCTCTGTCGCCTTACCGACCCAGGCGCAGCAACGCCCTAACATCATTTACATCCTGGCCGATGACATGGGTTACGGAGACGTCAAGGCCTTGAACCCCGACTGCAAGATCAAGACTCCGCACTTGGACCAACTGGCTCAAGGCGGCATGATCTTCTCGGATGCCCATTCCAGTTCCTCGGTTTGCACGCCAACTCGTTACGGCATCCTGACCGGACGTTACAACTGGCGCAGTCGCCTGCAAAACGGCGTCTGCTGGGGATTCTCCCGACGACTCATCGAACCGAAACGAACCACCGTTGGCTCCCTGCTGCAAGCCAACGGATACCATACAGCGGCCATGGGCAAATGGCACCTGGGAATGAACTGGCCCCTAAAGGGCGGTGGTTTTGCTGACGACGGCGATCGCTGGAATGCCCAGTATCGAGGCGGCTGGAATGTCGACTACAGCAAGCCGATCCAAAAAGGGCCCAACACGGTTGGTTTCGATTATTTCTTTGGCATCAGTGCCTCGCTCGACATGCCTCCCTACGTCTTCATTCGCAACGACCAACCTCAGGTAACCAAGTTGGTTGAAAAGCAATTCATGCGCAAGGGACCTGCTGACGTGGATTTTGAGGCGATCGATGTTTTACCCCGGATCACCGAGGAGGTTGTCAACTACATCGGGCGTCGGTCGGCGTCCGCGAAGGCTGGAAAACCTTTCTTTGTTTACTTTCCACTGAACGCGCCTCACACCCCGATCCTGCCCACGGCGGCCTGGAAAGGAAAAAGCGGCCTCAATGCTTACGGTGATTTCGTGATGCAAGTCGATGACACGGTGGGCCAGGTCATGAAGGCACTCGACAAGCATCAACTGACTCGCGATACGCTCGTGATCTTTACCGCGGATAACGGCTGCTCTCCCCAGGCCAAGTTTGATCAGCTACATGCCAAGGGGCATCATCCCAGTTACCAGTTTCGAGGCCACAAGGCTGACATTTTTGAGGGCGGACACCGGGTCCCCTTTATCGCCCGCTGGCCCGCCAAGATTAAATCACAAAGTCGATCGGATCAGTTGATTTGCCTGACGGACCTCATGGCCACCTGCAGTGACCTGGTGCAAGTCAAGCTACCTGCCGACGCTGGCGTCGACAGTGTCAGCATTCTCCCGGCATTACTGGGGACCGACACCAAACCGTTACGTGAGGCGGTCGTTCATCATTCGATCCGCGGTGCGTTTTCAATTCGCAAGGGGGACTGGAAACTGGAATTATGTCCTGGATCAGGTGGCTGGAGCGCGCCTCGCCCAGGACGTGGCAACCTCGCGAAACTACCTGCCTACCAGCTTTACAACCTGAAGGAGAACATCGGTGAGACCGAAAACCTCCAGGCCAAGCATCCGCAGGTCGTCAAGGAATTAACCACCTTGCTGCAATCCTACGTGGACCGCGGACGTTCGACGCCCGGCGCCTCACAAGCCAATCATGGCACTATCAGTATCTACCGGGCCGGGCGAGAAGCGCAGGGCAAGACCAAATAGCAACATGCCCAGTTCACTTGGCTGGGAAGTGGCAGGATTTCCAGGTCTGCACTCCTGCTTTCGAGGCTTGCACCACCAAGGCAGACGCCCCCTTAAACCGTGCGATCAATGCCAGTCCTTTTTCAGGACCTAGCACACTGACGGCTGAGGCAAGTCCATCGGCGGCAGTCGCATCAGCAGCAATCACGGTCACGCTGCTGCGAGTCGTGAGGCCTATGCCAGTCCGTGGATCGAGAATGTGTGAATAGCGGCGACCGTCGATTTCAACAAACTGCCAGGCGTCGCCCGAGGTAGCAATACCACAGTTGCTTAACTGCAAAAACTGACTCGGCGGCCCGTCGGCCTTAAGGGGTGCAACCCCGATACGCCAACCTTTCTTACCCGGCGGTCGTGCGCCAATCGCCAGGTCACCCCCGGCGTCCACGAGCGCGATCTGCAGGCCCAGACGTTTCAGTTCAGCCAGGGCCGCATCCGCGGCAAATCCTTTTCCAATGCCACCCAGGTCAAGCCGTACTCCCGATCGCTTCAACTGGATGGTCGCTGTGTCTTGCCCCAGCACTACCGCCTGGTACCCAACCGAGCGGATAGCCTGCTCTGTTCTTTCCGTCGAGGGCAACTGTTTCTGGCGGCGGGCTCTTCGCCAAAGCCGGGAGAGCGCCCCAATCGATACATCAAATGCCCCGTTGCTGGCCCTTGAGATTTTCTCACTTCGCTGCAACACCTGCCAAAGATCTGCACTAATCGGTACGGGGCTCTGCATGGGTGCCTGCTGGACCAGCCGGCTAATTTCACTTTCCGCATCGTAGTCACTCATGACCTTTTCCAGGGTTCGAACCCGTGCATAGGCCGCCTCGAAACCTCTCTCAGCAACTTCTCCGGACGGTGCCCAGACACGGATCATCACGTCCGTACCCATGTGCTTTTGCGTGGCTGTAAAAAGCTGAAGCGATTGCGCATGCAGGGAGCCATGACTCACCAGCAGGAGGATCACAAAATGTCGATAACAGGTGGGTAATTTCATAATTTCTGATCTAGCACTGGAATTCCCCGGACAAAGCTACTCTTCCTAGAGTACTCTGCCAATTGAACTTAATGCAAATACCACGGGTCGCAGATTGAAGATCTTCCCAGCTCCGGGTATGCTGGAACTAGCTTTCTACGGCAGAATTGCTCGTGCAAGGCTACCTCAGCAGATCGATACAACGAATTTTATATCCGGCGTTCCAGGAGAGTTTCACGATGACTGAGAAGAAAACCGACAAGAAAAAAGAACAAACCACAAAACAGACTTCACGTCGCGATTTCATCAAGAAGTCGTCCATGATGGTTGCCAGCGGAGCCGTGGCAAGCAACTTGAATATCGCCAAGGGGGCGCATGCCTTCGGATCGGATACGATCAAAATCGGCATGGTCGGTTGTGGCGGACGTGGTACGGGCGCCATCGTCCAGGCCCTGAACACCGAGGGCGGTGGTTTGCAATTAACCGCCATGGCTGATGCTTTCGCAGATCGCCTGCAGGGCAGTCACCGGGCCGTCAAGAGCAAGCACAACGAAAAGGTCGTCGTCACCAAGGACCAACAATTCGTCGGCTTTGATGCTTACAAGAACGTCCTTGAATCGGATGCCGACCTGGTCATCCTGGCGACACCCCCTGGTTTCCGCCCCCTTCACTTTGAAGCTGCCGTCGCAGCCGGTAAGAACGTTTTCATGGAAAAACCAGTGGCCGTGGATGCCCCGGGTGTCCGACGTGTCCTGGCCGCTGCCAAGGTTGCCAAGGAAAAAGGCCTGTCTGTCCAAGTGGGTTTGCAACGACGCCACGAGGTCGCTTACAAGGAGACTATCGCCCAACTACAGGGTGGTGCCATCGGTGACATCAACTTGATGCGTGCCTACTGGAATGGTGGTGGCGTATGGGTTCGCCCCCGGCAGGAGAGCCAGACGGAACTGGAATACCAGATGCGCAACTGGTACTACTTCAACTGGCTTTGTGGCGACCACATCGACGAACAACACATTCACAACCTGGATGTGATCAACTGGCTCAAAAAAGGCTTCCCGGTATCGGCCCAGGGGCAGGGTGGTCGCGAAGTACGCGACGGCAAAGACCATGGCCAGATCTATGATCACCACTTCGTGGAATACACCTACGGGGACGGATCAAAGCTATTCAGCCAGTGCCGACACATTCGCAATTGCTGGAACAGCGTTTCCGAGCATGCCCATGGCAGCAAGGGATACGCGGACATCGGCGGCGGCAAAATTTACAATGCGAACGGCGACATGACCTGGCGAACCAAGGGAAAACGCGGCGGTCACCAGGAAGAACATCATGACCTGTTCCGTGAACTGCGTGCCGGACGCATCCCCAACGAGGCCGAGTATGGTGCCAAGAGTACTATGACATCCATCCTGGGACGCATGGCGACGTACTCGGGCAAGATGATCAAGTGGGACGATGCCATCAATTCGCCTCACAGCCTGGCCGATGTCGACTCCATGAAAAACTACGACGGCGAAGCACCGGTCAAACCGGATGCCGACGGGAATTATCCGATTCCCAAGCCCGGTACGACCAATCCACTGGAAGCCTAGTACGGGCGCCACTGACATCGCTGAACTTACCGCCGCGAGTTATCACCCGATAGCTCGCGGCTTTTCATTGCCCAGGGCAGGAAGCACAAAAAGCGTGAGCGAATCGAATCCCGACTACCCTGAGCTTGATGTCATCGCCGTGGGGGCGCATCCTGACGATGTTGAAATCGCCTGTGGCGGAACCCTGGCACGACTGGTCCAACAAGGGTACCAGGTCGGCATCATTGACCTCACCGATGGAGAACCAACGCCACTGTCATCTGGCCCGGAAGTCCGCCTCGAGGAGGCACGCCAGGCGGCAGCCGTCCTGGGAGTCCAGACTCGGGTCACCCTGGATCTGCCCAACCGACGACTTTTCGATTGCTTTGAGGCGCGCGTTGCATTGGCAAAGGAATTTCGGAAATACCGCCCAAAGGTCGTTATCGGGTTTGGCGACAAGACTCCCCAGGCTTCTCCCGATCATTGGCAAGCCATGCAAATTACGGATGCCGGCGTGTTCTACTCGCAACTTACCAAGTGGCCGGAACACTTTGGGGACCTACCCGCCTACAAGATTCCGCTGCAGCTCTATTTCCGACTCGCCTTTGAACCCTCCACGCTACAGGGTTTCCCCAGTCACATCACGACCGATATCAGTGAAACGCTGGAAACAAAGATCGATTCGATCCGCTGTTACCAAACGCAGTTCCCACCGGAAAAGCAGCACGTCTTCGAACGCGTGCGAGCCGCCGCGATTACCAACGGCCTGGCCTCAGGTTTCGCTGCTGGCGAGGTCCTGGTCAGCGCCCGGCCCCTGGGCACACGCGATCTCATGAACACTCTCCTGGGATCCTGACTGCGAATCAGCCCCACGCACATGAGGCACGCTCGACTATTCGGTCGCCGTGACGACTTCCGGAGCAGGCACCGTCCGATCCACGATGATCGCATCCGTAAACAAAAGGGCGTTGGGGATGTAAAGCAACTTCCCCTCCCGGTTGAGAACCGTGTAACGCAAGTCGATAGAAACCACGTTGCCATCATACGCCTTGATCTTGATCTGATCGCCCACCTGGAACGGCTTGTAGATAATAATCAAGATCCCGGACAACACGTTGGAGATAATATCCTTGAAGGCAAATCCAAAAGCAAAACCTGTTAAGCCCAGGCCAGCAACCAACGCGCCTACATCAATTCCCATTTCACTCAACGCAGTAATCGCGCCCAGGATCAGGGCAGCCACCTTCACCACACGACCGAGAAACTCAGCCAGGCCCTCATCCACGTGACGGGCCCTGCCAAGTCGACGGATCACGTTCAGCAAGATGACACCGACGACCCAGAAAGCAGCCAGGATCAAGATCCCCTTCGTGGCGCCGTACGTATAACCACGCAACGCCGTCACAGAAAAAAAAGAACCAAGAAACGTTGTCTCCTGGTCTGCGTCCGCCTCACCGTCTGTCGCTAACTCCTCGTCCCCAACCGCAGCATCCGCAGCGTGCAAGGAACATGTGGCCCCCCGGCTATCCAGCAAAAAACTGGTCATGACGATAAGCAACAAGCAACCTACCAGGCGGCGTAGCGAAACATCCATGCGATCGTCTCTCCCAAAGCATATAAGCAATCCGTGACCTGGCAACAATTCCCAGGACCATGACGAGCCGCAACAGTACAAAATCCAGCGTTTCGCGGCCAGCACAATTCGCGTAAAAGAACAGCACCTCGGGGCATCGCTCTCGAAAGCTGCAATCCACTGGCTGAGATGCGATTACTGCTAGCGTTCAGGGACTCGGTTTGGCAAAAGCGCTTTACCCGTTCTCGTCTTGCCAGGGCAGGGGGCGCAAGCTTCCGTCAACCGCAAATATTTTGGGGTTCTTAGCAGGAAAGAAAGCCAGCAGGTGAATGGTCTCTGAACCGTTAAACTCGACGCCATGCGTTTGCCTGGCTGGAATAACAATGGTGGCGGGTGCTGTTACGGGCTCCGTCGAATCCCCCAGTGTCAGGACCAGGCTACCGGAGAGAATCACGAGGACTTCTTCCACCTCATGGTAATGCAGGGGAATATGGCCCTCCTCTTCAATCCATTGCTCCCAGATAGTTGTGGTTTCCGCCCCACTCTCATTCCCCACGAGAATCCTGGTCCGAATCCGCGGCACGCTGTGCATGGGTAACGAGTCGTGTAAAAACGTTGGCATGGGAAAACTTTCCTTTGTGTCTCAACGAAAGTCCAGGCTCGATTGAGATTTACAGAATATCGTAGCCCCGGTATCTTTGTGCATGCGTGTTCGCATCTGCGCCCAAGGAATCCCTCTCGATGTCCGTACCGATCAGTATACTTTTTGCCACGGCACAACGCCCGCAACTCGTCAAGCGGACCTTAACATCCCTGCTGTCCGCTGAACAGCCATCCCAGCTCAAGGGGATCTGGGTCGTGGAAAACGGAACCCGCACCGGTGTCGAACAAATTGTCCAGGAGTTGGCTTCCTCGCTGCCGGTTCATTACCTGTTTTCCCCGGAGCCCAGCAAACCTGCAGCAATGAACCTGGGCTTTAGCCACCTGCCCGACAGCCTGGTTTACCTGACAGATGACGACGTACGATTTTACCCGCAGACGCTAACAGCCTTGGCTGCGGCGGCCCAAGATGCTCCGCGGAACAGCTACTTTGGCGGCCCCTTTGACGTGGACTATGAAGAATCGCCTGCTGAATGGCTAACCCCATTACTACCATTTTCTGCCCGTGGCTGGTCACGCCCGACCACGCAACCCACCCACCTGCCTCGTGGCCGTTTCGTTGGTTTCAATTGGGCAGCCTACCGGGATGACCTGGAGAAACTGGCCGGTTTCAATCCCACGATCGGACCGGGAACGACAGCTGACAGCACGGGTGACGAATCCGAGTTACAGTTACGTTTGCGCAGCCATGGTATCCAGTCCTGGTACGTACCCGAGATGCGATTAGCACACTACGTACCTCGCGATCGCTGTTCAGCAGAATGGGCGATTGATCGTGCCTATCGCCACGGAGTCGGCTGGGGTCAAATTCATCGCAATTCCCTGCTGCGTCCGCTGCACACCATCAAGGCTGTCTGCCGTTGGCAATGGGCACGTCGCTCACGAGCGATTCATCAGCAGGCGATCGCCGGCGAAGCGGCCAGCACGATCGCCCGCTTCCGCGAATCAAAGTGGCGTGGGCGGCTCGAGGGGCTGCGACGCAGGGCTGCCTAGCGGTTAGCCGCTCGCTTGACGGCGGAGCGAAAATTTCCCTCATGGAATTTCATGATCCGTAATCCCTGCTCCTGGTAAATCACCATTGCGCTATGAGGGGCATCCGGGACAATCAGCTTCTGGTAGGGGATTTTCAATTCGTCCAGGAACGTCATGTACGCCAGGTTGTTCTGATAGTTAAACCCCTTTGTTCCGACATGAATGAGAATCTTGAGTGGCGGCTTTGGGTTGGCGGCATACCTTCGAGCCAGGTCATACGTGTTGTACCCGCGAGCAAATTTGAGCGACTCACTTTCGCGCCCATCATTTTCAGAAATCTTCTTCTCGGTCGCATGCCCAGCACCGCCCGGTGCCGCGGAGCCAAACAGCTGCGGATGTTTAAACATGATCCGCGTGGTACCTCGCCCCCCCTGCGAGAATCCTTCCAGGCCACGACCACCCCGACTGGCAATGGTTCGGTAAGTCGCATCGACGTGCGGAATCAGTTCCTTGACAAAGACGTCTTCGCCCAGCGAATTCTTTTCGGGGTAGTTATAGTGACTTACCTCACCACCGTTGACGAACACGTAGATCATAGGGGCCACCTGTCCACCTCGAATTGCCTTGTCTATAACGGGAGACAGCCGAACACTCTTGGTTTCGCTACCCGGACGTCCACCGTGGAGGTAATAGACCACCGGGTAACGACGAGCCGAGCTTTTCTGACTGGCATACCCCGGAGGCAGGTAAATACAATATCCCACCGGGATATTCATCGAGGGACTGAGAAACGTCTTATGTTGGATACCTGGAAACTTACCCTTGGGCAACGAATTCACCCACCGAAAGGGAGCACGCTTTTTTACCGACTTGGGAGCCTGGGCCTGCACACCACTTACTGTTGGAAACAGGCAACCCAGGACCATCACACCACTCAGTAAATACGCACACATCTCCTCATCCCCTCCTGCAAACACGACAAAGATTGATCGCCACCCAGTATAGTCTACCGAGGGGGCGTCTCCAGCAATCCCTAATGCATGCTCAAGTCAAGCCGGAGATCGGAGGAGCATGATAGATATGATTAGGACGATCGAAGGCATCGTGCCAGGCAGCTGTCCGCGGAATCCCCAGGGCCTCGTAGATCGTGGCTGCCATATTTTCAGGTCGCTGTGGATTATCCGCTGGATAGCCACCGCGGCGATCCGAGCGTCCAATCACGTTCCCTCCACGAACACCACCCCCGGCAAAGAAAACTGTCTGCACGGCGCCCCAGTGATCACGACCAGGCAACTTATAATGCTTGGGCAGAAGAGTAATCTCAGGCGTGCGGCCAAACTCACCTGCCATGACAATCAAAGTATCATCAAGCTCCCCGGTCTCATGTAGATCATCCAGCAACGCCGAGACAGCACGATCGGTCGGAGGAAACAAGTTGTCCTTGAGATGAGGAAATGCGTTACCATGGGTGTCCCAGGTCTCGTCGCTGCCCAGGTTCACCTGGACCAGGTTCACACCTGTTGATACCAATCTGCGGGCCATTAACAGCGACCAACCAAAGGTATTACGGCCATACCGTTCCTGCTCCTTATCTTCCGCATGGGTCACATCCAGTGCATGGTGAACCTTCGGGTCGACCAACATGGAAATGGCGGACTCCCGGAACCTATCAAATTTTTCGGTTTGGGCTGCCTGGTCTAACTGGCTTCTCTGGCCAGCCAGGACATCTCGCAATTTCAGGCGACCATCCATGCGATGACGGGCCATGCCATGAGGTAGTTGCAGGTTCGGCGCCTGGTAAATTCGCTTATCCTCGTTGCCTCGCTCCTGGTGATCGAACTTGTATTCCGGGTAAGCCCCGTACGATGTCTTGTGGAACGGCGAGGCCTCGATAAACCAGGGATTGTATTTCTCTCCCATCATGCCTGCGAACTGTCCCGGAATAACACGCCCCGAGTTATGCACCAGACGTTCCGGCAGGACCACGGCCGGTGGCAGGTTGTTTTGCGGTTGTGTAACGGCCTTGGCGATCGACGCGATACAGGGCCAATCCGTGGACTTGGGCGCGCTGCCACTAAAACCTGGCGGCAGATCTGAACGACCGGTCAACATGATATGGTGCCCCTGAGAATGCTCATTCGAGGCGTGGGTCAGCGACCGACAGATGGCCCACCGATCACTCCGCTGGGCCAACATGGGTAAGTGCTCACATATCTGGAGTCCGGGCGTCCTGGTAGCAATCGGCTTGAAATCACCCCGTACATTGTCCGGGGCATCCGGCTTCATATCAAAGCTGTCCTGCTGGGCCAAGCCACCGGAGAGAAAGATGTAGATCACGGACTTGGCACGCGGTTGCGATTGCCCGATCGCATCCACCACGGGAGCAGCTCGCAGGGCCTGCACGTGGTTCATTCCGAGACCCAGGATACTCACGGCACCGGCCTGGATCGCCGTCCTTCGCGAAAGCGTCAAGTGCCCTGATCCGTGCTTACCACATCCCATGAAATCACCCTGCCGAAACCCGTGTTTTAAAAGCAACCAACCGTGCGATCGGCTACCGGCAACTCCCTGCAGGTAGCATCGGCATCGGCTGATGGATTACTCAATACTTTAAGCAACTCGCTACGCCACGGCAACAGAAAAGCGGTCTGCTTTCGTGGCCAGATGCGAAAATGGCGGGAAACAACCCGGTTAATCCGTAACCGGAGCCAACCTAGCTGAACTGGATCGGACGATCGTGGTAGATATGGTAGGGCCGATTGGCTTCATCTTTCCAGACTGCAGTTTGGGGGATCCCCAATGCTCCATAAATCGTGGCGGCCATATTCTCCGGTCGCTGGGGATCGGAGGCTGGATAAGCGCCATCCTTATCGGATGAACCGACCACACATCCTCCGGGAACCCCGCCACCGGCCATCAAGACCGATTGCACGGCTCCCCAATGATCTCGACCAGGTAACTTCTTGTTAATCTTGGGGGTGCGTCCCATCTCGCCACACATCACGATCAGTGTGTCATCCAACAAGCCACGCTCCCCCAGGTCATCCAGCAATGCCGAGAGAGCCTGGTCCGTGGGCGGAAAAAGACAGTCCTTGAGCAGGGGAAAATTATTATCGTGCGTATCCCAACTCTCGTTATTCCCCAGGTTCACCTGGACCAGGTTAACTCCCGCCTCCACCAACTGGCGAGCCATCAACAGGGACCAGCCAAAGGCGTTTTTTCCATAGCGCTGCTGAACCTTGTCGTCTACGCTATGAACATCAAAGGCCCGTTGCACCCGGGGCTCGGTCAAAAGCGATATCGCCGCTTGCCGATTATTGTCAAATGATTCAACGGCGGCCGCTGCCTCCAGTGAAGCGCGTTGTGAATCCAACAGCGAACGCAACTGGGCCCGGTTGGTCAAGCGATTGCGATTGATCCCCTCCGGCAAGCTAAGGTTGGGCGCCTCGAACCTGAGTTCCGGATTTTTCTCTCGTCCTCGCACGAAATGAAACTCGTAATCCGGATAGGCGCCGTAGGATTTTGCATTAAAGGGGGAAGCGCCGATAAACCAGGGATCGCGGCGATGGCCCATCTGGCCACCGAACTGACCGGGAATCACGCGCCCCGTGCGATGCACCAGTCGTTCCGGCAGGACCACGGACGGTGGCAAATTATTATTTCGGGGGGGTAACGCATCGCCTACAACCGAGGCGATCGAAGGCCAATCGGTATCCTGTGGTTTGCTGCCGTTAAACCCCTGTGGCAACGGGGTGCGACCGGACTGAAGCGCCATATGGCCCTCGGAGTGTCCGTTGTACGGTGTTCCCAGTGAACGAACGACGCTCCATTGCTCACTCCGCTGCGCCAGGCCCGGCAGGTGCTCGCAGATCTGCAAGCCCGGAGTCCGTGTGGCGATCGGCTTAAACTCTCCACGAATATCAGCCGGTGCGGATGGCTTCATGTCGAAGCTGTCATGCTGCGTCAAACCACCAGAGAGAAAGATAAAGATAACGGACCGAGCCGTTCCTGACGGTGCGGCACCCACCCCATCTGCCGCCCGCAGGGCCTGCAGATGATTCATTCCCATGCCGAGAATTCCTACCGACCCCGCCTGGATCACCTGGCGGCGCGAAACATGTGGATGTTTACAGGATTCAAGGTTCGTCTTCATAGTCCGGGACTGACCTTCCTAAACAATCGATCGATCGCAGCTGGATCCTCACGTCTCGTTATCACTAATCTACCGGCTTAACAGGTGGTGGGCAACAGATCTTTCCCCGCTGCCGCTAGCCTGCAAAACACTGGGTTCCCCCGTCCACGCGAATCACCTGCCCACTCACAAAACCTGCTGCGGGCGTACAGAGAAAGCCCACCATGCTAGCCACTTCCTGGGGTCGCCCATATCGTTCCAGCGTCCCTTCCTCGATCAGGCGATCCTCCTCGATCTCATGGATTCTCAGGAAACGCTCGGTCACCGTACCGCCTGGGGCCACGCAATTGACCGCAATGTTATAAGCTCTCAGTTGGTCCGCCAGGCAACGCGTGTAACTATGGACTGCTGCCTTGGCCACGGCATAGATCGATCCTTGCGGCCGACCGACACATCCCGCGATACTTCCCACCGTGAGAATACGTCCCGCCTTGCGTTCCATCATTCCCCCAGCCACTTCACGACAACAAAGAATCGTTCCCAGCAAGTTACGGTCCATCACGCTGCGCAAGTCATCCAACGAAATATTCAAGCAGTCATCTGCTTCCGGGCGCCCCCCTCGACCGACGTCCGTACCGCCAGCACCGATATCACCACCGGCACAACAGACAAGGATATCGATTTGCTTCCAGGTCTGGCGAATTTCCGCGACAACTCGCGCCACTTCCTGCTCATCTGTCACGTCACACCAGGTGGCCATGGCCTGCCCCTGCTGAGCGGCTGCCACGTCATCAGCAACCTGCTGCATGGACTCGCCTTCCCCGAACGTTTTTGGACTGTCAGCTCGCGTTCCGTGAATTGCCACGGATGCACCCAGCCGGCAAAGCTCGTCAGCCATCGCACGTCCCAGGCCACGAGATGATCCAGTAATCCAGGCCACCTGGCCTGCCAACGGTTTTTCGGCAACATCGCTCATCGTGAAATTACTCCTTCCGGATGAATCGTAACATCCTCATCGTGATCGTTTCGAAAGCACCGAGACCTGTTCGCATTCAGGCCACAATCGGCGCAACGACTTTTCCACGTACATCCGTGAGACGGAAATCCCGTCCCTGGAACTTGTACGTCATACGTTCGTGATCGATCCCCAGCAGGTGGAGAATCGTGGCATGCAAATCATGGACATGAACCCCGTGTTCCGCCACGTTCACGCTGTAATCGTCCGTTTTACCGTAGGTCATACCACCGCGAATCCCGCCGCCAGCCAACCACACGCTCAAGCAACTGGGATGATGGTCGCGTCCATAGTTGCCGGGACGCAGGGGCCCCTGGGAATAGATCGTACGACCAAACTCCCCACCCCACACCACGATCGTATCATCAAACATCCCTCGTTGTTTCAGATCCCGGATGAGAGCTGCTGAAGGCTGATCGACATCGCGACACTGCCCCCTCATGGCCTTGGGCAGGTTGCCATGATGATCCCATCCCTGGTGGAACGTCTGTACGAATCGCACGCCACGTTCTGCCAGTCGCCGCGCGATCAAGCAATTGAAGGCGTAAGTACCCGGTCGCGTCACGTCCTTGCCATACATGTCAAGAACATGCTGTGGTTCGTCAGAAAGATCCAGTAGATCGGGGATCGACATCTGCATGCGGTAGGCCAACTCGTACTGCGCAATCCGTGTTTCAATCTCTGGATCACCGATCTCGGCCAGTTTCAACTGGTTCAGTCGAGCGAGTCGATCCAGCATCCGCCGCCGCGTATCCTGGCTGACACCCTGCGGATTAGAGATATCGAGTACGGGATCACCCTGGTTACGGAACTTGACACCCTGGTAACGGGACGGCAGGAAGCCACTGCCCCATAGCCGATCGTACAGGGGTTGGCCTCCCGGTTTACCGGTGCCTCGAGAAGTCATCGCCACGAACGCTGGCAGATCATGGTTCACACTCCCGAGGCCATAGCCCAGCCAGGAACCGATACTCGGCCTCCCCGGGATAATTGAACCGGTCTGCATCAGGGTGGCCGCCGGGTCATGATTGATCGCCTCGGTATAGACCGAACGCACCACGCAAAGATCATCCGCCATTTCTCCGAGGTGTGGCAATACCTCGGAAAGCCAGGTACCGCTCTCCCCGCACTGCTTGAACTGAAAAGCACTGGGAGCGACTGGAAAGGAAGCCTGGGCACTCGTCATGGTCGTCTTACGTTCATCCGGATACACGCTACGCGGCACTTCCTGACCGCGTTTACCTTTCAACTCCGGCTTGTAGTCATAAAGGTCCATCTGGGCTGGGCCACCTGACTGGAACAGGTAGATCACTCGCTGCGCCTTCGGACGATAGTGCGGCAACGAGGTCAGTCCACCGATCGCATTGCGTGGCTGTGCATTCGGGTCCGCTCCGAACAACGAATCGTTCAGGAGGGAAGCGAGGCCCAGGGAACCAAGGCCGGTTGCCATGCGATCCAGGAAATAGCGGCGACTCTGCTGCTGTGCAATCCTGGCTATTGGATCCAAATCTCGATTCATGGTTTACTCACTGCCTCATCCAGGTTCATGATGGTCGAAGCCACGATTGCCATGGCAGCCAGTTTCACCGGTGCCAGGTCCTTCCGCTGCGGGGACGCTCCGGTGGCCAACAGCTTCCTGGCCGCCTCCGGGGCCGCTGCAAACTCACCACGGGTCTCCTGGTACAACTGCACCAGGATTGTCAGTTCCTGGGCTGTGGGTTCGCGTGTCAACAACAACCGAAAACCATGACGCACCTGTTCCCGCGCCGAACCACTGACCTCTGACAGCATTCGTTCTGCCAGTTTGCGGGAACTCTCCACGAAGATCGAATTATTCAGCATCGTCAGGGCCTGCAACGGAGTGTTCGTCCGATCGGTACGAACAATACAAACCTCCCGAGCTGCGGCATTAAAGTTCATCATCGTAGGCGGGGGAATCGTCCGTCTCCAGTATGTATAAAGACTGCGACGATAAAGATCCTGCCCCTTACCTTGTTTGTACGTATTGTTTGAAATGGCCCGCCAGATTTTCGGGGGCATGTACGGTTTCACTGAAACACCACCTACTTTATCCACCAGCAGCCCGCTGGCTGCCAGTGCCTGGTCTCTCAGGGCATAGCCACTCAACCGAAACCGTGGGCCGCGCGCGAGCAAACGATTTCCAGGATCTCGCTGCAGCAGGGTCGCCGAAACGTTCGCCTGCTGTTGATAAGTCGCACTGAGCACCATCTTTTTCAGCAGGGCCTTCACGTCCCAGCCGCTGGCGATAAAATCGCGGGCCAGGTAATCCAACAGTTTTGGATGCGAGGGCAACTCTCCCTGTACACCGAAGTTCTCGCTGGTCTTGACCAGTCCCACCCCGAACAATTGTTGCCAGAATCGATTCACCGCAACGCGCGCCGTTAACGGATTCTCCGGGTGAACCAACCAATCTGCCAACTGTCGCCGGTCGCGCGGACGCCCGCCGAACTTGAAAGCAATGGCCTCCGGAACGTCCGGCAACAGGCGTCGACTCTTGTCGGGCTGACTGTACTGCCCACGCTTGAGAAGATACGTTTCCCGGGGAGATTCCAGTTCCGCCATAATCATCAATGTCTGAGGCGAACCTGCCTGTGGTCGCCGAAGCCCGTTGCCTGCTTCCTTGACACGCGCTTTTGTGAGCTTGACCAGTTCCGGCATTACGAATCGGTTTTCCTCTTCGGTAAGCTTCGGCCAACTTTTCGGAATCTTGATGAATGGCGGGCTATTGCCATTGTTCGGTCCCACGCCCCACTCCGGCACATTGTTAAAATAAGCAAATAACTCGTAGTAATCCTGTTGAGAAATAGGATCGTACTTGTGGTCATGACAACGTGCACAGCTAACAGTCAATCCCAGGAACAGGGTGCCAAAGGTATCCACCCGATCCACCACGTTTTCCACATGCCATTCTGCCGGGATCGAACCATCCTCCGAGTTGATGCGATGGTTACGACAAAAACCGGTCGCCACCTGGTCGGTCAACGTGGCATTGGGCAACATGTCACCAGCCAACTGTTCAATCACGAACCTGTCATACGGCTTATTTGCATTAAACGCCATGATAACCCAGTCACGCCACACGTGATGATAACGATACCGATCATTCTGGTAGCCATCCGTGTCAGCGTACCGGGCGCCCTCCAGCCAGCTCACCGCCATATGTTCCCCGTAACGAGAGGATTCCAGCAACCGATCCACGTACTGCTCGATGGCTGCTTCCGAGGGATCTTCGAGGACCCTGGAGACTTCTGACAGGGCAGGGGAGACCCCCGTCAAATCCAGGCTCATGCGACGCAACAAGGTACCCAGTTCCGCCCTGCCAGCCGGCTGCAATCCTGCTTCTTGAAGTCGCGCCAACACGTAATGATCAATTTGATTATGGGGCCAGGTGGATTGCCTGGAACCAGGAGCCTTGCCAGCAGACAAGGGTTCAAAAGCCCAATGCCCAGGGTATTGAGCACCTTGTTGAACCCAGCGCACCAGCATGTCTTTTTGTTCAACGGACAGTTGCTTCCTGGCGTCAGCCGGAGGCATTTGTACGTCCGGATCGTCCGACAGGATACGCTTGATCAAATCGCTGACACCAGGCTTACCGGCCTGTACCACCGTCCTGGTCGAGGCTGCCTCGTCCAATCTCAGGTCTGCCTTCCGAGTCCCCGCATCGGGTCCGTGACACTGAAAGCACGTTTCCGAGAGGATTGGTCGAATATCCCGGTTGAATTCAATCACCGGTTCCGCCGCGCTACTGCGCCAGCCCAGGCAGAGGGTCAAACTACTGACCACCGCGAAAAAGACACGTTGCGACTTAATCCAGAGCACCTTGAACCCTCTTCTTATAGACTGCGTTGCCCCGCACTTCACGAGAACTCTACGCCTGCTATTCTAGCACAAACCGAT
>Ga0163108_10000015_pt1 | contig 105555 bp, 77 predicted proteins | sample Fk1155metaG_FD_109644 | JGI IMG/M metagenome (GOLD analysis project Ga0163108, IMG submission 109644) | Marine microbial communities from the Central Pacific Ocean - Fk160115 155m metaG | ecosystem: Environmental > Aquatic > Marine > Oceanic > Photic zone | place: The Central Pacific Ocean...
CGGCTGGTTTGTCTGCTGTTTTGTCGGCTGGTTTGTCGGCTGGTTTGTCGGCTGGTTTGTCGGCTGGTTTGTCGGCTGGTTTGTCGGCTGGTTTGTCGGCTGGTTTGTCGGCTGGTTTGTCGGCTGGTTTAGCGGCTGGTTTAGCGGGAATGGCCTTGCGGAGCCGATCAATCGCCTCCTTCAGATCCGGCTTCTTGGACCCGGCACCCGGTTTGGCAGGCGATTTCTTGGCCTTGGGCCTTGGCACGACGGTCAGTTTTTTGGGGATCGGAGGCAACGGATGATCGGCGATAAAAGCTTGCCATTTTTTGATCGCTGTCGGGCGTTGGCTGGCAGTACTGTAGCCAAGCGAACTGGTGCTCACCGAAAGCGATGGAACGCGTGTTGCCATTCGAGTACGGTCGAGCGCCGCCTTGGCCTGGAGCATCCCGTATTGCTTGTGATCTTGTTCATACAGGAACACCAGCCAGGCGAGAGCCACGTCTCGGATTTCGACAGTCAGTTCGACCTTCTTGCCGTTTTTTGTCAGGATGCGACGGGAGCAAACGGTCTGGTTGGTGAGCAGTTCGTTCAGCGAACGCGAATAGTTCTTACCGCCCATCATCGCGATCACGTTCACGCAGTAAGCCTGGTAACTACCGGAGAGGTTCTTAGCGTCTCGGAGTGTCGACATGGCCAGTTGGAGACCCGCAGGAATCTCATGCTGCAGCGAGAGTCGCAGCTTGTTATAGAGTGACCGGGTGCTGGTGGGTTTCGCGATCCAGTCACCGAGCATAATTCTCAGGCTGCGGTTGGCCGGATTTTTACCCAGGGCCTGCTGCAGCGAGGCTTGTTGCAGCAGGTTATGCCAGTAACTGTTGTCAGTGATTGTCGATGGTAACTCCAGTTGCGGATCTCCACAGACAAACAGCAGGGCAGCCAATGTCCCGAGACTGGGTGTCCTGCGTTGATTTGCCATGCGACTGTAGGTACGGCTGTACACCTGCCGAAAACGCGTATCGAGAGCCTCGGCGGCGGCTTCGTCGCCTGCATCCAGGGAGGCCAGCAATCCTCGTTCGGCCTGTTGCATTTTCACGAACAACGAGCGTGCTTTGGGATCATTGCCCGTACGTTCCTGGAAACGTTTCCAGGCGGGTAGCATCTGGCCAGCCGGGGATTCGGGGTTCTCGATAAAGGCCTTGAGTTCGCGTCGGTATTTTTCTTCCAGTACGTCTGCCAGGAGCCGCCGACAACTGCGACGAACTTCCGCATCGGGATGAGCGAGGCCACGTTCCAGTGCCTGCTGAGCCGTTGGGCCCAGTTTCAATAATTCCTGCTGTGCCTGCTCACGCTTGGTGAAAGAGGCGTCGGCCAGTTGTTGGACCAGCAGGTGGCCCGGGGATTCGGGGGCAGGGCTTTCCTGGGCGAAAACGTTCAGTGAGCTGAAAAAGAACAGGCTCAAGAGTAGCCGCTTGATCAAGCAGATGCGACTCGCCGCAGGCGATGGAAAAGACATCTCGAGGGCCTTCATGAAGGTGCCGTGGAGACTGGAAATAGCTAAAAAACCAGTTGTTTCAATACATGGAGCCTACCAGCAGGATAGCTGCAGGTAAAGCACGGATGCCAGTTGCGGGCGATCGCAGTAATGCGTTAAGTAGTTTGTCCATCAACGCTTAGGTGAAGATGTTTGGTATGGGATAAAGCTCGTGTGTCATCAGCCTGTCGGTTTTCAGGCGAGGATTTCCTGGGCCACGTCACCTGCCACGTCGGTCAGGCGAAAGTCACGCCCGGCATACCGATAGGTTAGTTGTTCGTGGTCCAGTCCGAGTAGATGCAGGAGCGTGGCGTGCAGATCGTGGATATGCATTTTGTCGTCCTGGGCGTAGTACCCATATTCATCGGTAGCGCCATAGCGGAATCCTGGTTTTACACCACCGCCAGCAAACCAGACGGTAAAGCCTTCCGGGTTGTGGTCGCGTCCGTTGGTACCCTGGGCCGTGGGAGTTCGGCCGAATTCACCTCCCCACATGACCAGCGTGTCTTCCAATAGCCCACGGGCCTTGAGATCCTTGAGCAGTCCGGCGATGGGGCGATCTACTTCCAGTGCGTTCTTGGTATGTCCCTTGTGGAGATCGCCGTGCTGATCCCACTGGACCATGGAATCGCTATGCGTGACCTGGATGAAGCGGACACCTTCTTCAGCAAACCGTCGCGCCAGCAGGCATTGCCGTCCAAAGTCTGCAGTGATTTTTTCATTGATACCGTAGAGGTCGAAGGTTGTCGGGGTTTCACGGGACAGGTCTTCGATACGAGGCATTTCCATCTGCATACGGAAGGCCAGTTCGAAGCTGTTGATGCGAGCTTCCAGGTCGAGTGCCGGGCCGGCGTTTTCAAGGTGGGCCTGGTTGATTTCCTTGAGCATGTCGAGTTGTGCTCGCTGAGCCTGCTGGGAAGTCCAGGCATTGTTGGCATACTTGACCCTGGCGTTAGTCGAGGGCTGGCTGGCCACGCCCAGCGGGGTGCCCTGGTAGTGGGCTGGTAGGAAAGCACTGCCCCAGTTCTTGACACCACCATGGGCCAGCGTCGGGCAAATCGTCACAAATCCTGGCAGGTTCTGGTTTTCCGTTCCCAGTCCATAGGTGACCCAGGCTCCCATGCTGGGACGAACAAAGTTGTCGCTGCCGGTATGGAGTTTCAGTAATGCTCCGCCGTGGGCCGAATTCGTACCATGTACCCCATGGAGGAAACACATGTCATCGACGCACTGGGCGACGTTGGGAAATAACTCGCTGACTGGTATGCCCATTTCCCCGGCGGGTTTGAACTTCCAGGGGCTGCCAAGCAGCTTTCCCGTGTCTGCAAAGGTGACACGGGGTTTCTTAAAGGGTAATTCCTTACCGTCGTCCCGTTGTAGCTTGGGCTTGTAATCAAACGTGTCGACGTGCGAGGGGCCTCCCTTCATGAAGAGGAAAATGACGCGTTTGGCCCGTGGTGTGAAATGAGGTGCGGTCGCTGCCAGCGGATTCATTCGACGGCCAACCGTGTTGTCAGCTGCGTTGGACGGGTTGGCCAGCAGGGAAGCCATGGCCAGGTTTCCGAAACCCAGGGCGGATTGCCGCAGCATGGCCCGCCGCGAAACCCCCTGGGGTTGGCAGTACTGGCAGTCGAATGTTGGTACGGGGGAATGTTTGCCCATGGTGCAGTGGACTCTCACTTAACGTAGATAAACTCATTACTCATCAGTAGTACATGGCAGAGCGATTGCCAGGCACGAACCTCGGGATCGATGGGATCCGCTGGGGGGGCTGCGGTGTTTACCGGCGGCTTGCTGCGAAAGGCATCCAGGTAACGTTGGCACCGTTGTCGTTCCAACGGGGATGGAGATCTTGCGTAGAGCCGCTGGTAGAGGGTGGTGATCGTTTGCGTAAACGATGTGTTGGCCTTGCGTTGCCGCGCCAGCTGTTCAGTTACTTCCTGCATGAAACTGCTGTTCATCAAGAACAGCGCCTGGGGTGCCACGGTCGAGGTGTTGCGGTTGCCGTTGAGCACACTGGCGTCATTGTAGTCAAATAACTGGAACATCTCGTAGAGATTGTTTCGCACGACCGGCAGGTAAACACTACGTCGGTGATCCTTGTAGTTGGTCTTGTCAATGGAAGTGTGATCGAAGAAGAATTGACGATTAGCCACGTGCAGCATGGAGCCGCCGAATCGACGATCCAAGAGGCCGCTGGTAGCTAGTAGCGTGTCACGCAGCGATTCGGCCTCCAGCCTGCGGATGTCAAATCGCCACCAGAGGCGGTTTTCCGGATCAACTTGGATGGCCTTGGCGTTGTGGCGGCTGCTCATCTGGTAGGTGCTGGATAACACGATCCAGCGATGCAGGCGTTTGATGGACCACTGACGGTCCATCAGGCCCAGTGCCAGGTGATCCAGTAGCTGAGGGTGACTCGGCAGCTCGCCCAGCTGGCCGAAGTTGTCCGTGGCGGCAGCAATGCCGCGACCAAAGTGCCATCGCCAGACACGGTTCACGATCACTCGACTGGTGAGCGGGTGGTCGGTGGCGGTCAGCCACGAGGCCAGCTGTAGTCGCCCGCTTTGGTCGGAGGGGAATTCGGGCTGCGTGACAGAGACGAACATTTCGGGTACGCGACGAGGGACTTCCTTGCCGAGTTCCAGGTGGCTGCCTCGGATATGGACTTTCACGTCATGGATTTCCCGGTCCTGAACGCCCATGGCCGTGGGAAGCTCGGGAGTCTTCTTTTCCAGTTGCGTCCGTTCTTTTTCCAGGTCTGCCAATTGCTTTTGGATTGCCGCGGGATACTTGCTGGCGGCGTCCTTGGGCAGCGGAGTGCCTGGTTTCAGGGTCGCGGAGAGCTGCTTGTTGGCCTCGTCGGTGAGTTGCTTGATTTGCGCCTTGAGCTTGGTGATGGTTTCCGTTCGCTGCTGGTGTGCCTGTTGTTCCTCGGCGGTGGCCAGCGGGTTTTCATGCCAGCGTGCGATCCGCTTGAAGGATTCCATCGTGCGGGTGCTTTTCAGGATTCCAGCCAGCCCGTAATAGTCCTCGGTGGAGATCGGATCAAACTTGTGGTCATGGCAACGGGCACACCCAAAGGTCAGCCCCATGAAGGCACGACCGATGGTATCGATTTGCTCGTCAATAATGTCCATTTCCATTTTTTGTACATCGCTCTCGGCTAGTACCTTGGGGCCCAGTGAGAGGAAGCCGGTGGCGGTCAGGCGAGCAGATTGTTGTTCTTCCGAGACCTTGCCAGGGAGCAGGTCACCGGCCAGTTGCTCGTGGATGAAATGATCGAAGGGCTTATCTGCATTGAATGCCTGGATCACGTAATCCCGGTATCGCCAGGCGTTTCCGTGAGCGATATTTTCATCCAGCCCGTTGGAGTCGGCATAGCGTGCTACGTCCAGCCAGTGGCGTCCCCAGCGTTCCCCGTAAGCGGGGGATGCCAGGAGCGTATCGACCAGCCGATGGTAGGCGTGCGGTGACGTATCTGCCAGGAATTCACGGACCTGGTCCGTTGTTGGTGGCAATCCGGTCAGGTCCAGTGCGAGTCGACGAATCAGGGTGCTTTTGTCTGCCACCGGGGCTGGTTGCAGACCGCGAGCTTCCAGTTGGGCGAGTATGTAGTGATCAATGGAATTCGTTGGCCAGGTTGTATTCTGTACCGCAGGTAACGGCGATCGCTGTAGTTTTTGCAGTGACCAGAGAGGCCTGTCTTGATCGGGGGGAGCTGCGGTCGTGGTGGGACGTTTGTTGGCGTCGGGGTGGGGGGCCCCGATCTTGATCCAGTGTTTGAAATCCTTGATGACTTGTTCCGCCAGACGCCGCTTGGGAGGCATTTGCAGTTCTTCGTCGTCATATTCGATGGCGTGGATCAGCAGGCCCTGGTCCGGTTCGTTAGGTACGATTGCCGGACCGGTTGCCCCTCCCTTGATCAAAGCTTGGTAGGTATCCAGTCGCAGTTCGGACTCCTGCTTTTTTGCTCCATGGCACTTGTAGCATTGCATCGCCAACACGGGCCGAATCTTGGTTTCAAAGAACTTGATTCCCTGGGGGTCTGCACATGCTGGAGTGGGATGTAGTAACAGGGTGCCGATTGTCAGCAGGATGGCGAATCGCCAGGGGTTCGATCGTAGAACAGGAACAATCATGGTCAATGTTTCCGCTGCCGAGATAAGGCTGAGAACCGGGCTGAAAATCGTTGCTTACCAGTTTACCACAAATGCGCCCCGGGCCGCGATTCCGGGCCTGATCGGGCAGGTGTTTCAGGCGAAAAAAATAACGATGTTAATCGGTGAGTTTTCCCATTTGTTCAGTAATCCATGCTTCCAGCTCTTCCAGGTCCACGGGGGGGTATTCGGAGAGATCGGGCCGTAGTCGGACGGCTTCGTTGGCATAGACGGGTGTGATTTCCTTTTGGGTTTTCGACGTGTTCCAGTGGATCAGGATTCGGATACACCTTTCCAGGCTCCCCGGAACGTGGATCTCGTTGGTACACATGAGCGGTACGTCGAGCCAACCAAGTTGGCGTGCTGCCAGGGCGGGGAACTCACAGTCCAGGTCCCGGGTCGTACTGAAAATCGCACTGGTGACATCTCGGGAATCGATGTCATTGAGTCGGATCATGAGTGCGAGCAATTGCCGCGTTGCGGTCAGGACCTCGTCCCGATCGTTACTGGTAGCCGTAGTTGCTCCGCGAACGCCACGACAGACAACACTCATAAGGCGATTCTTTCGGTGTGAAAAATGAAATGATGCTGGCCAGGGGTCAGCAGAAGATGTCTTTTACGGGAACGACTTCTCCTAAGCATAGCGATTGGTTGTCAGGGTCGGTAGTCGGTCCATTTAGGACGGTTGAAGGGGGGCTGGCCGGGCTTGCGGAGGGTGTTTCGGGGGGGCGAATCATGTGGATTTAAAAGAAATCAAAAAAAAATGTTGCAAGGTGTTGACGGACAAGTGGTTTCGGGTATTATGTTGGCTTGCCGATTGTATGCACTTCGGTGTCATGCGGTCGGTTTGTTCTTTGATAATTTAGTAGTGAACTCTCAATCGATTTATTTTGATCCAGTCTGTATGAGACTGTGTTTTTCAGAAATACAAGTGATTGATAAACGGGGTTTACCCTGTTTAAAGGTCGCTTGGAAAGCTGGATTCAAACTTAATTAATTGGCTCACGAGACGTTTTCAGCTGTTTTAAACAGTTGGAAACGTTCAAGTATATGTTAATTGAAGGGTTTGATCCTGGCTCAGAATGAACGTTGGCGGCGTGGATTAGGCATGCAAGTCGAGCGGAAAGGCTACCTTCGGGTAGTACTCGAGCGGCGCAAGGGAGAGTAACGCGTGGATACCTGCCCCTAGCTTTGGCATAGCGGTGGGAAACTGCCGGTAATACCGAATAATGTCTCCGGACCAAAGGTGTGATTCCGGCTAGGGAGGGATCCGCGTCCTATTAGGAAGATGGTGGGGTAACGGCCTACCATTCCTTAGATGGGTAGCGGGTGTGAGAGCATGGCCCGCCTCACTGGGACTGAGACACTGCCCAGACACCTACGGGTGGCTGCAGTCGAGAATCTTCGGCAATGGGCGAAAGCCTGACCGAGCGACGCCGCGTGCGGGATGAAGGCCTTCGGGTTGTAAACCGCTGTCAGAGGGGAGGAAATATCTAAGGGTTATCCCTTTTATTTGACCGATCCTCAGAGGAAGTACGGGCTAAGTTCGTGCCAGCAGCCGCGGTAATACGAACCGTACGAACGTTATTCGGAATCACTGGGCTTAAAGAGTGCGTAGGCGGCTTAGCAAGTTGGGTGTGAAATCCCTCGGCTCAACCGAGGAACTGCGCCCAAAACTGCTAGGCTTGAGGGAGGCAGAGGTGAGCGGAACTAATGGTGGAGCGGTGAAATGCGTTGATATCATTAGGAACACCGGTGGCGAAGGCGGCTCACTGGGTCTCTTCTGACGCTGAGGCACGAAAGCTAGGGGAGCGAACGGGATTAGATACCCCGGTAGTCCTAGCTGTAAACGATGAGCACTAGGTTGTGGGACCTTCCACAGTTTCACGACCGTAGCGAAAGTGTTAAGTGCTCCGCCTGGGGAGTATGGTCGCAAGGCTGAAACTCAAAGGAATTGACGGGGGCTCACACAAGCGGTGGAGGATGTGGCTTAATTCGAGGCTACGCGAAGAACCTTATCCTGGTCTTGACATGTTTGAGAATCCTCCCGAAAGGGAGGAGTGCCCCTCGGGGAGCTCTTACACAGGTGCTGCATGGCTGTCGTCAGCTCGTGTCGTGAGATGTCGGGTTAAGTCCCTTAACGAGCGAAACCCTTGTCCCTAGTTGCCAGCGAGTCATGTCGGGGACTCTAGGGAGACTGCCGGTGTTAAACCGGAGGAAGGTGGGGATGACGTCAAGTCCTCATGGCCTTTATGATCAGGGCTGCACACGTCCTACAATGGCGCGTACAAAGGGATGCGAACTCGCGAGAGCAAGCAAACCCCAAAAAGTGCGCCTTAGTTCGGATTGCAGGCTGAAACCCGCCTGCATGAAGTTGGAATCGCTAGTAATCGCGGGTCAGCATACCGCGGTGAATGTGTTCCTGAGCCTTGTACACACCGCCCGTCAAGCCACGAAAGTGGGGGGCACCCGAAGTCGTTGCGCCGTCATGGCAGACGCCGAAGGTGAACTCCGCGATTGGGACTAAGTCGTAACAAGGTAGCCGTAGGGGAACCTGCGGCTGGATCACCTCCTTTCTATAAAGGATGATTGCAACCATAGATGGCGACATCTGTGGTTGAAACGGTGGACTCAGTCCTCATACAGATGAGAGACAGTGTTCTCGCAAGAGATCACAACTACTAAATTAAAGAAGATAAAAACCCACTCGGGTGAGCCAGTTCGAGTGGGTTTTTTTTATGCGCTGAGAGGGAAATTTTTAGTCTGCAGTTGCTGACCGTGGGCTGGCCACCGTGCTGTTGTAGGACCGCCTGGCATTCCAACGCTGTCCGGTCTGTTACAATACTTGGTAGTTCGCTTCGGTGGCGAGCGGTGACAGACAATCTTCCCGTTAGTCGCTCAGAGACCAGAACAGTGTTCTCAATTGCCGTTGCCTGGTTACTTCTCGTCCTTGGTTCGTTGATCTCAGTAGTCAACTTTTGCCTTAGTTTTCTTCGTCCCCTTCGCTTTCGCCGCTGCCCGGAGAAATACCGACACATCTCTGGAATTCCCCAGATCGGAGCGATGATGTGCATTGGTTCGTATTTCCTGTTCGCCGCTGATTCGCCGTTTCGAGTCGTTGCAATTTTCTCCGCATTGATCGATACGGGCAGCATTCATTGGTTTCCGATTGCGGCTGTCTGGAATCTGTGGCGTGGCGGTGACTCACAGCGTGGCGGCTAAAACAGCACGTGCCGCAGAGTCCGGCATCCATGTCAGAACGCCTTGGGGCTGGTCGGAAACTTCCCGGTGTGTTACCTTCAGGCACTGCTTGAGCCTTGCAGGGCGAGGTCTCGTGCGATGGACAGGTTTGGTTAGTTGTGGGCAAAAGGATCGGATTCATGAAGCAGCCAATTGCAGGAGTTTCTCCACCTGAATTGAGCGAAGTAACCGTCATGACGGTCTGGCCTTCGATCGCCGTTAATCCGCTGGGGCGGATCCTCGGTAGGCTTTATGCCATTCGATTTCCGGATATCTATATTTTTCGGTTGGGTAATCTTTTTGCCTTGATGACCATTCCCGTTGCCCTGGTTCTCTTTTTTCAACGCCTGGGACCGCTGGTAGCGACTCGTTACCGGGTCACCAATCGCCGGCTGATCGTGGAACGTGGCTTGAAATCAATCGAGGAATCGAGTGTTGGTCTAGGGGAATACAACGAAGTCATTGTCGAGGTTCAGCCGGGCCAGGCCTGGTATTTTGCCGGCGACTTGATCTTCAAGAAGGGTGATACCGTGGTTTTTCGCCTCGAGGGCGTGTCGCGTCCTGAGGCTTTTCGCCATGTTTGCCTGAAGGCCCAGGTTTCCTATAGCGGCGTTCAGGCCGTGCTGGCACAAGCCGCTTCCTGATGAATTCGGGTGAACCTGGGTGGATAGGCTGCCCGGTACTGGAATCGCGCCCCACGAGACTGTACCCTAGTGGGAAGAGACTGCCCGATTCTTGTGCGGGTTTGCAGTGAACAAACTTGAACGAAGGAACTTGCTTGATGAATTTGCCTGCTTATAGACATGTTATCTTGGTCTTTCTCGCTTCGTGGACCGCGACGGCTACCGTGGCCGCCCAGGACCTGTTTCCCGACAAGAACCTGGATGCGGTGGTGCGACAATACGTGTTCGAAAAGCGCAACACGGATAAACCGTTGACCGTCCAGGACGTGGAGAATATTTCGACGATTGTTGGCAAGGGAAAGAAGATCACCAACTTGGCCGGACTCGATAAATGTCGCAGCTTGGCATTGCTGGACCTGGCGGACAACCAGGTCGCGGATCTGACGCCACTCAAGGATCTGAAAAGTCTCCAGTCTCTGAACATGGCAAAAAACAAGGTCGTGGACGTGAAACCGTTGGAAGGTAACACAGCCCTGCAGTACCTGCAGCTGGCAGATAACCAGATTGCTGACCTGGCGCCGTTGGCCAAGCTGGCTAACCTCCGGTCGCTCTATCTCTCCAACAACAAGGTCAAGGAGCTGGCTCCCCTGGCAGGCCTTGTCAAGTTGTGGTCGTTGTACGCGGATGGCAATCAGCTGGTTGCTATCGATCCGCTGGCCAAGCTAAAGAACCTTTCTTCATTGGATCTGCGTGATAACCAAGTGGCCAACCTGGGACCATTGAAGGAGCTGACTGAACTACGCTACTTGTTGCTCAATAACAACAAGGTGACCGATTTACAGGTCCTGGTGGAAATGGCTGCCAAGGACAATGCAGGTGAGAAACGGTTCTCACCGTTCTGGCATCTGTACCTCAAGGGGAATCCATTAAGCGACGCGGCGCAGGGAAAACAGTTGGCAGAATTGAAGAAGGTTGGCAGCCGGGTTCACCTGGATAAGTAGCGCCCTCAGAGGGCGACAAGTGCCGGTCATTTGTGTGTCATGGTGATGGTTCCGTTCCATCCTTGCGGAGCCTCCGGACCGTGATCCCGTATGTATTGTTGGAGCCAGGGTTTGACCGGGTCGCTGTCCGGTACCTGGTCTAATGCCTGGAGAGCAGTTGGCCAGTTTCCCGTCTTGAACTGCTGCCAAGCCTGTTCATAGGCCTCGATATTCTCGGGTGGCATCGCGCTGGAATCGGCCAGTGCTGGTAAGAGCTCGGTGATGAGCAGGTTGGTTTCCAGCCCGAAAGGTTGCACCTGACCGACCCGTCGAAAACGCATCGTTTCCTGCAGGTTGGTTCGATCGCCAAGGGCCGTTGCAGTCACCTCGTCGATCAGGATACTAGCCCCGATAACCTTGGTCATCGTTTCCAGTCGGGCGGCGAGATTCACGACGGGGCCAAAGGCGGTCACCTTGACCTGGTCCAGCGAACCAAGTTTACCAGCAACAGCATTACCGGAAGCAATGCCGATCCCGATGCGGAAATCATGGAGTGGATGGGCCGGGTCCTGGGCAGCCTGTTGAAAGTCGTGTTGAATCTTCAGTGCCGCCTGGCAGGCCTGCCAGGTCGTGTCGGACGGTTCCCCCGGCCAGCCCCAGAACCCCATGGCCGAGTCGCCGTGGAAATCACCGACCACACCACCCTCGTCAAGAATGTGTCGCGTCATCACGCTCAATGCCTGGCTCACACGTTCGAGCAATTCCAGCAGGTCATTGCTGGCCAGTTCCGAGGTGCGTGAAAACCCCCGTACGTCACAGAATAATACCGAGAGTGCAACTTCCCGGGGTGCCAGGAACTCCTCCGGATCCTGCGTGCCGAGGGCGTCCAGGACAACCGTTGGAAAGAATTGGCCGAAGACTGCCTGGTCGCGTTTGAGCTTGGAGAGATGCAGAGAGTCCCCCAGGGATGACGCGATGAGTTCCGTGAACTTCATGTCGTCGTGTAGGGCCCGGGGGTGACAGGATGCCGCTGCCGACGATGCTTGCTGTTCAAACTGACCTTCCACGTAAATGGCCCACTCCGGACAGGCCGGACTGTTGATGGGAGTGCAGAAAGCCCAGTCGATATCTTCGCTGGCTGTGAGCGTGGGCAGGCTTTCATTGCGTTTTCCCTCCCAGACGTAGGCGACACTTTTTTGCGTCTCCGTGGCCTGCTGAATGATTCTCTGGCTGGGCCGGATGTCGCTGGCGGCGCCGCTACGCGAATCCCATTGCATGACCTCAACCGTGGTTTCTTCACCGGGATCCTCGGACAGTTGGGTACTCCTGACCAGGGCCACTCCATCCGCACGTGCAATTCCTCGCAGCAGCAAGCTGATTAACTGGCTGAATAAGATGCCGTTGTTGCCGCTGCCGGAAATAATCCTGGGTAGGTCGCTGAGTAAATCAATTTGCTGTTCCGCATCGTGGTAGGGGCTGGCCTGCAGGTCCTTGGCGGAGAACGTTTTTTCAGTTGCCGGAAGCGGCTCGTTGATGGATAGCTCGATCTGGTCGTCGGAGACCGAAAAGGTGGTTGACCCGATCACGAAATGTTCGCCTGCGATGACCTGGAAATGGTCTTCCTTGCGGCCGCGAAAAAAAACCGGATTGCGAGTGCCATCCACCTGCTGAACGTAGAGCCTGCCATGCCGCCAGCAGATTTCCACGTGTTCTGATGAGACGTGGGAGTCCCAGGGAGTTGCCCAGCGATTTCCCCGGCGTCCCAGGACGAGTACCTGGTTCTCTGGCAGGCGGTGTCGCCAACGATGACGCAGATCAGTACCCTGTGCGATCAAATCAGCCATGGTCTCTCGTTAACTGATGGAGAAAGGGGCAAATGCTCCACGATTGTATGGTCGAGCTTTGGCTTTGGCTACGGGAGTCCTTTTGCCACCGGCTCGGTAAGTTCTAAATCTTCCAGGTGTAGACGCTTTGACTGGGTCTTTCGATCGCCATGGGTTATCATGGGACACGTTCGCAGGTGGAATTCTGACCATCGTGAATCGTTGTTGCAGGGTGATGTACCAGGTAGAGATAGGTGCCCGAGACGTGATGAATCAACGATCAACCCATGTTCAACTGAAATTATTCCGGATCCTGCTTTGGAGTCTGCCTGTCTTGCTGTTCTTGCAGGATACGGACGCTGCTGAACCAGCTGATAAATTACCGGCTGTTTTTGCCGGCAAGGTGGATTACCAGCAAGATATCCTACCGATTCTCAAGCAGCATTGCCTTGATTGTCATGGTGCCGCCAAGCAGGAAAGTGGCTTACGACTGGATTCCCCAGCTTCCCTGTTGCGTGGAGGAGACCTTGGCGAAGCGGCGGTGTTGCCAGGGAAAAGCAAGCAGAGCCTGTTAATTCGAGTCGTGGCCGGGCTTGAAGAAGATTTGGCAATGCCGCCGAAAGGCCTCCGTTTGTCGGACCAGCAAATTGGCAAGTTACGAGCCTGGATTGACCAGCAGGATAGCTGGCCTGCGCAAGCACCAGCAGATCATCCTGCTGCCGCTGCAGCCGCCTCGCATTGGGCTTATCAACCAGTGGTCAGGCCCCAGGTACCGACAACCAGTCAGAGGTGGGGTTCAAATCCTATTGACCAGTTTGTTGGTCGACAACTTCAAGAACACCAGTTAGCACCCTCTCCGAGAGCTGACCGGAGAACGTTGATTCGCCGTTTGTCGCTGGTGGCCCGTGGATTGCCACCAACGCCTGGCGAGGTGGAGGAGTTCCTGGAGGATTCCCGTCCAGATGCCTACGAGCGATTGGTTGATCGTGTCCTGGCCAGTCCTCGCTACGGCGAACGCTGGGCGCGACACTGGTTGGATGTGGTGCGATTTGGCGAAACGCATGGTTTCGAAACCAACCGGGAACGTCCGCATGCGTGGCGTTACCGTGATTATGTCGTAGATGCTTTCAACCAGGATCTTTCTTACCAGCAATTCGTACAGGAGCAACTGGCCGGTGATGCATTGCAGCGTGATGTGGCAACAGGTTTCCTGGTTGCCGGGCCCTATGACCTGGTCAAGAGTCGTGACATTAACCTGACGCTGGCCCAGCGGCAGGATGAGCTTGCTGACATGGTGAACACGACCGGCATGTCTTTTCTCGGGCTTACTGTTGGATGTGCTCGCTGCCACAATCATAAATTTGACCCTGTGACGCAACGTGACTATTACTCGCTCCAGGCAGTATTTGCCGGCGTGCAACATGCGGACCGGCCGCTGGCCGCGTCTGCAGATGTGCAGTTGCAGATTGATTCCAGGCAACAGCAGGTGGCAAGGCTGACTAGGGAGCTGGCACCGTTTCTCCTGACGGTTGCTTCGCAGTGGGTCTACATCGATGACGCTGCTGTGGCTAAGGCGGAGGGACGGGGTACAGAACTGCTGGTTGCGAAACGCGGCGAGGGGGTGAATCCGGCCGGTACGGAACGTGGTTTTCGCAGTGATCCGGGAGGTTCCAATTGGGCGCCCAATGTCAGCCAGGGGCGTTACACGTGGTGGACCAACCAGCCAGGGCAGGACGTCATGCAGTATCGCCTGGTTGCACCGGGGCGGTATCGTCTCTGGATTTCCTGGGGAGCAGGGAATGCGACGCATACCAGGTCTGCGACTTATCTACTGGATGATGATGGGAATGCCAGTACCCGTGATGACCAGCGTGTCGTGGCGTGTGTTGATCAGCAGCGGTTTGCCGGCGCATCCGGTGATGTTCCTGGTAAACCGTTGTGGAGTGGATTTCATGATGCTGGGGTGCATACCCTGGGATCGGCGACGTCCCTGTTGTTACGTGGTGGAGAGGACGGAACAGCGGTTACTGCAGACGTGATCTTGCTGGAGCCCGTGAGTAGCAATGCCACCGAGAAATCACCACTGACCACGCAGCCATCGTTTCGCGCCGCCGTCAACGCCCGCCTGAACACCGAGAAGCTCAAGCCCGTCCTGGCACGTTCGGTCCGTTTCACGATCCTGGCCACGAACCGAAGTCAGCCTTGTATTGACGAACTGGAAATCTGGTCCGAGGATACGAACGTGGCCCTTGCCAGCCATGGTTCGGTAGCCTCCTGCTCCAGCAGTTTGCCCGGATATGAAATTCACAAGTTGAAGCACGTCAATGATGGTCAGGTCGGGAATCCTCGCAGCTGGATTTCGAACGAGACGGGAGGTGGCTGGGTGCAGATCGATTTGCCAGAAGCAGTGCAGATCGATCGCATTCTCTGGGGGCGTGACCGTGAAGGGAAATTCCAGGATCGGGTAGCGACGCGCTACCGCATCGAGGTTGCTGTCGAGCCTGGCGAGTGGCAGGTCGTGGCGACCGGGGATGATCGCCTGCCCATGAACCCATCGACCCCGGCCGTGCTTACTTATCGTTTCGATCACCTGCCAATGCAACAGGCTCAAGGGGGCAGGCAGATGCTCAGCCGGTTGGAACAGGCGCGACGTGTCCTGGCGGAATTAAAGGCACCGAAAATGGTCTATGCCGGTCGTTTCGTGCAACCGGGTCTCACCCATCGACTCTACCGCGGCGATCCCCAGGCCAAGCGGGAACAGGTGAATCCGGACACGGTCCGATTCCTGGGGACCCTGTCCCTTTCAGCGGAATCCCGGGAACAGGATCGCCGGCTTAAGTTGGCTCGCTGGATTGTCGATCCGGCGAATCCACTGACTCCGCGTGTGCTGGTAAACCGTCTCTGGCATTACCATTTTGGCAGGGGGTTGGTAGGGACACCGAGTGACTTCGGTACCCAGGCCGGTGCTCCCTCGCATCCTCAATTGCTGGACTGGCTGGCCCGGGAGTTCATCGACCAGGGGTGGTCGATCAAGCACATGCAACGACTGATTCTCACGTCCGAGACATTTTGCCAGCAAGGCTTTCCGCGACAGGCAGCAATGCGTGTAGATGCTGACAGCCAGTGGCTTTGGCGATTTCCGCCACGTCGCCTGGAAGCCGAAGGCATTCGTGATTCCCTGTTGCTGGTTGCCGGCTCACTGGATGAGTCGATGGGTGGGCCGGGTTTCAGTGGCTTCGAGGTCCAGATGGAAAATGTCCGGCATTACTTTCCCAAGACTCGGTACGAGGCCTCGGACTGGCGGCGCATGATTTACATGACGAAAGTTCGGCAGGAACTGGATTCCGTATTTGGACTCTTTGATTGTCCGGATGGCAACCAGGTAGTTCCCAGGAGAAGTCGTTCCACCACGCCTTTGCAGGCTCTGAACCTGTTTAATAGTTCGTTTGTCTTACAGCAGTCTGAACTCTTTGCGGAGCAACTCAAACGTATCGCCGGGGTTCAGGTTAAGGACCAGGTCCAGCATGCGTTTCTCAGAAGCCTGGGGCGTGCACCAACTTCTGCTGAGCAAGAAGAGGCAGTTGCCTTTGTGACCGAGTATGGGTTGCCGGCACTTTGCAGAGCCCTCGTGAACAGTAATGAATTTGTCGTGATTCCCTAGGGCGACCCATCGTTAAGTAAGGAGCGTTTCAACATCATGTCCAGTCAACCTGTTATGTCGAGCAATCACCTGCTTGATCGTCGTCGTTTTCTCGGCGATGCGGGCCTGGGTTTGAGTAGCATTGCCCTCGCACAGCTGCTCAGCGACGAGGGCCTGATAGCTGCTCAGAAACCGGGGCAACCAGGTCATGGTAAACCGCTCCGGCAGCCGACGATTGATCCGGCTAAACCTCATGGGGCGCGAGATTCACATTTTCCAGCAGCAGCCAGCAAGGTGCTGGTCATTTTCTGTTCCGGTGCCTGTAGCCATCTCGATACGTTTGACTATAAACCCGAATTAATTCGTCAGCATGGTGAACCGCTTCCTGGTGGCAAGGATCTGATTACGTTCCAGGGGGAACAGGGGATGGTCACGCAGAGTCCCTGGAAATTTCGACCGCAGGGGAAATCGGGCAAGATGGTATCGGATCTGGTGCCGCAACTGGGTGAACTGGCAGACGAGATGTGCTTCGTCCATTCGCTGACCAGTAAGACCAATACGCATGGTCCGGCAGAAAATTTCATGTCGACTGGTTTTACCCTCGATGGGTTTCCCAGTATGGGCGCCTGGATGACATATGCCCTGGGGACGGTGAACCAGGAATTGCCAGCCTATGTGGCGATTCCGGACCCTCGTGGGACTCCCCAGGCCAGTGTCAACAACTGGGGCCCCGGGTTTCTGCCGGCGGCCTTCCAGGGAACTGACTTTAATGCTGCCAAGCCGATTCGTAATCTGGCGGTGCCCGCGAAGATCGGGCCGGCCAGGGATCGTGCAACGCGTGATTTTCTCAAACGTTTGAATGAACGACATTTGAAAAGGTTCCCAGAGGACAGCGAGTTATCGGCGCGGATCTCGAGCTATGAACTGGCCGCCCGCATGCAACTGAGTGTTCCCCAGGTCAGCGATCTTTCCCGGGAACCGGCACATATCATGAAGATGTATGGCGCGGATGATCCACAGAACACGCTTAAGGCAGCATATGCCCGTAACTGCATCCTGGCCCGGCGGTTACTGGAAAAGGGAGTGCGCTTTGTCCAGTTGTTTAACGGTGCCTACCAGACCGGGGGAGAGGGAACCAGTAACTGGGATGGGCACAAGAGTCTCAAGGCCCAGTACTCGGTACATGGCCCGGTTTTTGATCAGCCGACAGCTGCATTGCTCAAGGACCTCCGGCAACGTGGCCTGTTGGAAGATACCGTGGTGTTGTGGTGCACGGAGTTTGGCCGCATGCCGACGTTCCAGAAAGGAGCCAGCGGTCGAGATCATAATCCCGCAGGTTTTACGGCCTGGTTGGCCGGTGCGGGAGTGAACGCTCCCTTTAGTTATGGGGCCACGGATGCCTTTGGGCATCGTGCTGTGGAGCAAGTGGCTACTGTCTATGACTTACATGCCACCATGCTACACCTGCTGGGACTCGATCACGAAAGCCTGCGTTATTACCACAACGGAATCGAACGTCGCCTGACGGATGTTCACGGCAAGGTGTTACGCCCGGTATTACGGCAGGGCTAGGCGTAACGAGCGCTGATCATGATGATCGTTGGTGGTATCAGTTTCTGTGGTCAGGTTGCTGGTCGGGCGTGGCAGCCATGGTGGTTAGATCATGGGACTGCGGGCGGGAGTCGCCAGGAGACGGTGTGATTTCCAATGGGCGGTCACCATTTGGCTGGGTTTTACCCATGGTACGGACCACGAAAAACCATAGCCCACCAGTGATCAGGCTGAGGACGCAAATCGCCAGGATGCCCTCTTTAAGCAGTTCGTTCCCCAGTTTCAGAAGCGGTTCCGTGGTAACGCGATCATTTTCCTGTACCACGATCATGAGTTCACTCAATGGATTGGTGGTGGTTTCTGCCTCGATGGGACTGCCCGGAAGTCGAACCGGTTCGATGGCGGCAATCCAGTTACCACGGTAGTCCTCGCCGTGCGGTGTCTCTGCAATAGGGTCCTGGTAGAGTTGGTATGTTTCAAGTTGCAGGTTTTTCAACTGCTCAGGTTTAATTCGAAAGTGTTTTTCATGGCCTTCCATTTTCTGGGACAGGCCACTGTTAAAGGCGGGATGATTGAGAATGGTGCCTTGCTCAATCCCGGGTCGGCCATCAATCAATACGGCAAAAGTATTTTTTTGATTCTGGTTTCTATAAGAAGCAAAATCACCAAGGTTGACGGTAATGGCCATGATCCCGACGAGTTGTTTTCCCCCGTCTCCGGTGGGTTGATAAATCGGTGTCGAGAAAGCGACTTTCCAGATCTTGGTGGTCGTGCTCTGAAAGACAGCGGAAAGGTGTGACTCCTGGATAGAAGTAATTTCCGGTGTGCGGATCTCTCGAGCAAGATCCCTTGGTCCCCCGTGGAAATAGGTGCGAAAGCAGAAATTTTTGCCGACGCTGTTCGAGGTGATAGCCCTGTCGTCGTAGGCGACGGCGGTGATGGTGCCCTGCGGGTTTAGTACGAACAGGCTGGCAAACTTCGGGGCACCGGGATCCGCGACCAGCCGTGCCAGCCTGCGATCGAGTCTTTCCTGGAGGTAATCGTGTAGCTTGCCCTGTTGGAGATCCTTGCTGAATCGAACACGCGACTGCTGGATGCTATCTGTAGAAACGGACTCTTCTTTCTCTAGCTCCAGGATCTCCTGGAGGTCAGGAAGTTGGTTCACGCGCAGCATCTGCTGTTGAAGCTCTTCCTGGTTAGCTTCTTCTTCCACGATCTTGAAGTATCGGGCTATCTCTACTTCGAATGCTTTCGCGGCATACTTGGCAAACCAGGCATTGCTCTTGTAGACGCGGTTGCGAACTGCGGTCTGTGCTTCTCGCATGGTCTGGTTGTACCAGTAGCTGCCGAACATGGTCATCATGACAAGCAGGAACATGGGGCCGAGGATGCCCAGGATAAGCAGGGGCCGTCGCGCACGGTTACGATGCCGCATGTCGAGAGCTTGCAGCAGGTCCGGGACACTCTGGAATCGCTGGTCAGGATTGGGAGCCAGGCAGCGGTGGATGATTTCCGTGAGGCTACGGTCGATCCCGGCTTGTCCGGAAATCCGGGGAAACTCAGACTGTCGGTTGATCAGTTGTCGATATTTGGCGAGTCGCTTATCGAGACCACCGACAGTATCCAGTTCCTGCAGAACGTGCGAACTGCGATGTGGCGGATTGCCGGTTAGCATTCGGTAGAGAATTGCTCCCAGGGCATAGATGTCCCAACGTACGTCCGGCACGGCTTTCAGGTGTGCCTGTTCCGGTGCCATGTAGAAAAGGGTTCCCAGCGCCGGGGTTTGTTCATGGGAGAGTCGTGACTGTCCAAAATCGGCCAGTCGCGGCTTGTGGTCTTGGTCTAGAAGGATGTTGGCTGGCTTGAGGTCGCAGTGCAGTACTCCCTTGTTGTGGGCGTGCATCAAGCCGATGACCATTTCCCGGAAGATTTCCACGGCTTCGGAAGTCTCCAGCGTCCGTCGCTTTTTCAGGTAGTCTTCCAGCGATCCATTCTCCACGTATTCCATGACGTAGTAAGGTGGCTCGCCGTCCCAGCCTACGTCCAGCAGTTGGACGACATACCGGTCGGCCGACAGGAATACCAGTTTTTCGACTTCCCGGGATAGCAAGGACCAATCGACTCCACTGGAATGAAGGTAGAATTTGACGGCGACCTGTCGGCCTGTATTTTGATCCGTGCCGACCCATACCTCTCCATAGGCACCGCTACCGAGAAATCTTTCCAGTTGGTATCCCGGGACGGCCGCCGGAGGTTGCGATTTTTGCAGGCTTAATTGCTGGGCCTGGCGCTGGTCTTCACCGCTTTGCCGTTGCGTAAATTCAGAGCTCATGAAGAGGGGTCCTAGTCGTCTGGCCCATGCCGGGAGAGGTACAGTGGTCTATGTTAGTCGGTTTGATTCGTAGTCTGCAAGGATCTAATTCCCGGCGTTCGTAGCTGTTGAGCTCTGTTCGGAACGTTTAGAATTGTAGCAGCTGTTGGCCAGTTGCGATTTATTTTTAGGATTTCAAAGAGGTGACCATTCCGTGTCTGTTTCACTTGAGTTCGATCGATCCTCCGTGGCGGTTCACGGTATTGGACGTTTCATGGTGCCTTTCCCGGTCAGCGTGATTTTACTGCTGGCTGGAATTTGCTTCCAGTTGTCCGGGTCCTCTCCGGCGGTTGGGCAGGAACAGCCCCTGGACGGAAACGAGGGGCGTGACTTGTTGCTGCGGAATTTTCGGCCGGTGCCTACCCTGAAAGTCCCCCAGCACCTGCTCAAGCAGGCCCGTTTTCCCGTGGTCGATATGCATACTCATTTTTTTCACCGCCTGAAGCATTCGGCCGATCAGCTCGATCATTTTGTCGAGTTAATGAATCGTCATAATATCGCCGTTTGCGCCAGTCTCGATGGCCGGCTCGGGGAGACGTTTACCGAGCACCGGAAGTATTTGTGGACACGGTACCAGGACCGCTTCCTGATCTTTGTGAACGTGGACTGGGTGGGATCAGGTAATCGTGAGAAACCGGAAACCTGGGATTGCCAGCGTCCGGGCTTTGCCCGTCGCGTGGTGCAGCAACTGACCGAGGCCAAGGAGCAGGGAGCCAGTGGACTCAAACTGTTCAAGCAGTTTGGGCTCGGTTACCGCAATCCGGATGGCACGTTAATGCTGATTGATGATCCGCGCTGGGATCCGATCTGGAAGGCTTGTGGTACGCTGGGATTTCCCGTGCTGGTTCATACGGCGGATCCGATTGCTTTCTTTCATCCGATTGATGCTGCCAACGAGCGTTGGGAAGAATTGTCACGCCATCCGGAATGGAGCTTCCCGGCAGACAAGTTTCCTTCACGTGGCCAATTGCTGGCTGCTCGTAACCGGGTGATCGCTCGACATCCCGAGACGATTTTCATCGGGGCCCACATGGCCAATTCCTCGGAAGACCTCGCAACGGTTTCCCAGTGGTTGGATCGATACCCCAATCTGTATGTTGAGCCGGCATCGCGAATCGGGGAACTGGGGCGACAGCCCTACACCGCACGCAAGTTCTGCATCAAGTATGCCGATCGAATTCTTTTTGGCACCGATGGTCCCTGGCCGGAAAAACGGCTGACGTATTATTGGCGGTTTTTCGAGACCCTCGATGAGTACTTTCCGTACTCGGAGAAACCTTTTCCACCGCAGGGATTCTGGAGGATTTATGGGATCGGATTGCCGGATGCGGTATTGCGAAAGATCTACCATGAAAATGCCATCCGGTTGATTCCTGGTTTAAAGCAGCGGGTCGAGCGATTTGCCCAGCGAGACCGCTAGAAGTGTTGAAATGCATGATTGGGACCGTGGTCGGCTCGCACGGTCCCACGGGCTAGCCAATGACTGACATTGCGAGTCCGTCCCGCTTTCACTAAAATCTTGCGGTTGTTTGGTTTAACGAAAATAAGCAGGGTTCCGCTGAGCCCTGTTTCAAGAAAAGTTCAGTGGACACAACCATGCCGTTGGACTTGAGTTTATGTGATGAATGATTCCCCAGAAAATCCGGAAGTAGAAGAAGATCGAGGTGCCCTGGTGGCATCGCGTCGAGACAAGTTGCGCAAGCTTAGTGAGCGGGGCATTGATCCTTGGGGCGGTCGGTTCGATGATCGAACCTGGATTCGAGATATCCGCGCGTCCATGGACAAGATCAAGTTCCGTACCGAAGAGGGCACGGAAGTCTCCTTGCCTGATATCGAGAGCTTGACGGCAGATGGTGATCGATTTGATATGCGGCAGTGGCGTTCGGAGCAGGGACCTGGTGAAGAAATTGGTCCGCAGGTTCGAGCAGCCGGGCGTATTCATTTGCAGCGAGACAAGGGTAAGCTGCGGTTCATTGATATCCAGGATTGGACAGGTCGTATCCAGATTTTCGTTGGTAAACGCCAGGTAGGTGAAGAAGATTTCGAGTTGGCAGGGTTGTTTGACCTGGGTGACTTGATTGGTGTGGATGGTCGCCTGGGCCGCACCAACACGGGTGAGTTAACAATTTTCGCGGAGCGTCTGCACTTTCTTACCAAGTCGATTGAGCCACCTCCTGCCAAGCATGTGGGCCTCGTGGATGCCGAGTTGCGACAGCGTCGACGTTACGTGGACCTGGCTTACAATGAGGGTGTCCTGGAACGTTTTCGTCATCGCACGGAGATCGTTCGCTCCATCCGGGAAACGCTTTGCCAGCAGGATTTCTGTGAAATCGAGGGGCCGACGTTACATTCCATTGCGGGTGGCGCGGCGGCACGTCCGTTTACCACGACTCATAATGCCCTGGGGATCGATTTGTATATGCGGATCGCCCTGGAATTGCATTTGAAACGATTGCTGGTCGGTGGCATGGAACGAGTCTTCGAGCTGGGCCGTGTCTATCGTAACGAGGGTATCAGTCCGCGTCATAATCCTGAATTCACGATGCTCGAGGTCTACCAGGCTTACGGGGATTACGAGACGATGATGCGTTTGACCGAGAAAATGATTGTCGACGCGATTGATGCACTCGGCTTGCCATACCAGTTGCCCTGGGGAGAAGGCGTGATTGATTTTACGCCACCCTTTGCCCAGCGTACTTACGATGAATTGTTCCAGGAACATACGGGTGTGGATCCGACCGATACGGAGCAAGTGAAACAATATGCCGCCAAGATCGGGATTGATACGGACGGGCGTCACGCAGACGTGATCAAGAACGAGGTCTTTGAAGAAAAGGTCGAGGATTCCCTGGACGGCCCCGTCTTCGTGATCGATTACCCGGCCAGCATTTGCCCGCTCACTAAGCGTAAACGGGATCAACCGGAAATTGCTGAGCGTTTCGAGTTATTCGTCAAGGGCATGGAGATCGCCAATGCCTATACAGAGTTAAATGATCCAGACCTCCAGGAAGAGTTATTCAAGACCCAGCTAGCTGGCATGTCAGAAGAAGATTCAATGGCTCGGATGGATCATGATTTTATTCGAGCCCTGCGTCATGGTATGCCTCCAGCCGGTGGCCTGGGGGTGGGTATCGATCGCCTTGTCATGCTGTTGACCAACAGCCAGACGATTCGTGAAGTGATTTTGTTCCCCTTGTTGCGACCGGAGTCAGCTGGATAAAAGGAACCGGACCGCCTGGTGAGTCCATGGAGTGTACGGACCAGGCAGTGTAGATGATCGAGATATTTACGTGGTTGCCGAAGGATTGGCCTGATGTACAAACTATTGCTTGCCTGGCGTTATCTGCGAACGCGGTACATTGCGTTGGCCTCAATTATTAGTGTTACGCTGGGAGTGGCGACACTGATCGTGGTCAATAGCGTGATGGCTGGTTTCACGCAGGAGATGTACAAACGTTTGCATGGCATTCTCTCGGACGTGGTGGTTGAGAGCCATGACCTGAACGGGTTACCCGATCCTGATTGGCACATGGAGCAGATTCGGCAGGTTATCCCTGACGAGTTGGAAGGTATGACGGCTTCGGTGCAGGTCCCGGCCATGTTGAATTTTCAATACAACGGTAACTGGATCACACGCCAGGTTCAGTTGATCGGCGTGGATCGCGAGACGTATGCCCAGGTTTCTGACTTTGGAAAATACCTCTTGCATCCGGAGAATCGTGCCAAGATGAGTTTCGCTTTGCGCGAGGATGGTTACGCGCCGCTCAAGAAAAACTTTCCAGCTGCCGGTTGGAAATGGCGTCGCGCCAGGGCCATGCATGAGCAGGCCTTGTTGGAACAACAGCATCTCCAGGTGCAACAACAGCGTCGCATCCAGGAGGAGCAGGCAACAACGGGTGGCAACGGAGAGGGCACGTTACCTGATACCGACAATGCGGTGCCTCCGGCTTCCCCCTTTCCGCTGGTCAACCCCGAAGCGGGCAATGAGCCGCCAGCTGCTACGGATGGGATCCCACCGGTTCCCTACGGGCAACCGGTGCTGGAAGAGACAGGAATCGTTTTTGATGCATCTCGTGAACAGCATACCGGGATCATTCTCGGGATTGCCTTGTGTAGTGTGCGTCACCGGGACCCTGACGGAACCGTACGAGATCATTTTCTTTGTCGCCCCGGAGATGATGTGCAATTGACCTTGCCCAATTCAGGTCGCCCTCCCAAAGCGATTAGTAATCGCTTTACCACCGTTGACCTGTACGAGAGTGGTATGAGCGAGTACGACTCCAAGCTGGCCTTCATTCCGCTCGACGAGATGCAGCACATGCGTGGTATGATCGATCATGCCAGCGGGATTGCCAGCGTGACCTCGATCCAGATCAAGTTGAAGCCGGGAGCCGATCTGAATTCCGTGCGGGATCGCCTGCAGGAGCGGTTTCCAGCCCAACAGTTTGGTTATCGTATTCAAACCTGGCGTGACATGCAGGGACCGTTGCTGAGTGCCGTGCAGTTGGAAACAACGATCCTCAACATTCTCTTGTTCCTGATTATTGCAGTTGCCGGTTTCGGTATCCTGGCTACTTTCTTCATGATCGTCGTGGAAAAGACACGTGATATCGGCATTCTTAAATCGCTCGGCGCACCCAGTGGTGGCGTGATGAGTATTTTCCTGAGTTATGGGTTTTGCCTGGGAGTGGTCGGGTCTGGGGTCGGCTTGATCCTGGGATTGGTCCTGGTGGTCAATATCAATGATATTGCAGCGGGCTTAGAGCACCTGACGGGGCGCGAGGTGTTTGATCCGACTGTTTACTACTTCCAGTCGATTCCCACGATCATTGAACCCTGGACGATTGCCCTGGTGGTGGTGGGAGCCGTGGGTATCGCGGTCCTGGCCAGTATTCTACCGGCCAGGCATGCTGCCCGACTGCATCCCGTGGAGGCCTTACGCTATGAGTAGTTCTTCCCAGTTGCCGACCCGTCCAGTCCAGTCCCTGGAGATGGGGCGTTATCAATGGGGCCAATCTCCGGATGCTGCCCCTGCGCCGGATGTGAAAGATCCGGAACCACTGGCGCTGGCGTCTTACGGTTTGGTCAAAAATTATAGTAAAGGCAAGTTACAGGTTAATGTCCTGCAGAGCGTTGACTTCGAAATTCGGCAGGGAGAGTTCCAGGCGATTATCGGGCAGAGTGGTTCAGGGAAAAGTACGCTGCTGCACCTGCTGGCGACTCTCGATGAAGCTGACGAGGGAGAGATTTTTTTTGAAGGCAACCGTATTGATAATCTACCGGCTTCGTCCCGGGATATGTTGCGAAATCGCTACCTCGGCATGGTGTTCCAGTTTTATCACCTGTTGCCGGAATTGAACATGCTGGAAAACGTGCTGATGCCCTTGATGATTCGCCATGGTGTGTTCCGTTACTGGAGTCAGAAACGGGCTAATACGAAACGGGCCAAATACCTGCTGGACCTGGTTGGCCTCTCGCATCGTTTGAACCACAAGCCACGACAATTGTCGGGTGGTGAAATGCAGCGAGCAGCGATTGCCCGGGCCTTGATTGCAAATCCCAGGGTGTTACTGGCGGACGAACCGACGGGAAATCTCGATCGTAAGACGGGTGCTGATATCATGGAAATTCTGCGCTGCTTGAACCAGGAGCAGAAGCTAACTATAGTCATGGTGACACACGACCATGCGATTGCCAGCCAAGCGGATCATACGGTTCAATTGGTCGAGGGTCGAATGGAGTCGTGCACGTCGAATGACGTCTAGCGTGAGATTTGTTTCTGCCCAGGTTGAGTCTGCACCATGTCTCTGAAAGTGAATATTAACGGTACCCTCTATGCCAAGGAGGATGCCATGATCAGTGTCTATGATCATGGCCTGCTTTACGGGGATGGTGTATTCGAAGGAATCCGCAGCTACGGAGGCCAGGTGTTTCGCTTGCAGGAACACCTGGATCGCTTGTGGGAATCCGCAGAGGCCATCTGGCTGGAGATCCCGGCCAGCAAGGAAGAATTGGCCCAGTCCGTGATCGCCACCCTGGCTGCCAACGATATCCATGATGGCTACATTCGCCTGGTCGTGACGCGTGGGGCAGGAACCCTGGGGCTGGATCCGAACCGGACGAGCGATCCCCAGGTGATTATCATTACAGATCGGATTACCCTGTACCCGGACGAGTATTATCAGAACGGTTTGAAAATTGTTACGGTAGCAACTCGCCGGAATCATCCGGATGCACTCAGTCCACGTATCAAGTCACTGAACTACCTGAATAATATCTTGGCCAAGATTGAAGGCCTGCAGGCAGGTTGTGTCGAAGCGTTGATGTTGAACCACCGAGACGAAGTGGCCGAGTGTACTGGCGATAATATTTTCCTGGTTAAGGACGGTGTCCTGGTTACCCCGTCCACGGATGCCGGAATCCTGGAAGGGATTACACGCCAGGCTGTGATTGAACTGGCCGTGGAAGCAGGGACAGAAGTCCAGGAACGGACCCTGTTGATCGAAGATGTCTACGGGGCGGACGAATGTTTCTTGACTGGTAGTGCAGCTGAGGTGGTACCCGTGGTGCAGGTGGATGAGAGCCAGATCGGGAATGGCGCGCCGGGTCCACTCACACGTGACTTGATGAAACGCTTCCGAGCATTGGTGAATCCGGCGGACTCTGGATGAAAAACCTTCTTTAGGCAGCGAAAAAGGCACTTTCGGGTTAATTGCTCTTGCGGCGACAGGACTGCATTTGCAAAATACCACCCCGTCTTTTTTCTATTCCGAGTTATCTTCAGCAAGCAGCTCCCGAAAGCTGCGTGGTCAGATTCAATGCGACCGGATGTTCCTATCTTGCTGCGCACCGTCCAGCTGTCTTGGCTGGTGTGCCTCTTGTTCCAGGTAATGGCGATGGATTTACCTGCCCAGGAGGTTATTGGCGAGCTGGAGGTAAGACGGTTACCGACGGTTGATGTTCCGGTGGAAGCAGCGTGGCTTAAGCCGGTCGACGAGCTGCCCGCGCAGGTCGAGGAGAAAGCCTGGACGGGGGACCTGGAGCTGGGGCTTAACGGTAGCGAAGGGAATTCGATCAGTTTTAATCTTTATGCCGGTGTCGATCTGGATTTCCAGACGCCCGGTGGGGTCCTGGATATCGAGTTTGATTATTCCAAGGTCACCTCTGATAGCGTTCAGATTCGCCACCAGGCCCTGTTGGATTTGGAACATAGGTGGCTGACCACAACCCCCTTGAGTTGTTTTGTTCAGTTCGGTTTTGATTACGATGAATTCAAGTCATTTGATTCCCGAATCAGTACCAACGGGGGTGCCGAATACGATTTCATTAAAACGGATCTGACTCGCCTGGCCGGCCGTTTTGGCGCTGGTTTTTCGCGCGAGTTGGGCGGGCCAGTCAATGCGATGGTACCGGAAGCTCTTTTCGGCCTGAATATCAAGCGACAGCTCACGGTGCGGCAGCACCTGGAGATGGCAGTGGAGTACCTGCCAGACTGGGGCGATTTTCACAAGTTTCGTCTGGAGACGGACGCCGGCTGGAAAATCACACTCGACGAAGAGAAAAATCTGAGCCTGAAATTCGAACTCAATGACCGTTATGACAACACACCCATCGGCCTGCGACCTAATGATCTTACCTACGCGGCCCTGTTGGCCTGGAAGCTGTAGCTTTCGCAGGGGCCCCGCTTATTTTTTTGCTGCTGGCTGATAATTCTCATCACGCCCAAAAAACATCATGTGTTGCCACGGTAGCTTGTCATATTCCTTGACGAGCTTGAAACCGTTGGGCGGAAACTCCTTCATGATCTGCTTCTTGCTCATCTTGTGTAGCAACTTGATGGGTACTTTCGGATCCTCGCTGCGGTATTCCAGTAAGGCAACCACGCCGGTTGGTGAAAGTGATTCGCGAATGGCTTTCAACATCGGTTCCGGGTGGGAGAATTCGTGATAGACATCGACCAGCAAAACCAGGTCAACCTGGTTTTTGGGTAGTCGCGGATCATGGAGGGACCCGAGGATAGGAGTGATATTGTTAATGTTCTTTTGTTCCATGCGATCTCGCAGGAATTTCAACATCTCGGGTTGAATGTCAACTCCCAGGACCTGCCCTCGTGAGCCAACCATCTTGGCCATTTGCAAGGCGTAAAAGCCGTTGCCGCATCCCATGTCGCAGACGGTCATGCCTGGCTTGATTCCCAGGTTTGCCAGCATGAGGGAACAGCGTTCCTCGCGCTCACGTTCATTGCGGATTAACCACTCGGCACCCTTGTAGTGCATGGTCATCGCGACACGACGTCCCTTGTACACCGCGACGGCTTCGGGGATTCCATTACGTGGACTGAAAACGTTTGCTCCTGGACGATCCTGCGCTGCCAGTGGAGCAGACGTGATGCAGGTGGCGATCAGTATCACGCAGGCCAGGGTTCCCAGCAGGAGGTCTGGCCATGTGCGTGTGAAACAGACGTTGGCAATCGATGGATATCGCGTTGGCATGCAATCAAATCTCCTGCGGATGTAGTAAACAAGACCTGGTTACTGGCCCCGGTGTGGTTTGATGTTCCGGGGTGAGGGAGCCTTATCATTGTAACGGCTTAGCGTTGAAATGCAGCTGTTTCTTTCGAGTAAGTAGGGCTTTTAAATCGTCGTTCGTGGCTGGCCAAGTCCTTGCAGGCTCGCTAAATTAAAGCTGCTCTTTCTAATCCAGGAGAACACTTCTTGCCTTTGCCCAGGAGAATATCGCTCATGGCTCAAACCAATCGACGAACGTTTCTTGGCCTTTGTGCTGCGACAGCCACCAGCCTGGCCGCTAGTCAAGGAAATGTCCTGGAGGCAGCCAATGTCCCGGGTGAGGATATGTTTTTTGGATTGGTGACTTACCAATGGGGCAAGGACTGGGACCTGCCGACGCTGCTGAAGAATTGTGAAAAGGCTGCGGTTTTAGGTGTTGAGTTACGGACGACGCATGCACATGCTGTGGAACCGAGTCTCACGGCTAAGCAACGCGAGGAAGTGCAAAAACGATTTGGAGACAGCCCTGTTGTGCTGGCTGGCCTGGGGAGTAATGAGCGTTTTGACAATCCCGATCCGGCGGTTGTGAAGCGGGCCATCGAAGCGACAAAGAAATTCCTGGTTTTAAGTCATGACGTGGGCAGTACGGGTGTCAAGGTGAAGCCAGATCGATTTCACCCTGATGTCCCTCGAGAAAAGACGATTGCACAGATCGGTAAGGCTCTTCACACGCTGGGCGATTTTGCATCCGGTTATGGCCAGAAGGTGCGTTTGGAAGTGCACGGACAGTGCGCTGAGTTGCCCACGATCAAGGCGATCATGGATGCAGCGGATCATGATAACGTGGTTCTGTGCTGGAATTCCAATGCCCAGGATTTGCAGGGGGAGGGCCTGGAAGCGAACTTCAAAATGGTCCAGGAGCACCTTGGTAGCACGTTGCACGTTCGTGAACTGCAGAGTCCGGATTATCCTTATGCGACACTAATTAAGTTGCTCGTGAAGGCGAAATACTCAGGTTGGGTGATGCTGGAAGCGAGTAGCCAGCCTAAGGATCGAGTTGCCGCGCTGGCCGCCCAGGGACGTTTGTTTCGAAACCTGGTCAAGAATGGACGGGCTGGGAATTCGAAACGTAAATAAGATAGACGTTCCGGGGTTAATCAGTGGGGGCGTCGTGGCATGACCCGGGGATGGGGAGGGATTTCCGTATCCGGCAGCGGATGCAGGAATTCTCTTTGCCATTCGCTTCGTTCCTCGGCACTGGCGTAATAACGCAGCCATGTTTCCGGCTGTTCGGTCATATCCAGGCAGTGCCAGTGGAGATAATTTTTTGCGAGGTTGACCTGCTTTTCAGGCGAGGGCAGGATGTCGCGATACAGCAAGCAATAGAGTGCGCGGTCCGAAAGATGATCGGTAAATTCGAGGATGATCTTTGCTTCGTAGAGCTGCTGAATAGTTTCCCACAGTAATCGATGCAGCTGGTTCTCGTCGAGCATGTCCGGATGGGGCAGGATCAGTTCCGGTTGAAACCACTGGCTGATAGGCAGTACGGGAGCCTGTTCCCAGGCCAGCATGGAAGCCAGGAATTCATTCTCCTCGGGCGTCGACATCCGGCCGGCATTGACCAGGTCGATGGATTCATCCCGGAATGGTTCGAGTTCATCTCGTAGACGAGCATTGAGTAACAGGTGATCAATGTCGTCGGGATTTGTGGGTGAGTAGTTCATGATGCTTGGTTTGTTCGTCTAATGGGAAACCCGTTTTCGGATCCCCTGATGTGGATCACGATGAAGGTTTCTCTCATGGGTTCGAATCTACCAGCAATAAGTGCTTCTACAAGAGGCTTAAGACTTGTTTTAGCAGTAACTTAGCAGAAAGCATACGGCCTCTTCGGCGCGACCGCTACGACCGCAAAAACAGGCGTCAACTAATCGGAATGACCGACAGGATTTAACCGTTTATCCAGGTGTAGAATCGGTCTGCAGTTACTGGCCGCCTAGTTACCAGGGGGGGGGGCGTCTGCACCGTCTTCGTGGGTGGTCTTTTCCAGGGCGGTGATTTTTTCCAGGCGACGTGCATGACGCCCTGCATCAAACGGGGTGTCGAGCCAGATTTGGACCAGCATGTCGGTTTGTGTTTCACTGGCAAGGTCATTAGCGGGTAGGCAGAGTACGTTGAGATCATTGTGTCGGCGAGTGACCTCAGCGGTTTCAGTATCACCACAAGGAGCCGCTCGTACCCCGGAAAACTTGTTGGCCGTGATGGCCATGCCGATGCCCGTTCCGCAGATCAGGATTCCACGCTCGACCTGCTGCTCTGAAACCTGGCTTCCCACGGCTGATGCGATATCTGGATAATCAACACTCTCTTCACTATCAGTGCCTACATCCACCACCTCGTGATTCCATTGGTTCAGGATCTGAACCAGGTGAGCCTTCAGTGAAACTCCCCGATGATCACTTCCGATCGCAATCCGCATACGTCGATCCTTCTCTGCTAGATGATTTCAGGGCGGTTGGAAAAATCCAGGTCCGGTATCCATTGGCTGAGCTGTTCGTCAAGTTGCGTGGCACATTGCTGGTAAACTTCCGATGAGCCTCCGATCGGATCACTGATGTCCGTGTTGTCGCGGGCCAGTAGGTGGGTTCGATCTGCAGCCTCAGGCCAGCGAGCCACGATTGCCTGTCGGTGGGAGCGAGTCATTGTCAGGACCAGGTCTGCAACCTTTACCAGGCGATCGGTGATTGGTTGGGATTCGTGCCCGGTGAGATTGATACCCTGGTGAGAAACCGTCTCCACGGCCTCGCTGCTGGCAGGGAAACCGGCTCCAGCTGCCAGTCCGGCTGATGCGATAATGATGCCCTGCTCTTCCAGTTCCCGTGGTTCACAACCCTGCAACTGGCTGACCTTCTGCTGTAATAATACTTCTGCCATCGGGCTGCGACAGGTGTTGCCGGTGCAGACGATCAAGACAACCAGCGAGGACAGCCGCTTGAGTGTATCCGGATCGAGTAACCCTTCGCGTAAGATCTTGAGCTGGTTGCCCTCAACCTCGACTACCGATGAAGCCTGGCTAAACCGTGTGGGACCGTCGTCCAGGACCATGTCCAGGTGATCTCCCAGGTCTTCCACGGCCTGCTCAGCAGTGCAGGCCGCTGGCTGCCCGGTGAGATTGGCACTGGTCAAGACGAAGGGGCCTTCTGAAGCTTGTAGCGTGGCCAGGATCATGGGATGGCTGGGTACTCGCAAACCAACGGTTTGGTTGGGTACAACTGCCCGGCGGACGCTTTCAGGGAACTGGTGCAGCTGGCTGTTTGGGTGATCAGCGGGCAGGACCAGTGTGAGGGGCCCAGGCCAACATCGCCGGGCGAGCCGGTTAGCGATGGTGGAAAGGTCCGGCGCGTATTCCATGGCTTCCAGGGGGTCCTTGATGGCCAGGGTGAGGGGGTGCCCGGTGGCCCGTCCCTTGCTTTGAATGAGCCGCTTTACCGCATCGGCCTGCCAGGCCGCAGCTGCCAGACCGTAAATCGTTTCGGTTGGGAAAAGAACCAGTTGGCCCGCGTCCATGGCCGCCGCCGCGCGCCGCACGACATCGTGCGGGTCGTCTGATTTTCGCAGGTCAATGACAACGGGAGCCATCTTGGATACTTCGATTGATGAAGTCAGGTTCAGCGGAGATTTAGTAACGGAAGAAATCAGCGAGTTTTGAGCGGACCAGGTAGTTTTGCCAGTAGCCTATGAAATTGATTCCGGTAGCTGTCAGCGAAAGCTGACAGTCAATCGATCAGACTATACCGGCGCTCCCGTTGTGGTCAAGAGGAAGCTGCGATGTCGCCAGCACGGGGAACACCACCTAGATGTAGTACATGGGGTCATTGCTGAGTTGGGCACGCTGTGTGAGTTCGGCCAGCGTGATGGCCTGCAGCATCTCGCTCTCACGGGAGAGGCATTGGTTCCAGGTGTCGATCAAGGTGTTCGAAATGGCGGTCGCGTTTTCAGCGTTACTGGTGATCGTGTCGGGTTGTCTATCGAGGATCTGGGTTACATCCCGTAGCGTTACCTGTTCAGGATCCCGGACGAGTTGATACCCACCCGCAGCACCGCGAGTACTTTGAACCAGTCCAGCGGCTTTTAATTGGAGCAGGATTTGCACGAGGAATCTTGCGGGAATCCCATGGCGTTGTGCGATCGTTCGGATGCGTACCGGCTTGCGACTCCCATACTGGGAGGCTAATTCCAGCATTGCGATACAGGCATATTCAGTTTTCGCAGAGATGTTCACGATAGCTGGCCGCTTGTAATGAAGGGTAGGGTTTAGGTGTTTGGTTCGTCATCGATCGAGTGCAGGCCACATTCGATCTTGTTGGTACCGCTCCAGCGGCCTGCGCGTTCATCTTCGCCCAGCGTGATGGCCCGTGTGCAGGGCCAGCAACCGACGCTGGGATAGCCTCGATCGTGTAAGGCGTTGTAGGGGATGTCATGGTCAGTGATCATTTTCCAGATTTCTTGTTTTGTTGAGTTGGCCAAGGGGCTAATCTTGACCAGCGAGAACTTCTTGTCCCAGCCAACAATAGGAGCTTTGGCGCGGTCAGGACTCTGGTCGCGACGAATTGCACTGGCCCAGGCATGCAAACTGCCCGCGGCTTTCTGGAGTTGGGTTAACTTGCGATCGAAACAACATTGCTGTGGATTTGACTCGTAGACCGGACCACCGTGGAGGGCCTCGTACTCCACCACCGTGTGTTCGGGGTGTAGGAATTCAACCTCGATGCCATAACGTGTTTTTACTCGCTCTCGCAATTCCAGGGTCTCTGGAAACTGGTAACCTGTTTCCAGATTGAAGATCGGAGTCTGAGGCGCTATTTCAGCCAGCATGTGAATGATGCTCATCCCCTCGGGGCCAAAGGCCGTTGCCATGCTGAAATAGGGAGCGAATCGTTCACTGGCCCAGTGGAGGATCTCTTGAGGCGTGGCGGTTTCGAGGCGATTACTCTGCTCGGCCAGTTCGGCAAGTAATGTGGGTGTAGGTTCCAGTGGCGCAAACGGAGGCGCTTTCGCAGCCAGGTTTGTTGAGGGAGCCTGTGCAGCAGTGTTTTTGGACGTGGAGCTGTCCATGGACAGGGGGTTCTTTCGAAAAACAGCAGCTTGGCTGGAATTCCTCCGGCTGGAGCCAGCTCTTAATAATGATAATGTTGATCAACTAAGTAAACAATGGGTGGCACGACTGTTTTATCGGCGTTTTTCAGGTAAAATCTTTAGCGGTCGGGGCTTGGCCAAGGTGTGGTGATGAGAAGCGTATCGTAGGAATTTTAGCTGGGGTGACGAGGGATCATGACTGCAGAACAGGACTACCTGGCGTTTGACGTGGGAGCCTCTGGGGGTCGCCTGGTGGCTGGCCGTTTTGACGGAGCTCGGTTGCAGTTGGAGGAAGTGCATCGTTTTGCCAACGGTGGGATTTGGGCGGGTGAGCGTTTTTACTGGGATTTGCTGGGGCTCTGGCAGGAAATGCTCACGGGCTTACGTAAAGCAGCGGGCCAATTCAGTGACCAGGTTGTCAGTGCAGGAGTAGATACCTGGGGCGTCGATTTTGGCTTGCTGGGAGCTGGTGACGAATTACTGGCCAATCCACGTCATTACCGGGATCCGCATACGGACGGAGTGCTGGAGCGGGCTTTCGAGGTTGTCTCACGGGAGGAGATCTTTGATCAGACGGGATTGCAGTTCATGCAATTCAATTCTCTTTACCAGTTGCTGGCGCTGCAACAGGCTGATTCAGCAGTCCTGGCGGCTGCCGAACGGCTGTTGATGATCCCGGACTTGTTTCACTGGTTGATGACCGGTGAAAAGGTAAATGAATTTACCAACGCAACGACGAGCCAGTTTTTTGATCCCCAGAAAAAGGATTGGGCGACGGATCTGTTGTCGCGACTCAACTTGCCCAGTCATTTGCTCGGTCCGGTTGCCGCGCCGGGAACGCGACTGGGAGGTTTCCGTAAGTCGGTGCAGGACTTAACCGGTTTGCAGGGGGTCGAAGTGGTTTTGCCAGGAACGCATGATACGGCCAGCGCCGTAGTGGCTGTTCCTTCCGCCGCCTTGCTCCAGGCTCAGCCAACGTGGTGCTACATCAGCAGTGGGACGTGGTCCTTGATGGGTATGGAGATTCCCGCGCCGATCGTAAACCAGGATTGCCTGGCCAGGAATTTTACGAACGAGGGTGGCGTAGGGGACTCAGTGCGACTGCTGAAGAATATTGCCGGTTTGTGGCTGATCCAGGAGTGTCGGCGAATCTGGAACCAGGAGGGTCGCAAGTACGATTGGCCTGACCTGGTGAGCCAGGCAGCAGCCAGCGAGCCGCTGGTATCACTGATTAATCCAGATGACGCATCGTTGGTTGCGCCACGAGACATGCCCCAGGCGATCATCCGCTTATGCGAAACGGCGTCCCAGCCGGTTCCGCAGACGCATGGTGCGATTATCCGTTGTGCACTGGAGAGCCTGTCCCTGCGTTACCGAATGGTACTGAACGACCTGGAACAGTTGACGGGAGCCACGGTGGAAACGATTCACATCGTCGGCGGAGGGACACAGAATCGCCTGTTGTGCCAGATGACTGCAGATGCTTGTAATCGACAGGTGGTGGCCGGACCCATTGAAGCAACCGCCATTGGCAATATCATCGTGCAAATGGTTTCCCAGGGAGCGGTGGCCTCGGTCCAGGATGGCCGTGAGTTGATTCGCAAAAGTTTCCAGGTAGAGACCTATGAACCACAACAACCAGGGCCCTGGAATGCAGCGTACGAGCAGTTTGTTGAACTGGTAAACAGTCCGGAGGATGTCTAGGGAGTGAATGACCCCGGGGATCGTGGATTGGTAATCGAGTGTAAGTGGAGAGCGAAACATGTTGAAAGTCGGTATTGCTGGAATTGGTTTCATGGGGTGGATGCATTACCTGGCTTACCGCCAGCGGGATGACATCCAGGTCACCGCCCTCTGCACGCGCAACCAGGCCAAGTTGGACGGGGACTGGACGTCCATCCAGGGAAATTTTGGTCCTCCAGGAGAACAGGTTGATACGTCGGAAATGGGCAAGTACCAGGAAATCGAGGCCATGCTGGCTGATCCGGAGCTGGACGTGATCGATGTTTGCTTGCCTCCCCACCTGCATAAGCCGGTTTGCCTGGCAGCGTTGAAAGCGGGCAAGCATGTGTTCTGCGAGAAACCACTGGCAGTGAATGCCGAGGATTGTGGCATCCTGGTGGCAGCGGCTGAAGCGGCGGGGCTCCAGTTGCTGGTCGGCCATGTTTTACCATTCATGCCGGAGTTTGAATTTCTCTACCGAGCTGTCCAGGACAAGACGTATGGCAAGTTGCTGGGAGGGCGATTCGAGCGAGTTATTTCAGACCCGTTGTGGCTCAAGGACTTCTATGACGTGGACAAGGTAGGCGGTCCCTTGATTGATCTTCATGTTCATGATGCGCATTTGATTCGCTTGCTGTTCGGCATGCCAACCGGGGTGATTTCCCAGGGACGATTGCGTGGGGAAACGGTGGAATACTGCAATACTTTTTTTCAGTTTGAGGATCCTTCGTTGGTTGTCAGTGCAACCAGCGGGGTCTTGAACCAACAGGGTCGGCCTTTCATGCACGGATTCGAGGTTCATTTCGAGCAGGCTACGATTCAATTTCAGTTTGCCGGCTACCTGGATGAGCCGGAAACCAACCAGTTAAAGGTCCTGGTGCCAGGAGAAGAAGGACAGGTCATCCGGCCTGACGTGGGGGACTGGGATCCGATTAAGAGTTTCTCGGAAGAAATCTCCGAAGTGGTGCAGTCGGTGCAGACGGGGAATGCGTCACCGCTGTTGAGCGGCCACCTGGCCCGGGATGCGGTGACGATCTGCCAGCGTCAAACGGATTCGGTGCGGCGGCGCGAGCCCGTGGAGATTACCCGGGCAGATCGATAGTTCCTGGCGTGTTAGTCCTCGAGTCCCAGGTGTTCCAGGGGCACGTCGCGGAGTATCTCCTCGGTACTGGTGATGCCCTTGGCCACCTTGACGAGGGCACTGCGATGAAATTCGGTCATGCCAGCTTTCACAGCAGCCTGCTGGATTTCAGCAGCTGGTCGGGAGGCGGCCACGAGACGACGAATTTCCTGGTTCATGGTCATCACTTCAAACAGCCCCGTACGTCCTGAGTACCCCTGCTGGAAGCATTCCGGGCATCCACTGGGACCGTAAATCGCTTTGCCTTCTCCTTCTTCGAGCAGCGGTCGAATCTCTTCAAAGGTTTGCGGTGATTCGCTGACGTCGTAGCTAACTCGGCACTGCGGACAGAGGGTTCGGACTAGTCGCTGGGCGACGACACCCAGCAGGCAACTGGACAGGAAGAAGGGGCTGGATCCCAGGGCCAACATGCTTTGTACGGCACTGGCTGCCACTGGGGAATGCAGGGTTGCCAGGACCAGGTGGCCACTGTTGGCAGCTCGCACGGCTGTATGAGCCGTATCTTCGTCACGGATTTCACCAACCATGATCACATCGGGTGCCTGTCGCAGAATACTGCGCAGCAGGTCTGAAAAGCCGAGTCCGATCTTGGGAAAGACCTGGGATTGGCGAATTCCTGCAATGGCATATTCGATGGGGTCTTCCAGGGTGTTGATCTTGCGAGTGCCATCGTTGAGCGTTTCCAGGGAGGCGTAGAGCGTGGTGGTTTTCCCGGTACCGGTAGGGCCGGTGACGAGGATTAAGCCACTAGGGCACTGTAACATGTTGGTTAGTTTTTTCAGGTCCTTGGATGAGATCCCCAGTTCATCGAGTCCCCGGAGACCTTCGTCATGATCCCACATGCGAATGGCAATGTCTTCGCCGTACAGGGTTGCAATACAGTTAATGCGGAGGTCCATTTTGCGACCGTCAAAGACATCGATGCGACGACCATCTGCGGGACGGCGATGTTCGGAGATGTCCATGCCAGCCATGGCCTTAAAGTGGATGATGACATGTTTGCCAAAATCTCGTGAAACGGTGACCAGCGTTTCCACGATTCCCAGTCGCCTGGCTGCGATCCTGACGCTATCTTCTTCGGTCAGAACAAAGAGGTCACTAGCTTTCATGTCAGCAGCATGTCGAACAATGACTTGCACGGCCTTGTCCACTTCCAGGGCAGTTAGTTCAACTGGGTCCAGGGGGGTTGGGGCTGAGTTTGTCATGGGTTGGTTCCTGGTGCGAGGAGATTGGTCCGTATGACGAGGTGTCGCTCTCAGGATGCGGTTGACTTAATCAAGCGTGCTGATGGCTTCCAGACGCGTTGATGCACTGTTTGCCATTGCTGAACTACTTGTCGAGAGCCGCTTCCTTGGAATCGGAAATTGCCAAGATCGTGTCGAGATTCAAAACTTTCAGTACGTTCGAGACGCTGGGCGATAGTGAGTGCAGGAGCAGGTTGCCTTCCGAGGTGCGAAATTTCTTGTGGCATGACAACAGCCAACTCACACCGCTGGAATCGAGTACTTCTACTTCACTCATATCGAGTAAGACGCGGCCCTGGTAAACATCGGGGCCCAGGAGGTCACTTAGAGGCTCTCGGAATGGGGAGATATTGTGCTGTGTTATCTTTCCAGTCACCTGTACGCAAATCGCACTGGGATCCTTGGATTCGATGGCTACTTTCATCACGGAACCTCGGTAGAAGAGTAATTTCTGAGATTACCAGATGTTAGCGGTCCTGTACGGTAACATCAACATGGTGGTTGCTTCAAAAACCGAAAATGGCGGCCAATTTGACTTGTTTATCGTGCGTGCATAGGATCAATGCGTACCCTCCGGGGCCGACCTGAGTCCACGCTGGACTACTGCTGCAAGACGCGCAATCGTCGCAACTGGACCAAGTTGCATCAGGTCGAGAATTCCGTGTAATCGGAACCGGTTGGTTCTGTCTGTAATGGTCAGTCGGATCGTTCCTTGCCGAGCGATCTCAAGTCCTTTGTTTACAGGCAATTCTGATTCGATAGTCCAAATAGTGGCTGGTCAGAATTCCGATCTTTCTTCCCGCACCCGGTCAGGATTGGGGTTGCGACATGGATGTGGAGAAATGTCGTCCCGAATCGTTCAACGGACTGGAGTGCCTTTGACAACTGTTCTGCGATAGTTGTGATCAACACGGATTGGGTCTTATGCAAACACGGATTGATTTACGCTCGAAGCGACTTCCCGGATACCTGGTAATCCTGGTGCTGGGGACCTTCTTCTGCCAGTTCTTTCTTTCTGCGCAGGAACCACCACGTCTACTGATCCCGGCTGCCGCTTTGCCGCAGTCTGCCGAACTGGAATCGGTGCTTCAACGGGGACAAATCCTGGAGAACTCGCGGCGCTGGGGTGATGCCCTGTCGCATTACGAAAAGGCGATGAAGTCCTTTCCAGGTCACCATGACTTACAGCAACGTTTTCACGTCAGCCAGGTACACTGCGATATCGCTCGTCGTTACTCGGATGCCAGTTTCAAGAACAGCTTCCAGAGTTGTGACGAACAGAAGTCGTGTGAAATTTACGCAGAAGTTCTGGCCAAGATCCAAACTTATTACGTTTCCTCTCCCAACTGGCGAAAGCTTGTCAAACAGGGAACGGAAGGGTTTCTGGCTGCTCTCAGTGAACCGGTATTTGTGCAAACTCATTTACGAGAACTACCGGCGAGTCAGCGTTTGGCGTTGCGAGACAAAGTTCGTCAACGACTGGCAGCTTGCCAGCTGACGACTCGTTACCAGGCGCAACAGTTTGTTCGGGAAATCGCTTTACTGGCGCAGCGTGAAATCGGGTTGCGACCGGAAGCCTGCATTCTGGAATACACCTGCGGGGCGCTGGTCGACCTTGATCTTTACTCCAGCTTCCTGACAGCCAGTCAGTTGTCAGATGTCTTTTCACAGATCGAAGGAAACTTCGTCGGCCTGGGAATTGAATTGAAATGTCAAGCGAATGCACTGGAAATCCTGAAGGTGATCAAGGGTGGTCCGGCCGCGTTGGCTGGCTTAACCAGCGGAGATCGAATTGTTAATGTCGAGGGGAAAACGGTACGCGATTTAACACCCGAGGTTGCAGCGGACATGCTCCGTGGGCCGGAAGGTAGCCAGGTGCGAGTAGCTGTCCGACGAGGTGATGGCAAAACAAATCATTTCGGTCTGCAACGACGTCGCGTCGATGTTCCCAGTGTCGAAGGAGTCAAGATGCTGGCTCCTCAGGATGGGATTGCCTACCTGAAGATCACGAATTTCCAGAAAAACACCGAGCGTTCTGTGGATGCGGCGCTCTGGCAACTCCATCGTAACGGAATGCGGGGGTTGATCCTTGACCTGCGTGGAAATCCTGGTGGTTTACTGAATGCATCGATCGGCCTGGCAGACAAGTTCCTCAGCCAGGGACTGATCGTTTCCACACGTGGTCGCAGTGCCCAGGAAGATGTTGATTACCAGGCCCATGATCTGGGAACCTGGAAGACACCGTTGATCGTACTGATTGATCGAGACTCGGCCAGTGCCAGCGAGATATTCGCTGGGGCGATTCATGATCATCGACGGGCACTGGTCGTTGGTGAACGTAGCTACGGAAAAGGGAGTGTGCAGGGAATTTTCCCGTTGACGTCCGGCAGCCTTGGTGTTCGCCTTACGACGGCAAAATTCTATTCTCCCAGTGGGCAACCGATCAGCAACCGAGGCGTGACTCCGGACGTCCTGGTGCAACGGGTTGCCAAGCCCCAGTTAACGGTTGCTGGACCTCGTCCGGTGCCGACAGATCCCACGCTGGATACGGCCTTGCAGTTGTTGCGAAAAGAAGTCCAGCCGCGTTAACGCGACGGAGATATCTCGCCAAACCTCCGCGAGCTCGTCCAGATGAGCGGACACTGGTTTGCGATCCTGCAGCGGCGATGATGCAGAATGGCCATTGCCTGTTATCTAGACGTTCTCTGCCCGGCAAATAAGCAATTTCTGCTCATGGTCGATTCAAGAAGCTGACGAAAACCGGGCTAAGCTGTTTGAATCAATGCATTAAGTCCTGTAAAGAGTGTTTTTCTAGTGTATCTTGGTATGGTGTTTGCATTCTCTGGGATCCTGGGAAATGGAGATCAGGCAGTTTTATTTTGGAAAGGTGGCCGGGAGTGACTCCGAAAGAAGTTTTAGCATTCTGTCGTGAAAAAGATGTCCGCGCGGTGGACCTGCGCTTTGTTGATTTTCTTGGCGCTTGGCAGCACACGACGATTCCGGTGGCACAACTGACCGAGGACCTGTTCGAGAGTGGGTTGGGATTTGATGGTTCCAGTATTCGTGGTTGGCAGACGATCAACGAAAGTGACATGCTTATTATTCCGCAGGCGGAAACAACCTTCCTGGATCCTTTTGCTGTGTTGCCGACGGTGAACGTGATCTGTGATATCCAGGATCCGATTACCGGAGAAGATTACAGTCGCGATCCTCGTAATGTTGCACGCAAGGCCGTTAATTACCTGAAAAGTTCAGGCATTGCGGACACCGCCTATTTTGGTCCGGAAGCAGAGTTTTTTATCTTCGACGATGTTCGTTACGATCAGAATGCCCACGAGGGCTATTACCACGTGGACAGCGTGGAAGGTGAATGGAATCGTGGCCGGCAGGAGAATCCCAACCTGGGGAACAAGGTGCGTCACAAGCAAGGTTACTTCCCGGTGCCTCCAGTCGATCAGATGATGGATATTCGCAATGAGATGATGCAAACCTTGATCGATTGTGGGCTGACCGTGGAATGCCAGCATCATGAAGTGGGGACCGCGGGACAGTCAGAAATCGACCTGAAGTACCAGGAAATGATTTTAATGGCGGACCAGATGATGATCTACAAGTACATCATCAAGAATGTCGCTTACCGACACCAGAAAACAGTGACCTTCATGCCCAAGCCGATTTTTACGGACAATGGTTCCGGCATGCACACGCATCTTTCACTTTGGAAAGATGGTGAGCCGTTGTTTGCTGGCGGCGAGTACGCGGGGCTAAGTGAAATGGCATTGCACGCCATTGGAGGTATCCTGCGACATGCTGCAGCGATCCTGGCATTTACGAATCCCACCACGAACAGTTACAAGCGACTGGTTCCTGGATATGAAGCGCCGGTCAACCTGGCATATTCCCAGCGTAACCGTTCTGCGGCCTGCCGGATCCCGATGTACAGTTCCAGCCCGAAAGCCAAGCGGGTGGAATTTCGTTGCCCGGATCCCAGTTGTAATCCGTACCTGGCCTTCTCGGCCCTCTTGATGGCGGCGATCGATGGAATCCAGAACAAGATCAATCCCGGCGATCCGCTGGACAAGGATATCTATGACTTGCCACCGGAAGAAACCGTGGCAGTAGCGACGACTCCGGCGTCCCTCGGTGAAGCACTGGAGGCGCTGGAAGCAGATCATGAATTCCTGCTGCGAGGAGACGTGTTCACCACGGACGTCCTGCAAAACTGGATCACGTACAAGCACGAGAACGAGGTGGATGCTATCCGGCTAAGACCGCATCCGCACGAGTTTTGCATGTACTACGATGTCTAAGGTGTCTAAACCGGTTCTCGATCAGGCGAGGATTTGTTTCACGACATTACCGTGCACATCGGTGAGTCGGAAATCACGTCCCTGGAAACGGTAGTTCAGTTTCTTGTGATCAACTCCCAACAGGTGCAGCATGGTTGCATGCAGGTCATGCACGGGAAAGATGTCGTCGACCGCGTGATACCCCAGCTCGTCCGTGGCACCATAACTGGTACCACCCTTGATCCCACCGCCAGCCATCCAGATCGAGAAGCCCTTGATATGATGATCGCGACCGGAACCCTGGGCCATGGGAGTGCGGCCAAATTCACCTGCCCAGACGACCAGCGTGTCCTTGAGCATGTCGCGGCGTTTGAGATCCTTGATCAGGGCGGCAGCTCCCTGGTCGACTAGCTTGGCGGTATTGGCAACGGCTCCCTTGATGCCGCCATGGTGATCCCAGCCACGGTGATAGAGTTGGATGAAGCGGACGCCTCGTTCTGCCAGCCGGCGTGCCAGCAGGCAATTGGCGGCAAAGGATCCGTCACCGCCCTTGGTGCCGTAGAGGTCCAGGGTTTCCTTGGTTTCCTGGGAGATATCGACAAGATCCGGAACGCTGGTTTGCATGCGGAAAGCCATTTCATATTGACTGATGCGTGTGGCAATTTCCGGATCAGCGACGGTCTTGTTCCGGAACTGATTCAGGGACTGGACCGCGCTGACAATATCGCGTTGCCGCTCGTTGGTCACACCCGGTGGGTTCTTCACGTAAAGTACGGGATCTCCCTTGGAATGGAAGGGAACTCCCTGGAAACGGCTGGGTAGAAAACCACTATGCCATTGGCGGGATGCGATAGGCTGGTTCTGTCCACCTCCCACCGAGGTTAATACGACGAATCCGGGCAACTGCTCCGTCTCGGCACCAAGGCCATAGGTCAGCCAGGCTCCCATGGAAGGTCGCCCGCTGATGGTAGTCCCCGTGTTCATGAATGTGTGAGCAGGGTCATGATTGATCGCCTCGGTCTTGACCGAGCGAATGACACAGAGTTCATCGGCCACGGAACCGACATGGGGCAAGGCCGTGGAAATCTCGAGGCCCGACTTTCCAAATTTCTTAAAGGGATGCTGGGGTCCCAGGCAGGTCAGTTTCTTTCCCTGCAACTGGGCAATCGGTTGCCCCTTGGTAAAGGACTCGGGCATCGGCTTGCCATTCATCTCGGCCAGCTTGGGCTTGTGATCATAGGTTTCCAGGTGCGAAGCTCCTCCAGCCATGCAGAGGAAGATGACGCGTTTGGCCTTGGCCGGGAAATGCAGCTTCTCCACCACGCCATTCCAGCGAGGAACCTGTACCTGTTCCTGGGCGTTAACAGTGGAGTGGAGCAGGGAAGCCAGGGCCATGGTGCCAACTCCACGGGCACTGTTGCCCAGGAAGGTGCGGCGTGTTTGCTGGAGCAGGTAGTTGTATTGGTCTGTCACAGGGACTCTCCTTGATCAGTATTTAACGGGACCCGGCAAGGGGGACGTTAGGCTCGGTACTGGACCGATATTATTGTCGTGTAATAGTTTCATGAAGATTGAGGATCACGCGTGCAATCGATGTGTAACTAGCCAATTCGATTGGATCCAGGTCCTTGGGAGTCGGTTTCATGCCGACCTTGCTCAATCGCTCCGAACCACTCATGTCTCCTCGGTAACTGACGAGGTGTTTTTCGACCAGGGTAACCAGCAGCTTCGTCTCGTAGGGAGTAATGTTCCTCGCCAGTACTTGCTGGTATGCCCAGTCAAGTCGTTGGGTATGGGTCTTGCCACCTTCTCGCAAGATGCGTTCGGCGAAGGCCCGGGCAGCTTCTACGTAGGTTGGGTCATTCAGTAGTACCAGTGCCTGTTGGGGCGTGTTGGAGCGTGGCCGTTCGACCGTGCATTCCTCACGACTGGGTGCGTCAAAGGCCAGTAGGCTGGGGTGAAGGAACATGCGTTGCCACCAGGTATAGAGCCCGCGTCGGTAGAGATTATTGCCGCTCGAGGCCTGCCAGGTACGGGCGGGGAAATTCATGTGACGCCAGTAGCCGGCTGGCTGGTAGGGCTTAACACTTTGTCCACCAATGTCGCGCACCAGCAAACCGCTGACAGCCAATGCATTGTCACGTACGAATTCAGCATCGAGACGAAAGCGTGCCTGCCGCCCGTAAAGATGGTTGTAAGGATCTTGCTGCTGCAGATCCTGTCGCCCCACCGATGTCTGGCGATACGTGTCTGACATCACCATGGTCTTGATCATGGACTTGACGTTCCAACCTTTTTCACGGAACTCGACGGCCAGGTAGTCCAGGAGCTCCGGGTGGGAGGGTAGGGTTCCCTGGGTTCCCAGGTCATCCAGTGGCTGGGCCAGGCCCTGGCCAAAAAAGAGGTGCCATAGGCGGTTGACGAAGACACGTGACGTGAGTGGATGTTCAGGAGAGGTAATCCATTGGGCCAGGTCCAGGCGGTTCGCAGATCGTTCACCGACTTCCAGTGGTTTCATGAACGCAGGTACGTGGGGTTTCACCACGGTACCCGTATCATCCAGCCAGTTTCCACGGGGGAGAATGCGTGTCATGCGTGGCTTGGTGGCCACGGTCATCAACGTCTTGGGCATTGATTGTTCTGCCTGCTTGCGTTTTTGTTCCAGGTTGCTGACCTGGTCACGGATGACCTTGAATTCGGGTGCCACGCTACGATAGTAATCGGCCAGTTGCTTTCGCTGAGCATCGTTTCGCTTGGCTTCTGCGGTCCCCAGGATCTTGACGATTTGTGGTGGGATGCCCAGTTGGTCTGCGCGAAAATAGAATCCACCTGGTCCACCCGCGTTGACGATTTTCAAGAGCAACTCGTTGTCACCTTCCTGGAGAAAAAGCGTCAGCTTTTCCTGGTCCGCGACGGCACCGCGTTGCACCTTGTTCTCAGCTGCCAGCTTGCCATTGATCCACAACTTGAAGCTGTCATCCGATCCCAGGGAAATTTTCAGAGGACGATCCGAGGGAGCTTGAATGTTTCGATGAAAGTAAAAGGCCCGGTTAATTCCGGACAGGGTATGCACTTTTCCATCCACGAGGTGCGGTGCTTTTTGCCACTTGAATTTGTCGTAGGTTTTCTGGTAATTAACCTCGGTTTCCGGTGGGAAAGCTTTCTGGTGTCCCTCGTCGAAATTGGCCACGGGAAACGGTCCGATCTGGTACCAGGCATCCAGTTGCACGGTCGTCTCGGCTTGCTTGGAGAGTTTCTTTTCCCAGGCTGTCCTGGCCTGCTTGATCTGGGGAGTTTCCTGTTGGAGACGCTCTTTAAGCGTCGCTAGTTCAGCATCGATTTGCTTTAGCTGTGCCTGGTGAGCGGCAGTAGCCACCGGGTAGGCGGGCGCATTTCCGACCCCAACTTCCTTGATGTCAGAAAAGAAGGCGGCCATGCTGTAGAAATCTTCCGTGGTGAATGGATCGAACTTGTGATTGTGACATTCAGCACATCCCATCGTTACGCCGAGGAAAATCGACGAGGTATTGCGTACTCGATCGGCGGCATACTTGGCCAGGTATTCCTTGGCCTGGGCACCTCCCTCGTCAGTCGTCTGTAACAGCATGTTGAACCCCGAGGCAACTTTCTGTTCGGGTGTCGGATTCGGCAGCAGGTCGCCGGCCAGTTGTTCCACGATAAATTGATCGTATGGTTTGTTGTTATTGAAGACGTTAATGACGTAATCCCGGTAAGGAGAAATCTGGCGAGGCTTGTCGGCGTGGTAGCCATTACTGTCTGCATAACGTACGACATCCAGCCAGTAGATTGCCATGCGTTCACCAAAGTGAGGTGAGGCCAGTAGGGTGTCGACCAGCTTCTCATACGCTTCCGGAGAAGAATCCTTGAGGAACGCCGTGACGATGGCGGGATCCGCCGGCAGTCCAGTCAGATCGAAGTACAGGCGTCGTACCAGGGTTCGGCGATCTGCCGCGGGAGAGGGGGCCAGTTTCTTTTCGCGGAGTTTTGCATGGATGAAATGATCGACGGCATTACCCGTAGGTGAAACGGTCGCCAGCCGAGGAATTGCAGGACGTTGAGGTGAGGTCCAGGCCCAGTGTCCCTGCCAGCGTGCACCTTGCTGGATCCAGGCCTGCAGGAGTTGCTTTTCACGGGGGGTCAGGAATTTTCCAGATGCTTTGGGAGGCATCTGTTCGTCGTCGGAGTCGGAAAGAATGCGAACGATTACGGCACTTTGTGCCGATTTTCCAGGAACGATCACCGGCTCTCCATCGCGTGATGCCAGGGCATGTTCTTCCAGGTCCAACCGCAGATCTGCTTGCCGCTTGTTCGTGTCAGGTCCGTGGCATTTGAAACAGTTATTGGCCAGGATAGGACGGATATCTCGATTGAATTGTATTTGTCCGAGGGCTGGTTCAGCAGCATCGAGAGGCGGTGTTACCAGCTCGAAAAGGACAAAACCGAGAATCCAGAGGGGCAGGACTGCAAACGAGATCTGTCGCATGGGATGAAAACTCCATTGCCAGCAGGTTAAACTATCGAAAGGTAATATTTGACAGCGGCTTCTCTATCCGTGAACGTGGTGAGGAGCCTGTAGTTTACTTGGTGTGGATTTTATCTCACCCATCTTACTCGTTGCGTTGGGTTCCCACAAATGAACGATCTTTCCAACTCCTCAACCGATCAACGGAATTCTCCAGTGAGGCCCAGCCGTACGCGGTATCGAACCATGGCCTGGCTTTGCCTCGCTGCTACGATTGCCTATATCTGCCGCAATAGTATTGGCACGCTGGAAAGCACGATTCGCGAGGAGCTAGAGATCACCAAGCGAACCATGGGCTATATCATGAGTTCGTTTTTCCTGACCTATGCCATTTTCCAGATTCCCACGGGTTTACTGGGAGATCGCTGGGGCAGTCGCCGTTGCCTGCCCTTGTTTGCCGTGGCCTGGTCAGCTGCCTCGGCCTTGATGGCCTGTGCCGTGGGGACCGTTGGCGTCCTGGTGCTGTTTATTTCCCGGTTGGCTGGTGGTGTTTGCCAGGCAGGCCTGTTTCCCTGTGCGACCAATACGGCCTCCAAATGGTTTCCCCCTACCGGCAGGGCTCTCTGTACAGGCGGTTTGGGAAGTTTCATGTCGATCGGAGGTGCCCTGGGTGGGATCCTGAGTGGCTTGCTCCTGGAACCACTGGGTTGGCGAATCACGATGCTGGCGTTCAGTAGTTTTGGGGTCATCTGGGCGATTGGTTTTTATCTTTGGTTTCGGGATCGGCCTGAAGATCATGCGGGCGTGAATACCGAGGAGTTGGCTCTTATCCAGGCGGACCGACCCGGGTTGTCGGGTGAGACAGGAGATCGTTCAGGGACCGACGATGCGACCATGGCTTCCTCCCGGGTCGCCACTCCCTGGTCTGCGTTGTTATTGAACTCGGCCACCTGGTGTATTTGTGGCCAGCAGTTTTTTCGAGCGGCTGGCTATATCTTTTTTGCCAGCTGGTTTGCTACCTACCTTCAGGAAACGCGGAATGTGAGTCCGGCTAAATCCGGGTTCCTCAATGCATTGCCATTGCTGGCAACTGTCTGTGGTACGTGGATTGGAGGTGCCTTCTCAGATACGCTTTATCGTCGCACGGGAAGTATCGGCGTGGCGCGGCGGAAGCTGGCTGCTGCTTGCCTGTTATCCTGTGCCGGGTTCGTCATGGCGGCTTATTTTATAGCGGATCCATTGTGGGCGGTGGGCTTTATCAGCCTGGGAGCTTTGGTCGCGTCGGTGGCCGGTCCCTGTGCCTACACGATTACCATTGATATGGGAGATCGACACGTGGCAACCCTGTTTGCGACGATGAATATGTGTGGGAATTTTGGCGCATTGCTTTTTATTAACGGGGTGCCATTGCTGCTTGATCTCGTGGGACGTCACTATCCAGGTTATGCCGGTAGTGCCTGGGACGCCGTGTTGTTGCTGTTTGCCCTGATGTACGTTGGTGCGGCGGCCTGCTGGTTTTTCCTGAAGACGAATGGTACGGTACTTGACCATTCATGGGTCGCGAGGGCTCGTGATGTCGAGGATGCAAGGGAGGAATAATGGCCGAGTATGTGAGCACGCCGCAGAGTCATTGCCAGTGGGGAGGAGCACGGGGTGATATTACGCCGCCGGAAGGGATCTACCATCGCATGTGGGGTGCGGCGACTCATGATCGTGCTGCCGGGACCCATCGTCCGTTGACCGCCACCGTGATGGTTTTTGATGACAATTCAGAGGCGGGTGGTCGCCACGCATGGGTTGCCCTGGACCATTGCCTCCTGGGAGTTGAGGAGTTGCAGCCGATTTTGCAGGCAATTGAATCGAATCACGGTATTCCGCCAGATGCGGTGACAGTTTCTTTTTCGCATACTCACGCCGCGGGCCTGCTGGGACATGATCGCCGCGAGTTGCCGGGAGGTGAATTGATCGCCGGCTACCTGGAAACGGTCGCGGAAACAGTTGCCAAGTTGGTGGGTGATGCCATCCGGGGCCTGCAGTCGGTGAAGATCTGCTATGGGTACGGACGCTGTGACCTGGCAGCCAACCGTGATTACTGGGATGCAACAAGCCAACAGTTTGTCTGTGGTTACAACCCGGTCGGTACGGCTGATGATACGGTCCTGGTGGGACGTATCACGAATGTCCAGGGGGACATCGTGGGTACCCTGGTCAATTATGCCTGCCATCCGACGACGTTGGCCTGGGACAATCAACTGGTAAGTCCGGATTATCCGGGAGCCATGCGGGAAGTGATCGAGAATGCCACGGGTGCTCCCTGCATGTTTATCCAGGGCGCCGCGGGGGACCTGGGGCCGCGTGAAGGATTCGTGGGAGACGTCGACGTGGCCGATCGAAATGGCCGGCAATTGGGCTATGCGGCCTTGTCGGCGTTGACGGCCCTGCCTGCAGCGGGACAGCAATTCGAATATGTAGGGCCCGTGGTATCGGGAGCGACCCTGGGAACCTGGCAACATGTTGCTCTTTCAGGGGATGCTCAAGCGGCCTGCAGCCGCTGGCACATGAAACGTTGGCAACTGCCCTTGGCCTACCGATCCGAGTTGAGTTCCGTGGAAACTGTACAGGAGGAGCGTTCGGACTGGCAGCGTCAGCAAGCCGAGGCAGAAGCTGCCGGGGAGACGGACCGGGCCCGTGATTGCCATGCCCAGGTGGAACGCCGGACCCGGGTGCTGGGACGACTGGAGAACCTGCCTGCCGGGACGACCTATCCCTACGAGATCAGGATGTGGAGAATTGGTGACGCCATCTGGTTAGCGGTGCAGGGAGAACCATACAATGTACTGCAGCAAGCGATTCGCAGCCGGTTTCCTGATGTGGTCATCGTCGTGGCGACGATAACCGGCGCCTGGGGCGCGTCTTACTTGCCGCCCGCGGATTGTTACGGTCGAGGTATCTACCAGGAATCGATCGCCGTTCTGGAGCCCGGTGCACTGGAACAGGTTATCGAAGAGATTTCAGTGGAGATTGAACAATGCTTATCCGAATCCTCCTAGTTGCCAGTGTTAGCCTGTTGAGCCTGTGGCCGGTAGCAAGCCTACCGGGCCAGGTGCTGATTCGAAACGCCCGGGTCGTTGATGGGTCCGGTGAGGCACCCCGGCAGGTTGATGTGCTGGTGACGGGAACCCGGATCACAACGATCGGGAAGAATCTTTCGGTATCTGATCAAGCGCGCGTGATTGATGCCAAGGGACTTGTTTTGGCACCGGGTTTCATCGATTTGCATTCGCATAGTGACCGGACGATTATCAAGGATTCCGGTCGCCAGAATCTGAACTACCTGACGCAGGGTGTGACCAGTGTGTTAACGGGTAACTGTGCCAGTGGGCCGGTCGACGTGGGGGCTTACTACCAAAAAATTGACAAGGATTCCGCTGGAACGAATGTCATGCACCTGGTTCCCCAGGGAAGTGTTCGCCGACAGGTGACGGGCAATGAAAACCGCGCGGCATCGCCTCGTGAAATCAAGCAGATGGCGGACCTGGTGGAAAAGGGCATGCGAGATGGTGCCTGGGGAATGAGTACCGGATTGATTTATCTGCCCAGTTCCTATGCCAGCAAGGATGAGCTGGTCCAGTTGGCAAGGCGTGTTGCCATGCATGGAGGGATTTATGCATCTCACATTCGTAACGAGAATACTCGCTTGCTGGAAGCCGTCGAGGAAGCGTTGACGATCGGTCGAGAGGCGGGACTGCCGGTTCACATCTCTCATTTCAAGGCCTCCGGGTTGAAGGCCTGGGGACTGGCATCGGAAGCCGTGGCGTTGTTGGTCAAGGCCCGCGAGGGTGGGCAACGCGTGACGGCAGATCAGTATCCTTACACGGCCAGCAGTACTTCGCTGGGAACCATGGTGGTGCCGGCCAAGTACCGTAATCGCGAGGCACTGGTGAAAGCCCTGGGTGATGAGAAGCAAGCCCGGCAGGTAAAGGAAGCCATTCGCAAGGGGATCCAGGTGCGTGGGGAAGGCAAACGCCTGTATGTTGCCGGCTACCGTAAGAACCGTGAGTGGCAGGGCAAGAACCTGGATGAACTGGCTCGCCAGGAAAAGACAACACCTTTGGAAATCGTGCTGGAGATCCAGCAGAATGGTGGAGCCTCGATGGTTAATTTTGGCATGGATGAAGCCGAAGTCCGTTACATCATGAAGCAGACGTTCGTGGCGACAGCCAGCGATGGCAGTGCACGCTCATTGGACGATGAGACACAGCCCCATCCAAGGAATTTTGGCTGCTTTCCTCGTAAGATCGGTCATTATTGCCTGCGTGGCAACGTGCTGCCCTTGTCCCAGGCGATCCGTAGTGCCACGGGATTACCGGCTGATATTCTCCATTTGCCCGAGCGCGGCTACGTGCGTCAGGGGTACTGGGCTGACCTGGTCCTGTTTGACCCCAAGAATTTCATTGATACAGCTACCTTTGCCCAGCCCAAGCAACTGTCCACGGGAGTGCGTTTTCTCTGGGTGAACGGGGAGTTGGCGATCGAGAATGGAAAACCGACCGGAAAACTGGCTGGTCGAGCATTGCGACACTCAAAGAAAAGTAAGCCAAAGCCATGAAAATAACTGCGATCGAGACCCATGTTTGTCACGCGCGAATGCGCAATTGGATTTTCGTTAAGGTCATCACGGACCAGCCTGGCTTGCATGGTTGGGGAGAAGCGACCCTGGAGTGGCATACGCGTGGAGTCGTGGGGGCTATCGAGGACCTGGCGGAGTTGGTGATAGGCGAAGATCCCACGCGGATCGAACATCTTTGGCAAATGATGTATCGGCAGCATTTCTGGCATGGGCATGGTGTGATTCGCGCCACGGCGATGGCGGGGATCGATATTGCTCTCTGGGATATTGCCGGCAAGGTTGCTGGCGTGCCCTGCAGCAAGTTATGGGGCGGGCCGGTCCGTGATACGATTCGGACCTACTGCCACCTGGGCGGTGGTCGCATGGAAGACTTTTACGAGACTGCAGTCGACGAGGCGAAACGGTTTGCCGACCTGGCGACTGAAGCGGTTGAAGAGGGGTTCACTGCCATGAAATCAATGGCGGTACCTCCCACCATGCCTGTTGAAGGCTTGCCGGCCGTACGGGCTGCGGAGGCGGCCGTGGCGGCCATGCGGGAAGCCGTCGGGGACGAGATCGACCTGATGGTGGATTGCCATGCACGCCCTTCACCGGCTATGGGACTGCAGTTTGGAAAGGCCCTTGATCCGTACGGCCTCTATTTCTTTGAAGAACCCTGTTGGCCTGAATCCATTGATGGCCTGGCAATGATTAACGCGGCCTTGAAGACACCGGTGGCTACCGGGGAACGTGTGACGCACCTGGCAGCCTTCCGGGACCTGTTTGCTCGACGTGCCTGTGAAGTTTGCCAGTTGGATCTGACCCATTGCGGTGGCTTTAGCGAAGCGCGTCGTATCGCTGCACTGGCCGATGCTCATCGCATTGCGTTGGCGCCCCATAACCCACAGGGCCCAGTCAGTACAGCGGCCTCGCTGGAGTTCGGTTTTTCTCAGCCAGGCTACATCATTTGCGAAACGGTACACGCGGATGTTCCCTGGAGAAATGATGTCGTAACGGAGGGATTCCAGGTGCAGCCGGAGGGCCGGCTGGTTTCTCCGAACCAACGGCCTGGTCTTGGGATTGAACTGGACGAGGCAGAGATCGCCAAGCATCCGTTTGAACAGGAACTAGCCCAGCGTGTGTTTTACCGAGACGGTAGTGTTGGCGACTGGTAATGGTTCGTGGGCGGCTAGACGAGCAGTTGGCGTTCTTCCAGCAGGGCGATGATCTGGTCGACACATTCGACGACACTGAACTGGTCCGTGGCCAGGGCCAGGGCCGGATCGGTCGGCACATCGTAGTCGGCGGAAACTCCCGGGAAATTAGTGATTTCACCACTATCCGCCTGGGCGTAGCGGCCCTCGGTATCGCGTTCCCGGCAGACTTCCATGGGGGCATGCAGGTGAATGGTCAGGAACTGATCTTGGCCCACGACCTCGGCTGCCCGCTGTCGGACTTCCTCGCTGGGAGCGACAAAAGCGGCAATGCAGAGAAGCCCGGCATGGTTTAACATCTTGGCCACTTCGGCACTGCGGCGGAGATTTTCAGAGCGATCTTCGCCGGTAAACCCGAGATCCTTGCTGATGCCGATCCGCATGTTTTGACCGTCCAACACGGTACAGGCATGTCCCTGGTCAAAGAGACGGCGTTCGAGAGCATAGGCAATAGTCGTTTTTCCGGAACCGGTCAGGCCGGTGAGCAAGATGGTGGCCGGTCGTTGACCGTATCGATCAATGCGTTCCTGGCCAGAGACATGGCTCAGTTGCGTCTGCAGGGATTCACTGACAGGGTCATCATCCCAGTGGTCCTGGTTGTCGTCACCAGTGCCACGATCAATGATCATGCCAGCCCCGACGGTTTCGTTCGTCAGGCGATCAATGATGATGATGGATCCCGTGTTTCGGTTGCGTCGATAGGCATCAAAGATAATGGGTTCATTCATGGCAACGAGGCAGCGACCGATCTCGTTGAGTTCCAGCGATGGTGCATTCTTGCGGTGCAGCGTGTTGACGTCTACCTGGTAACGCAAGGCGCTGATTTTTCCAGTAGTCATCTTGGTGGATGTCTTGAAGGTGTATTGACCACCGGGCAGCATGGGAGTCTCTGACATCCAGACGATCATGGTGTCTAGCTTTTGCTTGATCGTGGGGACGTTGGCCGGACGGACAATCATATCGCCACGACTGATGTCGATCTCATCTTCCAACGTCAGGGTTACGGATTGTGGTGTGCAAGCTTCCGGTTGCTCTCCCTCGTAGGTAACAATAGAGGCCACGCGGCTGGTCTTACGTGAGGGTAAGACCATGATCTCGTCGCCCTGCCGCACGATTCCTGAGGCAATCGTGCCACAGAACCCGCGGTAGTCGAGGTGTGGTCGATTCACGTACTGAACGGGAAAACGAAAGTCCTGCAGGTTACGATCGGATCCGATGTAGACGTTTTCCAGGAAAGACATCAGGGTACTGCCCTGGAACCAGGGCATCTGGCTACTGGCATTGACCACGTTATCACCGTGCAAGGCAGACAACGGGATGAAATGCAGATCGGGAATGTCCAGTCGAGCGGCAAATCCCTTGTACTCAGCACAGATCTCGTCGAATCGCTCCTGGCTGAAATCGACCAGGTCCATCTTGTTGACGGCGACCAGGACATGCTTGATACCGAGCAGCGAGGTAATAAAGCTGTGTCGACGAGTCTGGGTCAGTACCCCGTGGCGTGCATCGATCAGGATGATTGCCAGGTCCACCGTGGAAGCACCGGTGGCCATGTTACGTGTGTATTGTTCATGTCCCGGGGTATCGGCAATAATAAATTTCCGCTTGGCCGTGGAAAAGTATCGGTAAGCGACATCGATGGTGATTCCCTGTTCCCGTTCTGCCTTCAGACCATCGGTCAGTAAGGCCGGATCGAAATCTCCACCCGTGGTACCGTGGGTCACGGAATCTTTTTCCAGGGCTGCCAGCTGATCCTCGTAGATCATCTTGGAATCGTAGAGCAATCGCCCGATCAGCGTGCTCTTGCCATCATCGACACTGCCGCAGGTGAGCAGTCGAAGCAGTTCCTTGCGCTCGTGCTGCGCCAGGTAAGCGTCGATATCAGTGGCAATCAAGTCCGATTGATGACTCATTCCCGGAATCCTGGTTAATGGGGGTGATCGTTTTCAGGTGGAAGTCTTAGAAATAACCTTCTCGTTTCTTGTCTTCCATCCCGCCTTCTTCATCGTTGTCAATGAGCCTGCCCTGTCGCTCTGAAGTGGTGGCCAGGAGCATCTCCTGGATAATTTCCGGTAACGTGGTCGCCGTTGATTCAATGGCTCCTGTCAGCGGATAGCATCCCAGCGTGCGGAAGCGGATCATCTTTTGCTCAGGTTCCTCGCCATCCTTTAGCTTGAGACGCTCGTCATCGACCAGCACATGGATACCATCGCGTTTCACGACCGGGCGTTCCGCGGCAAAATACAGGGGAACGATAGGAATATTTTCCAGGTGAATGTATTGCCAGACGTCCAGCTCAGTCCAGTTGGAAAGAGGAAAGACCCGGATGCTCTCACCCTTGTTCACACGCGTGTTGAAAATGTTCCACAACTCGGGGCGTTGATTCTTGGGATCCCAGCGATGGTGCTCGTCGCGAAACGAGAAAACACGTTCCTTGGCTCGGGATTTTTCTTCGTCTCGCCGGGCACCGCCAAAAGCCGCATCGAAGCCATGTTGATCCAATGCCTGTTTCAAGGCTTCGGTTTTCATCAGCATGGTGTGCTTGCCGCTGTTGCGGAACGGATCAACGTTCAGATTGCGACCTTCCTCGTTGATATGCACGATGACGTCCAGGCCCAGTTCCTTGCGGGCATAGTTTTCCCGGAAATCGATCATCTCTCGGAATTTCCAGGTCGTGTCGACATGCATCAAGGGGAAGGGCGGTTTGGCTGGATAGAAAGCTTTCAGGGCCAGCTGAACCATCACCGAGGAATCCTTGCCGACCGAGTACAGCATGACCGGATTCTGAGATTCCGCGACCACTTCACGAATGATGTGGATGCTTTCGGCTTCCAGTTGCTTGAGATGAGTTAGGTTGTAGCTGCTCATGTTACTGGCCAAGGAATAAGCTCCAGGAATCCTGTCGTGAGACTACAGAAAGACGCCTAGTTGTGTAGAGGACCTGGGAGTAGCCTGCCTGCCGCAGGAAACCGGATTCCAGCAACCGGAGATCGTGAAATTGCTCTGAGGCCGGTAAAACACCAGTATAGAACAACAGGGGCTGCTGCTCAACCGCGTCACGAGGCTTTCGACGCAGGTCCCGTTTCCGGTAGAGTCTTACTCCAGAGCTTGAGGATAACATGGTTGGCACCCGTGGCCGGAGAATGATAGGAGGCCGCCCGTCGTAACTCGACCTGCTTCAGGTAGCCCTGCTGACGTGCCTCGTGGCGTTCCTCGACCCACTGGGAACCCTTCACGGCCAGCAGGCGTCGGATGGTCGGCCAGTGGGGTTCAAACCAACGGCAGATTTTCCAGAGGGGCCCCACGGCTCGTGCCACCAGGACATCGAACGATGAATCGTTAAGAGCATGCTCGGCACGAACCGGGTAGACCTTGATCTGTAGAGCAAGCTGGGTGACCAGGTCTGCCAGGACCCGTGCTTTCTTGCCGACAGATTCTGACAGGGAAATTTCCAGGTCCGGTCGTAAAATGCCCAGGATGATGCCGGGGACGCCACCACCACTGCCCACGTCCAGCACCTTTTCTTCGGGAGAGATCAGCTGCGCGAGTTGGATAGAGTCGATCAGGTCGCGGGTGACGAACTTTTCAATGGTCGTGTGCCGGGTCAGGTTGATCTTTTCATTCCATTCCCAAAGTAGTTCACAGTAACGCACCAGCTGTTGCACTTGCTCTGCCGGTACCTGCAGTTCGTGCAGGGCCATCACTTCAGCAAATTGTTGGGCGTCGACAGCAGGCATGGATACCGGGGATTGGTTAAGGCAACAAAGAGATATTCCCGGAGCGATCAGCACTCCCGGGCAACCTGCCTGAAGATAGTAGATCATGCGTGCTTGCCATAGGGGGCTCCTTCAGCAGGTAGCCGATTTCCATGGCGTGAGACTAGCGGATTCGCGAGAATTTGAGCACCGCCGCATTACGGAACGGACCCTTGGGTAACATCTGGAAGTGGTTGGGATCGTCAAAGGAAATCTCAATTTCCTGTGCCTCGGATCCCTCTTCCTTGGACTTGACGATAGACTTGTTGCCCTCGTCCCGGATGAGCTCCCAGGTACCAGAGCCACTGTTTTCCTCGTTCGCGTTCTCGGTGCCGATCTTGATCGACATCTTCATCTCGCCACTTTCTTCGAAATCCATCTTCATTTGCATGGTTTTGTAGGTTTCCAGGGCAGTCGTGATCTGGTCCTCGCGACCGGCGTCCTTGAACAACTTCTCAACAGCCTCTTGATCAACTTCCAGCATGCCTTCCCATTTTCCGATCAGGCGATGCGGAGATTCGTCGCTGGCAGCAGCCTGGCTGCTGTTGGTCGGCGAAGCGCCAGCCGTGGAGGGAGCTGGATCCTGTGCTTGCTGGCAGGCTGTCAGAGAAAGAATCAAACAGAGAGTTAATAAAGATTTTAGAAAAGACAGCATGCCGAGGCTCCGAAAAAGAAAGAATGAGTTACCTGTAGCAGGAGGGACTGTACAGAGAACGTGCTGCTGCAGCAACAGCAACCACGATCACTCATGCCCAGGCAAGCGCGTGAGCGCATTACAGACGCTCCGGGACCGGCGCATTTCCAGTGCTAGCAGACGGGGCCTGGGTGCCGTTCATGGCACGGGACGACCGCGATGGTCAGGTCATGGGTTGGACACCCGGCGTAACGAGCTATCGAGCTCAGTCGAGTTTAGCCAGTTTTTTGCGGGCGGCGGACCGAGCCTGGTGGATGACATCCTTGAGCGAAACGGCTGCACCCGCTTGCCGTTTGCTTTCATCGGCAGCTTCCATGAAGGTATAGATTTCGATAGTTTCGGTAGCACTCACCGGTGGTTTACCTGAGCGGAAGAAGCGAACGATTTCGACAAGCAAAGGTCGGTAACCGTCATAGGACCCGACGGCTGTTTCACCTTTCTCACCTTGTGCCGTGCCACTGTACCCTTTGCCCTCACGGAAAGTTCCAGTGCGGCCGCCTTTCCAGGTTCCGACGACTTCGATCTTTCCGTCCTTTGTCTTGCCACGTTGGACGGTTTGGCATCCAGTGCCCATCACCGTGAACAAGGACTCTACTCCGTGAATCCCGTACCAAAAAAGATCAGGATGAGTTTTTTCCAGGCTGGCGGGACTTTGCGTTACGCAGTTCGTGACTTTTCCAATCGAACCATTCCGCACGGCTTGCGAGTTCTTACCGAAACGTAACGAGGACGATGAAAAGACCGGCACTTTGTGTTTTCTGGCTAACTCGAAAATTGCGACAGCGTCGATCAGCGAGCCGGCGATCGGTTTGTCGATGAAAACCGGCTTGCCAGCTTTCAGCACGGGAATGATCTGTTCCAGGTGTGGCCGACCATCGTTGGTTTCCAATAGCACGACATCAACTTTCTTGGTCAGGGTATCGATTGAATCAACAATCTCGACCCCCATTTCCTTGACTTGTGCCGTGTACTTGGGAACGCGTGTGACGCTTGATTCGATGTCGGGGCTGCCCTTGGGATAGGCTGCCACCACTCGGCAGTTGGCAATGTCGGCGGTGGCATTGCCTTCGTTTAACATTTTTGTAAAGGCAATCACGTGAGATGTGTCGAGTCCAATGATGCCAACTCGCAATTCAGGCACATCGGCCGCCCGTGATTCGGACGATGTCAGGACGAAGATGCCGGACAGGAGCAGTGCAATAGCAACGATCAGCCGATGGGTATGCGACATGGTAGGATTGCTTTCTTGGGAGATGGAAAAACAGGATGGCAGCGGACTTACAATAATCATGATATCACGGTTCAATCAGGCGGACACGGTGATTGAGCGTGTCACCGATAATAATTTGTCCACGCGGTCCCACGCAGATGCCATGGGGTCGATTCAGCTCTGCCTGGGTGGCTGGCCCTCCGTCACCGGCTTCCCCGCGGCCCTGGGGCCCGTGGCCGGCAACGGTGGTAATCTTCTTCTGTTTTAAGTCGATCTTGCGGATGGCCTGGTTCTCGGTATCCACGACATAGACATTTCCGCGGGGTCCCAGGGCAATCCCCTTGGGCCCGTTGAAGGATGCTTTTTCGGGGGTGCCCCCGTCTCCGGAGAATCCTTTTTTACCAGTGCCGGCAACATGATACAGGATTCCGCTGGTCACGTTTAGTCGCCAGACGCTGTGACCTTCCCGGAGTGCAATCCAGAGGGTGCCGCTGCGGTAATAAAGTGCCCGTGGCCCACGGATAGGATTTCCCTGGGCCCGTTGTCCGTCGCGTGGCAATCGTTTTTCCTGGTTGCCAGCGATGGTACGAACGGTACCTGTTTTCAGGTCAATGCGCCGGATGCGGTGGTTGCCGATGTCAGCGACGTAAAGTCCCTGCCGGTCATCCAGGGCGATGCTATGCGGATTCTTGAACTGTGCCCGGATGGCAGGTCCGCCATCTCCGGAGAAACCTGCGGTGCCAGTGCCGGCAATCGTTCGGATGGTTCCAGATTTCTTGTCGATACAACGGATGATATGGTTCTTCATTTCCACGAAATAGATGTTGCCGGCGTCGTCAAAACGGATTTCATAAGGTTCATTAAGATCAGCCTTCGTGGCAGGTCCCCCGTCACCGGTATAGCCCTGTTTTCCGGTTCCAGCGATAGTTGCTAGTTTTCCACTAACGGGATCCAGTCGCAGGATGCGATGGTTTGTGACCTCGGTGATGTAGAGCCCCTTGTCCGGACCGAACTCGACACCAAACGGAGAACCGACATTGATGGTGCGCGCCGGCCCCTGGAGCCCGTTGTTGTCGGATTGTCCGGTGCCAGCGATGGTCTTGATGGTGCCCGCCTGCAGGGGCAGGGCCAGGAGTATGCTTAACAGCGGCAGTAACGAGGTCAGTCGTATTGCCGGCCAGTGACCCTGTGGAAAGGGTTCGGTGTGATTCATGGAGAGTCTCCTGCGAAGTCAGGTTTAACGATCTTTCGCCAAGGGCAGTTTAACGGGGCTCGACGCGTGGTGCGACTCCCCATCACGAGCGAGTTGCAGATTGGCTGCTTGAGCAAGCCAAGCGGTCGTGGTACGTTCACGGTCAAGGACACAGGCAACCGGATAGACCACTTTTAGAGAGGGAAAGACTGCACGATGACCATTACACAGGAAACACTGGATCGTTTGGCCGAGTTCGATACCCCGACGATTTGCAACGTCATTGAGTTGTTCGATGTGCGTCCCCGTAACCAGGGTTACATGGATCATCGCGTCCAGTGTGGATTTCCCGAATTACCACCGATGGTGGGATTTGCAACCACGGCCTGTTTTCGTGCCGATGCTCCGCCAACCGGTGGTGATGCCTACGGCAGCATCCAGGCGCAACTGGCTGCCTTTGCGGAATTGCCAGGGCCAGCGGTCGTCGTCTTCCAGGACCAGGATGACCCGGCTGTTGCAGCGGTCTTTGGAGAAGTGATGTGTTCAACCTACCAGGCTTATGGTTCGGTGGGACTGGTGACCAATGGTGGCGGACGTGACCTGGACCAGGTACGTGCTTTGAAATACCCGGTATTCACGGGATCTACGATTTGTTCCCACGGTTATTGTCACATGTTGCATCTGGGGTTACCGGTGCGTGTAGGTGGTTTGATGGTGAACCAGGCGGACCTTTTGCATGGAGATGCTAACGGTGTGACTAATATTCCACTGGATATTGTTACGGAAGTAGCCGATATCTCCAGTGAATTTGTTGCTTCGGAAGATATCATGCTCGACTATGTCAAGGCGCCGGGTGAGAAGACGGTGGCTGAATTTGACGCTTGTCGAAACGAGTTCATGGAAGTCGTTAGCAAGTTGAAAGCACGTGTGTCGCGAGGTTGATCCCAGGCAGGCAGCTTGACGATCAGCTCTGCAGGCCTGTCAGGACAATTCTTTCTTGACAGCAAATTCTGCGCGTGAACATACTGGTAGTTCCTGAATGCCTGGGCGTGTAATGACCGGGCGATGCGGCTGACCGGGTAAGCGTGGAGTCATGATGGTTGCTGAGTGGATTCTAATAATCATCCTGGTAGCAGGGGCCCTGTTACCCATAGTTAGCCTGTGGCTGCAGCGATTGTCGAAGGAACAATATTCCTGGTCGACAATGATCGTAGGCCTCTGGACGCTTGCCCCGCTGGCGTGCCTGCTGGCAGTCTACTTGTATTGTGGTCGCCCGGTATTGATTGAAGACTTGCCACCGGATCGCCCTGTGCAGGTACTGGCCGATGATTACGTTGGCAGTAGGGCCTGTCTCAATTGCCATACCCAGCAACATCAATCCTGGTCAGGATCCTATCACCGAGGGATGACGCAGCTGGTTAGCCCGGAGACCGTGCTGGGTGAATTTCAGGATGAAGGCGGTTATGACAAGGTCCTGACGACTTTCGATGGTCGAGATTACATCATTTCTCGTCGCGGTGATCAGTTCGGGGTGACGCTGACGCCACGCGGTTATTCCAAACCTATTTCACGCCCGCTGGTGATGTCTACCGGATCGCACCACATGCAGTTGTACTGGTACTCCACAGGTCAAACTCGCTTGCTCGGCCTACTGCCTTTTGTTTACCTGGTAGAGGACCAGCGCTGGATCCCTCGTGATGCCGCTTTTTTGAGCCCGGCAGGGCCGTCATCAGATGAGATCCAGAGGTGGAATGCTACCTGTATTCGTTGCCATACGACCCATCCTCGGTCCCGGGTTTTTGGGCGAACCGAGATCGATTCCCAGGCTGCGGAATTTGGCATCTCGTGCGAGGCCTGCCATGGGCCTGGTGGTCAACATGTGCAAGCCAATAGTAATCCACTGCAACGCTTTCAGAATCACCTGGCGGTCGACCCAGACACGACCATCGTCAATCCCTTGCACGTGGGTCACGAACGCGGGTCAGCCGTGTGTGGATTGTGTCATGCAGTTGCCTCGGCCAAGAGCCTGGAAGATGCGGCCCACTGGCGTGAGCATGGTTATCAGTTTCGCCCTGGGGATGACCTGGCAGCACATCGGTACCTGCTGCACCCCAGTCGACAGGAGGATCCGGTAACGATCGATACGCTGAAACGGGACGAGAAATTCTTTGACCATTCGTTCTGGTCCGATGGCGTGATTCGCGTCAACGGGCGCGAATATTCCGCGATCCTTGAGAATCCCTGCTTCCAGCGAGGCAAGATGTCCTGTTTCTCGTGTCATAGTATGCACCAGCAGGAGAATGACACGCGTTCGGTAAAGGAGTGGGCTGATGATCAGTTGAAACCGTTGATGCGTACGAATCAGGCTTGCATCCAGTGCCACCAGGAATATCGTGAGCCGGAGAAGGTGACCTCGCACACACACCACCTGTCAGGATCCTCTGGAAGCCAGTGCATGAACTGCCACATGCCAATGACCGCCTATGGTTTACTGAAGGCGACCCGGAGTCATCAGATCGATATTCCGGACGTGTCGATCAGTCTCACGACGGGTCGACCGAATGCGTGTAACCAGTGTCACCTGGACCAGTCGCTCGGTTGGGCAGCAGGTCATCTGGAAAGCTGGTACGGTACTGAACCGCCTGAGCAACTCAGTGAAGAGCAACAGACGGTTTCAGCAGCCGTACTCTGGCTGCTGAAAGGGGATGCTGGACAGCGTGCCTTGATGGCCTGGTCGTGGAGTTGGCCACCCGCACGCGAGGTTTCCAGCGTGGACGCGTGGGGTGCACCTTTTTTGCTGAAATTACTGGAAGATCCCTATCCGGCAGTCCGATACATTGCAGCGAGGTCATTAAAGGCCTTGCCGAATTACGGCAAAATGGACTACGATTTCCTCAGCGATCCGGTAGGAACACAGGAAAAACGCGAGAAACTATTCTTGCTTTGGGAGCAGGCGAAGCGGGTTTCCCTGAAGGGTCGCAGATCATTACTGATGGACGACCAGGGTAACCTGGATCGGACGTGGTTAGAGGCATTGTTCAAGGAACGCGATGATCAAGAGATATTCCTGGCAGAATAATCTTCAACACGGTTTCTAGCGGAGGTAACCAAATCCAGTGACGAACCAAGATCAGGTTTCAACGGCAGCGGCCCAGTGCGTTCGTAAACACATTCGTTTCGGATGGTGGTCGTTGGTGGCGTTTGTGGCGCTGGGCATTCTGCTGGAGTCCTTGTTGGCCTGGAAGGTCACCTGGTACCTCGGTACCCTTGGGGGAGATTACGAGAATATTCGTCGCCTCATGTGGCGACTGGCTCACGCTCATGGAACCCTGTTGGCCCTGGTACACCTGCTTTTCGCTATGACGGTTCACGTGGTACCGGGAACCGTGCAGCAGAAAGGCGCACGATTTGCATCTCCCTGTTTCATCGGAGCCAGCTTTCTGTTGCCGGGGGGATTTTTCCTGGGTGGCATCTTTGCTTTTGAAGAGCATGCTGATCCGGGAGTGGGTGTCTTTCTCGTCCCGGTGGGTGCCCTGTTGATGGTGATTGCCGTGTTTTTGACCGCCACGGGACTGACCCGAGCCTCCAAGCAATCCGGTCAGGCAGAATCCAGCTAGGGTGCTACGACTGCGGTAATACTTTCTCGATTGACCGGGTCGATGATTCCGCGTTCCGTGATGATGGCAGTTACCAGTTCGGCCGGTGTCACGTCGAAAGCAGGATTGTACACCTGGACCCCTTCGGGTGCGGTGTTTTTGCCAAATCCGCTGGTGATTTCTGTTGCCTCGCGTTCCTCGATCGGGATCCCTTCACCACTGGCCAGTGTCAGATCAAAGGTATTGGTGGGTGCGGCCACGTAGAAGGGAATGCCATGGGCCTGGGCCAGGACAGCGACGGCATAGGTGCCGATCTTGTTAGCAGTATCTCCGTTGGCAGCAATCCGGTCTGCTCCGGTAACGACCGCGCTCACGCGGCCCTCACGCATTACCTGGGCGGCCATCGAGTCACAGATCAGCGTGGTGTTTATCTTTCGCTGCATTAATTCCCAGGCGGTCAGACGTGCTCCTTGCAGCAGTGGTCTGGTTTCATCGACGTAGACGTGCAGTGTTTTTCCCAGGTCCTGAGCCGTAAAAAAAACGGACAGGGCGGTGCCGTACTCGGCGGTTGCCAGCCCACCGGCATTGCAGTGGGTAAGTACGCCCTGGCCGTCCTGCATTAGTTCGGCACCGAACTTGCCAATAGCGTGGCAGGTCTGGCGGTCCTCGTCATGGATAGCGCTGGCCTCGACCAGTAAGGCCTGTTGCAAGGATACTGCGGAATCGCTTTGCGGCACCTGGCTAGCGCGGGCTTTCATCCGGTCCAGGGCCCAGAACAGGTTCACAGCGGTCGGGCGACTGGTCGCCAGGTATTCCGCAGTACGGATCACCTGCTGCTGACCTTCTTCATGGCTGGTGGCCTCCTGGATACCCAGGCAGACCCCGTAAGCGGCGGCGATGCCAATCGCGGGAGCACCCCGGACACGCAGCATCTTGATCGCTTTCCAGACCGTTTCCACGTCCTGGCATTCCAGGTGCTGAATCGTTTCTGGTAGTTTCGTTTGGTCCAGCAGTTCCAGGGATCCCTGCGTATCCCCTATCCAGCGCATAGTTTCCATCATAGTTTTTTCAAGCTGTCCTGCAGGGCACTGTTCTTTGCGCCGATCTTGTCCACCAATTGAACCTTGAAGTCCTTTAGCTTTTGTTTCAGGTCGGCATCAGCAAGCGCCATGATCTGGATGGCAAAGAGACCGGAGTTGCGAGGTCCGCCCATGCCGACAGCCATGGTGGCGACCGGGACGTCGCCGGGCATCTGGACGGTCGATAGTAGCGAATCAAGTCCGCCGAGGTCTGCCGTGGGAACGGGGAGACCGATTACCGGCAAGGTGGTGTGGGCGGCCACGACGCCGGCCAGGTGCGCAGCCCCGCCAGCTGCGGCAATGATGACCTGCAGGCCACGTTCTTCGGCTGTACTCGCGTATTCGCCCACGACTCCCGGCGTGCGATGGGCACTCATGACATGCACTTCGTAAGCCACTCCGAATTCGTCCAGAGCTGCTGCTGATTTCTGGATCTTGGGCCAGTCACTGTCGCTACCCATGATAATTCCCACACGTGCTGGGGAGGATTCACTCATCGTTCCTGCTTCCTCTCTTTTGTTTTTTATCAAAATGGTTGGTAATAGTGCGTTCGGCACAACGTTTCGATCACCCAGAATTACTTACGGGAAGACCGGGTTGTATGCTAAGTCGAAGGAATCGGCAACCGCCTGGTTGGTGATCTGGCCCTGGTAAATATTGACTGCGCTGGCAATGGCCGGCAGTTCGCGAGCAGCCGGATCGATTCCTCGATTGGCAATTTCCAGGGCCCAGGGAAGAGTGACGTTACAGAGAGCAAAGGTGCTGGTCCTACCCACGGCACCAGGCATATTGGTGACACAGTAGTGCACAACTTCTTCTTCGATAAAGGTTGGGTCGCTGTGCGTGGTTGGGCGAGCTGTCTCGATACAGCCACCCTGGTCAATGGCCACGTCAATAATCACGCTGCCCGGCTTCATGAGACGCAGGTCCTCGTGGTGAATCAGTTGTGGAGCTTTGGCCCCGGGAATCAGTACGGCACCGATCACCAGGTCCGCTAATGGGAGTTGTTCGCGGATCATGTGTCGGTCGCTGAAAAGAACGTTGACGTTGGCTGGCATGATGTCATCCAGGTAACGTAGTCGGTCGACGTTGATATCGAGTATGCTGACATCGGCTTGGAAACCGGCTGCAATCTTGGCCGCATTGGCCCCGACCACGCCACCACCGAGGATCGTGATATGAGCTGGTGCAACGCCGGGCACACCACCGAGGAGGATGCCACGTCCCATCTGGGGCCGTTCCAGGTACTTGGCACCTTCCTGGATGCTCATCCTGCCTGCGACCTCGCTCATGGGTGTCAACAGTGGCAATTGCCCCTGGGCATTGACCAGGGTTTCATAGGCGACGCAGGTGGCACCAGATTGGATCATGGCCTCCGTGGTTTCCCAGCTGGCCGCAAAATGGAAATACGTAAAGAGAACCTGGCCTGGTCGAATCAGCGGCCATTCTTCAGGGAGTGGCTCCTTGACCTTGATGATCATCTCGGCCTGGGAAAAAACCTGTTCGGCCGTGACAAGTTCAGCACCATGTCGCAGGTAATCATGATCGGCCAGGCCGCTGCCCAGGCCGGCACCAGCTTCCATTAGCACGGTATGTCCGGCGTTGACCAGCTCTTCCACACCGACAGGCAACAAGGCTACCCGGTATTCGTCGTGCTTAATTTCCTTGGGGACACCAACGATCATCCGCATCGTCCTTTCCTGCGTAATGGCTGGTTCCAGTCAGCCGGGTCCAGTTCCCTGGTCGAATGCTTCCTGTTCACGAAGGATGACGGCCAGCGTGGATTCATAGGTCTGGGAAGAAACAATCCAGGCAGGATCCTGGTCAGTATAAGTATTGCAATGGTCCACCAGAAGGCGATACAGGAATTTGAAGAGGTTCCTGGGGACACGGAGCGCCCGGAACGATTCCAGTAGACGTTGGTCGCTGATAGCCGGATCGACAAAATGCCGCAGCACCGGAGTTGCCCCGGACTTGGCACACGCCTCGAGGCGGGCATTGGCAATGTCGAAGAGCGCTTCGCCTGTCCATTCAAATGTGGGAATCATGTTCTGCTTGTCCAGGCGCGCACGCTGATAGAATTCACGGTCTTCTCGCTGAACGAAACGTCGCAACTCGATCGGCAACATTAATTTTAGACCGATTCCCGGATGCTTGAGAAACTTGTTGTCCAGCATAGACCAGACCAGGGATTTCATCAGTTCCGCGGAACCGTTGATCAAGTGGGGTTCGTCGATGCGGTCGACCAGGACCACCACCCCACCAAACCCCAGCGTGTCCAGAACCCCTTGGAATTTCAGCAGTAATTCGTAACGATCATCGGTACTTTCCTTGCAGGGAAACGGCTGGGAAGCCACTTCGGCAGGTTTGAAATGCATCAGTACCTGCCGCAGGGGATTCAGTTCGTGATTGCCGATTCGAACAAACCGCAGGATGTTCCGAGCCAGCCAGAAATTTTTCCAGCAGCGCCAAAGCCAGGGGATCCAGGGCCCGAGGGCCAGCAGCCACAACGGATACCTCCAGGAATGTAGTAATTCACCGTGCCCTTTGGTCCACGAGATGCCGCAGAGAACAGCGACTGCGAGCAGGCAACCCCAGGCCATGGCAAGATCCCAGTGGGTTAGCCATGTATGGAACTTCAATCGCTTTCGCAATCGATGCCAGCGCCCCTGAAAGGTCTCCTGGGTGGATTGATCGTAACAGGCGGTTAGTAGCAGCAGGTCACGTGCTTGATGCCGATCAAGACGGGCCAACGCCTCCTGGTGAACCTTTCCTGGTGACGGATGCCGGGCACGAGGTGTTTCCAGGATTTCATCCACCAGGCCTGTGATCCCCAGTGAGAGGATCGCATCCATGTGATCCCAAAGCTTCCATTCTCCCAGGACCCGATCCGCGCGTCGTTTACGGCCATTGAATCGATCCTGGAACCGGTCCAGGAAAGGATTGAAATCGTCGTAATGGATGACGTAACTGCGCCGTCGATCCTGTTGTTGATTGTGCTCTGCCAGATGCCGTGCGATCTGGAGTCGGATCGCCGTTTTCCCGGAACCTTTTTCACCGAAAACGATAGAAGTGGCGGGAGTACTGGGGTCCCCGTAGATCTTCTCCCAACTGGGATGGTAGGTACTGGCGATGCAGTGTTCCTGGAAGACCGGATCCGTTTGAGCATCCTCTTCGGCGAAGGGATTGCGACGGATCTGGTGGTGTTCCAGGAATTGCTGAATTTTCATGATGCCGACCTGTCCCGAGGACGTTCTGGTAAGCGCCTGGTGGCGGGATTTCCGCTAGTTGCCCAATTGGTACGGTTTTTCCTTGGTTGGATCGCCTCCAAAGGCCTTGCGTAGTCCAACTGTTCCGTCCGCTACGGTTTTATCCGGTCCGGTTAACTTCAGGAAGTAATTTCCTTTACCCTGGATCATGAGGATAACGGCCACCATGCGGGATCCGGGAGTCGGCTTGGTTTGCTGGCGAATGGGGGGGCCGATGGGCTTGTTGTAAGTACCGGTCACTTCGGCCACGTAATAGGGACCCTGTGGCGACTTGCCCGTGGCCATGACTACTTTTCGCCCCTGGGGAACAAACTGGCCAATCCAGCGTTTCAGGTTGGCATCGACACCGCCGCCGGCTCCACCAAAGAAGTAGACCACCAGTTCTGCGTTGTCTTTATCCTTGCCGGTGGCGGGTAGCTGGAATTGTCCAGCTCGTAAGCGACTGGTTGGTTGTTGCTGCTTCCAGGTTGCCGGTACTTCCAGCTGGATATCCTGGAGCTTCACTTTCTTGGTCTTTACTTCTTCCGCCTGGCTGGCTGAGCTGAGTAAAAGAACCAAGCCGATAAAGAGAACGGTTTGCCAGCAGTTTTGTTTCGTGTACATGAAGGATCTCCAATGAAGTAGAGGTAGCTACAGGGTTTTGGTGAAATTATTTGGGATTAAGGACCCAGATCAATATGCCTATCAGGACAACTGCGACCACGGCCAGGAAACTGACAATGATGGGTGTTGAATTGGTCGATTTGTGACGGCTGTTTAGACGCCTGGCCGTGCCGTTAGATTCTGCGGTAACCGAGTTGCTGTTTGAGTTGGTGAAATTGAACTCGGAGAGGGAATCAGCAGTTGCGGGGGGCAGGTTGTTCAGGGGATCGGGAGGAGCGGCCAACTGGGAGAATGTTTCAGCGGCAGGTTTCCAGTCGGGCCAACCTTCCTGCCAGACCAGGGAGTCAGGCCCGACGCGTCCTTCCTTGATCCAGGTCAGCAGTAGTTCACCCTTGGCCGGTCCGAACTGATTGCCATTGGGGGGACGCACATACCAGACCAGTTCCGGGTTGGCAGCGATCGGGTCGTTAGTTGCCAGGGAAGGGGCTGTCGGTAAGGTTGCTGTTGGCATTTCTGTCGAAGGGGCGATACGCGTGGCGACCGGCATGCCTGGGGCCGTGGCGACGGGAGTGCTCGGAGGGTTGGCCTTGGCTGCCTTGGCAGCGGCACGTTCCGCGGCTCGTTCTGCTTTCCCCTTGCGTTGGGACGTAAGGGGAACGTCCACCTGGGTTTCACACTTGGGGCAGTATCCCTTCTTGCCTGCCTGGTGGCTTTTGACGTTCAATTTGTGACCGTTTGGACAACGGAACTTGATGCCCATGTCTTTTGCCTGCGGTTGCCGGACCATGAAAGGTACGGCGAAATGGGTGCCGTACCTGGAACTGTCAGAGCCAGTTATTATAGCGTGACCCTGATTGATGGGAAGTTTGGTTTGGGTCAGGAAAGACAAAGGGCTCCGTGGGGCCGTCAATGTTTGCGCAGTTAGTTGAATCGGCCAGCAAAGATGCTTACAATTTCGTTCGCCAACCCGTGGACGGGTTGTATGTGGTTCAAGATTTTTTGGGTGGTATCGTGCAATGTTGGAATCAGAGGCGATGCTGGAAGAAACGGAAGTCGCAGAAGATCCGCTGGAATTTGCCATTATTGGTGACCTGTCAGACAGCGAATCAGATCTTTCTGAAAAAATTCTTAGTGTGCCGATCGGCGGCGAATGTACGATTTTCTTCGATTCGCCAGGTGGCAGCGTTTACAGTGCCCTGTCGTTGATGACGTTAATTGCCACTCGTGAGATTCGTGCCACAGGGATTGTTACCGGGGAATGTTCATCCGCCGCCATCTGGCCATTCGCAGCCTGTTGTTACCGCAAGGTAACTCCCTTTAGCGTGATGTTGTTTCATCGGATGAAGTGGCAGAGCGAGGAGCAGGTGGGACTGGGAGAGGCATCCGAGTGGGCCAGGCACTTTGCTCAACTGGAACAGGAAATGGATTCCTTACTGACGCGCTTCTTCGGTACGGCGAGTCAGCAAGTTGAGCAATGGATTCGTGAGAGTCGATACATTACGGGTCGTGAACTGGTTGAGGCTGGACTGGCGGATTTACTGGAATTGTCTCCCGTCAGCCCGAACCAAGAAAAAATGAGTGACGGGTCTCCGGATGCTCAGCAGGAAAGCGATAAACTGAAAGCGGCGCACGTTGCCTGACTCGGTTAGCGATAGAATCGTATTGACCAACAGGAAATGCAAGTTCGGGTACGAGAGGCCCACGTGAACCGCCCTCTAGATGACGATGATTGATCAACTTGTACCCATTGCAGATCCCCCGCTCCCCTTGCTGGTAACCGGCGTGGCAGGTGTGGCCGGATTCAATGCCTTTCACTATTTCCAGGAACGTTACCCAGGCCAGGTCTTCGGGACACGGAGGGCCGATAACTGGCCGCTGAGTGGTCCGGGTATTTATGGTTGCGATGTGGAGGATTACGAGGGCTTCGCCACCTTGTTTGAACAGCACCAGTTTCAGTCCGTTCTTAATTGCGAGGGAACCTGTAGACTTAAATCCTGTGAATTGGACCCGGCGATGGCCCAGCGGGTTAACGTCGTGGGAGTTCGGAACCTGTTGAAACTGGTCCGCCAGTACCAGGCTCGCATGGTCCATCTTTCAATCGATCTGGTATTTTCCGGAACAGGCCGGGGGGGACATGTGGAGCAGGATGAGACTGACCCGGTCACGGTCTATGGTCGGACCATGGTCGAGGCGGAACAACTGATGGTGCAGGAGAATCCGGCTGCGTGCATCCTGCGTATTTCCCTGCCCATGGGCATTAGTCATAACGGACATGCTGGCGCGATTGACTGGATTCAATCACGATTTGCGAAGTCAAAACCAGCGACGCTTTACTATGATGAAATCCGTACTCCGACCTATACAGATTGTTTGAATCGTCTTTTTCAACGGGTGCTGGTTGGTGATTTGCGAGGCTTGTACCATGCCGGTGGGCCGCGCTGCCTGAGCCTCTATGAGATAGCCCAGATCGTGAATCGCATCGGTGGGTATGCCCCGGAGCACCTGCAGGGATGCTACCGGGAGGAGGCCGGGCCCATGCCGCCAAGGGCAGGAAACGTGACCATGAATTCTGACAGGCTGGCTGTGGCAATCGGTTTCCAACCGTTCGATCCCTGGCCGTATCATGAATCCCATCTGCCTACTCACCGCGACTGGCATCGAGAGCGGCCTGGTAACGAGACAGGTTCTCCGGAATTGCTGGCCCAGGTGCTCTATCGCAACCCCCGTCATTCGTAATGAACAAGGTGGCGCAGAGGGAGCCAGCGGAGAGGATCGTCGCTGGACAAGCCAGGCTCACGATGGGTGCGGCCAGTCCGCATCCAGGAAACGACCGTTTTCGCTGATCAGTTCTCCATCCACGAAGATTTGGCCGCCGTTACGTAAGTCACAGACCATGTCCCAGTGCAGTGCTGATTCGTTGGTCCCCCCGGATTCTGGATAGGCTGCACCCAGCGCGGCGTGAAACGTGCCACCAATCTTTTCGTCGAACAGCGTGTTCTTCGTGTACTGGGTGATTGCGTAATTTGTACCGATGGCAATTTCTCCCAGGATTCTAGCACCAGGATCCTGGTCCAGCATCGAATGCAGGAAAGCTTCTCCCTTGGAAGCACTGGCTTGCACCACCTTGCCTGCTTCGAAAACCAGTTGAATATCTTCCACTTCCCGCCCTCCATGAACAGCTGGGAAACTGTAGCTGACAGTTCCCTCGGTGCCGGTTTCTACGGGACCCGTGAAGACTTCTCCGTCCGGGAAATTTTCACGGCCGTCACAGTTGATCCAGGTTCGATCCGTGACATCCAGCCGGAGGTCCGTTCCCTGGGGTGTGACGAAGTGAATTTCTTTTGTTCCGGTCAGGTAGTCGACTAGACGCTGTTGCCGAATGCTGATTTGTTGCCAGGCAGCTGCCGGGTCTTCCAGGTGCAACAGGCCACCACGGAAGACGAAGTCCTGGTAGTCCGCCAATGACATCTCGGCATCCTGGGCCGACGAGTGGCAGGGAAACTGGGTACCACACCAGCGCAGCTCCTTGCTGGCGGCACGGTCCAGGAAGGTCCCCAGTAGTTTCTTGCGTGCCTGGCTGCGGAGCCCCTGTTTTTCGGGTGCAATCGCTGTCAGGGCCTTGCTGTTTTGTTGGCCCCAGAGACTGATAGCGACATCGATCGTCTCCGTCTCAAATTGAGCCACGGGATTCTCAAAGCGAATCTGGTCGTCCGTGCCATGTGCCAGGAGTAACTCGGCACAGTTTTCCGGAGCCATGCTGACCATCGGATGGCCCCCGGCTTCCAGTACCTTCTTGTACAGGATGCTTAGCAGCGGTTCGGTCAACGGCGAACCGCTGATCCTGACCAGGTCACCAGGTTGTACGGAAGTACAGTGCTGAACAATAACATCAGCCAGTTTCAGCAGGCGTGGATCGTGCATCAGGAGAGTCCTTTCTAGGGGGTGGATCGCAGGGAATCGTAGTACAGCAAACCTACCATGGTCTTGGCATCATGAATTTTTTGTTCGTGTACCCACTGGATGGCCTGTTCCCAGGGAACGATAAGATTTTCAATCGTTTCTCCAGGCTCCCGGGCAGGCGGCCCGGCGACCAGGTCCGTGGCTATGTAGAGATGCATCCATTCATCGAGGATACCTGGGGAGAGGAAAAAACCGTGCAGATGTTGCATGGTTTCGGCCTGGTAGCCGGTTTCTTCCGTCAGCTCGCGGGAGGCGGTTCGGCCAGGTTCTTCGTCCGGTTCGAGGGTGCCTGCAGGTAACTCGATAAGGGTTTGATCGACCGAGAGTCGATAGTTCCGGATCAGACAGACATGGTTTTCGTCGATCATGGGGATGATGGTAACTGCCCCAGGATGTTGGATCACCTGGCGACGAACCGTTCCCTGGTTGCCCGTCGCTGTTCGTTCAACGACATCAAAACGTGACGTGCTGAGCAGATGGGTTTCTTCAAATGCCATGAGAGGTGAAAACTCCGGGGTAAGTACATGAGCCAGTCGTTTCCGACGAACGAAGGTGGATTCTGGCTCGCTTGGCCAGGTCCCCTGGAATGTGTCCCAAGATAGTGTGACTACACGAACTTGCAAACCGGGCGTGCCACGAACCACATCCCGGACTTTTCTCGGATCACCCAATCGTTTACGCTCGAGGCTTACCAGGGCAATGCTGATGAGTGGAGTGGTCCTGGAGAATCTGTTCGTGCCAGCCAGGAGACGTGGAAACCAGATGAGTGAGCAGGAACCAACCAGGGAGGATCTGATCCGTGCAGCCACGGCATTAACGGAACGCGTGGAATTGCAAGTCGAAGGGTTTGACGAATTACTGGTAATTGGTTTTCGGCGTTCCAGTGGTTCCATCTACGTGGGCGAAGATCCCGTTTACCACTTTAATGGCACGGGAGAACTGAGGCGGGCTTATTGGCAGGGGAAACTAGTGAAAGCGGAGGCTGGAAAACTGGTCGCCCTCAGACGTCAACGTGAACCGGGCCAGGCAAACCTGCTGCGTCACGAGTGGAATGCAGCGGAGACAGCTGCATTTATCGAGCAATTGCAACAGTGCCTTGAGCAATTGCGGTCAGCACTGGAACAGCAACAGTATCGTGTGACGCGGCAGGTGCCAGGAGATCAGGACGTGGTGGCACAATGCTGGCACTGGCTCAGGAACCTACCCAACCCGATACGAGTGGCCACCGTAGCCAACGTTCACTGATCCGTTTACTCGGTCGGTCCGGGATCCTGGAAGGGTAGTGTGCAAACGGTGGCGGATCCTGCCGGTCCAGCCAGTATGGTTCCTTGCTCGTCATGTCCACGATGAACCAGGGCCAGGGCGAGGGCCGCCTGGTAGCCTGGTGAGTAGCAGGAGGAGGTAATCTGTGCCACGGACTTGTCGTCAACAAGTAATTCGCTCCCCACGGCCGGAATCTCCGCGGATGCAAAACGAAGTCCACGCAGTTTACGGTTGACATGTCCCAATGCGTCAATCCGCGCCACCGTTTCCTGTCCGAGGTAACAGCCCTTGGTAAAGCTGATTGCCTGGCGGTCCCGGTCTGCTTCCTGTGGCAGGTTGTTCTCGGTCAGGTCCATGTCGTAACAGGGGAATCCTGCTTCGATGCGACATGTTTCGGCCGTTTCATCGAGGCAGCGATGAATTCCCACAGCGGCTAGGATTTCTGCGATGCGACTGGCATCTTCTAGCAGGCAGTTGACGCTATAGCATGGACTTCGCGACCTGGGAACATTTCGAACAGATACCGCGATCGACTCTACCAGGGTCTCACAGTGCTCTAACTGATTTGAGGGCACGTTATCCGTGCAAACCTGGTCCAGTAAGGCGGCAGCCTGTTGGCCTCCAATTAGCCATTGATGCCACGCCTGACTTTGGTCCTGCAGTGTTACATCGTCCCGAATAATGTAACGGTCCAGGTGGCTAATCAACCTTTCTGCCTGGTTCCCACTTGTTTCCAGGACCAGTGATTCAGGCCCGCAAAAGATGGTTACATGACCGAGGATTTTCCCCTGGAGATTGGTCACGAAGGCCTCACAACCATTGCCGGGTTCAAGTGTTTCAAGGTTGTTGGTGCAAAAGCCCTGCAGAAATCTTGCGCGATCCTGGCCCGTTAACTGGACCTGGGTACGGGGCCCAGCTTCCACGAGGCCAGCGCCTTCGTTGAACCTTTGGTAGTCTTGAGTAACCTGTTGCGGAGACGGAGATGTCATGCAAAAGACGAGGGGATAAGGGGCGTGCGGGGTTAATTAGGGTCGTCGGCGTTGAGAACGGCATGATGAGCATTTGCCAACAGGATACAGCTCTCGAACTGCTGGATTAAGTGACTGATTTCCTCGTTGCTGGAGATATAGCCGAGCCCCAGGTCTTCCACGGCATCTACTGCCAAGCCACTGAGAAGGTAGATGTGGTTGCGTTGACGAGCCTCGACCAGCAGGGAAGCAGAGACGGCATCGACCGAACGATCCCGGTTGAGCTCATGCACGAGATTTCTGGCATCTGCTCGCGAGGTGAGTCGTTGCAAGGCTGGGCCAGGGCCACATTGCAAATCGGTGCACAGGACAATCACTCCCTGGTCTTCGACGACCTGGCTGGCAACGTGTAAGGCACGGGCGAAGTTAGTCCAGTTTTGCTGCTGGTCAGTACCCTCGATGGTCGCGACGACAAGCTGGGCTTTTGCAGGTACTTCGTGATACCAGGATGCCCTGGCCAGGCGTTCACCCTCGGCGCGAATTCCGGCAGCCGTGGCTGCTACGGTATGTAGGATGGTTTGGCGATCACCGGGAACCAGTTGCAACATGAGTTGAACTCCCAGTAGCCAACCGGCCTCGTCAACTTCTTCCGATCGACGTTTGCGATGGACGGGAGATGTTGTCGAACTGGGAGCCTGGAAACGCTCCCGGGTGGGCCCGTCTGCGAAGGCTGGAAAGAGGCAGCCATGAGGCCCCAGGTAATCCAGGGAACCGGGGATCCTCAGGAGACTGACTGGTAGGACCAGGTCCGCATCGAAAAGCGTTCGGTTGATGTGGAGTGGGCGTCCCTCCTGGGAAGTTGCCAGGAAAGCCATCTCCTGTGAGTTGGTCGGATCATGCACCTCGGTCTTGATTGCTCCCCGCACGTTCTCGGGAAGTTGGCTGAGCAGCGTGGGGCTGAGAAGACTTGGCTCCGAACAAACGATCGTAATATCTTCCGCTTCGACGATACCCGGTTCGAGCAAGGCATGGATAATACCTGCCAGTACTGATTCGGGTTGCGGGATCTCGTGATCCAGGGCGATTGCAATGCGATCCCCGGGAATGATCATCTGGGAGAGTGGTGGCAAGTCCACGGGATTGCTCAGAGCGGCACTGACGGCTGCCGAGGGATCGTCCAGCGGTTCTCCGGAGACTGATGAAAAGTCGGCCAGGATCGAATCTGCAGGAATTTCAATATCGAGGGTTTGATTGTTTCCGTAAGGAATTTGGCAGCTCATCCGTTTGTCAGCTTGTTCTCGAGAAGGTTTTTTTCGTACTGTCGACGTGGTAGGAGGTGTTTTGGTAGAACTCCTACCCTATGAATCATAGTCCGGAATTTTTGTCGTGGTCAACAGTCGAGCTTTACGTATTAACCGACTTTTGAATAATTCACCTTGGACGAGGTGGTGAATTCATGCGTTGAAGGGCCACCTGGTCCAGGTTCCGGCTGCTGGATCCCCCGGGTATAGATCATCCGGAGGCACCAGGTCATGTTTGCCGGTTATTCTAGTTAAGTCATTGATTGACAGGTCCATGGTATGAAACAAGCGAATTTTTTTCTGGTCATCCTCCTGCTGACGCTATCCGGCTGTACCACGGATGACCCCGGTTCAGCCGGGAAGGAGATCGAATCTCCTGAATCTTCACGCTCGCCCCTGGAGATATTACAGGCCATGGTGAAAACCTACCGGGAAGCGGAAAGCTACCAGGACCAGGGTGTGGTCACATTGAGTTACCGTTACGCAAACGAATCTCGGAGAGATGTATCGCAGGCAGCCGTGAAGTGGTCCAAACCAGGTCGCCTGGGTGTACGCGCTTACCAGTTGTCACTGGCCGTTGATGGAGATCGGTTAAGAGCCGTGATTACGGATGCAAGTACGGGGGACATGGATAACCAGTTGCTGGTGCGTCCGGCAGGTAAAGGAATCTCGTTGGCCGATCTCTACGCTGATTCCATGGTCAAGGATGTGCTGGTGGGAGGGCGCGGAGGTCAGCCGGTTCAACTGGAGTTGCTGATGCAGGAGAATCCGCTGGCAGGATTCCTGGATAAAGAGGTGTCCCGGGAAATCTTGCCGGCAGCTGACGTGGAAGGATATGCCTGTTACCGGGTAGCGGTCACCACGACTGATGGGCGTTATGAATTGTGGATCGATCAAGAGAATTTCCTGTTGCGACGCCTGGCTTATCCAGCAGTTTCGTTTGCTGGTGATATGTTGGCAGATCCCCAGGTTAAGGATGTCCAACTGGTAGCCGAGTTGCGCAGTGCGGAGTTGAATCCGCAGCTGGGTGCAAGTGCATTCACCCTGCGTGTTCCTGAGGAAGCCAGGCAGGTTGAGCGTTTCGTGATACCTCCTCAACCCCTGCCGACGGATCTCTACGGAAAACGTGTGGGGATTTTTCAATTCAAGGGGCTTGATGGCAGTACGATTTCGCGAGAGGAACTGGCGGGAAAAGTGACGGTCCTGATGTGGTTCGTGGATCATGAGGCAAACCGCAGTTCCGTAGCTCAACTGGACCAGGTGGCGAGCCAGTTCAAGGATGATCCACGAGTTTCCGTTTACGCAGTCTGCACGGAACCGGCTGACGTGCCAGACCAACAAATCCAGGTCCTGGAGAAAGATTGGCAGCTCTCGTTACCCGTGATGCGAGACCTGGAGGCATATGGGAGAGATGTTTTCAGGATTCCGGTGGCGCCGACCCTGGTGGTGCTGGACGGAAAGAGTCGTCTGCAATTGTTCGAGCCTGGCCCCAATGCGGAACTGGCAAAGCAGTTACCAATGGTTCTCAAGCAACTTCTCGAAGGAAAGGACCTGGCCGCGGAGACACTTGCCCAGTTTGCAGAAGAACATGATCTGTACCAGCAGGAGTTGAGCCAGTCACATCGGGCAGCTCTCACGTCGACCCAGATTAAGCCGGCCAGCGAGCCGGAATTGTTTGAATTGGAAGAACTTTGGAGTCGACAAGGTTTTCAGGAATCGATGAATCCATTACTGGTCATGGCCCCTGATGGGAGCTGGCACCTCGATGTGCTAGATGCCGGTTCCGTGGTCAGGTTGGATATGCAGGGCGAGATTGCGGGTCGTTTTGATTTAAAACTGGCTGAAAAAGCTCCCGTGACGTACCTCAGAACAGCGGTGGATTCGATCGGGAAACGCTGGTTCGCAGCCGGGCAAATGGGTGGTAGTCGAGTTTACGTTTATGACGAACAGTGGAAAAAACAGTTGACCTTTCCACGGGCAGAACAGTCGCATCCGGGAATTGAGGATTTCAGACTAACTGACCTGGATGGCGACGGGGCCGTGGAACTCTACCTGGGCTACCGTGGACTGGTCGGATTGCAGCGGGTTTCCCTGGCTGGTTTGCGAGAATGGAGTTACCGAGGGGTGGAACGAGTGCTTTCACTGGCCCCGGCAGGGGATGTTGAGCAAGGGTCCGGGTACTTGCTACTGACGACCGAGGCTGGTCGAGCCCACCGGCTGAATCCCGCCGGACAGGATGTCCGGGAGATCGATGTTCCAGACGTGACGATGCATTACCTGTTTCCAGCTGCTTTTGAGACGAGTTCCGGGGCGCAGTTTTGTGCCATTGCATCAACCAATGCGCGTGTAGCGGTCGGCCTGGATCGGGAATTAAAACAGGTGTGGCAGTATCAATTACCGGCTGGAACGTTTTCCACGGACTTGCGGTTTGTGCAGTCGGCGGATCTGCTCGGTGACGGAGGTGGCCAGTGGTTGGTGGCTGCGGCAGATGGCACGTTACACATCGTTAGTGCGGATGGTGAGTTTGCCGATCAGTTTGCCACGGGGAGGCAACTAAGTGGCTTCACAGCAGGACGCCATGGAGCAGATGCTGTTTTGTTCCTGGTAGATAAAAAATCGGTAACTGCCTGGCGTGTTCGTCGTCGCATCGTGGTGCCGTGACCTGGTTGTCGCAGTCTTTGCGAGGATTGGCTCGTCTTACTGTGTACCAGGTATATTAATCACATTCGCTACAAGCGAAATGACACGGCATGCCAGGTCGGTGGGATGTCGAGGTGCGTCCTAGTAACAGGTAACACTGTTTGAAAGCGTACAATCGTTACAGCTGACACACGTTATACAGCCCTGCCGGGGACTGTTCTTAAAGCGGATTCGTGTCCAGGTCCAGTAAAGCCCCCGGAAGCTGTTCGTCGATGATGAGATCGATGGATTTTAGTATGAAATCATCTGAGTTCATTGGATTTGACTGCTAGATAAGTTGCGAGCTTCTCGATTTATTCCTTTTTCGAAGCCGTTGCATTTGGCTGAACGAATAACTGAACAACAATTTTTGTGCGTATGTTTATATGAATCAGCGTTTCCCAATTGAAGGAGCCTCCCAATGAGAACGCGAATAATGTTTCCCGTCATTATGGCGGTCGGATTAGTGTTGTTAATTTTGGCGTCGACGTCCAACGCCCACGCGATTGGATTGTTGAATATTGGTCATGGTTGTGATGGCAAAACCAAGTGTGATGCCAAGCCGAAGGCCGAGCCCAAGTGCAAAGCCGAACCCAAGTGTGGTAGCAAGGCTAAGCAGAAATTGGGTCACCTGCATCGTCGCAGTTGTGATGCCAAGCCGAAGGCCGAGCCCAAGTGCAAAGCCGAACCCAAGTGCAAGGCTGAACCGAAGTGTGGTAGCAAGGTCCGAGAAAAGCTCGGTCATTTGCAACGCCGCAGTTGTGATGCCAAGCCGAAGGCCAAGTGTGGTGCCGAGCCGAAGTGTGGCGCCAAGAAGAAATGTGGTTGCAGTGCTGCTTAAGAAATCAGCAATATGCTGAACGCGTTGCTGAGCAATGGGAAACGCTTGGTAATTCGTTTCATCAAAACCGCACAGAAAAGCCCTTGTATTTATACAAGGGCTTTTTTGCATGCGCCGGTAGTAAATCGTGTGGAGAGGCTATTTTGTGACAATGCGGGGCAAACTTGACAAGTTGGCGGCAGGTGTGACAAGCTATCGAGAAGGACAGGGTAAGCTTGGGACGAGGAGAATGAATGTTGGGTCGAGCAAGTAGGAAAAGTGTAGGGGAGTGGCTGCTACTGGCGTTGGTAGTGAACCTGGGGTCTGGCTTACTGTCAGGGCCGAGGAACTTGACTGCCCAGCGACCAGATTCGCAGGCTGCCCGGTTTCAGCAATTTCTGTCTGTGGGAGAGTTTGGCCCGGCGCGTGCCTTGGTGGAAGAGACCGCAGATCGCGTGGTACGAGATCGCCTTTTAGCTAGATTGGCGGCTGCCCAGGCAGCCGTGGGCTCGTCCTCGGCATCAATCAGTTCCCTCAATGCGATGCGCAGTGATCGTTTACGTGGCGAGGCTATTTCCGAGATCGCGCAAGGCCATGGTGCCGGGAGTCCTGGCGGCGCTGCGATGGCGGATTTTGATTCCCTGATCGAATTGATCACGACCACGGTGGCTCCGGACAGCTGGGAAGAGGTGGGGGGAGCTGGTACGGTCGAATCGTTTGCCGGCGGTGTTTATGTGAACGCTGCGGGGGTCCTGCGGCGTTTGCAGAAGAATTACCCGTCTGCCTTGTTCGATATACGTTCGACAGGGTTGGTCTCGTCTCGAGGGGCTCCTCTGAATAAAAACCAGCTGTACCAGGCCAGTGCCTTGCGCAAGGTCTCGCTTAATCGACTGGAGAAACAGATTCAGTTGCGTTGGCTACAGGGCCAGGAACCCGCGGAGGCAATGCGTTACCTGGCCGGGATCTACCGGGTCGAGTACTTGTTGGTTTATCCCGATACAGGCGACATCGTGATTGCTGGTCCAGCTGGTCCCTGGCAACCTGCGGTGGATGGCAGGATGACCAACGTCACGACCGGTAAACCGGTCCTGCAACTGGATGACCTGGTCGTACTATTACGCAATGCCTATCGACCTGATTCGAGGTTTGGTTGTTCGATCAATCCGCGGCAGAATAACCTGGCGGCCACACGTACCTACCTTCAGAAGACGAGTGGAGAGACGATCAAGGCCTCGCAACGAGGGCAGTGGTTGTCGGGTCTGCGGGATGCCATGGGGAAACAGGATGTCGTCGTGTTTGGAATTGACCCGCAAACGCATGCGGCACGGGTATTGGTGGAAGCTGATTATCATATGAAACTGATTGGAATGGGCCTTGAGCCCGGGACGCCCGGTGTGACGGGTTACCTGGAGAATGTTTCCGGGAAAACAACGTCGATGAATCTTTTGCGGTGGTGGTTTACACTGAACTATGATGCCGTGGGAACGACATTGCAGCGGAATGCGTTCCAGTTGCGTGGGCCGGGCGTCAAAGTGCTCAGCGAAAATGAATTATTGACCCAGCAAGGCCAGCGGGTTCAAACCGGTAAGTCAGATCTTTTGACCCAGCAGTTTGCCCAGGATTTCACGCGTCATTTTGAAGCGCTGGCGATCCGGTATCCGGTTTATGCCGAGTTGAGAAATATCTTTGACCTGGCCCTGGTGTCTGCACTTGTTCACGCGGAAGACCTGGGAGGACAGGTTAATTGGTCCGCATCGCATTTTCGTGATCCGGCAAAATACCGGGTGCGCCGGGCGGTGGCTCCGGTGGAAGTCGAGAGTGTGATCAATCATCGTGTCCTGGGAGGCAAGCAAATCGTTGCTGGAGTCAGTGGAGGTGTCCAGGTCGATCCGCGATCGCTGTCCGGGCCGGCTGCCATCAAGACCGATGATTATGGCTTGATGAAAGCTGCCCATCGTGCCTCCGTTCCCAGGCAACTGGGTGGATACCGCTGGTGGTGGGACTGAGTGAATGCCCGCTGCGGTTGTTCAATCCATTACCGTGGGAAGAGAGTAGACTCGATTTTTCCCAGCTGGATTTCTCGTTGTTGGAGATCGGCCGTCGGGTTGAATGTTACCTTCTTGCGGACCAGCCGGCTCAGTTGCTGATGGGCAATCCTGCGGACGTCATGCTCTGGACGGTTCATCAGGATGAACCAGATGCGGGGGCTACTCAACAGCCATGCCGTGACAGCCTCTGGTGTGTCACCGGTGCGTGTGGTGAGCGATTGGCAGATTCTGCGTATTCTTAATCGCTGTTCAGAGGTCATGTTTCCCGTGTCGAGTTGGCGTAGGTAGCTCACGACAGGTTGCCCCATACCACGTAACTGACGGTCTGCCGATTGCCGAATCCGGAAGGTGGGATCAGCCAGTTGCTCAATTAATCGTTGTAGTTGGTCGTAGGCAGGATGTGTCTGGTAGCTGGCCATTCGTATCAGGTTGGTTTCCACCTGTTCTGACCACTGATCCAACTGCCAGTTTGCGTGCAGCAGTTTTAAGAGCGGGTAGAGGTGATGTCGACAGGGATCAGGATGTTTTAGCATCAATTGCCAGAGATGATGTCCCTCGTAGGACACAAAGGACTCACCTTGGGAGACCAGTAATCGCATCGGACCCTGTTCTGGCTGAAGGAACTCGATGCTCGGCCAAGCTGCGTTTTCAGCACATGTTTTTTTCATGAGCAGTCGATTATTGTTGACCAGTTCAATGCGAATGGTCTGGTTGGTGTCCTTGTAGTCGTAGGTGAACAGAGGTATTCCAGCCACGATCTTCAACGTAACTTCTTCTCGTGTTTTTCGTTTTTCGTTGGTAACGGTCGCGCTACGACTCTGGCCCTGGCGTGTATCACGCGTGGTGATGCGACCCTGTACCAGTTCAAAGCGAATCCAGTTCAATCGCTGGATCAGGTCGCTGGTGTGAATTTCCTGGCCTGGAGAGGGATGGTCGTGGCAAAGGATGATTCCCGTCAGGATGAGGATAAGCCTGGTCCATGAGGTTTTGCTGGCCAACTGCATCGGGTTGACTCCCTGGCAAGGTGAAGATGAGATAAAAAAAGATGCTTCCCGTCTGAAACCAAGTAAACGGGAAAATCGAGGGGCCAGAAGTGTACTGGAATTGGGCTTCTAGCTGGAGATCGATTTTTAGGTTCGGTAGAGAACCTCATCGAGGAGCAGAAGGTTAAGTCCGAAACGCTGCTGGGACTGGTTTTTTAGAGTTAAAGCCAGTTTTTCAGCGGCTCCTGCAGCGGCTCCTGCAGCGGCTCGATCAGCATGGTCGTCACGTAAACTGCCAGCTAGTCGTTCACGTCCGAGGGTTTCCAGGCGTCTGCAGACAACCCCCAGGTTTGGATTTCATGAGATCCTTGTCGCGAACCAGGCAGGACAAAAAGGGCTGCCAGGGGCGGATATGCCTCGCAGTATTGAAAGGCCGCCTCGGGACCCATGACAAAAAACGCGGTCGCCAGGGCATCAGCTAAGGCAGCGGTAGGAGCCATGACCGTTGCCGATAGGACACCGTCAGCCGGATGACCATTGCGTGGGTCCAGTACATGACCAAAACGTTTTCCCTGGTGGTAAAAAAATTGGTTGGCACTACCGGATGTACCCAGCGCACCATCTTGCAGGCGAATTTCAGCAAGTCGCTTTTCCGGTTTCAGGGGATGACGCAGGGCAACCCACCAGCCGGGTTCATTGGAGCGGGCCGGGTAACGGGAACCTGCGGCCAGGATGCTGCTCATCCCACCGTGGATAATATAATCCTGGATATCAGCATCCTGGAAAAGTTCGCCACATCGATCGAGTGCATATCCCTTGCCAATGCTGCCCAGATTGATTTCCAGGCCGGTATTGGTGAAATGAACGGTCTGTTGATCAGCCTCCAACTCAAGCCACTGGGAGCCTACCTGACGCCGCGTTTCGTTGATATGTACGGGTTCAGGTAACTCTCCCTGACGCCGATGAAATCCCCATAACCTGGAGAGTGGTCCGGACGTGATGTCAAAACATCCGGCGGTTTGTTCGTGGAGCGTTTTGCAATGTTCGAGTAACTGAAAAAGACCAGGTTCGACAGGGATGGGACGTTGCCCTGCGTGCCGGTTTAATCGGCTCACCTCACTATCGGACTGATAGACCGAGAGTTGCGATTCCAGTTGGTCGACCAGGTCCAGTGCCTTGAGGGCTGTATCGGTTGCAGGGCCGTAGCGATCCATGTCCCAGAGGATCTGGAATTCGCAGGCCATTGCGCGACGGCTGATTTCTGCGAGGCAGGACTCGGCGCGTGACGAAGCCTGGCCTGGTGGTTGCGTATGGGCTGGTGGGGTTTCCCCGATCACCGTTTCTGCTAGGTCCTGTAAAGCTCGCAGGGTGGAGCGTCCACGGATGAACTCACGTCGATTAGTGTGGTCCGGCTGATTCATGGTCTGTCCAGTATAGCCACTTGGATCTGGTTGCGGACGAGGAGTAATGGCTAGAATGGGCAGGTCCCAGGCCAGGTCGGGAAGTTTACCGCTTGTCGAGGGTTTGCTTTTATCGAATAATGGGCTGTTGCCCCAAAAGTGAGGGCATCTTGGTGAAGGAGAATTGATCGTGATGCGGCTTCTATGCAGAAAACGACTCGTGACAGGTTTGTGCCTGGTCATCCTTCCAGGTCTGATGCTCTACGCTCAGCGCAGTAAACCTAAGGTTCGACGGGCAAAATTACCCGCTACCAGTCTTGGTGACCTGGATTCCCCTTTTTTCGAGAATGCCTTCGAGAAACTTAAAGGCGCTCGAGCCATCAGTACAGGTACGGTCTCGGCAAAATCTGGTAGTACCGGCGATCAACCTGGCGGTAGTCAGCCTGCTACCGGTTCGTTTGCCTGGAGCGAAATGATTTCAAGTGAAACGATAGAAGACGAAGTGAAGAGCTTGAAACTGAAAATTGACATGGACGTTAACCAACCCTCGGCATTTGCTGGACGTGGTTACCAGAAGGCAAGAGGTCATTTTTCGATGCTTGCTGCGTTGTTCGGAGTGATCAACGAGTACGATAAGGATGTTCGCTGGAAAAAAGATGCGGATAAAGCGCGTGACTTGTTTGCCAGGACGGCTGCCAATTGCAAGGTGGGCAGTATCCAGGCTTTTAACGATGCCAAGGCACGCAAACTAGAGCTCCAGGATTTGCTTAGTGGAAGTGGTCTGGTTACCGAAGCGAGTGCTCCGGTGGCGAGTTGGGACAAGGTTATCGGACGGTCACCCTTGATGATACGTTTGGAATCGTCTCAGCAAGCCAAGTTGCAGCCGTATACAGCCAGCAAGGGCGAGTTTAACAGCAACATTGACCAGGTGTTGCATGAGGCCCAGGTCGTGGCTTTCTTGAGTGAAATACTGCTCAAGACAGGCATGGAAGACGCGGATGACGAAGACTATGCTGCCTATGCCGAACGGATGAAAAAAGCGGCCCAGGATATCAGCGATGCGGTCAAGCTGAATAACCATGAGGCAGCACGCAAGGCCGCCGGTGAAATCAGCAAAGCATGCACCGAATGCCATGACGGCTACCGGGGTTAGAGAAGACCTCGTCAGGTCCGCCGGCAGGCGGCAGGGAGTAGAGGCCAGGAAGCGCTCCCGCGGACTTCCCTTGATTCTTTAAAAGTCGTTCTAAGTCCTTTGTGGGTCGTTCTTTCGGGGTCATGCCAGTCGTAGGGATCGCGGATTCTGGTTAGAAGGCGTGGCCGAGAAAATCTGCGCAATTTTCGTGCAACATTGCGAGTATGCGTTTAATCTGGATGATTCGGGATGACGAACATGAAGATAGGTGTGTTTCCTTAGTATTTTCTAGCTATTTTGAAAGCAGACGATTCCTGATGAGAATTCCCTCGTTCCCACGAATCCGCCGTTCCAAGCGTGGTCGCCGTAGCCTCAAACGAAACCGCCGGCAGCAAGCTCGTAGTTCGTTTTTGAGTAACTTGAGAGTTGAATCCCTGGAAGATCGTCGGATGCTGCATGGTGGCGCCGATGTGCCTCATGATCATGGTCCCACGCATGACTTGAGCGATGATATTCACGCCGACCTGAGGATCGTGATCGAAGGGCAGCAGGTTACGATTCCCCAGGATGTGGGTGTGAGTGGTGCGGCAAATATTTCCTTTGTCCATACTGAGGCCACCGACAATCGGTTGCACATGGAACCGATCGATACGAACGGTGACCAGGTCCTGGAGTCACCAACGGATTTCTTGACCGTGGGTGATTTCTTTGAAACCTGGCGAACCAATGCAGGTACCGCAGGCAACAACGACTCCGCGGTTTTCAGTGGTACGGAAATCCTGGGCAATGCCGTGGACGACCAACACACGATTCGAATGTATGTCAATGGAATCCAGACGGACGATTACGAGAATTACGTGATTCACGATGAAGATGATATCGTGATCAGCTACAGTTCTAGTCCGGTGGTGGCGCTGAATACCAATCACGGAACGGTCTTGATGGAGATGTTGCCAGCCAATGCTCCTAACAGCGTGGCTAATTTTCTTGATTACGTGAATGACGGAGATTACGCGAACTCGTTTATTCATCGATCCATTGCTGACTTCGTAGTGCAGGGTGGTGGTTTCGTGACATCCAACGAGGTTTTTACGAGTACCAGTCAATTTACTTCCGTTCCCACGGATTCTCCGGTAGTGAACGAGTTTGGTGTCTCCAATACGGTAGGAACCGTGGCGATGGCCAAGCTGGGTGGTGATCCGAATAGTGCAACCAGTCAATGGTTCGTGAACCTGGCAGACAATAGCACGAATCTCGACGGCCAAAACGGTGGGTTTACGGTGTTCGCAACGGTGTTGGATATGCAGCCGGTGGATGCGATTGCAGCGGTACCCACGGAAAATGCCGGGGGAGCATTCACGGATTTGCCCGTAGACATTGATGGCAAATTGGTCGTAGTGGAGTCGGTAGGAGGCGATGGAACGATCAGTGGTGTTGCCTTTGATGATACCGACGGGGACGGAATTCATGACTCGGCCGAGGCCGTCTTGCCAGGTACCGTGATCTATGTAGATGCCGATACGAACGGTTCGTTAGACGTGGGTGAGTTGTCGACCACAGCGGCATCCGATGGTAGTTACCAGATGCGATTGGCAGCCGGTCAATACACCATTCGCCAGCAGGTTCCTGTTGGACAAACACAAACCACGGTGGATCAGAGTACGTCCGTTTTGATTGGCAGTGAAACGATTAATCTTGATTTTGGTAGTGGGACATTGCCGAGTGCTCCGACCGCAGTCGACCTGGCGGCGATTGCGGATACGGGATTCAGTGACACGGACAACACGACCAGCAAGAATAATGCCTCGGTGGTCCAGGCGTTGGAATTTGTGGTCAGTGGTGTGCAGGATGGAGCGGTCGTCAGTTTGCTGGCTGATGGTCAGGAAATTGGCCAGGCCGTGGCGGTCGGTAGTGAAGCGACCGTTATCACTTCTGGTTCCCAGGTCCTGGCGGATGGTAGTCATTCGATCACGGCCACGCAAAGCCTGGGCGCCCTTGTCAGTAGTCCATCTTCGGCACTCACGGTTTCCATTGATACGGCGGTTGAAGATTTTTCCTCGACTCCACCGACGACAGCGACGATTGCTGAAGCACTTGTTTACGATGCCCAGAATCCGGAAGAAGGTGATCCTGGTTTCACGTATTCGATTGATAATATGTTGGAGTCAATGGCGATCAATGCGGCAACCGGGATAGTTACCTGGACACCCGTGGCATCCCAGTTGGGAAGCCAGCAGGTCGTGCTCACGGCAACGGATGCCGCAGGGAATACTCACATACATCCGATGACAGTGGAGGTTAGCGGTGAAGTCCTGGTGAATTATCGACTGGAAGCGATTGATTCCCTGGGGAATGTTCTGACGGAAGTTTCCGTGGCTGATGACTTTACCCTGCGTGGCCTGGTGCAGGATTTACGCACGGGTGCTGAAGGGGTGTTTGCCGGCTACGTGGATGCTGTGATCGAGAATCAGTTTGTAAGTATCACTGGTCCGATCACGTTTGGGGCACAATATCAGAATGCTACCTCGGGCGATCTGTCCCAGGTCGGGTTAATCGACGAAGTCGGTGCAATGAGTGGTCTGTCTCCACTTGGCGGATCGGAACAGATATTGTTCACGATTCCGGTACGGGCAGATTCGGCGGGTACCGAGGTGTTTTCAACCAATGCGGCAGACGGTTCACCCGCCACCGATACGCTTCTTTTCGGATCAAACGATCCAGTCAATACCGCCAAGATTGCTTACCAGAGTACTCCCCTGACCGTGAACGTGGCATTTACGGTTGAAGCAGATCTTTTCAATTTCGATGAAGATAGCCAGGATGTCTCGCTCGATGTATTACTGAACGATACCGTCGCCAGTGGCGGGGAAGCGTTGACCATCATTGCCGTAGGTACTCCCAGTCAGAATGGAACCGTGAGTATCGCCCCAGATGGAAAAACTTTGACCTACTCGCCGGCAGCGGACTTTTTCGGTGCGGAGACCTTTAGCTATACGGCCGGTAATACGAGCGGAAGCCTCCAGGGAGCTGTTGTCGTCCAGGTCCATCCGTTGAACGATGATCCCAGCGCAGTCGATGACGTCTTGACTGCGGATGCCAATAGTACGGATGTGTTCCTCGATCTGCTACTGAACGATTCCTTTGCACCAGACGCCAGTGAAGAACTGGAGATTATTGCCGTTGGAGCAACTGATCAGAATGGGCAAGTTGCGCTTGGTCCCAATGGAACGCATGTCCTGTATACGCCGGCAGCAGGTTTTAACGGTACCGAATCTTTTGACTACACGATCTCCGATGGAAATACTGGCCAGGCAGTTGGGACCGTGACCGTGCAGGTCGGGGAAAGCAATGATGGAACTGGCCCCACTGCAAATGTTGATGCACTCACCGTGGCCGAGGACAGCAGTAGCCAAGTGCTCGATGTGCTGGCAAACGATACGCTCGGAACCGATGGTGGCTCCCTGGTGATTTCCGCCGTGGGAACTCCAGATCAGGGTGGCGCAGTACAACTGGCTGGTGACAGCCTGACACTGGTTTATACACCGGTTGCAGATTTCTTCGGTGATGAGGTTGTTTCTTACACCGTGGGAGATGGCAATGGCGGATCCGCCACCGGGCAGGTTACCGTGACAGTGACTGGATCCAACGATGACCCCACTGCAAATGATGATGCGTTGACGGCCATCAAGAACGCCACGGACCAGGTACTCAGTCCGCTGGTAAACGATGCGATCGCACCCGATGAAGGCGAATCGCTAAGTATCACTGCCGTCGGAACACCCGACCAGGGTGGTACGGTCACGATTGCAACCGATGGCCAGACCGTGCTCTACACGCCAGCAACTGATTTCGTGGCACAGGAAACCTTTACGTACACGATTGACGATGGCAATGGTGGGACGTCGCAGGGTTCGGTGACCGTCGATGTGCTGGATTACGTTCCCAGTAAATTGGCCGGTAGCGTTTACCTGGATTCCAATGATGACGGTCTGCAGGATGCACAGGAAATGGTTCTCAGTGGCGTTACCGTGACGCTCGAGGGGACGGATTTCAATTCCGTAGCCGTGTTGCAGACACTTACCACGGATAGCCAGGGTGGCTACGAGTTTGCTGACCTTGCCCCTGGTAGTTACGTGATTAGCCAGGTCCAGCCTGCGTACCTGATTGATGGACAGGATAGCGTTGGGTCCCAGGGGGGAAGTATTCCCCAGGATAACCAGATTGCAGTGGAATTGACCGAAGATACGGACGGTATTAATAACAATTTTGCGGAGCGAGGACGGGAAGCATCAACGTTTACGTTGGCTGATTTCTTTGGGAGTGCACGCGATGCGTCGGTCGTAGGTTCTTTTGGACAGGAAGCGGCAGAACAGTGGGTGGCCCTGGATGCTACCTGGGGTGGGTATGAAAGGACGGATGTCACCTGGTTTGAAAATAGCCACACGCTGGTAATCGACGTCACGGAAACAAATGCGGACATCAACTCAGCAGTTCTTTCCTGGGAAGCCGGTCATGCAGTACGGTCGTTAGGCAGCGACCTGGATTTCCCGATGATTGCCATGGAAGATGCTGCAGGAGCCGTGGGTTTTACAGCGGGCTCAAGTAGCGATGGCAACACGGGCGACAACACGGGCGACAACACGGGCGACAACACGGGCGACAATACGGGCGACAATACGGGCGACAATACGGGCGACAATAGCCAGGTCACCCAGGTTCCTGACTTTAGCTTGCCGGATGTCAATGCAACGTCGTCAACGTTTGGGCAGGATGTGTCACCGCGAGACTACGAAGGCGACGTTACGGCTTTCTATTTTGGCCTGGCAACCTGTACCTACTGTACGGCCCAGTTCGGTCACCTGGATGGCTTGCAGGATGATCTGGATGCCAATCATGCCGGACTTGGGATTGAAATTGTTGGCGTGAATATGGCGGGTCGCGAATCTCACAATGATGTCATTACCGATGGTGTAGATTTGCCGTGGCTGCAAGACGTTGATCTGAACGAGGACGATTCTTCCGATGCGTGGGCGGCGTGGGAAGCCCAGTTGCGAGATGTTATTATTCTGGATGCCGCTAACCAGAAAATCACGACTTACAACCTGACTCAGAATGACCTGGGTGAGTCAGCTAATTATGCTCACCTCAAGGATCTGCTGGTGGGTGCTGCGACCGCAGAAGGTGAGCTGGATGCCTACTACCAGCAGGGCCATGAGTTTGAACAGGCGATCTCATTGCTGAGCCGGGATGAGTTGGCGACCCCTGACCAGGAATACGCTAGGGCGGTCGACCAGGTACTGGAACTGGAATCCTGGAGTGAGTGAGCGACGCTTAGAACCACCAGGTAATGCCGAAGTCCAGTGATTGCATCCAATAGTCGTCGCTGACCATGTTCACCGCGGGCTGGCTTACTCCCGCCCTGGTATCGATGTTCAGATCGATTTGGTCGCCTGGTTGGACGACCTTGCTCCAGTAGATGTAGGTGTAGCCGAGGGAAATGTCTACGCATTCTGTGATGTGTTGGATGTAGCGGACATTGAGTTCAGGGACGACGGTAAATTCATCCTGGGTGTGCGATCCGATATTCGAATCTTTCGTCAAGAGCCCACCTGAAATAGTATTGCTTCCTCCACTGATATCAGTGATCACGGTTGTTCCATCAACGCGAACCGTTTCCTGGCTGTTGCCCAGGCCAACCTTGGCAAGCAAGGTTAGTGACCAGCAGGTTCCCTCGGTTTCCGAAATCAGTCCCAGCAGTCCACCATGAAAGACATTGCGTGTGTCAAACTGGTCCAGTACTTCTATCGACTGAACACTCTGGTTAGTGGAAGTGCTCTGGATATGAAGCTGTTCGTCGATTTGTGTGAACTGGTAACCCGTGATCAGATCGACACAGGCGGAACCGATTTGACACCACGATTGTCGGAGGTAGATGTCACCTCCGCTGAGACTGGCCCCGGAGGTTACCTGGATGGATCCGGTGTCGCTACCGGGAAATTGGACAACCAGGGCGTCTTGCTCATCGTTCACAACGTTGAAAAAAGGTCGAGCCAAGATCGAGTGAGTCGTCCCATCGAAAACGTGTGATGAGCTGCTGTCCGAGAGTGCGTAAAATCTGCCACCGATAGCCGTTTCGCCATTGGCAAGCCAGCGACCGAAATCAATGCGTCCACCCGGCCTCGGTCCATCGGTCAGTTGTTCATTGCCCAGCAAGATCGATGTACTAGCGAGTCCAAGCTGACCAGCATCAGCGATGGTGGTTCCGTCGATGCTGGTTGTTACCAAGGCAGGCACGTGCTGCCCTTTCCGCCATCCAAGTAGATAGTCCAGGTGGACCCAGGTCTGGCAGCTTCGTTGATGGCTGCTGCAGCAGCCTGTTAGGCAGCTCTGGCAGGATGAACTGCCTGTAGTAATATGGGCTCCTTCGTTGTCCACCAGGACTGATTCCGAGTCGAGTGTATCGAGCCAGGAAGTCTGTTGATGTCGCGCTGTAGCGCCCCGGTGAAGGGAACGAGGGGCGATAGCACGACTTGGTTCCAGGGTCCGCGCATAATTGGACCAGGTGCGACTGGATGCTTGCTGTCGGGACGGTGGAGCTCCCTGAACCTGGTTTAAGATAAAGGTAACGCTGCAGGCCAGATAGCAGCATGCAACGATGACTTGGTGCACTCGTAGAGGGAAAAACCGCATAGTTCCAATGGGTCCTTGGGGGGGGAGTTTGGGGCTGGTCCCGTATTGGTTGGGACAGACGTACTTCGGCAGTTCCGGTTATAACGATTAGAGAAAAATCGGAGAGGAGGGGAAGTTTGAGTCCGTGGCCACCTGAAAGAGGGGGCCCGGTGCCCTGGCTTTCGCGAGATTCGACTTAGAAACAGCACGTTGTCAAAACGTATGGTTTGGGTAATATTTGTGTTAAATACAGGGTGCTTATGTTAAGGTAGAGTTTCCAGGGAATTCATATCGATTACTAGTAAGGTTGAAGATTAGCGATTTAAGCTAAGGAATAGCGATTGCATTGGCATCAGATGAGGGATGAGTTAATTTACTCCCTACGTTAGATTTCGAATCAGTTTTGGTTATAGACCAGGTAACCTCCGAGGAGTTGGATGATGAAAAAACAAATCATGACACTAGCGATCATGGTGATTACGATCACTACTATTACGGAATCAGCGTCGGCGCAATTGTTTCGTCGTCGCTGGGAACGTCGTAAAGCCGAATTACACGGAGAGCTTCATGAGCAGCTTTCTGGTGAGTTAACGGCTAAGCTTGATGCGGATGTATCGCGAGTATCGAAAAAGCTGGACGGCCAGTTTGCCAGTGAATCCGCTCAGCTGAAGCAGCAGTTTCAGGCGGGCATGACTAACTTGGACAACAAGTTAACGAGCCAGGTGAAAGCGGCTAAGCAGGCTCTCCAAAAAGAGACGCGAGCTCATATGGTTGCAGAAGCCCAGAAGCTGAAAACCCAAGTCGAGAAGACGGTTGTTCAGTTGGAGGAAGATGCCCAGCGTCTTGTGGCTGCCGAAGCGAAGCGTCTGGATGAGCAGGTCCAGAAGCAAATGGCGGCGATGGAAGCACAGGCTAAGAAAGCTCTTAGAAATCATCGCAAACTGATCGTTAAGTCGGTAGGAACGGAATCAGAAAAACTGCGGCAGCAGATTGATACGGCACTGGTCAAGTTGGACAAGGGCGTCGCTGAGCAGGCAAAGGGCCTTGCTGGCAGGGCAAAAGCTCTTCAGGCCAAGGTCACAGCCACTCTGGAAGCAGTGCCGAGCCAGGTAGCCAGCCAGGTGAGCAAGGAAGTATCTCGGCAGTTGGCTGAGAGCTCCCAGTCGGATCCTGAGCCGGCAAAGCCGCAATCGGATACGCCCGAAGCTGTTAATAATCCAGCGACGGAGTTAAGGTCCGATGACAAAGACGAGGATAGCGAAGAGAACGAGAAGGAGTAGTTGAAAGCCCTGCGTTTCACGGGGCTTCCTGGTCACAAAAAAGCCCGGCTTTGGCCGGGCTTTTTTCGTGCGCCTGTGGATCTATTTGCCAATACAAAAGCGACTGAAAATCTGGTCCAGCAGGTCGTCCGTGTAAACGGCTCCGACGACCTTTCCCAGTTCATCAAGCGCGACACGTAATTCGACGGCGATTAACTCTTCTCCCTGTCCACTGTGGGTTAACTGTCGAGCCCGCAGAATACTGGCGTCGCCGAGACGCAGGCTTTCGCGACAGCGGAGGAGTGTGTCCTGGACGACAGGAGCGTTTCCGGAAGAGGCGTGGGCCAGGTTTTGGTAGATGGCCTGTCGCAATTGGTCTAGTCCGCTTCCGGTGGCGCTACTGGTAGGTATCGCCTGGGAGGGTGTTTCCGTGGTCGTCGCGAGGTCGGCCTTGGTCATCACGGGAATAAAATTGACATCGTGGCCACGGGTCAGTTGTTGTTGTTCCCAGGGATTGAGGGGCCGGCTGCTGTCAATACAAAACAGTTCCAGGGTAGCCTGGCGGGCCTGGTCATTTCCGAGGTCCTGGGCGTCTTGGCCAACACGATCTTCCTCGGAGACAGAGGTGGCTCCCGCGGTATCAATCAATAGGCAATGGAGGGAATTTATTTCGCAGCGGTGGGTAAGATAGTCCCGGGTTGTTCCTTGTTCGTCGGACACGAGCGCGGTTGATTCACCGGCGAGGGCGTTGAGTAGGCTGCTCTTGCCAACATTCGGAGAACCCCGGAGGACGACTCGCAGGGTCGTGGCGGGCGTACTGCGACCGTCGATTTGTTGGAGCGTACTTTGCATGGCCTGGCTGATGATGGTCAGTTGTTGGTTCATCAAGTCGGGTGAGATGAACTCGATGTCCTCCTCGACAAAATCGAGACCGGCCTCCAGGTGTGCCAGTAGTTCGAGGAGTTGTTCACGGAGATGGTGTAGTGGTGTTGCTAATCCGCCAGCCAGTTGTGTGAGTGCCACATCAAGCTCACGTTGACTGGCAGCGTCAATCACCCCTAGTACGGCCTCGGCCTGTGTCAGGTCCAGGCGGCCAGCCAGGAAGGATCGCATGGTGAATTCGCCAGGTTCTGCCAGTCTCGCTCCATGTTCACAGAGTTTTTCGACGGTGGCTTCCAGCAAGGGTGGTGAGCCGACGAGATGAAGTTCCGCAGAAGGTTGCCGGGTATAACTACGCTGATCCGGCCAGAAATAGACGTGGCAGGGGAGCGGTGGCAGATCGCTTGCCAGTTCCAGGTTGCCTGGGATCACCTGGGCCGTACGGGCCCTAGCCAGGTTTTCGCGGATAGCCGGAAAACAATCGGCCAGGATGGTCAGCGTCCGGGGCCCACTGACACGTACGATGCCCCGTGGGGCTGGGCCTGGCGCTGAGGCTACCGCAGTAATCACATCGTCGATGGGAAACGACATGGGCGATCACCTCTTGTTCTTGCCCTTCTTCTTGCGAACCGGTTTTTGCCGACCATTCTCATTGCGCTGGGATTGCTTCTTACCGGAACGCATAACCTTTTCCCGGGCCCGAGTGGCAATTTCCTCCGGGGTTCCAACCTTTGGTAGCAGTTTTCGTTCCGCAATTCCCCAGGCACTGGAAATAATGAAGTACAGGCAGAGTCCACTGGCGACCTTGAAAAAAAGGATTCCCATGAAGACCATCATGTACTTCATCATTTTTTGTTGCATGCGTGTTTGGTCGTCAGTGGCCGGCGGAGTGAACATTTTCTGCTGAAGGATAAACAAGGTGATCGTAATAATAGGAAGGATATTAAAGAAAGGTCCCAGCCAGCCGGTCGCCCGGCTGGTGATCATGTCCCAGCCCATCGATTCCCAGTGCCAGAACATGTCGGGTGCAGCAAGGTTGCTGCACCAGGCGATGCCGCTGATCAGGGGTGCGTCTCGCAGTTCAATGTCGACTGACAGGCAGCGATAGAGGCCGATAAAGACAGGTAGCTGAAAGAACATCAGCAGGCATCCGCTGAATGGATTGTAGTTGTAACGGCCGAACAGTTCTCGCTGAGCCCGGGAACGTTTTTCCATGTCGTTCTTGTATTTCTCGGTGATTTTCTTCATCTCCGGAGCCAGGAACTGCATCATCTGGGCGCCACGTGTAGCCTTGCGGCTAATCGGGAACATTGCGCCTCGAACAACGATGGTTAACATTACGATCGCGATGCCGAAATTACCTACCAGGGCATAAAAAAGATGCAGGATCGTGGACATCGGTTTGACAACCCAGGAAAACCATCCGTATTCGATCGCGGTTTGCAGGCCGTAGTCCTTGAGAATCTTCTTGTGCTTGGGGCCCAGGAAAATTCGGTAGCTAGTGGTTTTCTTTTTGCCCGTGGCGATTTTGTATTCTGGGCTGACCACGTAGAACGAACTGTTCACCGTGCGAACATTCTTTCCCTTTAATTCGGTGACTTCACCCACCTGGAAGGTAGCTGCATTCTGTATCGCGAACGATTGCCGTTCGGTGTCTTTTTCCTTTTGCTGGTTCATTAGGATTGCGGCAAAGTACTGTGTGTCAACGCCGATATAGTCGAGACTGTCGGAATCCTTGCTGTTGCCGGCAATGGAATCACCAGGCAACTTGGGATTAGCTTTCCGTTCCTTGTGAATGGCTGCTCCACCGTGCATGAACTGGGAACCACCAGGTTTCTTCCAGATGATGTCGCGAGAACCGGCGATCCGAAACATCTTGGGATGTACCTTGTTGCTGTACCACCAGCCTTCCAGTGGTAATCCGTTAGGGCCATCCAGGCGATAGGCGACTTTTTGTGCAGCAGCCGCGAGGTTGTGTACGGTGATGTTCAGATCGAGATGATAACGATCCGTCAGGGTATAGCGTTTGGTGATCTCCAGGGCGCCTTCGAGTCCATGCTTCTTGGCGGTGGGCTCATCGATCAGGAAACGGAATTCGATAGTGGGTCCCTTGAGTACCTGTGCTTTCCAGTTGCCGGTTCGTAAGGATGGGAGATCCTGGATCTCTTTTTCAACGCCGGATACGTTCAATTGCTCGGCGGTATTGAGACCCATCAGGAAGGATGGAACGATTCCGTCGTCGGCGAACATGTTGGGACTCAAATGTTGCTTCGGGGCGATCAATTCCATGGGGTTCTCTGTCAACGTGGCTGTAAAAGTCAACGGTGACGTCTCTTCGCCTGTGCTGCGCTGTACCTGGAGCTTCACGGTCTCCCCGGGGGAAAATCCGTTCATGGATTTCAGGAACTCGTCCTGGTTGGTTACCGAGGTCGTACCGACCTGGGAAATGATGTCACCTGATTTTAATCCCCTGGACTTTACATCCGGACACTCTGCCTGGGATGCCGGCGACCCGGGAACCACCAGGTTAATGCGGCAGCCTCCTTTTTTTTCATCGCTGAGTGCCAGATGCCCCAGGTAACCGGATTGCTTGAGCAAGTTGCGATACTTGAAACGTTGCTGGGCATCACGCTCCACCAGTTCAACACGTTCTACGGCAGCTCCCTGGCTATCCAGGTAGATGACCAGTGGATATTTCGATTGTGGGTCAAGAGAACCCAGGGCATGACGCACTCGAGTTTCCTTGACAACGATCTTGGGTGGGGCAACAGGTTTGTCCCCGGGGTCTTCGCCAGGTTGCTCAGGTTGGGCGGGATTCTTTGGTTCAGCCGGTTTAGGTTTGGGGGCAGGTTCAGCCGGTTCGGCGACAGGTTGCGGTTGTTCGGGTGCTGGCGGAAAGAGCCGCCTATTCACATTATCACTAATAATGAGAATGGCTGTTGCCAGGACTACGAATAAGAGCAAGCGTCTGATTTCCACTGCCGTCTATGCCTTCATTGCAGAGCTGTAAGATGACCCGGGCGGGTGCGTTAAGAAGTCCTGCAGGTGGTTGCACCGCATTGCCCAGAATCTCGATATGATAGCGTATTCTGGCTCCCGGTCATGCCCCCCGGAAGCAATAATATCAATGCTCGGTGGCGTTTTAGCGCCCTTCACGCAGGCGAGATCCCAGGAAATTGTCGAGCTCAGGAATGTCCTGGATCTTTTTGATCGTGGCTTCCAGGTCATACTCAACGCGACGGAATTGCACATGGGTGTCTTCCAGGATCACGTATGATGCTTTGGAATGCCCGTCCCGTGGCTGTCCTACGCTGCCAACATTGACCAGGACTTTTTCCTTTTCCAGGGAGTACTGGTGATCCAGATCCGGGGGAGCATGGAACTGCATCTGTTCCGTGAATACCCCTGGGATATGCGTGTGCCCCTGGAAGCAGTATTGCCCAACCAGGGCAAATATTTTTTCCATCTTGGCGGTGTTGTGAACATCTTCGGGAAAGACGTATTCGTTCAGCGGATTGCGGGCCGAACCATGCACATACATGATGCTGTTGTCCCGGTGGATCCAGGGAAGTTCGGCGAGGAAATTCCATCGTTTCAAGGTCGCAGCAGAATCGCTGGAGCCGGTTTCCAGTTGTTGACGTGTCCAGAAGATGGCTTTCTGGGCTCCACTGCTGAAACCTTCCGGGTCAAACAGGGCGGCCTGGTCATGGTTGCCCAGGATGCAGGTATCAAATGCCAGTGCGTGATCAATGCACTGCAAGGGATTGGGGCCATATCCAATGATGTCGCCAAGACAGTGGATCGTTGAAATCCCCTGCCCCTGGATATCTTCCAGAACCGCTTCTAACGCTTCTAGGTTTCCATGAATGTCACTCAGGATGGCGCGTTTCAAGCTATTCTACCTTACGTTACCGCCCCTGCTTGAGTCGGTTCCCCAGCATGTTATCGAGACTAGGGATATTGTAGATTTTTTCTGCGGTTACGTCGAACGGGTAGTCGATCCGGCGAAAAGTGATGGCCTGCGTTTCATCATCCAGGATTACATAGCAGGCACGAGGATCTTCATCACGCGGTTGCCCTACGGAACCCACGTTGCACATGATTTTTTCATCGGTCAGTGCATATTCGTAGCCAAAGTCCTCGGGCTGGACAAAGTCCGGTCCCACCCGAAAAATCCCCGGGATATGAGTATGGCCCTGGAATGCATAACGTGTAATACGTCCAAACAGATCATTCATCTTGGCCATATTATAGATGTCTTCCGGGAAGACATATTCGTTGGTTGGCTCACGTGCGCTTCCATGTACGAAAAGGTAATCACCTTCCTCGTGGGTGCGGGGTAGTTCTCCCAGGAAATCCCAGCGACGATTGTTCTGGTCTGCAGGGCCAAGTGCAAGATCCAGTTGATCCCGCGTCCAGAAAACTGCCTGCAAGGCCACCGGATTAAAACCATCAGGATCAAAGAGGACCGCCTGGTCATGGTTGCCCAGGATGGTTACCCGGGAGATCTCGATCACCTTGTCGAGACATTCGCGCGGATTGGGGCCGTAGCCAACGATATCACCAAGGCAGAAGATCTCGTCGGTATTTTGCTGCTCAATGTCAGCTAAGACCGCCTCGAGAGCTTCTAAATTACCGTGAATATCACTAATCAGGGCTCGTCTCACCTGGAGCACCTTTCCCAGTTACCATCATTCAAGCAGAAAACGCCAAATCACATCCTGTAAACGACATTGTACTCGATACCGTCGCAGTATTAGCACAATTTCGAATATGATTGCCACTAGTGGAGTCTAGGATGGCTCTGGGCGCGGGTCAAGGCAGGTTGTCCCCTTGCTCCCGGAGAAAACGTGTGGCAAGTTGGACTTCCAGGAGGAACCATCAGGGTCTGAGACAGCCATCACGCGATGACCGTACTGGAGAGAAACCTGGCGGGTATCTCTGGATGGATGATTGGTTTGATTTTGCTCCCCGATGGCGATATGTGAAGGGTTACTGGCTGTGCGGATCTTGGCATTGGAAACGAGTACCAATCAGGCGTCTGTGGCTCTCTGGGAAAGTGGCTCCCTGCAGGCAGAGCAATGCATCGTGGCTGAACGTCGTATTGCCCGCTTCCTGCTTTCAACAGTCCAGCAAGTACTGGATGAACATGGTTGGAGACCGAAAGACGTGCAACTGGTGGCGGTGAGCCAGGGCCCTGGTTCGTTTACCGGTTTGCGGGTCGGACTGACTACGGCAAAGACTTTTGCCTACGCCCAGCAGGTGCCGGTCGTCGGAGTCAATACGCTGGAAGTGATTGCAGAACAGTCGTTTTATCCATTGGATCCTGAAGCGGCTGTAACGACTGCGGATCTCGCACAGCCGTTGGCAGTTGTGATGAATGCCCATCGCGAACAGTTTTTTGCCGCGACGTTTGCAGCTTCTGCAGCAACGTCATGCCAGTTCATGGAGGCTACCCACCTGGTCGATCGTGAATCGTGGCTGAATCAACTGGCGCCAGGATGCTCCGTATCCGGTCCAGGACTTTCGCTCGTGGAGACGAAATTACCATCCACGGTAACGATCGTGGAACCATCGCTGTGCAGGCCACGTGCCGCTGGCGTGGCGAGACTGGCTGAACGCTCTTTACCCACGGAGGAGTTCTCGGAAAAGGCGTTGCGTGACCAGATCTTCTCGCTGCGGCCTGCTTATTACCGACGTAGTGCGGCAGAAGAGAAGCGAGAAACCGGTTGATGCGGAGCTTGTCGAAGAGGGTGCCGTTGTCAGAGCTCTGCAAGGGCTTCGTGGGCTGCTGCAATCGTGGTGTCGATGTCAGCAGTAGTATGGCAGGTTGATACGAAAAGGGCTTCGTACTGGCTGCATGGCCAGTAGCTTCCACGTTGCAGCATTCCCCAGAAGAAGCGGGCAAATTGTTCCGTGTTGCACTTGCTTGCCTGTTGCCAGCTATGGATCGGCTCGTCGTGGAAGAACAGGGTCAGCATACTGCCGACACGCTGTACGTGGGCCGGCAGGCCGGCGGCAGCAGCAGCGGCGGTCAGGCCTTCGGCCAACTGCTGGCCGCGCTGATCGAGCTGACCATAAGGGTCCTCTGTTTTCAGTGTTTGTAAGGTGGCAATGCCAGCGGCCGTGGCCAGCGGGTTGCCACTCAGGGTCCCCGCCTGGAAGACTTCGCCGACGGGGAGGACATGATCCATGATCTCGCGGCGTCCTCCGTAGGCTCCGATGGGCATGCCACCCCCCACGATTTTTCCGAGTGTTGTCAGATCCGGTGTGATACCAAAGAGTTGTTGGGCACCACCTAGGGCCACACGGAATCCGGTCATGACTTCGTCGAAGATAAGCAATGCGTCGTGGGATGCGGTTTCTCGGCGGACGGTTTCCAGGAACGATGCGCTGGGAATGACACAGCCCATGTTACCCACGACGGGTTCCATGATCACGGCAGCAATTTGACTTCCGTGTTGCGAAAACGCGTCGACAACTTGCTGGCAATCGTTGTATTCAAGAATCAGGGTATCCTGGCTGGTGCCGGCGGTCACGCCGGGTGAATTGGGAACGGACAGCGTCGCAGCGCTGCTGCCTGCTGCGACCAGCAGGCTGTCTACGTGTCCGTGGTAATTTCCGGAAAACTTGACGACCAGGTCTCGATCGGTATAGCCACGTGCAAGTCGGATCGCGCTCATCGTCGCTTCTGTTCCCGAGTTTACGAGGCGGACTTTCTCCACGCTGGGAACTGCTTCGATGATAAGTTCAGCAAGCGTATTTTCGGCACGCGTCGGTGCACCGTAACTGGTGCCACGATCCACGGCCTCGTGCAGGGCTGTCTTGACGGCAGGATGACAATGTCCCAGGATCATCGGGCCCCAGGAACCGATGTAGTCCAGGTACCGATTTCCATCCACGTCATGCAGATGAGCACCCTCGGCGCGGTCGATGACAACCGGGTGGTTTCCCACGGCACCAAAGGCTCGTGCCGGGCTGTTGACGCCACCAGGCATGAGTTGCTGGGCTGCTTCGAAGAGAGCTTTGCTGTTTTCAGTTTTCATGAGGTGTCCGTGTGGAGAAATCAGGAAATAGTTTTGAGTTGTGTTTGTCACTGGGAGTGCTCGACCAGCGGCAAGGAAGCTCAGGCGATCGCTGGCTTCATGAGCCGAGCCAGCGGGCGACATCCTTGGCCCAGTAGGTAAGCAGGATGTCTGCTCCAGCTCGATGCATGGCCAGCAACGATTCGCAAACAACCGATTTTTCATCGATCCAACCCTTTTCGGCGGCTGCCTTGACCATGCTGTATTCCCCGGACACGTTGTACGTAGCCAACGGAATGCCAGGGAACGTGTCCCTTACCTGCCGCACGATATCGAGGTAGGCCATCGCTGGCTTGACCATGATCAGGTCGGCACCCTCCGCCAGGTCCAGTTCCACTTCTCGTAAGGCTTGCTCGGCCAACGCAGCTGGGTCCATTTGGTAAGAGCGTCGATCTCCGAATTGGGGCGTGCTTTCGGCCGCCTCGCGAAAGGGTCCATAAAATGAACTCGCATACTTGGCAGCGTAGCTCATCAATGGCAGGTGATTAAAACCGGCGTCATCCAGGGCCGTGCGGATCGCCTCGACCATACCATCCATCATGCCGCTGGGTGCGACCATGTCGGCACCCGCCTGGGCGTGACTCACGGCCTGTTGGCCCAGCATCGTCAATGTGGCATCGTTGTCTACGTCAATGCGACCGGCAGTTTCATGAATCACCCCACAATGTCCGTGATCGGTGTACTCGCAAAAACAAAGATCCGTGATGACCAATAGTTCCGGCACCGCTTCCTTGACGGCACCAATCGCACGTTGAACAATCCCCTGCTCAGAGTAAGAGTCGGAACCCGTAGCATCTTTTTCGTCCGGTACACCAAACAACAGGATGCCACCCAATCCCAGTTGCAAGGCTTCTTGTGCCTCGACAATCAACTCATCAATCGATAGCTGAAACTGGCCTGGCATCGTCGAGATCTCGTGCCGTAGTTGTTCACCAGAACGTACGAACAATGGCAGGATTAGCTTGCTTGGATCAAGCCTGGTTGCCTGCAGCAACCTGCGTACCGCCGGATGATACCTCAGTCGCCGCATGCGGATGTCTGGTACCGGAAGTTTATCAGTCATCGTTACTCAATTCAAAAGTCGTCACTCAGGGCAATCCCCCGTCCAGGAGGCACTTCTTCTGTTATAGCTCCTCGGTGGGCTTAGGGGAAACGGTCCCAGGCTGCTTCCGTGGACCGTTCGCGATCCCGTGGTGAGCAGTTGCAGTGGTCAGGAGGCTCGTTATAGTGGCAAGAGATCGGGAAATTCCCCAAATCGGACTTTTCAAGTATTGCTGCCAGGGGAAAATTAGGTTGATGTCATCCGGACAGGTTATGGACATGCTGGGATTGTTGAATGTTCACAAGCCTGTGGGCGTCACTTCACGTGATGCCGTAACCCATGTACAGCGTCTTTTGAAACCGTTGAAGGTGGGGCACGCTGGTACCCTGGATCCCCTCGCCAGTGGTGTCCTGGTTATTGGTATCGGCAAAGCCACACGCTTGATGAAATATGTCCAACGGATGCCCAAGTTGTATCGAGCTTCCTTCCTCCTGGGATTTGAAAGCGACACGGAAGATGTGCAGGGTCAGGTCCGACAGGTGCCGGAGACATCCGTTCCTACTCAGGACCAGATCCTGGAACGTCTCCCTCATTTCGTCGGGGAAATCCAGCAGCGACCGCCGATCTTTTCAGCACTGAAAGTCAAAGGCCAGCGGGCGTACGCATTGGCTCGCAAGGGTGAAGATGTTTTACTCGAGCCGCGTCCTGTCCAGGTTTATGATATTCAACTTGAACATTATGACTTTCCGCAGCTGCAACTGACGATCTCCTGTGGAACAGGGACCTATGTTCGTTCCCTGGGACGTGACCTGGCCCAGGATCTAGGAACCGCTGCCGTGATGGAATCACTCGTGCGTTGTTCGATTGGTTCCTTCAAGCTGGACCAGTCTCTGACGCTGGACAGCCTTGGACGACAGGAGATCTCCCGGCATCTCTTGCCGGCTGGTCGAGCGGTGGAAGACCTGCCCTCGGTCGTGCTGGGACAAGATCTCCTGGACAAGGTTGAACTGGGACAGCTGATCCAGTTACCTTCATCCAGCCAGGGTCCCGAAATTGCCCTGCGTGACCGTGACAACAACCTGTTGGCAATCCTGGTTGAATCGGGGCCCGGCTGCTGGCGTCCCTCTCCCAATCTCATAGCACGCTGATTACCAGGGCCACCGTTTCATCTGCAGCCTGTCGATCTGATCGCTAGGATCCTTAGAATCGGCAACCACTAGCGGTGTGTCCATGAAAACCTCGGAAAGGTTTCTGGTCATCCTACCGCAGATGGATAGAATTTCTGCACCTCGGTTCCAGCACTAACGATTGTGCCAGCAGGACCGAAGATACTTTTCACGCATTCCAGGTAAGTAGCAACGACCCGCCAGCGAAAGATCAATACCGGTCCGGTTGGAAGTCGAGAAATAGGGCATGCGAACCGTTTAGCGGGATGTGTTTTATTGCGCGACGATCCATCGTGAGGATGGATCGTTACCGTGAGATTCACGTCGCATTCGATCAGGAATTGTAGTGAAGCATGGATGCAAACGAGGCTTGCCAACGCCCGGTAATAAACCGTTGGCCTTCCCCCGGGTGGGATAAGTAGTCATCCATGTCAGCACAACGTGATTTAAAAACAGACCTGTTCGCCATAGGTCTTTGTGGTGGTGTTGTCTTCCTGGCGCTCTCCCTGTGTACCTACGAACCTGCTGACCCTGTTGGGGAATTGATTCGTCCTTTCAACCACTGGTACCAGAGCGATGTGCTGGTCTATCCACCGTCCACCGAGGTCAGTAATGCTTGTGGGCGTTGGGGTGCGTTGACTGCCGAGCTGCTTTTTACCTCGGTGGGCCTGGGAGCTTTTTACTTCGTATTATCTATTGCCATCCTGGATGTCCTCTTGCTGAGACGGCGGGAAATCGATGCGCCTATCGTGCGCTCGTTGGGATGGTTTGCCTCGTTGGCCGGACTAACCACGGTGTTTGCCATCATGGTTCCCCACCTGTCACCGGGGCCGATGATCGGCTCAGGCGGTTACCTGGGTGTATTGGGCAAGACCGTCCTGCTGGAATATTTTGCCACGGCCGGTGGCTTGATCCTGGCGGTCAGTTTGATTTGTGGTGGCTTGTTGCTGGCAACCGATTATGCACTGGTTGGTGTGGTTCGCCGTACCGGTTTCGCAATGCTTCGCTTTGTCTTTCGCTCGATTCGCTGGTTAATGGTCCGTCAGGCAGCAAGGCAGGGTGAACTCGACGAGGCTACAGAATACGAGGAATACGAGGAATACGAGGAATACGAGGAAGAAGAGGAAGAAGAGGAAGAAGAATACGAGGAAGAAGAAGAGGCGTTGGAAGAAGAAATGCCGGTGCTCGTCAGCGGCAAAAAGCTGGGAGCTGATGGAGAGGTTGAGGAGGCTGATGCAGACGAGCCAGTCGAGGAGCCGGTTGCAGCCGAGTTGGAAGCTGAATCGACTAAGAAAGGTAAGCGAAAGTCGAAACGATCGGCACGGAAACCAGGTTTCCCCATTCGCAGGAAACAACAGAAAAGTGAACGTGAGGAAGTGATCGAGTCGTTGGAAGAAGCCAGTCGGGTCGAAGCACAGTTGGATTACGAGTTGCCAGACAATGAACTGTTATTGCCTTCTGACGAGATGCACTTCGAAGAACAAGCCAAGGAAGTACGCAGGAAAGCCAAGTTGCTGGAGAAGACATTCGCCAACTTTGGATTCCGGGTGAAGGTCGTGGAAGTCGAGACTGGGCCGGTAATCGCCCAGTATGAAGTTGAACTGGAAGCAGGCTTGAGACTGTCGAAAATCTCGGGGTTGGCAGATGACGTGGCGATCGCGTTACGTGTTCCTAGCGTTCGCATCGTTGCTCCTATTCCCGGTAAGAACACCGTGGGAATCGAAGTGCCCAACGAGTCGCAACAGATTGTTCGCTTGCGCGAGGTGATTGAAGAAACGGGTGCAAAAGCCAATAAGATGCAAATTCCGATTTTCCTGGGTAAGGATGTATCGGGTAATCCGCTAACCTTTGACCTGACGACCATGCCTCACCTGCTGATCGCGGGACGCACCGGTACCGGTAAGAGCGTGTGCCTGAATTCGATCATCTGTTCAATCCTGATGGCTCGTCGACCCGATGAAGTCCGGATGTTGATGATTGACCCGAAAATGGTCGAGTTGTCCGGCTACGCTCGACTGCCGCATCTGATGCATCCGGTCGTTACTGAAATGAAGAAGGCTGAAGCGATTCTGGCCTGGGCCGTTGAGAAAATGGAAGAACGTTACAGCCTGTTGGCCCGGGCCGGTGTGCGTCATGTCAGTCGCTATAACCAATTGACCGAAGAACAGTTGATGGAACGCCTGCAACCGGAGACGGAGCAAGAGAGGCAGGAAATTCCACGGCGGCTTCCGTTCGTCGTGATCATTGCAGATGAAATCGCTGACCTGATGATGACTGCCGGTAAAGACGTGGAGCATCATATTATCCGGTTGGCCCAGAAGAGTCGTGCGGTCGGCATTCACCTTATCCTGGCGACACAGAAGCCTACCGTTGATGTTATTACCGGCCTGATTAAATCCAATCTGCCCGCCAGGATTTCGTTCCAGGTTGCCAGTCGTATCGATAGCCGCGTGATCCTGGACGAAACCGGCGCTGACAAACTACTTGGGAATGGCGATATGCTCTTCCTGTGGCCAGGTACCAGTACGCTGTTGCGAGGACAGGGGACTTACCTTAGCGATGACGAAATCGTTTCCGTGGTGGATAGCGTGAGTACCGGGGAACAGAACTTTGTGCACGAATTGGTCAACCTCAAGGTTGTACCAGGAGAGAATGCGGCAGAGGGAGGATCTCGCAAGGCGGATGAACTCTATGATTCGGCGGTCGATATCGTGATACGTGAAGGTCGCGGTAGTGTCTCGTTGTTGCAACGCAACCTTGGAATCGGGTATGGCCGAGCTGCCCGGCTTATTGATTACATGGCCGAAGACGGGATCGTGGGTGAGTACGCAGGCTCGCAGGCTCGGGAGATCCTGATGACCATGGAGGAGTGGGAGGCTGTTCAGGCAGGCCAGGGAGCTGATAACACGGATGCTGCTGTGCCGTTTGAGACGCAGTGGAATCAGGAAACAGCTGCCAGTGTTCCCGGATCGGTTGGGGCCATGAGTATCGCCGCTCAACTGGCTGACGAGATCATTGAAGAGGCCGGTGGTTATGAAAACGATCCCGAGGAAGAAGAAAGTGTCAATGAAGATGAAGTAGCAGAGATGGAGGAAACGTACGTGGAGGAAGACGTAGAGGCTGAAGAAGGCGAAGACGAGGACGAGGACGAGGACGAAGAGTGCGACGAAGAAGAAGACGTGGAGGCAGAGTACGAGGAAGACGAAGAGGCTGAAGAAGGCGAAGACGAGGACGAGGACGAAGAGTGCGACGAAGAAGAAGAC
>Ga0163108_10000016_pt1 | contig 104638 bp, 88 predicted proteins | sample Fk1155metaG_FD_109644 | JGI IMG/M metagenome (GOLD analysis project Ga0163108, IMG submission 109644) | Marine microbial communities from the Central Pacific Ocean - Fk160115 155m metaG | ecosystem: Environmental > Aquatic > Marine > Oceanic > Photic zone | place: The Central Pacific Ocean...
CTCGAAGCAAGAGAACGGTCCCAGTTATTTGGACCACTCCGGCTGTCCCTGACCAGAGCCAGAAGTTTCGCGTCACGTCAACTTCCGCTGGTAGGCGCAGCCAAACGATTAATCCCAAAATCAGTGCAAGCGGCCACGCGAACAAGAAGCGAACGTATGCGGCGCCCGTCGCAGAAAGAAATTGTCGTAATTCGTGCTGGCGCGCAGTTCTCAACACCTGAGCGACTGTCGCTCCTAAGGTCAAAGGCACCCAGATTGCTCCGGTCGACGGCATCCGTTATCTCCTTCGGAGGATCAACCGGTTAGAGGGTCACTGTTGGGGAAGTCCGGCGTCCTCTGCACCCTCAAGGCGTTGTTGGAGCCGATTCATGCCGAGGAGCCAACGATCCGGGTCGGCGGTTTTTCTCTCCATCCAAGTTTGCGCAATGGGATCTGTTAGAACCAGAAAGCGCTCTGCAACGATGGCATCGAGTACTTGCTGAGCTACTTCTGCAGGTTCTTTGATCGGACCCCCTGCTTGGCTCGCCCACTCACCCTCGGCTGCATCGCCCAACATGGGAGTTCGAACGGCCAACGGTGCTAGTAACGAAACGCGAATGCCGAGGTGGGCGTAGGTAAAGGCAAGCCACTCCGCCAAACCGACCACAGCGTGTTTACTCACCGCATACGGCAGGTTGCCATGTGATGACAGCACACCGGCCATGGAGGCGGTGTGTAAAAGATAGCCCTCTCCCCGTTCCAACATTCCAGGCAAAACGGCGCGAATAGCATGAACATGTGACATTAGGTTCACATCCCATTGGCGCTGCCACTCATCCAGGGAACTGGTGAGTAACCCCGCCCCGGAGCCGATTCCAGCATTGTTGAATAGGACCTCAACGGGGCCAAGATCGGTTTCTATGTGCGCCGCCATCTCGGAGATGGCCGCCGGGTCTCCCAAATCACACGGCACTGCGGCACCGCTAACCGCCGAGGCCACCCTCACAGCACCGACCTCGTCGATATCGACAACCGCTACCTTCGCCCCAACAGCCGCGAACGCGTGAGCGCACGCCTCGCCTATACCGCTAGCGGCACCTGTAATGGCGACTACCTTGCCATTCAAATCCACGACCCGCCCCGATTCTTAAACGTTCAATTGCGTTCCACAATGAGGGCAGCTTGGCACATTATCCCTAGTGTCGTATTGGGATTCCTTGACTAACAGAAAGCATCCCTCACAGAGAATTTCGTCTTCTTGCTTGCTGGGGATGCGATCGCCCTCAGCGGTAGTGATTACCCCTTCGTCTTCTTCCTCTTCTTCATCTTCGTCCTCGGCTGAGGAAAGCCGTTCCTTGAGAATGGTGTCAAGGTCGGCCTCGACCTCGTCGTCGTCTTCGTCTTCTTCGTCGTCCTCGGAGCTTGGACGCGCACCAGCCGGAATTTCCTCGTCGTCGTCATCATCGTCGTCATCGTCGCTGTTACTGTCAGCGAGAGCGCCTTCATCTAGATCAAGTTCAGGGTCTTCGCCCATTTCGTCGTCGAGCGCGTCAGGGTCGGGGAGCTCTTCGTCGCTGCCGTCATCATTGGGTTTGTCGCTCATATCGGCCTCAGGAGCGTAGACACAAAAGTTCCGTGTTTGTCACTCAGCGCCGGAGGATACCCACAGATCGGCCTATGAGTGTGAATGAAACAGCAAATCCCTAAAAGATCAACGTTTTTTTGCCAAACTAAGCCTCCAACGCCCATACCATTCCGTCGCTGTTCCTAAGCTGTTTGTGTGAGCTCTGAGTCACGGCTATCGCCAACTGCGGCCCACCCGTTTCGGGTTGTGTCCGACTTCTCGCCTGCGGGAGACCAACCAACAGCGGTGGAGCAGCTATCTGCTGGAGTGGAAGCAGGACACCGCTTCCAAACTCTGCTCGGCATAACCGGCTCGGGTAAGAGTGCAACCATCGCGTGGACGATAGAAAAAATTCAGAGGCCCACTCTCGTACTAGCGCCCAACAAATCGTTGGCAGCCCAATTAGCCAACGAATTCCGTGAATTTTTTCCGGACAACCGGGTGGAGTATTTCGTTTCCTATTACGACTACTACCAACCAGAGGCGTACATGCCAGCCTCAGATACCTACATCGAAAAGGACTCATCAATCAACGACGAAATTGATCGACTGCGTCATTCAGCTACCGCTGCACTACTTACGCGCCGAGACGTGATCGTGGTTGCGTCTGTGTCGGCGATCTACGGCTTAGGACCTCCCGAGGCTTACCTCAAGCACATGCTGTATCTGCGAGCCGGAGATACGTGCGATCAACGCGAAGTTCTTGGTCGGTTGATCGACATGCAGTATGAGCGCAACGACATGAACCTAATTCGTGGAAAATTTCGAGTAAGAGGCGACACTCTCGAGATACATCCGGCCTATGAAGAGTTCGTAATTCGCATTGAGTTATTTGGTGACGATATAGAGCGAATAACAAAGATCGATCCAGTTACAGGGGAGCGTCTAGCCGACCTCGAGGAGATCACGATTTTCCCCGCGAGTCATTACGTGACAGACACAGACACAATCCATAGGGCTATCAAAGACATAGAAGAGGAGCTGCAAGCCCGGCTTGCCGTGTTTGAGTCAGAAAACAGGCTGTTAGAGGCCCAGAGGTTAAGAATGCGAACCGAGTATGACCTCGAAATGTTGCAGGAAGTCGGGTACTGCAACGGTATTGAGAATTATTCAATGCATTTGGATGGAAGGATTGTCGACGAGCCGCCCTACACCCTGCTCGATTTCTTCCCTGATGACTACCTTTTAGTAGTCGACGAAAGTCATGTTGCAGTTCCGCAACTCCATGGACAGTTCTCAGGTGACCGATCGCGAAAAGACACTCTGGTCGAGCATGGTTTTCGCCTTCCGTCCGCTCGTGATAATCGGCCGTTACGGTTCGAAGAGGTCATGGAGAGACTAAACCAGGTGGTCTTTTTGTCGGCCACGCCAGGGGATTTTGAAGTCGACACCAGTGACCAAGTAGTCGAGCAGATCATTCGACCGACAGGTCTCGTCGATCCAGAAGTTTTGGTGAAACCGACACGAGGTCAGATCGATGACCTAATCGATCAGATTGAACAAACCGTTGGGCGCGGAGACAGGGTATTGGTCACCACATTGACCAAAAAGATGTCAGAAGATTTGACGGACTACCTACTGGAGTTGGGGGTCAAGGTCAGGTACCTACACAGCGAAATTGACACGATTGAGCGAATCGAAATATTGCGGGATCTACGTCTTGGCGAATTCGACGTCTTGGTGGGTATCAACCTGCTGCGCGAAGGACTGGATTTACCTGAAGTTTCGCTAGTAGCGATCCTTGATGCGGACAAGGAAGGCTTCCTGCGAAGTCAAACGTCGCTCATCCAAACGATCGGTAGAGCTGCTCGAAACGTCGACGGCCAAGTGATTATGTACGCCGACAATGTGACGGCTTCGATGCGAAGAGCGATTGATGAAACCAACCGACGTAGAGGGCTACAGCAGAGATATAACGCGGAAAACGGAATTGACCCCCAAACAATCCGAAAGGCCGTGACCGATATCTTGCTTGTGCTTCGCGGCCAAGAAGCCGGCGCTCCTGTTCCGGAGAAACTTGCCTCAGGTCGCGTACGCGTCGAAGAGCAAGCCAGAAGAGATCTAGCTGAGCTTCCTGAGGACGACCTCAACCGACTTATCCATTCGCTGGAACTGGAAATGCAAGAGGCGGCAGAAGACCTGCGTTTCGAATACGCCGCGAGACTTCGAGACGAAATTCGGGAGCTCCGACGCGACTTACGCGACGCGATGAGCTGAAATTTCGACCTTGTTTGTGGCAGATCGGTGAAGGGCCCCGGGCGCGGCGGCTAGGTTCGCTTCACAGTTGACCTGGACGTCAATGGGACCCGGGTCTTGAAAGGGGAGTAACGCAATGCCACATGAGGTGCGTGGGGTCGTGGCCAGAAAAAAAGGGGATCCGGTTTCTGTTGAAACAATCCATGTACCTGATCCTGGACCGGGAGAAGTCATTGTCGACGTTCAGGCTTGCGGTGTTTGTCATACCGATCTTCACTATCGGGAGGGCGCCATCAACGACGACTTCCCTTTCTTGCTCGGACACGAAGCGGCGGGGATCGTTAGCCAGACAGGCCCTGGGGTTACGAATCTGACAGAAGGCGATTTCGTCGTGCTGAACTGGCGGGCCGTATGTGGAGAGTGCCGCAGTTGTCTGCGGGGCAGACCTCAATATTGTTTTTCCACACACAACGCCCAACAGAAAATGACTGTGGATGGTATTGATCTAAGCCCGGCACTAGGCATTGGAGCGTTTGCCGATAAGACGTTGGTCGCTGCAGGTCAAGCAACAAAGGTGAGTGATGAGGCTGAACCCGAAGTTGCAGGTCTGATTGGTTGCGGTGTCATGGCTGGCCTCGGAGCGGCATTAAATACTGGGGGAGTGACGCGGGGCGACAGCGTTGCTGTCTGGGGTTGCGGCGGCGTGGGAGATGCAGCTATCGAGGGCGCACGGATTGCTGGTGCACACACGATCATCGCGATAGATCTCGACGAAGGAAAACTTGAGTGGGCGAAAGAGTTCGGAGCAACTCACACCATTAACTCCGCCGACATGGACACATCGCAAGTAATCGAAACAGTGCAAAGTCTCACGGGCGGCAATGGAGTTGACGTGGCTATTGAGGCGATAGGACTACCTGAGACATACGAGCAGGCGTTTTATTCGCGAGATCTAGCGGGCACGGTGGTCCTGGTGGGAGTTCCAAGTCCCGAGATGCGGATCGATTTGCCTCTTATCGAAGTCTTTGGACGTGGGGGGTCGCTAAAAAGTTCCTGGTATGGGGACTGCCTTCCCACACGCGACTTCCCGATGCTGATCGATCTGTACCTCCAAGGAAGGCTTCAACTCGAGCGTTTCGTATCCGAGAAAATAGGGATCACTGAAGTCGAAAACGCGTTCCACAAAATGGAACGCGGTGAAGTGCTCCGATCTGTTGTCATTATCTGAAACGGCGAGCCCCCACCCCGTTTCTCGCAATGACCCGGGATAGGATCCGACGACAATGGGAGATCAACTAATCGTCCGCGGTGCGCGAGAGAACAACCTGCGCAATGTTGACGTTGATTTGCCACGCGACAAGCTGATCGTCTTCACGGGGATATCGGGAAGCGGGAAATCGTCATTGGCCTTTGACACCATCTACGCCGAGGGTCAACGCCGGTATGTGGAATCGTTGTCTGCCTACGCCCGACAGTTCCTTGGACAAATGGATAAGCCGGATGTCGATTTTCTAGAAGGTCTCTCACCTGCAATCTCCATTGATCAGAAAAGTGCGAGCCGAAATCCTCGTTCCACCGTTGGGACGATTACTGAGGTTTATGACTATTTGCGACTGCTTTACGCGCGGGTTGGGGTACAACACGATCCCGAAACCGACGAAGTTGTCCAGCGACAAACTCCCCAAGAGATTGTTGACCGCATTACAGAGACAGCAGTAGGTGGCCGATTCCAAGTGCTTGCACCGGTGGTGCGAGGGCGCAAAGGGGAATACCACACGCTGCTTTCGGACTTGGCGGCTCAGGGATACGCCAGGGCACGCGTTGACGGGGAAGTGGTCGAGCTCGGTGGGGAAGAAACACTTCTCCAAGAACGACTCGAACGGTACGTCAATCATGACATCGAAGTCATCGTTGATCGGCTCGTCATACGGGAAGGAATTGAACAACGGCTCACCGAATCAGTCGAGGCTGCTCTTGGATTGGCGGATGGCCATGTCTGGGTCGAGTTACTGCCCGAAGACGCTGAGTCTCAACTTGTCACATTTAGTCAACATCTCTTTTCTCCGACCACCGGCCGTTCCTTTGATGAACTCGCCCCCAGGAACTTTTCATTTAATTCGCCCTACGGAGCATGCGGTACCTGCGATGGATTGGGAACTCGATTCGAAGTGGATCCAGAACTCATCATTCCAAATCCGGACCTCACGATCGAGGAAGGAGCAATAGCGCCCTTTGCGACGGGTGCAAGTCGTTGGTACGGACGTCTCCTACGGGCCACGGGTGAGGAGTTTGACTTTCCGATCGATCGACCCTGGTCCAAGCTCGCAGCGAAACATCGAAAACTGATCTTGAACGGCAGTCCTCAAAACCGCAGGTTCACTGTCCGCTACCGGAACCGTTACGGGCGAAGTCGCAGCTACACGACGCATTGGGAAGGAGTCATCCCGCTGCTTCAGCGCCGTCATTCCGACACCGATAGCGACCATTCTCGTGATCGCATCGAGGGATACATGCGTGAAGTGCCCTGTGGGACGTGCGGAGGAGCGCGACTCAACGAAGTTTCGCTCGCGGTTCGGGTCGCTGGCCACAACATTCACGAGATGTGCTCAGTTTCGATTGGTGAGGCCGCAAAGATTATTGATGGGCTGGCTCTAAGCGATCGAGATCGCATCATTGCTGAGCCCATCGTCAAAGAAATTGACGCCCGATTGAACTTCCTGCTCGATGTAGGCCTCGACTATTTGTCCTTGAATAGATCGGCGGCGACGCTTGCCGGTGGCGAGGCTCAACGAATTCGTCTGGCAAGCCAAATCGGAAGTGGTTTGGAAGGCGTTCTGTATGTTTTGGATGAGCCATCCATCGGCCTTCATCAACGAGACAACCGCCGGCTGATAGAAACTCTCCAGCATCTTCGCGATCTTGGAAACACGGTCCTGGTTGTTGAACATGATCAGGAAACGATCATGACATCTGACTGGGTGGTCGATATAGGACCTGGAGCTGGTGAACACGGCGGAGAAATAATCTACAGCGGACCAGTGGAAGGACTTCGAGGGTCTAAAGGATCTGTAACGGGGGAGTACCTCAAAGGAACCCGATGTATCGAGATCCCGACGTCTCGTCGACAACCACTGGAACAACCACTCGTTGTTCGCGGGGCTAGAGAAAACAATCTTCGTTCTATCGATGTTGAGATTCCGCTTGGCTGCTTCGTCGCGGTTACCGGTGTATCGGGTTCGGGGAAAAGCACTCTAATTAATGAAATTCTTCGAAAATCTTTGATGCAACGGATTTACAAATCCAAAGAGGTTCCTGGTTTACACACATCACTTGAGGGTTGGCAGGCCTTAGACAAGGTCATCGACATCGATCAATCACCCATTGGTCGGACGCCTAGATCGAATCCCGCCACGTACACGGGTGCATTCGACAACATCAGGAAGCTGTTCGCTGCGACAAATGAGGCCAAGATTCGCGGCTATCTACCTGGCCGCTTCAGCTTCAACGTCAAAGGTGGAAGATGTGATGCATGTTCAGGTGACGGCACCATAAAGATAGAAATGCATTTCTTGCCCGATGTCTATGTGCCGTGCGAAAAGTGCAGTGGAGCTCGATACAACCGTGAGACGTTGGAGGTCAAGTTCAAAGGGAAAACCATCTCCGATGTTCTTCATATGTCTTGCGAAGAAGCTTTGGAGTTCTTCTCGGCCCATCCGCCCATCGCACGACATATGCAGACCCTTGTCGACGTAGGTTTGGGATATATCCGGCTAGGACAACCAGCCACAACCCTGTCCGGGGGTGAAGCGCAACGGGTCAAGCTCGCGAGTGAACTATCGAAACGTCCGACGGGACACACGATCTACATTCTCGATGAACCTACAACAGGCCTGCATTTCGAAGACATTCGTCGATTACTGGCAGTCCTGAGTCGACTGGTTGATCAAGGCAACACCGTTGTGGTCATTGAGCACAACCTAGATGTCATCAAGACCGCCGATTGGATTATCGACATGGGACCAGAAGGCGGAGATGGTGGTGGATTAGTTATCGCAAGCGGGACCCCCGAAAGGGTGGCCGAAGCCACTGAGAGCCATACTGGGCGCTTCTTGTTACCGCTGCTAGCGAGTTGACCATGCTTGTGGGCGAATAGCCTTTCTGTATGCCCTTGCGCCCCGCACCCGGCTCGGTCCCCGATGTTCCGGGGAGCTACCTGTTCAAAGATGATGATGGGCGCATCATTTACGTTGGAAAGGCCAAGAGTCTCAGGAGTCGTCTCAACAGCTACTTCCAAGACTCAAGGAATCTCCACCCGCGGACGGTACAGATGATCTCGACAGCCACTTCCGTGGACTGGATCGAAGTCGCGACCGAGGTTGATGCGTTGATGCTGGAATACAGCCTCATCCAACGCCATCAACCGCGTTTCAACGTTCGCCTCCGAGATGACAAGTCATACCCGTTCTTGGCAATCACCCTTCGAGATGACTGGCCGCGAGCGATGGTCATGCGTGGAAAGCGCAAACGGGGGAATAGATATTTTGGACCGTTTGGTCACGCTCACGCTATTCGAGACACCCTCGATTTGTTACTGAGGACGTTTCCGATTCGAACATGCAGCGATAACAAAATGTCCGAACATCGAGGGCTCGGAAGACCTTGTCTGCTTTTTCATATAGAGCAATGCGCCGGTCCGTGTGTTGGTGAAATCACTGAAGAGGATTACAAAGAGTTAGTTCGGGAGTTAATTCGATTCCTAGAGGGACACACTGGCGATGTCGTCCAAAACCTGACTCATCGAATGCACGAAGCTAGCAACGGCCTTGAGTTCGAATTAGCAGCCAGGCTCCGAGATCGGCTGTCGAGTGTCGAAAAAGCAATCGAGAAGCAACAGATCGCCGGAACGAGCAACGAAGATTTCGACATCATCGGCATACACGACGACGAGTTGGAGGCATCAATTCAAGTCTTTTATGTCAGAAAAGGTCGCGTCATGGGCCAGCGCGGGTTCATCGTCGACAAAGTGGAAGACGTGACTCAACCCGACCTCGTTGCACGGGTGATCGAGGACCTGTACCACGAGGACAACCCGATCGGTATGCCCAAAAACGTGTTCGTCCCTGAACTCCCCGACCAGCAAATGCTCTACCAAGAATGGCTAAGTGCCCAAAGGGGCTCTCGAGTGGAAATCCGTATCCCCCAACGCGGAGACAAACGGGCCCTTCACGAAACCGCTACAAGAAACGCCCGGGAGTCATTCGGTCGACATCGACTCAAACGTGGCAGCGACCACAACAGTCGGGCGAGAGCGCTAGAAGAATTGCAGCGGTATCTCGACCTACCTAAAGCGCCCTTACGAATCGAGTGTTACGACATGAGTCACTTGCAGGGCACCGATTACGTGGGTTCGATGGTGGTGTTAGAGGACGCGTTGCCTCGAAAAAGTGAATATCGGCGATTCAAAATACGCGATGTATCAGGAAACGACGATTTCGCGGCTATGGAAGAGGTTCTATCAAGACGTTTGGGGAACTACTTGCGGGAAAGAGCGTCAGCGCCCAATGAATCCAACAAATTCGCCTATCCCCCTCAGCTTCTGGTAGTCGACGGTGGAAAAGGTCAGCTAGGAGTAGCTCGACGCGTACTTGACACGCTTGGTTTAAGCGAGGAAATTCCAGTAGCGGCACTAGCGAAACAGTTTGAAGAGGTTTTCGTTCCAGGTAAACCTGACCCGATTCAACTGCCCCGCGGTTCGGAGGCCTTGTACCTGCTGCAACGCATTCGCGATGAAAGCCACCGTTTTGCCATCGCCTATCACCGTCAGTTGCGCAACAAAAGAATGACTCGAAGCGTTCTCGACGGAATTTCAGGTCTTGGGGATGTACGCCGTAAAAGGTTGATCAAAGAATTTGGTGGCGTGAGAAAAGTGCGACAAGCATCGCTAGAGGACCTAATGGGTTTGTCGTGGTTACCGAATAACGTGGCGAGCGCAGTCCATGACCGCACCCAAGGTCGAGCGTGAGGCAAAAACTCTGGGAGACCCACGCCCAGTGGTGGCAAAAAGGCTTCACCGATGGCGCAGACGCTGAATACGAAGAACAGATACTTCCCTTAGCTGCCGACTTACTAGCAGGGTTTGACCGAATTCTCGATGTCGGCTGCGGAGAAGGGCAGATCACCCGGCGTCTAACGACGCAAAACTCTCGCGTTCTGGGGATCGACGCCGCGTGGGCACAAATTCGCGTAGCCGCTGCGCGATCCAATAGCGCCGGCTACGTACGAGGCTCGGCGCAAGCTCTTCCCTTCTGCAACGGCGTCTTCGACGCGGCGATAGCGTGTCTGGTCTTTGAACATATAGTCGAAATAGAAGACGCAATTAGCGAGGTTGCACGAGTGCTGCGACCAACCGGCCGGTTCGTATTGATGTTGAATCACCCGCTTATACAAACTCCGGGGAGCGGATGGGTTGAAGATCACATAGCTAACCCTCCAAGCCAGTACTGGCGCATCGGGGATTACTTAGTCGAACAAGAAACCATCGAAGAAGTCGAGCCGGGGGTTCACATTCCCTTTGTCCATCGTCCCATAAGCGCATATGTAAACGCGCTGTTCGCTCACGGGATGACCCTCGAACGAATGCTTGAGCCGGCACCCCCACAAGCATTCCTAGACCGGCACGACTCTTATGCTGCTGCTGCATTTATTCCGCGGCTATTGGTGCTGGTCTGTAATAAGGGTTAAGAAATCCCGCGCTGCCACGTAGCCTTTAGAGATGGGCAGTCAACCAGATTTCATTGTGGTGGCAGGGCTGTCAGGTGCAGGGCGTTCGACGGTAGCTGACACCCTCGAAGACTTGGGTTGGTTCGTGATCGACAACCTTCCACCGAGTCTGCTCGCGTCCGCTGCCGAACTGCTCACTGCAACCGATTCCTCCGTCGAGCGGTTGGCATTGGTAGCGGGTTCTCACGAATATCAAGAGGATCTGCTCAGCTTCTTACAAGAACTTCGATCATCCACAACGCGAGTGAGGGTGGTGTTCCTTGACGCGCCCACAGATGTGTTGCTGCGACGGTACGACCAAACACGGCGCAGGCACCCCCTTGACGCCAGCACTTCATCGGTGACCGAAGCCATCGCTCAAGAACGCAAACTGTTAGAGCCAATTAGAGACGAGGCGGATGTTGTCATAGAGACCGGCGACCTCATCGTGCATGAACTTAAAGCCCGCGTGGTCGAAGTCTTCGGTGACGGTGACCGCGAACAGTTGATGCAGACAACGATTATGTCGTTCGGCTTCAAGCACGGTGTGCCGACAGAGGCTGACTTGGTTTTTGACTGCCGATTCTTGCCGAATCCACACTGGATTCCTGAGTTGCGTCCTCTGACCGGTCTCGATCAAGAAGTTCGAAATTACGTTGTCGAACAACCATCGACGGTGGCGTTTATCGGCCACCTGGTCCCATTGCTCGAATTTCTTATTCCCTCCTACGTCGCGGAGGGCAAGGCCTATTTAACGATCGCATTTGGCTGCACTGGCGGGTGGCATCGCAGCGTGGCGATCGCAGAGGAATTTGGGCGGATATTGACTGAAAGCGGCCACTCGCTGAGGACCCGTCACCGCGATCTGGAATCCAAAGAAGTCTAGAACAAAGGCATCGATTCGCCACTGAGCCAAACCAATGAAGTAGACATTGAACAGGATCTCTAACCCCCTTCAGAAAGGCATCTCTTTCAATGACCGTGCGTGTTGGCATCAACGGATTTGGCCGTATCGGCCGCAACTTTTTTCGAGCTGTACAAAAGCAAGGTGCGGACATCGAAATCGTTGCCGTAAACGACCTCGGCAACCAAGTCACGATGGCGCACCTTCTTAAATATGACTCAGTGCTGGGCAACTTGCCCAACGACATTTCCGCAACTGACGGGGGCATAACGATCGACGGGCACCTCCTCCAAGTGCTCTCCGAACGCAACCCTGCCGATTTACCGTGGGGTGACCACGACGTTGACGTGGTAATCGAATCCACGGGCATCTTCACAGATCGCGATAAAGCAGCACAACACCTCGAGGCAGGTGCCCCACTGGTGATCGTCTCTGCGCCCGCCAACGGAGCCGACGCCACATTCGTCGTCGGCGTCAACCATGAAGAGTTTGACAAGGAGACTCACAAAGTCATTTCCAACGCGAGTTGCACAACCAACTGCTTCGTCCCCATGGTCCAGGTTTTAGATGATGCGTTCGGGGTTGAAAAAGGACTGATGACCACGGTCCATGCCTACACAGGCGACCAGTCTTTGGTCGACGGTCCCCACAGCGACCTGAGGAGAGCGCGCGCTTCAGCAGTGAATATTATTCCCACCTCGACGGGCGCGGCACGCGCGACTGGGCTCGTCCTTCAAGCCATGAACGGCAAACTCGACGGAACATCATTACGAGTTCCGATTCCTGATGGTTCAATCACCGACTTCACAGCGGTCTTATCCGCCACTCCATCCGTCGAAGACATCAATCAAGCATTCGCGTCCGCTGCATCGACGGCTCCCCTCCGAGGAGTTCTCTCCTATAGCGAAGATCCCCTGGTATCCGCTGACATCGTCGGGGATCCTTCTAGTTGCGTGTTCGACTCAGGATTGACAATGACCATAGACAACTTGGTCAAAGTGAGCGGCTGGTACGACAACGAGTGGGGCTACTCCAATCGGCTCGTCGACCTTGTCGAAATCACCTGCAGCTGAGCTAGAGGTGGCTGATCTGTCTGTACCCGACCTGGAAAGCCTGGAAAGCACTTTGGGCGGTCTGGACGGAAAACGAATCCTAGTGAGGTGTGACTTCAACGTTCCTGTTCGCGGCGGAGCGATTTCCGACGATTTGAGGATCAAAGCGACTCTTCCAACATTGAATTGGCTTATGGAGAGAGGAGCGATCGTCGTTGCCTGCACTCACTTTGGACGCCCCCAAGGTGCGCCCGATCCGAAGTTTTCCGTGCAGCTACTGCGCCAAAAGGTCGAAGAGTTAGCTCCCGGAGTTGAGTTAATAGAGAACTTGCGTTTCGATCCAGGCGAGACAGACAACGCTCCGGAGTTTGTGAAGTATCTCGTGGGCGGTGCCGGCGGAGACCCATTCGATGGATACGTCAATGACGCATTCGGTGTTTCGCATCGAACCCATGCCTCAATTGTTGGGCCACCCGCCAGCCTTCCCTCGGCTGCCGGACGCTTATTAGAGAAAGAAGTTGACGTTCTCACGCGAATGCGATCCGCCGCCGACCGACCCTTCGTTGCAGTCTTGGGCGGAGCCAAGGTCAGCGACAAACTTGGTGTCATAGAAGCTCTGCTCGGGGTGGTGGACCGACTGCTTATCGGTGGAGGAATGTGTTTCACCTTTTTGAAGGCACTGGGTCATAGCGTCGGAGATTCGTTATGCGAAACCGATCAAGAACAAACGTGTAGGCGAATCTTAGATTCAGGGGCCCCGATTCTCTTACCGTCTGACATCACTGCCCTAAGTCCCGATGGTGACATTGGGGGAGACAACGGTGAGGTTCGACAAATGGGACCGTCGATGCCCGAAGGTTGGACAGGCCTTGACATTGGACCAGGCACCGCAGCGGCATTCGAGGACGTCATCCACGAAGCCAGAAGCGTTTTTTGGAACGGCCCAATGGGAATGTTCGAAGACCCCCGTTTTGCGGCAGGAACCCGTGCGGTTGGGCAAGCTCTAGCTGACACAAAGGCGTTTACGGTGGTGGGAGGCGGAGACAGCGCAGCGGCGGTAGCGGAAATGGGGTTGACGCCATATATGGATCACATCAGTACCGGAGGAGGGGCCAGCCTCGAACTTCTCGAATTGGGTGACCTTCCAGGCCTTATCGCACTTAGAAATTGAGGAAACCTGAATGGCTCGAATTCCACTAATTTCCGGAAACTGGAAAATGAACCTCAATCATTTCGAGGCGATACAACTCATCCAAAAACTCAGCTACGAGCTAAGAAACCACGATTACGACGCGGTTGAGGTATCGCTGCACCCGCCGTACACGGATTTACGGTCTGTTCAGACCGTGATCGACGCAGACCGCATGCGGTTTCAGCTGGGCGCCCAAAACTGTCATAGCGAAATCTCAGGAGCGTTTACCGGAGAAATATCACCAGCGATGCTTGCAAAACTCAACGTCGATTATGTGATCGTGGGACACAGCGAACGAAGAGCTTTGTTCGGTGAGAACGATGCGGTCGTCGCCGCAAAAGCGGCCGCTGTGTTTGGGTGCGAAATGACGCCCATCGTGTGTGTAGGAGAAACCCTAGAAGAGCGTGAATCAGACCAAGCAGAGAGCGTCGTGGAAACGCAGATACGCGGCAGTCTGGCATCCATCTCAGGGGAAAAACTTGATGAGTTGGTGATCGCCTACGAACCGGTCTGGGCCATCGGCACGGGAATGACTGCATCAGCACAAGATGCGCAGGAAATGTGTTCCCACATACGAAAAGTTGTGGCGTCGATCCGCGCAACCTCAAGAAATCTGGTTCGTATCCAATATGGCGGTTCCGTGAAACCGTCAAATGTGACGGAATTGATGGCGATGTCTGACATCGATGGAGCTCTAGTTGGCGGTGCTTCCCTAGAAGCCGAGTCTTTTGCGAGGATCGTCAACTTCAAAGACGCCTAAAGTCGCTGCATGGGCAGCACTCATTCAGGTTCGGATCGTCCGCAACTACCTGAAGGTCTCGTGGCTTTCGTTAAACGGGACTGCCCTACCTGCGTCGACGTTGTATCGGTGTTAGAGGAGATATGTGTTCGGGGACCCGGTATAGCGGTCTACACCCAAGATGACCCCGCGTTCCCCGAAACCGTTGACTCCAAGCAGCATGATCAAGACCTGAAGATGTCGTGGCACTTCGATGTGGAGACCGTACCCACCTTGATGTACGTGCAAGATGGCAAGGAAATGGCGAGAACTGTTGGGTGGAGCCGACCTGACTGGGAAGCCTTGTCGGGGGTCGATGATTTAGGCATGGAACTTCCTGATACGCGTCCCGGATGCGGGTCATTATCCGTCGACCCTAACTTGGTGGACGGTTTAGCCGTCAAATTTGGGGGCACCTCAATGCGAAGCCGCCGTGTCGAGTTCGCGACGCTCGAAGATGAGTTTGATGCAATGTTTGACCGCGGCTGGTCCGACGGATTGCCCATCGTGCCCCCGACCGAAGAGCGAGTGGCACGAATGCTGACTGGTACCAGTCGACAGCTAGAGGACCTCGTCGCAATCGTGCCTCCAACGTTGGTGGAATGCACGGTTGAAAAAGTCGCTATCAACGCTGTTATGGCCGGGTGCCGGCCTGAATACTTTCCCGTGGTGTTAGCAGCGGTAGAGGCAGCATGCACTGACCAGTTCAATATGCATGGGCTGTTGTGCACGCTCTGGTTTTCGGGGCCGATCATCATTGTCAACGGACCTATTCGGCGTCGGATCGGAATGAACACCGACAAGAACGCGTTAGGCCAGGGGAATAGGGCAAATTCAACTATCGGTCGAGCGTTGCAGCTCGTTGTGCGGAATGTGGGAGGCGGCAAGCCAGGAATTGGTGGAATCGACCGTTCGGCTTTAGGGGCGCCGTCCAAGATTGGGTGGTGTTTCGCAGAGGACGAGGAGAACCTACCCGACGGGTGGGATCCCCTTTCGGTGAGCCGCGGATTTGAATTAGAGCAAGACACAGTTACTTTGTTCGCTGGTCACGGTCCCATTGGTTGTATCGATCAAATTTCGCGCACCCCCGAATCGCTGATTCGGACCCTGGCACAGCAGCTACATGGCGTAGGAAATCGCAAACTTCCGAGCGAGGCGATGATCGTGATGACACCAGAACATATGAATGTGTTCGAGGCAGCGGGTTGGTCCAAAGCAAAGTTTTACGAAGAACTTGAACCGCTTCTCCAGATGGATGCGGAGTTATCAGCTCGGGGGGCACAAGGAATTGAGGAAGGCATTCCTAACCGGAGCAACGAGGAAACCATATTTGGGTCGGTTGCGGGTCGAACGATCAGAAAACTTCCCGATTGGTCGCCAATGATTGTGCGCGCCGGAGGAGGAGCAGGTGGTTTCTCCGCCATCTTGGAAGGCTGGGTTCCGGGCGCCAAAGGAAGCACACCGATCACTCATCCAATACTTCGGTAACTCAAAAGCTCATACCCATCACCTTGTCCCCCAGATGGATCGGCGACGTCGCCTTAGGCATTTACATGTCGGTTACACGATCGAGGAGTCAGCTAGGGACGCTGGTACCATCTGGCGTGTGTTGACATGGATTGTCGGTGCCCTGCACCTCACCTCGGCGTTCGCTCTCGTGGGCCTTGTGCTACTGCATAGTGGAAAGGGCGGCGGAGTGTCGGACATGTTTGGCGGAAGCGTCGGAGCGACAGCAGCCGGATCAACTGTGGCGGAAAAGAACCTGAGTCGCATCACGGTTGTAGTTGCTGTCACCTTTGGCTTTACGACTTTGATTTTGGGTCTCCTTCTGGCATAACCAAAAAATATGCGGCCTTAACAAGCAAAGGCGTCGATTGCTCCTTGGGCAAGTTTGTGGACGTTGGTAGAGTGAACGTTCGTCCGGAATCCCGGAATAGCGTCGGAGTGGCGGAATTGGCAGACGCGCTAGACTAAGGATCTAGTGCCCGTTAAGGGTGTGGGGGTTCAAGTCCCCCCTCCGACACCACAGGCTGCGCGTGACTGACGCATGTTGTAGACCTTTGCGAATGGCTGTTGACGGCGTGTCCATGGTTCGGAGGGCCGAACAAGCGGACCATCGGACTGCCACAGAAGTTCTCTTGCGCTCGCGGCATGCGTCGGTACCGGCGATTCCGCCCCTTGTGCATTCTGACGAGGAGGTGAAGCGGCACTTCGTGGGAACCGTCATGCCGTGTGCCGAGGTGTGGGTGGCTGAAGTCGACAAAATGGTTAGCGGTGTGCTGGTTCTGAATGGGAATTGGATTGAACAGTTGTACGTCGACCCCGATTGGACCAATCAAGGGCTTGGTACCGCACTCATAGAACAAGCGAAAGCCGAACGCCCGGAGGCCCTTGACCTTTGGACGTTCAAAAGCAACCGGGGGGCACAACGCTTTTATGAACGCCATGGCTTCCGGGCTGTCGGTGGCACCAACGGTGACAACGAGGAGGAAGAGCCAGATATCCACTATCAGTGGACCAGGTGAGCACCCTGTGTTGTGATTAGGCAACGGACAGAGGCATTCAAGACACGGAGGTTTGCAACCATGGACATCACTACGACCGAATCGCTGCCAGGGCGCCGGATCACCGCGGTGAAAGGTGTGGCGGTCGGTTCGACGGTCCGGACGAAGAACATCGGCAAGGACATCGGCGCAGGGCTCAAGTCACTCGTCGGTGGCGAGCTCAAGAGCTATTCGGACATGCTCGTCGAGGCGCGAGCTGAGGCGCTCTCCCGGATGGAAGCGCAAGCCAGTCAACTCGGCGCTGACGCGCTCGTCAACCTCCGGTTTATGACATCGGCCGTTGCCACCGGCGCTTCAGAAATCTTGGCATACGCGACTGCAGTCACTACTGAGCCCGCCTAATCGGGGGATTCATGAAATACCGGTGAGCGCTGCGGTGGATTTACTGCCAGCAACCCGCGCTGACCTTGGAGCCATCGCGGCGCTCACGACGCATCCACCGGGAGCAGGCGACGACCAACGTCTACGCGCTTTACTCAAAGGTGATGACCGTGCGACCTTCGGTTCCGGAGAGCATCGCGTCTAGTGCGTCCTGAACTTGCTCAATTGGTACCCGTTTGGAAATTAGACGGTCGACGGGCAGGCGGCCGTCAAGGTAAGCAGTACAGAGGTCATCGATTGCTTGACCAGGGTCACTCGCAGCGTAATAGCTGCCCTTAATCGTCTTTTCGGACCGGATGAGGTTAGCGCTGATGAATTTGGTCGAGTCAGAGGTGCTGGGAACGCCAACCAAAACCATTGTTCCGCCGGGCCTAACTGCTTCAAGCCATTCTTCCTGGAGGCGAGTATTGCCAATTGCTTCGAGTACGACGTCAGCACCCCTTCCTGCAGTCAGTTCGACGACCCGTTCGATAGCTTGTGCGTCGGCTTCAACGAAGTCTGTTGCTCCAAGATCCATAGAGAGTTGCTTCTTAGCTAGTTCGCGATCAATAGCAATGATTTGCTCTGCCCCGGCCATCTTTGCGCCCATGATGGCGCTAAGGCCAACCCCACCCGCGCCCACGACTGCGACTCGGTCCCCTGGCTTGATATCGCCGCGATGCAACGCAGCACCGACGCCCGTTGCCACTGCACACCCCACCACGGCGGCGACTTCATAAGGCACCTCGGGATCCAATATTTGACAACATTGTGCTGGTACAACCATATGGTCGGCCCAGGTAGAGATTCCCGAATAATGAAGAATTGGTTGACCTGAACGTGAAATCCGGCTGGTGCCGTCGGCCATATAGCCGGTCCAGATCTTTTGAGTCACATTGGGACAGAGGTGATGTTGTTGCCGGTCGCAATAGAAGCAAGCTTTGCAGCTGGGGACCCAATTCAAAGCAACTCGATCGCCGATCTGAACGGTCACGACATCCGGGCCGACTGCTACTACTTCGCCGGCGCCTTCATGGCCGAGAACACACGGCAGATCGGCGTCATGCTGACCGGTAACGACATGTTGGTCACTGTGACATATACCTGAAGCACCCATCTTGATTAACACTTCGCCGCTTAACGGACCGCCTAGATCAAGGGATTCGACATGGATAGGGCCGCCGATTGCGTCGAGGGTAACCGCCGTGATCTTCATGAATCCTCCTGCGCAGGGGTTGTCAATCGACTATGTAAATCTTGAAGTTCGGACCAGACAGCGGGATGGATTGGTATCCCATTGTTGAGGCGCTCAGTCATGATGAAATGCTCGCGTTGACCAGGCACCTCAACACGGTCGAAACCGGGCGCTGGCCGGGTGGATCGCATGTCATCAACTATCTCGGAAACCATTTCTGAGATCTCGTCAGAGCTTCTATATGCTGCGACGTCGATTAGCACTATCACCCAGTTGCACTCCACCGTTTCGGTTCCAAGCATCGCTGTGGCGAGCAATTCGGCAATGAGCCCCATGCCGTAGCCACGGGCCCCAGCGAAGGGACGGATCGCACCACCATCGCGAAGATAAGCGTTGGGATCATTGGTTGGAACACCCTCGGAGGTTTGCAAAAAGACGCCCTCCATTGGCTGTCCACGTTTTCGAGCCTCTTGGGCCTTCCCACCAGAGGTCATACCTGTCGCAAAATCAGCGATGATCGGTCCGTCGCCCGTGCCTGGGAAACCAAACGCCCAGGGGTTGGTCGGAAGCTTTGCCTCCACACCCCCATACGGCGCGACCTGCCGCCAGTGCTCGCGACGTCCCCCGCCGCCGATGATGGACGCCAGTCCGGCCGTAGCGGCCATCTCGGCGTAATGTCCGAGACGCCCGGTGTGGCCACAGTTGGTCACAGCCACTACTGAGGAGCCACGTTCCTTAGCTAGGGTCATCGCTTCGGTCATCGCAAGGTTCATGGCTGGATGACCGAACCCGGCGTTACCTTGAATGACTACCGCACCGCGCCCCGTTTGTTCCACCCTTGGCCGACCGGTCGGGTCGAGATACCCAGAGGAGGCCTGTTTCTCATATTGTGTAAGACGCATGGTGCCGTGAGAATGAACTCCTCGAAGATCGCTACCAACGAGGTGTGATGCGATCGCGTCAGCGATGTCCTCGTCGCACCCGACGGCTCTAAGAATTTCGGATGCGAACGACGTCAATACATCTGCGGACACTACGACATCGGTCACGAAAGCCAGCGCCTGTCAAGGCCTTCTGGACCCAAGTCACTTAGCCGATAGCGACGTAGGTAAATCATCTCGACGACTATCGCTCGCCCTGGCGGCGCACGTCAAGACCGAACAGCGCTTTATGTAGACGAGGCGATCGAGCGGGTCTATAACTCCGGTGTCTTTTGTGGGTGTAGCCGTGAGTCACATGCGAAACTGAACATATGGGGATCGACTACGAGCAGCTTGTTCGGGGTGACCGTATTCATGCGAGCTTGCTACACGATCCCGAAGCGTTCGCCGATGAGATGGAACGAATTTTCGTTAACGGCTGGGTGTTCGTCGGACACGAATCAGAGATCAAAGAACACGGCGACTGGGTAACCCGCCAACTCGGCACCGAATCGGTGATCATGGTTCGCGAATCCGACGGGTCGGTGAAGGTGTTGTCCAACAGATGTTCACATCGCGGTACTGCTCTGTGCTGGGAGCAGCGAGGAAACGACACATCTTTCCAATGCACTTACCACAACTGGCGGTTCGGCCTTGACGGATCCGTTCGAGCGATCCCTTTCCCAGATGGTTATGACACACCAAAAGAGGAACTCGACTTAGACGCAGCGAAGAGATTAGAAACACATCGCGGGTTCGTCTTCGTCAATCTGGACGGATCAGCAGGCCCATTGGCCGACCATTTGGGCGCTGCGGGGTACGAACTAATCGACAGACTTTGTGATCTCAGTCCGACAGGTGAAATCGATCTCTCCAAAGGCTGGATCGCACATCGGGTGCAGTCCAATTGGAAACTGTGGCCTGAGAGCGACAGCGACGGCTACCACGTCGGCTTTGTTCACGCGTCTATGTCAGAAACAACTGATACCTACTACGACGAGGTCGCAGTCGGTGGAGAGGCGGTGCGTAGATCCCGCGCTATCGACTACGGCAAGGGCCACATCGAACTTGACTGGCGACCGAGTTACCAACGACAACTGGCGTGGCTAGGTACAACCCGAGACAAAGTCGACTCTTACTGTGAAGCGCTTACAGAGCGAACTGGAACAGAATCAGCGGAACAGATGCTGTGGGACGGACCACCTCACGCCTTCCTATTCCCGAACCTATTCCTGGGGGAGTTGGTCATAGCGATCGTCGAACCGGTTGGGCCTGGCGAGATGATCCACAGGCATACGTCGGTTCAATTCCAGGGTGTCAGCGAAGACTTCAATCGACGATTGCTGCGCCAGACCGAGGCGGCAGTAGGTCCGGCCTCCTTCATCACCAGTGACGACGCAATAACGGCCGAACGTATTCAAGCAGGGATATCCGGCACTCAACGATCTTGGGCTGATCAAGATCGCGGGTGGATTGATCTCAGTCGCGGACTTCACCGCGAACAGATTGATGAAACCGGTGTTCGATCCAGTGACGCATCGGATGAGACAACTAATCGTGGTTTTTGGCATCGGTACCTGGAACTCATGACAGGGCAGGTTTCAGCGTGACCTCACTCCAACTAAAAGCAGAAGTAGAAGGCTTCTTGTATCGCGAGGCGCGCCTCGCGGACGAGTTCCAACTAGATGAATGGGAGGCTCTACTCACAGATGACTTTCATTACTGGGTTCCAGCTGGACGGCTTGAAGGGGACCCCGCGGAGCAGCTGGGGTATTTGAACGACAATCGGGCTCGAATAGCGACCCGCATACGCCAGCTCAAGACCGGTAAACGCTTATCGCAACTTCCTGTCTCCCCGATGCGTCGAACGATCTCAAATATTGAGGTTGTGGATCAGGATGACGGCACGATTTCAGTGAAGGCGAATTTTGTTATCTATGAGATCGCTGCGCAATCAACCGGGGAGTTACGAATCTGGCCGGGTCAGGCGCAATATCGGCTCCGTAGAGTAGATGGATCCCTGCGAATGTCCTCCAAGTGGGTCGAGCTCGTCACTGCCGAGCTAGGGCAGCGCAACCTAACGTTCTTGATCTAGTCGCGGCGGTTGGTTTACAGCGGCCAGGGTGGCGATCGCTGGTGTGGCCTTGCAGTCCGAGGACTCCTGGCGGCTACTCGTTGGTCCGTGATGGAGCCTCACGCGTTCGGAAGGTTGCCGATGATGCGCGCGGGAACAACTAGCACTGCTGCTCTGCGACTGCGAACCATCTCACGGTCGTACTCTTCGAAATCAGCATGCTTGCCGCCGGCCGCTTCATAAATTTCCCGAAGTAGCAACCGGAGTTTCTCGTCGTCGATGCCGGCGGCTTGGTCGTCGGGACCGATCAAATCAGCCTTTCCAGTGACAGCAACCCAGTTCCAGCCTCGGCGAACAGCGACCGTCATCTCGGACCCGCGGCGCACATGTCTCAAACGCGCGGCTTTCCCCATCGACACTAAGGCAACGCAGCCTTCGTTGGTGAGGGGATGACTGATGATGCCGCAGTTAGCGATGCTGGAAAGTACCCGACCATCGTTTTGGACGGTGCTAATTGTCGCTAAGCCAGTTTCGGAACTGAGAAACTTCCTTACATCTTCAAGTTCGAGCATTGACGCATCCAGGTTCTTAAGTCGGGCAGGTTCAAGTGAAACTAGCGGAGTGGCCACTAGAGCTGTCGCAAACTGGTCGGGTCTTTGGTGAAATGGCTGGTGGCGCGACACGAGAAGTGCCTGCGCTGAAATGGACATTGCGGTTACCGCTGCCTCTAGGCCTGTTGTATTCTCGCCTCTCGCAGGTCAGCTACTGCACCATGAAATAGGGGAGCCATGGGACCACGGACTGGAACGGACCGCTTGATGTATGAACGGTCCATCGTAGAACCCCATGTGGGTTCACTTGGCTGGCGTAGCCTTTTCAACATCACTTGGTGCGTACTCGGTTGGGTTTCGATCGTGACTCTACGAACAGCGGAGATGATCCCGCTGTGGGCAGCGGTGCTACTTGCTGCACTTTTCCTACAGGCCTGTTACATGCCGATGCACGAGTCGGTTCACAAGACTCTGTCCGCAGGGCGACCGGCCTTACGTTGGGTAGATCGAAGCGTGGGAGCTCTAGCGGGCTGGTTGCTGTGTGAGTCGTTCAGCGCCCACAGCATCACCCATCTCAAGCACCACACGCACACCAACGACGAAACAGACCCGGATGTCCTCAACTCTAAAGGCTCACCTCGAGACATATTGTTCCGTGTGATCATCGGAATGATCTTGTACCCCCTGGGCCCATTGTTCGCAGCGATACCGCCCACGCGTCGCCTCGTACCCAAAGGGCTCGCAGCGCGGCTCGGACAAATGGCTCAACTTCGGGGACCTGAAGCAATAGCGGCAGGGAAACCAGTCGTCATTGGTCACGTCGCTGTTCTGGTCTTGGGGTCAATATTGGGTTACGCCGAAACGGTTTGGTTGCTGTGGTATGTCCCCGCATGGATCGGCCGCTTTTGGCTATCACTTGTGTTCGGATGGCTCCCGCATCACCCACACAGTGAGACCGGTAGGTACCGCGACACACGGGTGTTTACCTTTTTCGGCTCAACGTTTCTGATACGCGGTCACGATTATCATCTGCTGCATCACCTATTCCCCAGCGTGCCGCACTACCGCCTGCGCCGCCTTTGGCGAGACATTGGTCATCACCTGGCAGACCAAGGGGCCCGAATTGAAGGGCGTGCTGCTAAACCCCTCCAAATTGCGGAGAACACTGGCTCACGCACAAAGTGAGGCAGCTACGGATTCGTCCAGCCTGGTCTTGAAATCTAAAGAAGAGCGGACACGATGAACGGGATATGTGGGTTATAGCTGATAGCTGTAGCGGTGATAGCGGCCGGGGTATGGAAGATCGGACTGGTGAAGAATCTTTAGTTTGGGCGTAACATCACGCTATGGAAATTGTCCTAACAGGCACCGGAACACCTATTCCGGACGCAAATAGGGCGGGCCCTTCAACTCTCGTTAAGGCCGATGACACTCACATCCTTATTGACGCGGGACGAGGCGTCGTAATGAGAATGGCCGGAGCCGGCTCACTTCCATTGTTCTTACGAGCGGTGCTCATCACTCACCTTCACAGTGACCACATCAGCGACCTCAATGACGTGATCACCACTCACTGGATCATGAGTCAGGGCAACGCGACACTTGCTATCTACGGCCCACCCGGCACGCAGGAATTTGTGTCCCGTCAACTTCACGCGCTTGAAGCAGACATCAGCTATCGAATCGAACATCACGACGCACTCACCCAAGGCCCAAAGGTTGAGGTAGTGGAGCTGGCGCCTGAAGAAAGCTTCGAACTTGACGATGTGTCCATCCGTACTGCTGCAACAGAGCATGCTCCGGTCCGACCAACACTCGGCTATCGAATCGAACACGGCCCCGTGGCTGTTGCTCTAGCGGGCGACACGATTCCGTGCGACGGCGTAGACAATTTGGCTGCTTCAGCAGACGCATACATCCAAACCGTTATCCGCAAAGACCTTGTCGAGCTCGCCCCCCCTGGGATGCTCCATGACATATTGGATTATCACTCCGACGTTGAAGAAGCGGCCCAAACGGCCACTCGGGCGGGAGCCAAACGACTCGTTTTGACCCACATGGTTCCAGCGCCAACAACTGAGCAGTACCCCGAATGGGTAGCACTAGCCCGCAAACACTTCGACGGAGAAATTGTTATCGGTGAAGACCTAACCACCATTTCGATTTAAAGGAAAAATGTGACACCCGTATCTCCTCCACCGTTCAAGGGTCGGATAGGTCGAACTCTCGACGAATCTGAGCCGCATTTCCCTAGCTCGCCACACCCCGACGATGACGCTCCCAACGTGGTCCTAATACTTGTGGACGACACCGGTTTCGCTCAACTTGGTTGTTACGGATCTGATATCGACACCCCCAATTTGGATGCACTGGCCCAAAACGGACTGCAATTCACGAACTTTCATGTCACACCGCTTTGCTCGCCAACCAGGGCCGCCCTTTTGACAGGTAGATCTCAACACAGTGTCGGCATGCGTTCAGTCTCCAATCACCAAACAGGTTTCCCCCATCAGCTTGGACACATCTCTAACCACGCCGCAACGATCGCTGAAGTACTCAAAGCAGCGGGATATGCGACGTTTTGCACCGGAAAATGGCACCTAGCACCAACGAACGATATTTCAGCGGCGGGCCCATTCGATCAATGGCCACTAGGCAGAGGCTTTGACCGGTTTTATGGCTTTCTCGAGGGGGAGACCGATCAATTCCATCCCCAGCTAGTAGTCGACAACCACCACATCGATCCGCCCGGCACGCCCGCAGATGGATATCACTTAAGTGAAGACCTCGTCGACCAGCTCCTGCAGATGATCAACGACAGCAAAGGAGTTCGCCCAGACCGGCCGTTTTTTGCGTACTTGCCCTTCGGAGCGACACACGCTCCACACCAAGCACCAGAGTCATATCTTGCAAAATATCGGGGCCGCTACGACGAAGGCTGGGACGTCACCCGTCAACGCTGGTATGAACGACAGCTTGAACTAGGAGTCACCTCCCGCGACACTGAACTCGCTCCTAGAAACCCCGGGGTCGAAGCGTGGGAGGATCTCCCGAACAACCACCGAAAATTCGCTTGCCGACTTCAAGAAGCTTTCGCAGCGTTTCTCGACCATACCGATGACCAAGTAGGCCGTTTCATTGACGGACTGCGAAAGATGGATCAATTGGAAAACACAATTCTTGTTTTCCTTGCCGACAACGGAGCATCTCAAGAAGGTGGACCGTTCGGCGTGATGCACGAAATGAAATTCTTTAACGGTGTTTTCGACTCGCCCGACGACCTCATCGATCGTATTGACGAAATCGGCGGACCACATAGCCACACGAATTACCCGTGGGGTTGGGCCCAGTGCGGCAACACACCCTTCAAGTGGTACAAACAAAACACCCACGAAGGCGGGGTACATGTCCCAATGATCCTTCACTGGCCCATTGGCGTCGGTCCAGAACACAACGGGACCTTACGAAGGCAATTCGTCAATGTTTCAGATATAGCACCCACTATCTACGAACTTTTGGGGCTGAACGCCCCTGAAACCTATAACGGGCTTGAACAGCTACCCGTGACCGGGCGTTCGTTCGCACCAATACTTAACGCCCCCGACCTTCCAGCAACGAACCGGTTGCAGTATTTTGAACAATTCGGTTCTCGAGCGCTCATCGCAGAAGACAATGGAACATGGTGGAAAGCGGTCACACGGCACATCAAAGGGCAGTCATTCGACGAAGACCGATGGGAGCTCTACAACCTTTCGACCGATCAATCCGAATGCACTGACCTGGCAGAGATTGAACCAACAAAACTTGAAGAGCTCGTAGATCTCTGGTGGGAGGAGGCAGAAATCCATGGAGTTCTCCCACTCGATGACCGCACGATAGAACTCTTTGGGTCTCGCCTCGATGACCATTCACCTCATCCCACCCATCGCAAATACCGCTATCGACCACCGATGTCTCCCATACCTGCTCAGGCGGCACCATCGCCTTCGGGTCGCTCATGGAACATGACGGCACGCCTAAGAAGTGAGAGCCGCGACGAAGGTGTCCTCTACGCGACAGGTAACGAAAATTCTGGTGTGACGGTGTTTATCCAAGAATCTCATTTGGTGGTTGACTACAACGCCTTCGATGAACACACCATTGTCGAATCCGATGTTCCAATACCCGAGGGTGAAAATGTGCTCCTCGTCAAGATTGAGCGCACAAGCCGCACGTCTGGTCGCGTCGAGCTTGCGGTAAACGATCTTGTTTGCGGAAGTGTCGAGTTACCGTTCATGATGAGGATGATCAGTTCTATCGGAGCGAGCGTCGGCTATGACCACGGCTCTGCCGTATCCGCTAGATACGACGCACCATATGAATTCACAGGCGAGCTACACGAAGTCGTTATAGAACTCGGGGCAAGAACATCAGCGGAAACGCAGACAGCCGCTAAGGCCGAAATGTCACGTCAATGAACGAGCCGAAACCTGTGTTAACAGGTTTGAAGAGGCGAGAGCGTTGCTCCGAGACGGACCGATCACTAGATACGAAATGAGGAGTCGTGATGGAAGTCACTAATGAAGTAATGCCAACCAGTTCAGAACGCATCAACGAGATGATGCAACCCGGTCCCGAAGGACCGATCTACATGGTGAATTTGTTGAAATTCAAGGACCGGGCGCATTACGAAGACGATCGGCAAAGCGAACTCACCGGACGGGAGGCCTATCAACTGTATGGACGAACTGTCTCAAAGTTGATCGGCGAATATGGCGGCGAAGTAGTTTTTGTTGCCGACGTCACCTTCCTGGCCCTGGGGCAAGTGGAAGAACTATGGGATGAGGTCGCGATAGCAAAATATCCGAATCGGGCGGCACTGCTCGCCATGAGCTCATCTCAGGAGTGGAGAGACGCGGCGGTGCATCGCAGTGCGGGACTTGCCGGGCAACTCAACATAGAATCGGTTTCTCCACACTGGTAGTCCGACGGCGTCGGGGGACGTGATGACTCGACCCGACCGCAGACGGCGGGGACGCACAGCAGCACAAGCAAGGCGCGATGCGTCGCCGAACCCGGCCCCTCCAGGCCTCTCAGGAGGCCGCTATCAGCCACTTGCCATTCCGCAAGTCAACGAAATAGTCGAGGGAACGTACACCCTGTTGGAAACCGTGGGTGTGAGCGAAGCACCGGACTTCGTAATTGACGTTGTCGTCGAGGCCGGCGGGCAGGTGGTCAACGGAAGGCTGCTCTATCCCCGCGACCTCGTCCAATCTTTGGTTGAGCAGGCGCCGTCAGGTTTTGTGCTTTGCGGTAGAGACAGCAAGTACGACTTAGATCTCTCCGCACACCGTGTCCATCTAGGAACTGGAGGCGCGGCACCGATGATTATCGACATCAGCAACGGTCAGTACCGCCGCTCCACTCTTCGCGATCTCTACGACGTAGCTCGGCTCGTTGACGGTTTGCAACATGTTCACTTTCTGAGCCGTCCCCTTGTCGCAGGAGACATGCCCGATGAGGAGACACTCGACATAAACACTGCCTACGCATGCCTAGCCGCAACTAGGAAACATGTTGTTAGTAGTGCCACGAACGGAGCGATAGCTGCAGAAGTAGCGGAACTGTGTTTCGAGATAGCGGGATCTCAGGAGTTGTTTAATCAACGTCCGTTTCTCTCATTTAACGTCAACCACGTCACGCCGCCCCTGCGGATGAGTGAACATGCAATGGAGGTGCTTCGCGTCGCAGCGCAACTCGGAATCCCCGCACATGCAAACGTGTTTAGCCAAGTCGGCGCTTCGTCTCCAGCTGGGCTTGGTGCTGCGATCAGCCAGGCTATGGCCGAAGCATTGGCGGGAATGGTCTTCAGTTGGCTCATAGATCCTTCAGCCAAGGTAATTTGCGGACCTGAACCGATGATCGTCGACCTACGTACAGGAGGCATGAGCGGCGGCGGGGGAGAACAAGCATTGGTGATGGCCGCTGCGACACAAGTTGCCCGATCGCTAGGTCTGCCAAATCGGTCGATTGCTGGGGCCAGCGACGCCAAAACCTCCGATATCCAAAGCGGCGCAGAAAAGGCATTGGCCATAACATTGGCCGCTCAGGCAGGCAGCAATCTCGTCACGCAAGCGTGCGGCATGCAGGCCGCACTCATGGCAGTTTCATTCGAAAGCTATGTCCTTGACAACGACATGCTCGGTGCCATCATGAGCTCCTTGAGGCCAGTAGAGACTCAAGAAATCGATACAGCAATGATTCAGGAAGTCGTTGCGGGCCCCGGACACTTCTTAGGTGAATCCGACACACTCAAAAGAATGACGACGGACTTCGTTTATCCGAGCGTGGCTGATCGAACAGACTTCAAGCTTTGGGAGGAAACAGGACGTCCCACACAACTCGACACAGCGCGGCGCGAAGTCCAACGGATTTTGAAAGAACACCCAGGTTGTCTATTCGTAGACAGTCTTGACCGAAAAATTCGTTCTCGGTTCGACATCCGACTTAACTGGTAGAGGTCCACTGTGAGGGGGTTACCGGTGTTTCAACTAAACACTGCGTCACGCCGTCTGAGTTGGATGGTGTGGCCGATAGCCCTGGTCGTCACGCAACAACTGCTGTTCCCAGCCCCGGCAGGGTCGTTTGTCTCTGGGCTAGTGCTCGGGAGCATCACCTCCCTAGTAGCAGTGGCCATGTACCTCGTCTACCGGGCCAACAACGTTTTGAATTTCGCGGCCGGGGAACTTGGACTGCTTCCAGCGGTTTTTGCGATGTTGCTGGTGCTGGAATCAGGTTGGAATTGGTACCTGTCCTTCTTCTTGGCTCTGCTATGTGCGGCCGCCATTGGAGTGGCCACCGAGTTCCTTATCGTCAGGCGGTTCTTCCAATCACCGCGACTTGTGTTGACGGTAGCCACGTTAGGAATTGGCGAACTATTAGCAGTGTTTGCCTTATACCTTCCTGCATGGTGGGGCAGCTATCTCCAATCGCAGCGCCTTCAAGCACCTTTTGGGTTTCGAGTTGACATTGGGAGTCGGGTTTTCGATGCCGACCATCTACTTGCGCTTGTCCTCGGACCTGCGGCGATGGTGACTCTTGTGCTCGTCTTACGATGGACGCGCATCGGGACGGCCATCAGGGCTTCGGCTGAGCTGCCGAGTAGGGCGGGGCTATTAGGTATTCCGGTGAAAGCCGTCCACAGCATCGTGTGGGGGATAGCAGCGGTGTTTGCGTTTCTGGCCTTGTTCCTTCGATCAGGCGTGTACGGGTTACCGATCGGAGGATCACTTGGGCTGCTGCTGCTGCTCCGAGCTCTGGCAGCGCTCACTTTGGGACGACTGGATCACCTTCCGACCATTATCGGCGTGTCCTTTGCATTAGGTGTCCTGCAAGAAGGAATTGTCTGGAATTCTCAAGCCAACGAAGCCGAAGCCAAAATGGCAGCATTAACAGGTTTGGTGATTGTCCTCGGCTTGGTGTTTCGCCGAAGTCGTGGGTTCCGTTCTGCACTCGATGTGACCAGTTGGCAGGCAGTTGGACATGCCCGACCTATCCCACCGGTGTTCCTTCAGATACCAGGCATTCATGTCGCGCGTGGAATGGCCTTCCTAGTCGTCCTGATCTTTTTCGGCGGATTTCCGTATTGGGGTGTTTTCGACACCACAGTCGTGGTCCGAATGGGATTAGTGCTTCTGTATGCGGTCATTATGCTTTCACTCGGAGTGCTCACTGGGTGGTCAGGGCAACTGTCCCTGGGTCAAATGGCTTTCGCGGCAGTTGGCGGTGCTACCGGTGCGTGGCTGACGCAACAAGCTGGGGTTGACTTTGTTGCGGCGACGGCATTGGCCGGGTGTTTTGGGGCACTGTTCTCTTTGGTCGTGGGAATTCCAGCGCTGCGAATGCGCGGCACATATTTAGCTGTCACCACCCTGGCCCTTGAACTCACCATGATTCAGTATTTCTTGAACCCTCAATTCTTTGGGTGGGTGCCGGTGGAACGAATTACCCGGCCGCCGTTGTTCGGCACAATCAATTGGGAAAGTTCTCAAGCAGCGTATTACGTGTGCCTTGTGACCTTAGTGATCGCATGTGTAGCCGTTGCCGGACTCAAGAATGGGCGCATCGGGCGGGTCTTGATCGCGTTACGGGACAACGAAATAGCAGCTGAGGCATATGGGGCGCGAGCCTCACAACTGAAACTGACGGCATTCGCCATTTCAGGTTTTCTTGCGGCCGTTGCCGGTTCGGTGATCGCCCACCACCAGCAATCGTTCAATGTCACCCCAGCTGGGTTCAGCATCGTCGTGTTTATGGGGGCGGTCGTAGGAGGCCTGGGGTCGATCAGCGGAGCAATCATCGGTTCCCTCTACTGGAACGGGTCTTGGTATTGGCTTCAAGGATCCTGGAGGCTGCTGGCAACAGGAACAGGCGTGCTGATCGTGCTCCTCATTGCTCCAGCAGGCATAGTCGGGTTGTGGGCTGATTTGAGAAATCTTGCCTTAAGAAAGTTAGGTGCCCGTTTCGGACTTCAAGAAACCGATTCGGCCGAGGACTTGCTAGTAAACGAGAACTTGGAACGATGAACCAGAAGCCCAGCATCATGCGAAGAATTGCAGGAGACGGGCCTATAGGCGCGCTCCTGATCATCTTCGGTCTTAATGCGGTAGATGAACTTGATCGGAGCGCCTTTGCGATCTTGGCGCCAGAAATACGGGACGAGTTTCAGCTGGGTTTCACCGGTCTACTCACTTTCATAGCGTTCGTCGCAGCCTTCGCCCTTTCCTTGCAAGTACCTATCGCTGCTTTGGCGGATCGGGCGCCCCGGGTGAGGTTGGCGTTAATCGGCGCAACTTTGTGGGCCTGCTTTTCGTTTGGGACAGGTCTGGCGGCCGGCGTCATCACTCTCGCAATCGCACGGACCGGATCCGCAATCGGCAAAGCCGTGAACGATCCGACACATAACTCGCTGATAGCAGACTGGTTCGCTCCCAAAGATCGACCCCGGGCCTACGCCTTTCACCGCGCAGCCAACGCAGTAGGAGCAACGTTGGGCCCACTCCTAGCGGGCTTTACCGCGTACTACTGGGGGTGGCGCACACCGTTTCTGCTGTTTGCCGTCCCAACACTGCTGGTCGTGGTGATGGGGCTGAAATTGAGAGAACCGATTAGAGGTTCACATGAGCGACGTCTGGCAGGAGGTGACGCGTCAGCAGTGGCGACAGAAGAAGCGCCTCCGTCCATCTCCGAAGCATGGCGTATGTGCTGGAAAATTGAGTCTCTTCGCCGGATATTTGCGGCGACGCCCTTCTTAGCGGCCTCCCTGATCGGCTTCGGCACCCTGGCAAACCTGCTCTATTTGGAGGCATATGGGCTGGACGAGCGCGCTCGTGGGATTGTCGCCGCAGCAGCAGAACCCGGCCAGCTCATCGGTTTAATTATTGGTGCCCAGGTCGCCTCTCGAGTAGTTGAACGCGACCCCGGACGCATCCTTCGGTTCTTAGCTGTTGTTTCCAGCATCACCGCTGTCCTTTCGGGAATTTTCGCGGTGGTGCCGAACTTGGGTATTGCGATCGCCGCCAATGTAATCATTACCCTGTGTCTGGCCATCGTTGGACCCGGCATCATCGCTGCCCTGTCGCTCGCTATTCCACCGCGAGCTCGATCCGTCGGATTCTCGATGGGATCCCTGTGGGTTCTTCCAGGCCTTCTCGTACTTCCTTTTATCGGATGGATAGCGGACAACTGGGGGATACGAACGGGAATGGTGATGATGGTTCCTGTGTTCTTTATTGGGGGACTAGTGATCGCAAGCGGCGGGAATGTCATTAGCCGCGACGTGGAACAAGTACGAAAAACCGCGTTAGCAAGATCCGAAGTCCTTCAAGAACGACGAAACGGCCGCGTCAAGTTGCTGCTGTGTCAGGACCTCCAAGTCAGTTACGACGGAATTCAAGTTCTCCACGACGTGAACTTCGAAGTCGGGGAAGGAGAAATTGTCGCGCTCTTAGGAACAAACGGGGCAGGAAAGTCGACATTGCTCCGCGCTATTTCCGGCGTCGTGGCGGCCGACCGTGGTGCGGTGATCTTTGATGGTCGGGACACCACCTACGCCCCGCCTAACGAGATAGCGAGGCATGGGATTATTCAAATGCCCGGGGACGCCGGGGTTTTCCCGAGCCTGACTGTCGCGGAAAATCTGGAAGCGGCTGGTTGGATGCGCCGAGGAGATCAAATCGGCCTTCAATCGGACCATCAACAAATATTTCACGCCTTTCCCGAACTTCGCGATCGCAGGGAATCGGTTGCCGCAGACCTCTCCGGCGGACAGCAACAAATGCTCGCATTGAGTATGACGCTGCTCACCCGTCCCAGACTTCTAATGATTGATGAGCTATCTCTGGGGCTGGCCCCCGTGGTCGTGGAACGCCTTCTTCAGATGGTTCGTGACATAGCCGCATCTGGGGTCAGCATTGTTCTAGTTGAACAATCCGCCAATCTTGCATTGGACGTCGCGGACACGGCCTACTTTCTTGAACGGGGAAGGGTGCGCTTCAGAGGGCCTGCGCCAGAACTTCGGGAGCGGGCTGACTTGTTGCGCGCCGTGTTTCTTGCCGAGCCTTCTTCTTTGGCAACCTTCACGGAAGCAAGAACGATAGATAGTGAACAAGTCCCGGTTGTAGAAGCTCGATCACTGACTCGTCACTTTGGAGGAATTCGGGCGGTCGACAACGTCTCCTTTGGGGTGCACCCAAATGAAGTACTCGCGTTCATCGGACCTAACGGCGCAGGCAAAACAACCCTTTTCGACCTAATCGGAGGATCGACACCCATCGAGGGAGGCCAAGTTTTCTTGGGTGGACGGGACATCACTCACCATGCGCCGAGCGTGCGGTCCCGCCAAGGTTTGGGCAGAAGCTTTCAAGGCGCGCGGATGTTTCCGACACTGACGGTCAAAGAAACCCTAGCCGTGTCACTAGAACGGTGGATTCGTTGGGGTGATCCAGTGACTGCAGCGTTACACCTGCCGATGGCTTATGACAGTGAACAGCGCATCGGCCACCGAGTGAACGAACTGATATCCAAATTTGGTCTCGATGCCTTCTCCCATAAGCTCGTTGCCGAAGTGTCGACAGGAACTCGGCGGATCGTGGACCTTGCCTGTGTAGCGGCTCATCAACCCTCCGTCATCTTGTTGGACGAACCCTCAAGCGGAATAGCTCAACACGAAGTTGAAGCGTTGGGTGGAATTCTCCTCCAAATGAGGCAAGAACTAAATGCCGCGTTGATGGTCATCGAACATGACATGACCCTCGTCGCAGAAATAGCGGACAGGGTAATTGCACTAGACAGGGGCAGCGTCATAGCTGAAGGAACACCACAACAGGTGTTCGACGATGATCAGGTCATCACCGCCTATCTCGGCCGTTCCGAGGCTGCGTTGAAGCGATCTGGTCGCCCCGATCCAAATGACATGACAACCTGAAGAGATGGAACCAGTAGGACAAGGCGTTTCCCTTCGTAAGTTCGGTCCGCTGTTCGCCCTTTTTGTGGCAGCAGTTGCCGTCGTGGTCATCGTCGTCACCGGCGGCGACGACGATGACACAGAACAACCAATTACACAGAAATCAACCTCTGCCGAAGTCGATGACGGGGCTGAACAGGACAGCGAGGTGGAGGAGAAGCCAGCTGAGGCCGGTGGCGAGCCAGAATCTGAGGAAGCGGCTCCGGCGACTACTGCACCACGAGCACTCGGCACAGACTGGGGTCCTGATACCGGTTTCAGACCTGGGGTTATGTTCTTCGATCGAGCACAAGAGCTCGGCCTAGAAATCGACTGGGGCGAGCGCTGTGACACTGACCGAGGAACCCTAGCTATTCCCAGCTTCTTCGCTGGTGCTTGCGCCGCACCATATGAGGGATGGAACGGTGGGGCCACAGACCGAGGCGTAACGGAAGACAGCATCCGAATCGTTTGGTGGCTCGCTCAAGATGTAGACCCGGTCATGGCTTACCTCACGTCAGCTATTTATAACGACGACACAACTGCCGATGACGAGCACACGATCCGGGGACTGCTCGAGTATTACGAGACCTACTACGAGACCTACGGGCGAAGTGTCGACCTAACAATAATGATTGGCTCGGGCAACATTCTGGATCCCGCGGCTGCACGAGCCGACGCCGTGAAGGTCGACGAAGAATTTGACCCCTTCATGGTGATTGGTGGCCCAACTCTCACGAACGCGTTTGCGGAAGAGCTACACGCCAGAGGAATACCTTGCATTTCGTGTGGCCCCGGACAGACACCTGAGTACTACCGCGAGCGACCAGGTCTGGCCTACACCTTAGGGAAAGGGCCTCAACAGTTGAACATGATGGTCGCCGAATACATCGGAAAACGATTGGCAGGAGATCCTGCCATCCACGCTGGGGATGCTTCAATGCGTGGTGAGGACCGACGATTCGGTCGAATATGGAATTTCGCGAGTCGAGCGTCAGCCGACTCCAATGCACAGTTCGAAGAACTCCTCGCAGAATATGACGTAGAAGTGGTCGAATCGCAGTCCTACATTCTTGACCCGGCCACCCTCCAAGAATCAGCCGGTACGATCATCGCGCGAATGAAAGAAGCCGACGTAACGTCGGTCATCTTTAACGGTGATCCGATTGCACCACGCGATTTCACCAACGAAGCAGCTGCTCAGGATTATTGGCCAGAGTGGATTGTGACCGGATCAGTGCTGGTTGACACAACTGCATTCGCTCGGACATACCATCAAGAACAGTGGTCTCACGCATTCGGTATTTCGAACCTAAGCGCTCGAGTCGACAGAACTGTTGCCTCTTCGCACTTCCTCTATGAATGGTTCCATGGTGAGCCTCCACATGCGAACGACAACATCGGAATTATTGATCCGGCACCAGGTCTGTTCTACGCCGTTCTCCAAGCGGTCGGACCAGAACTAACGATTGAAGGCTTCAACGAAGCCCTGTTCGCCGCTGACCCTACGAGAAGCGCGGTAACTGCCCCCAGCCTTTCTTACGGGGACAAAGATCGGTGGCCCGATTCACAGGAACCCGATTACCACGGTGTTGACGATATTGCCGAAATTTGGTGGGATCCCACCGTGGAGGGACTTGACGAGATCGACCGCGATGGCCGAGGGATGTGGCAGTTCGTAAATGGTGGTCAAAGGTATCTCTTGGGTGAAATACCAGATGGCGCTCCGCAAGCGTTCGAACGCGAAGGCGCAGTCACCGTCTACCTGTCTCCGCCGGCAAGTGAGGCGTCGCCGAGTTATGAGCCGCTGCCGAGCCGTTAGCAAGTGACTCCGAGTCACGTCATGCTTGTGGCCTTACCTGCCAAGGACTTCTAACATCGCAGAGCGCGACGTGGCATGAAAGTAGGTAGCGACACTTTGCAAAATTCATCGCTTACTGACCACCGGCGTCGCTACTTGCAGTCCCTCGAATCGGAAGCGATCTACGTGTTTCGGGAAGTCGTCAGCCAATTTCGACGTCCAGTCATGTTGTATTCCATAGGGAAGGATTCGTCAGTTCTATTGCACCTAGCTCGCAAAGCGTTTCATCCAGGACGGATTCCCTTTCCGTTGCTCCACATTGACACGACGTGGAAATTCAAAGAGATGATTTCATTTCGAGATCGAATTTGCGCGGAACTCGATATTGAGCTCATCGTGCACACCAACACCAAAGGGTTAGAGGCTCGAATCAATCCCTTCGATCATGGGTCCAGCACCTACACCGACATCATGAAGACCCAAGCACTGAAACAAGCATTAACCGAGGGGACCTATGACGCGGCTTTTGGTGGTGCCCGGCGAGATGAAGAACGTTCAAGGGCCAAGGAGAGAATCTTTAGTTTTCGAGACTCCAATCACCGGTGGGACCCTAAGAATCAGCGCCCTGAACTGTGGAATCTTTACAACGGAAGAATTTCAGCTGGCGAAAACATTCGAGTCTTCCCTATCAGCAATTGGACCGAACTAGATGTGTGGCACTACATCCACCTCGAGAACATTGAAGTCGTTCCGCTGTACCTTGCCGCCTCTCGACCGGTAGTGACTCGCGATCAGAACCTAATCATGATTGACGATGATCGTTTCCCGATGGCGACCGGAGAACAACCTCAAATGCGATCGGTGCGCTTCAGGACGTTGGGGTGTTACCCGTTAACAGGCGCGGTCGAGTCTGAGGCGTCGACAGTGCTGGAAGTAATCCAGGAAACCTTGTTGGCCAGGAGTTCTGAACGTCAAGGACGAGTGATCGACCACGATCAGACCGCGTCGATGGAAGAAAAGAAACGCGAGGGCTATTTCTGATGTTCACTCGCGATCCGCTTATCGAATCTGACATCAGCGCTTATCTCGAACAACGCGCCCAAAGAGATTTGGTGCGGTTCCTGACGTGCGGAAGCGTCGATGATGGCAAATCGACCCTCATCGGTCGTTTGCTTTATGACACACAACTCATCGCCGATGATCACATAGCCGTATTGGAGGAGGACTCGGGAATTGGAACCGCCACGACCCAACTCGACTTAGCCTTGGTCACAGACGGGTTGCAGGCGGAACGAGAGCAAGGAATCACCATCGACGTCGCCTACCGGCACTTCGTAACGCAAAATCGTAATTTCATCATTGCCGATACTCCCGGCCATGAGCAGTACACCCGAAATATGGCGACCGGGGCATCGACTGCTGATCTGGCGGTAATTCTGGTGGACGCTCGGAAAGGCATAGTGCAGCAAACCAGGCGGCACTCATATATTGCGGCGCTCCTTGGCGTAGAACATCTGGTCTTAGCAGTGAACAAGATGGATCTCGTCGAATATTCTGAGGAGCGTTTCTCAGAAATCGTTGCCGACTACAGCGACTACTCCAAAACTCTTGATGTTCGCTCAGTCGAGTTCATTCCGATTTCAGCTCTTGACGGCGACAATGTCGTCGAGTCGAGTTCGGCGATGCCTTGGTTTGAGGGCCCGACTTTGATTGATTACCTCGATGCAGTGGAAATCGAAGCGCCCTATCGGCTCGATGAATTCCGTCTCCCGATTCAACTCGTTCTGCGGGCTCCCGCGGCCTTCCGGGGCTACGCCGGAACCATTACCTCAGGGCAGATCCGACCAGGTGAACGCGTTACTGCTCTCCCGTCCGGTGTGTCTTCCAGCGTTGATCGAATAGTGGGTTACAGGGAGGACCTCCAGGTCGCTTCGGCGGGGGAGTCAGTCGCTATTACTCTTGTCGACGAGATCGACATGAGCCGCGGGGACCTTTTAGTCCGCGAAGGCGAAAACGTGCACTTCGAATACTCGATTGAAGCGATGATTATCTGGATGGCAGAAACTGCGCTGACCCCCGGTCAGCAGATGAGGCTGCAATCGCGACTTGGGACAGCGAACGTCACCGTCGACACTATTCGGCATCGTGTGGATGTCGATACCACGCAGACGGTTCCGGCGGCTCAAATAGAACTCAATGAGGTCGCTCGCTGTGCGATAAGCAGTGATCGAAAGTTGCTTTTCGAACCCTACACAACCAGTAGGTCCGAAGGTTCCTTTGTTCTTATCGACCGACTCACCAATGCCACGATGGCCGCTGGGCTGATTTCCGTTCCTATATCTCCGTGGGATCGATCACCAGATGAGACACTCGAAGTTCAAACTTCGACCATCACAGCGAAAGAACGGCAGCTTCGATATGGGCAACGGCCTTGCACGGTCCTACTAACTGGATTGACGGGCGCCGGGAAAAGCACCATAGCGACGGCGTTGGAACGCTATCTGTTCGACCGAGGGAATTCGATCGTGAGATTAGACGGTGAAAACGTACGTCTCGGCATCAGCAAGGATCTCGGCTTTACTTCCGAGGACCGATCAGAGAACCTCCGTCGTGTCGCTGAAGTCGCGCGGCTAATGAATAGCCAGGGTTTGATAGCTATCGCCGCTTTAGTCGCTCCTGAGGCTGACTCTCGCTCGAGAGCGAAGCAATTGGTGGGAGATGCCCAATGGATCGAAGTTTTTCTCAATACCCCCATCTCGGTATGTCGGAATCGGGACACTAGTGGTCTCTACGAAGCGGCTGAACGCGGCGAAATCCACGACTTCCCCGGAGTTTCGGCAACCTATGAGGCTCCGAAAGATGCAGACCTTCGGCTAAATACTTCAAACATGACAGTCGATCAATCGGTACTCGAAATCATCTCGCTGCTCACCGAGAAGGGTTTTATCGATGGTTGAACACCCGACGTCGGACAACATCACCAGATCGCAGGGAACTATTGACGGAACAGCCCGAAGTCAGCTATTTGGGCACAGATCCTGCACCGTTTGGTTCACTGGTCTCTCCGGGTCCGGCAAGTCAACGCTCGCCTTAGCTTTGGAGGCAAGACTTCATTCACGCGGAGTTGGAAGTTACGTCTTGGATGGTGACAACATTCGATTCGGCCTCAACAGCGATCTAGGCTTTTCCCCTTCCGATCGAACCGAAAACATTCGCCGCGTTGGTGAGGTAGCACGCCTTTTTTGTGACGCAGGACTCGTCGTTATCACGGCGTTCATCTCACCCTATTTACGCGACCGCGATCTCGTTAGGAGCCTGCACCGCCCAGAGCGCTTCATCGAGGTGTACCTCAACACACCGCTTGAGGAGTGCGAGCGACGCGACGACAAGGGGCTATATGAGAAGGCACGCAATGGTGAAATATCCGAATTCACAGGAATTTCTGCCCCATACGAGCCACCGTTGAATCCGGAGCTGGTCCTGGACACGCGAAGATCGGTAGACGATTGCCTCGAAGAAGTCATTCTTCTATTAGAAACTCGAGGCACCGTATGATGGTGCTGACGCGCCGGGAATCGGTTTGGCGATGACTCCCAGAACACTGAGTGTGTTGGCCCTTGGTGGAGACGGCATCGGGCCAGAGCTGGTGGAGGAAGGTGTGCGTCTCTTGGAGCACGTATGCACTGACAATGAGATTGCGGTGTCAATCCAACGGGACCTGCTCCATGGCCAGTGCTACGAAATACACGGCACGTTCTGTAGAGACGAGACCGTCGAAAGCGCTAAGAAGGTCGATGCCGTTCTCGTCGGTGCCGTAGGAGCCCCTCAATACGACGGGCTTTTCCCCGGAGCTGAACCCACTGTTCGCGATGGCTTGATGAGACTCAGAAAAGAACTGGACCTGTTTGCCGGGATTCGGCCTGTGCGAAGTTATGACTCTGTTCGGGACTCCGCCCCATTTCGCGAACCCGTAATTCGGGGCTGCAACATAGTGGTGCTGAGGGAATTAACCGGAGGCACGTTTTTTTCGGAACCTCGGGGTATCGAGACTGGAACAGCGGGACGAATAGCCGTGGACACCACGCGCTACAGCGAATTTGAAATCGAGCGACATCTCCGAATTGGATTTCAACTCGCCCAAAGACGGTCGCGTCGACTGGTATCGGTGGACAAGGCCAACGTCATGGAAACTGGTGTTCTGTGGCGAGAAATCAGCCACGAAGTAGCAGCAGACTTCCCTGATGTCGAGTTCGGCACCATGTACGCAGATAACTGCGCCTATCAACTAGCTGTCGCCCCACAGCAGTTCGACGTGGTAGTGACAGACAATCTCTTCGGCGACATCCTGTCGGATCAGGCGGCGTCGATCGCTGGTTCCTTGGGGATGCTCCCATCAGCGTCACTACCGCTACTTGCACCTGAAGGTGAAGTAACCCGACCGGGAATATATGAACCAGTACACGGAAGTGCCCCTGATTTAGTCGGGACAGGAAGCGCTAATCCAGTTGCAATGATCCTTAGCGTAGCGATGCTTTTAGAATTCGCCGCGGGACGTCCCGATGCGGCAAAGGAAATTGAGACAGCGGTAGAAGCCTCGTTGAAAGCAGGAGTGCGAACTCCAGACCTTGGAGGGACCGCGAACATGTCCGAAGTCGTCGACGACGTCATTGGACGCTGGAGTAACCAAAGAGTCAGCGCTGATGGCTGAAACAACCGGGCGCACCTGTGGCGAAGCCACCATGAGACTTCTAGTGGAATATGGCATCGATACGGTTTTTGGGATACCCGGAGTTCACACCTTGGAGTTTTGTCGCGGCCTCGCCGACAGCCCGATACGTCACGTGCAGGCCCGAAACGAACAAGGCGCCGGCTTCATGGCAGACGGTTACGCTCGCAGCACCGGGAAAGTTGGCGTAGCCCTCGTTATCTCAGGGCCGGGAGTAACCAACGCGTTGACACCCCTCGGCCAGTCGTGGGCTGATTCGGTTCCAGTGCTGCTTCTATCCTCCGAAACAGCTTCTTACACGCACGGATTAGGACTCGGCGCCCTACACGAAATACCTGACCAGATCGCAGTCACAGCGCCTCTCACAGGCCTGAGCGCCCGAGCAACCCACGCCGAGGCAGTCCCGGAACTGCTACAGCGAGCGTTCGAATGCCTTACCAACGGTAGACCGCGCCCAGTTCATATTTCGATCCCCATTGACGTTCTCGGGGAAATAGTGACCCGGGACTGGTTCCGATCCAATGGCGAAATAGCGAACGAGGTCAGGCCTGACGAGGTGGAAACTGGGCGCACGTTGCTCGCTACCGCTAAGCGACCCATGATCATGGTGGGCGGGGGAGCGACCGGCGCCGCTACCCACATCCGAAACTTAAGTGATCAGCTGTCGGCCCCGGTTCTGTGCAGCACTGCGGGAAAGGGAATAGTGGCCGACGACTCACCTTTGAGTCTCAGCGCTTCAACTGTCAGAGCCGAGGCCCGGCAGTACCTCAGCACAGCCGATGTGGTACTAGCAGTGGGAACCGAATTGGCTGAGACCGACAGTTTTGTAGAGGAACTAGACCTTCCTGGAGCATTAATCAGAGTGGACATCGATCCGCGAAAGCTCGACGACCAGTATCTACCCGCCGTTTCTATCCTTGGTGACGCACCAGTGGTTTTGTCTTCCCTCATGTCGGATGGGCCATTCGAATCGGCACGACCTCGCAAGACTGTTGCAGATGAGGTCGCCCAAATTCGGGCCGAAATCTTTGAAAATTTGACCACCTCGGAAGCTCAACATGTGGTCCTCTTGCGGGCGTTGCGCGACGTGCTGCCCGAGGACGCGTACGTGGCCGGGGACATATGTCAACTTGTGTACACGGGCGCCTTTGCGTTCGATGTCAGCGAACCACGAAGTTGGAGCTATCCGGCTGGTTACTGCACCCTTGGTTGTGGGCTACCCAATGCCATTGGAGCGCAACTAGCGAAACCTGATCGGCCAGTTGTCTGTTTAGCCGGAGACGGCGGCTTTATGTTCACACCGGGGGAATTGATCGTCGCCTCAGAAGAACAACTCCCAATACCCATCATCGTCTGGGACAACGACGGCTTGAAGCAAATTCAAGACGACATGGACGCCGGAAACATCGTGCGAGTAGGAGTCGACGGCGCAAACCCCGACTTTGTAACGCTGGCCCAATCAATGCATTGCGACGGAGTTGTTATCGAGGACCTCGACCACTTTGTTCAAGAGGTTCCAGCGGCATTCTCAAAGGATCACCCAACGGTCTTAGTTGTTCGAGAGGGCGACGAGTGGCTGCGAGGGTGAACCGTAGTTAGATGTAGACGTTTCGGGACCATCATTGCTGAGCACAGCCATTTGGCAGCCTGCCAGAAGAAAGAGAGCGCGACTATGTCAACTGAGCCATGGATGACATCAGAAGAACACCAAGAACTGTTCGAATCGGTCAAGAACTGGGGTAGGTGGGGTCCTGAGGATGAGGCAGGCGCGCTAAATCTGATTACCACCGAAAAACGAGTGGAAGCTGCAGCTGAGGTGGTTCACGGACACGCGGTGAGCTGCGCTCGGGAACTTCCGGTCGAACCAAACGCCGAAAACCGCCACCCGGCCCTTCACATGATGGTGCGGGGTGGCGATGACTGCGTGTCGCCGAATATCAACATGGAATCAACTGGCGACTTCGTCGGAGTCGCGTTCCATGGCATGGCTACCTCCCACATCGACGCGTTATGTCACGTCTTCATGGACAAGCACATGTACAACGGTTTTGGAGGCGAAACTGTAAAAAGCACCGGCGCGACTCGCTGTAGCATCATGGCCGCCGCCGATGGAATCGTAGGGCGCGGAGTGCTACTTGATGTGCCGAGGCTTCGAGGAGTCGATTGGCTTGAGCCCGGAGACGCCATCACCGGTGAGGAACTTCAAGCTTGCGAAGAAGCCCAAAACGTCTCGGTGGGAACTGGCGACATCTTGCTCGTAGCAACTGGTCGAGACGCTCGCCGAGCTGAGCACGGGCCCTGGCATCCGTTTGAGGTCGGGATGGCAGGATTGCACCCCGATTGCATTCCCTGGCTTCGAGAACGCGATATTTCGGTCCTTGGCTGTGACGGAGTAAGCGACGTTTTGCCAGGAAATCACCCAGATGAGTGGGTTATGCCCATCCATCAAACAGTCATCGTGTCAATGGGGGTACACCTTTTAGACAACCTGCGCCTAGATCGTCTTGCGGCAGCATGTGACGAGCACGGCAAATGGAGTTTCCTGTTTACGGTCGCACCGCTAAGAGTTGAGGGCGGGACCGGGTCACCGGCAAACCCCATCGCTCTGCTCTGACTTGGTGTCGGTGCTCTAAGTGATCGCCGCTCCATCTAACCGACCGTCCTCTCGCCAATCCCGAAGAATACGGTGGAAACGCAGTGGACCGGCGCCGTAACTGGTGGTGAAAAAGCCGTCGGGATTGCCCGGTTTCCCCTCATTGTTGTAGTAGCCGGGAGTGCACTCAATGCGGAAGCGTTCGCCCAGCTTTGACTTGTCTGCGATCTCATCAACCCACTGTTGCTCACCTTCAGCGGTCGCTTCAATGGTGCTGCCGCCTTGATCGCGGACCTGAGAAACCATGTAGGAGATGTGCATCGCCTGCTCATTGAGAGCCTGGGGGACGTTGACAGTCACTGCAGTATGCGTGAATCCGAGAAAAAAACAATTCGGGAAATCTGTTGTCTGCATTCCATGTAGCGAACGGGGGCCGTCTTCCCATTTGTCGCTCAGAGTCAAGCCCCCTCTGCCGACAATGTCGTAACCCGCTCGACGGGTATACCCAGTACCGACTTCGAACCCTGTGGCGAAAATAACGCAATCAACTTCGTATTCAACGCCATTTGCAACAACGCCCTTGGGGGTAAGTCGTTCCACGCCGTCGCCAACTGTGTCAACCAAGGTCACATTGGGGCGATTAAAGGTGGGAAGGTACTCGTCGTGGAAACAGGGACGTTTGCAGAACTGTCGGTACCAGGGTTTTAGGGCCTCAGCTGTGGCCGGGTCATCAACGATTTCGTCGACTCGCCGTCGGATGGTGTTCATCTTTTGATAGTCGGCCATCTTCATCAGATAACCCTTTTCGCGGCCAGTAATCCGACGACCAAGTTTTCGGCCTGCAAGCTTGGCCGCTGTCCCGGTTAAGTTCCGAAAAATATCGGTCCAACCATCTGAAACTAAATCTTCGTCTTGATCGCCGCCGGCGACGAGAGTATTGAAGTTCTCCATTCGCCGATATTGCCAACCCGGCTCAAGTGATTCTGCCCATTCGGAACTGGTTTCACGATTGTTCCGCACATCGATGGATGAAGGAGTTCGCTGAAACACATAGAGATGGTCCGAAGATTCGCCTAGATGGGGAATGCACTGAATCGCGGTGGCCCCCGTTCCGATAATCGCAACCTTCTTGTCGGCCAACCCGGTTAAGTCTCCGCTGTTGTCACCACCGGTGTACTGGTAATCCCATCGACTGGTGTGGAACGTGTGTCCATCAAACTTTTCGATGCCGGGGATCCCGGGAAGCTTGGGACGATTCAGTGGCCCATTCGCCATCGCAACGAATTGAGCCCGCATTCGGTCGCCGCGATCGGTTTCGATAATCCATTTTGAAATGGTGTCATCCCAACTCAATTTCGTGACAGAGGTACCGAAACAGGCGTTTTCGTAGAGGCCGTAATGGTGGCCAATGTTTTGGGTGTGCTCCATGATTTCAGGCGCGAACGAATACTTGTGTTTGGGCATGTAGTCGAGTTCTTCAAGCATTGGTAGATAGCAGTAGCTCTCCACATCACACATGGCTCCTGGATAGCGATTCCAATACCACGTCCCTCCGAAATCCCCACCTCGTTCGATAACACGGATGTCTTCGAATCCGGCTTCTCGTAGGCGTCCACCCATCAGCAGGCCACCGAAACCGCCTCCAATGATGGCGATTTCTACTTCGTCGGAGAGGGGTTCGCGTTCGACCACCTCCTCGTAAGGATCATCAAGGTATCTAGCGAACTCACCAGTGGCTTCTACATACTGCTCGTTGTGGTCATGCCGGATCCGTTTATCGCGCTCAGCAAGATACTTAACGTGCAATTCTTCGGGGTCGAAATCGATCTCACCTAAAACCGCTGTCACTGCCGCATGCATGTCGTCCATAACCCGAGATTAGCTGGAATCTAAGGGCAGTTAGTTAATCGACCAAAAATTGACGACTTGTCGACGGTTGCCGCCGCACTCCACAGGCTAGACAGAGGTCCAGTAACCGGAATGGGCTTCATTGCGATCAAGAGATGTATTTGGCATCGAGTGGCCCACTAATCTGCTGAGTGGAAAACAGCGGATCCAGCTACTTTCAGGTTGGTGGACACTCAATGCAGCGTAGCGAGCAGATAACACAAATAAAGGTGCTATTGGCAAGACTCGATTCAGGTACCAATGTGGACGCAGGTGGAATGAGGCTCAACCCGACAACCAGTTACACCGATACGGACGTCGCAAAAATGGAACGCGAAGCGTTCTTCCAGAACCATCCACAGGTGCTGGGGTTATCTGGCGACCTTCCCGAGCCAGGGACTTTCATCACCATCGACGATTTAGATGTTCGGATCCTCGCTACCCGAGATACGAGCGGTGAATTCCACGCGTTCGTTAACGCATGTCGCCATCGGGGAGTGGCAGTTGAAGAACGAAGCAGCGGGAAGGCTCAGCGTTTCACTTGCCCGTTTCACAGCTGGACCTACGACTCGCAAGGATCATTGGTTGGGTTACCCAAGGAGGACCACTTCGGCTCGATTGAGAAAGAATGTTTCGGTCTCGTCGAGCTCCCATCTGAAGAGAAATATGGGTTCCTATTTGCAAACCCAAACCCTTCTGGATCTCTCGACATTGACACCCTGCTCGGATCCGAATTGAGGGAGGAGATGGAAGCATGGGATTTTGGAACCCTGCACCGGCTAGGTGGCGATCGGTACGAAATCGACTGCAACTGGAAACTAGCCATGGACACGTTTGGAGAGACGTATCACTTCAACTCTCTACACAAAAATACCCTCGCGGCGGTCTTCGAGGGCAATATTCAGTGTTACGACACCTACGGTCAACATCATCGGATGATTCTTTGCCGCAAGGCGATCCACGAGATGCGGAAACTGCCCGAAGATCAATGGGATATCACCATCGCAGGCCTTCCCGTCTACTGGCTGTTCCCGAACACCATCTTGCTCCCTAACGATCTCGGCATGTACTTGGTGCGCACCTATCCCGATGAAGGTTCCCCGGGGCGCCACACCAGTGTCATAACGTTTTATACGCACACAACTGGTGACCGCGACGAAAACTCCGCCGAGGTGGCATCAGACCGGAGGACCCAGATCCGACTTGCCCCCACTGAAGCGCTGAAAGAAATCGCTCAGGGATTTGCGGAAATCATTCGCGACGAAGATTATGTCGCCAGCGCAAGTCAGCAACGGTCCGCCGAAGGGGGAGCGCTGCCGAATGTGGTGTTCGGTCGCAACGAGCCGGCTCTTCATCACTACCACAACACCTACCGTTCAGCGTTAGGGCAGGACCCCCTCCCTTTGATCTAAACGATTGGTAGTGCTCACAGCAAGACAGGGCCGTATGGGCGACCGGTTAGCTCATATGTCAGTGCTTGGAGCCCATGTGGAGTGAGTACCGCTTGAGATTCTCTCCGGAAGTCGAATTTGGCAAACTGGGCCTTGGGTTAGATCAGACGCATCAAAGACAACTGCCTCCGAGAAGTCGTTGCCGAGATCGGAGGAGAAGGTCACCAGGTAGCCGTCATCCTCTGCTATCGAACCGTCTCTCGGTGCCATCACCGTTTCGCTGACGAAAACTCCCGGCTCGAATTCGTATAGTTCTTCGGTTCCGGTGTCGAGATCATGTTTGATGAGAGCGTCAAACGCGAACAAACCGGGGGTGCATCGTGCGTTATAAGAATATTGATGGCGCCTACCAGCGTGGCGCCCGTTGATCATCGGGAATTCGGCGCAGGTGTCGCTCATGGATTCTTCGAGGCATTCGCCGGTGCGTACATTGAACTTCCAACGATGAGCGCGAGCTTGTAAGACGTTCATATCTAAGGTCTCGAAGCCCTTGAGTGGACCGGCCTGCCTCTCGACGCCACGAGCAGTGGGATTGTGTTGGAAGAAACCGTCCAAGATGACCCAATCACCGTCTTCGTAGGCATTTGTCCAGTGAAGGACAAACGTGGGGTCCGCTTCGTACCAAAGAATGTCTTCAGTTGAGCCGTGCCGAGGGACCAAGGCGAAACGGCTCGGGAGATCACGGTCAAAGGTGTTTGAGTAGTAGCCGTCAGCCAGGGCGTCTGGGTTCCAAAAGAGTGGAAGGTCATTGAGAATCGACCAGTTTTCAGTGAACGCCATGTCATGGGGGAGCCGCGGTCCAGGCAGCGGAATATCGACGTGATCAGTGAGTTCACCCGTGCGGCTGACAACCCCGTAACGCATGTAGGGGGCCTCGGTGAAATAGCTGAAAAACAACAATTCCCCTGTATGTTCATCAAGTTTGGGATGGGCGGAAATGCCTTCGTCCGGAAAGAAACCATTCCAGGAGGTCTTACCCAAATCCTCCAACGTTCGTGGATCTAAGCGGTACAGCTCTCCGCATTGGTAGAAGCTGGCGAGGGCGACGCCTCCGTGAACAATCACATCGGTGGAGGCGTTGTCTTTCATCAGGGTCCGAGCACCCCATCCATGGTCAGCGATTGCGTTTGATGGATGTTCGGAGATCCCCGCCCAGAGACTGCGCTTAGCTTGTTGCTCGGCAAGAAATGCATCGGTTCGGACGAACCGGTTGGCGTAGCGAGCTTCACCGTTTTCAAAAGAAATGGCGTGCATCATGCTGTCACCGTCGAAGGGGTGATAGCGCTTGATGGGCTCGAATAGCGGATTTTCGGTGTTGCGCAAATAGACGCCATTCAAGTCATCGGGAATTTCGCCTACAACGTCCATATCCCAAGCGTCGTACTCCCGATGCTGAGGCCGCCATATTCCGGACCGATATGGATGGTCATCATGAGGCGGTAATCCGGGCTCAAATGTTTCGCGCAATGTGACGGTCATAATGCCTCCTCTCGCGGATCGTACCAACGTCTGGGTAGAAGCCGTGGGGCTAGTTGATTGTTTTCTGAAACTACTCACACACGGGGTGTATAGCGAGTGCTCAAAGAATCGGCGCGGTTACAAATCGTTGACAGGCGGAAAGTCGGAGGGAGGCATGATGTCAACCGTCGCTGAGCGTTGTTGGGCGAGCATTCCTCCGTCGACCTTTAGGACATCTCCTGTGACGTAATTTGATTCTTCCGATGCAAGGAACAACGCCGGCCCGGTCATGTCGTACGGTTCGCCGATACGCCCCATGGGAACATTTTCGCCTCGCAGGGCTCGTTGCTCGGCATCGAGACCGGTGGTGTCGATTGAACCTGGCATTAGTGCGTTCACTCGAATTCCGTACGGGCCCAGATCGAGCGCCAGGGCTCTCGTAAACGCCTCAATTCCGCCCTTTGTCGCGTCGTAGGCGGTGAAGGAACGGTGGGCTCGAGTTGCGCCTCCCGAGGACATGTTGATGATGACACCTGTTCCGGCCCGAGCCATTGCCGGGGCTGCGCGATGGCAGCAGAGAAAATGCCCAGTCAGATTGACATCTACTATTCGTCGCCACCAGGATTCGTCGGCTTCGAAAAAGTGGAGCATCGGCCCAACCAAGCCGGCGTTGTTTATTAGCACCTCGACATGACTCCAGTGCGCTTCAATTTGGTTAAACATGTTGGCCACTTGCTGACTATCGGAAACGTCGCATGGCACCGCAAGCGACGCGCCACCGGCCGCGGTAATGGCGGCCGCCGCGGCCGCGGCGGCTTCTATGTCAACATCGTTGACTGCGACTAAGGCGCCTTGGTCAGCAAAACGATTTGCCAGGGCTCTACCGATGCCATGGCCGGCGCCTGTAACCAGCACAACCTTGTCGCTGAGATCCGGGTATTCGGACATTATGTCTCCCATGGTCTGTCGGCTCGGCTACTTAGGGCGTAACCCTTTCGGGGTTCCACCAAGATCAGAACGGACCGATCCGTCGAGGTTTCGATCCGAGACGATGTAGCGGCAGATGCGTTTTCCATGTTCTGACAGCGTGTCATATATGGATCGGGGCATCGACCGAGCCATAGGTTCGCGAAACCACGGCGCGTAGTACTCGATGTTGGGAATTGAACGCGCTTCATCAGACAGGTTTGGCGTGCCTCCATGCCAGGCCCGCGGATCGCGGATGAGAACACTTCCAGCTGGGGCTGGGCAAGCGGTACTCAATTTCATCCAATCTGGTTCCTCGTCGAGAGTCGGGATTGGTTCATGAGAATTTTGAGTTCCCGGGATTTGCCGCGTTGGGCCATTTAACGCGGTGAAGTCGGTCATGAGGAAGTTGCAACAAACATAAGGACATGGAAGATCGCGAAGCGTTAACAAGCCTCGGGGATCCCAAAAAGCGCCGGAGAATCTGCTTGCACTACTGTCGGCTGCGGCGACGTGGTCTTCTATTTCACGGCGGTCACCTACATCGCTATGTAGCGGTTGGTATTCGATCGCTCCGGGCAAACAAAAGTCTCCACCACCACCACGGCAGATGTAGTCGGGTGATTCGAAGATGGCGTCAAGAATGGGAGTGACGGTTGGTAGATCAATCAGCATCGCCCACTCGGGATGGTGAACCTGGTGCCCGGTTGTGCTTGCCGACCCGAAGCTGTAGCGGTGGGATCCCCGGTTGCCTTGACGGGAGGTATCTATCTCCATGATTTCGGAGATAACGCGAGCGCATCCCCTTCTAATAGTTGCGAGTTGCTCTTCAGTGAGAGCGTCGCTCACTACGACGAATCCATCCCGATAAAAAATTCTCTTTGCGTCTTCAATCCGGTTGGGGGCGAGAATCTCGAGACCGACGATGCCATTATTTCTGTTCAGATGCTCTCGCTGGTTTTGCAATTCAGGGGAGTGAGCATCTCGCCCGACCCACCCGTAGCGCGTTCCCAGGGTCAGCGCGTCATTCATTCCGAGCTGCTTTCACCAGGTTTCTCACCAAGCGAATTGCTTCATCGTGCGGCACCCTGCCGCATCCGCAGGACGTGGACAGAAGCAAACGATCTTCGTGAACGATTTCGAGTAATAGTTCAATCCGTTCTTTTAACACTGCGACAGGTTGGGGCTCCTGCTTGACATCTGCAATGCCGGCGATAATTTCGATCGACTCAGGGATTTCAGAAAATAGATGACGATCGGCCCACTGGCCCGCGTGGCTGCATTCAACATGAACTCGGTCAACAAGTCCGTCCAGCATTTGAAGAAGAGGCATTAGCGAAGAAAGATTTTGCACGTCGGTTCCAGGACGTCTCGAAATATCGCCGAGGCAGAAATGAATAGTGCGGGTGACATCTCCGACATCGCCAAACGGAGCGACCAACGTATCCAGAAGCTCGGCTGCAGGAAGCGTCCCATTCACTAGCGAAGTGGCTTCAGCGGGCGCATCGAGTTGAACCTCATCGGCACCTGCTTCGACCATTTCGTCGATCTCGTCTTTGACGATCCTTACGTAGTTGGGAAGTTGCTCTTCTAACCTCGGGTCATTTTCCATGCCAAGGGTCATAGTCAACGGGCTCGGCACCGCTCCCTTATCAAGTCTGGGTTCAATTTCCCGTTCTCTTCGAAAGCCCAAAGCGTGACCAGTCCCCTCGGGAGCGGAGACATCACCAATAATTCGGTAGCGACCGATCCCTTCGTAACCCCTCGAGGTATCACGTCGCTGAATCGTCTCAAGACCCTTCAGGCGAGGAGGCACGTGATGAACGAAATCGGGCCCCCAAACCTCCCCACCCATGATTTGGTCGACACCACAGGCGATCATTTCGTCCATAGAAATACGGGCCGCTCGGGTTAAGAGAGGACCGGCATCAGTATCACTGAGATCTCCTGAGTAGTAGCGCTTTAATTCGGGTCGCAAACCGAAAGGAATCGGCCACGAGCCGACGCAGGTGGTTCGGAGGGTCACGTGTTGACCTTAGTTGCGAGCGCTAGTTGTGGCGTTGGGAGTTGCAAGTGCTCGCCACAAACGCCGATAGCTGCTCCACGTCAGGTCTGAAGTCAGATAGCCGTCGTCTTCTAAGAGCTTTGTTAGCTGGGGCAGATTACGGAAAGGAATGCCACTATCGACGTGGTGGGCCAGGTGATGGCCGACGCCGAGGGGAACAATGATGGCTCGAGCCACTTGGCTCTGCTTAACGTGATGAGCAGTGTCGCGTCGATCCCCAGAACGAGTCATGCCGCCGTGTTCCGCTATGGCCCTCAGTCGATTAAGGATTTGGTAGACGGTCACGTACGGAAGGACCCACAACAGGAGATAAAGGAACGGATTTCCGCTGACAGCGAAGAGACCAAAGACAAATAGCTGACCGAAGTAGAACCGGAGGCTGTTAACCAGAAATTGTCGTCGAAACAGTCCGGTCAAGCGTGGGCGCAGAATTCGATAGGCAGAGACTCCGGTGCAGTCTCGACGAAGCTTTCGACGCATCGAAGCGGCGGTGATTGGATAAAGGGCGTAGAGGAGAAAGTCCGGCTCTTTTGGTCCAAATTCGTCGCGGTGATGGCTGGTATGGGCCTTGCGGTAAGCGTGGGTTCCGGTCCCGAAAGCAAGCCATCCGAAAATGGTGATGCCAATAAAATCGTTGAGACGCCGGTTCGCGAAAAGGAGTCGGTGTGCGCCTTCATGACTCAGAATGAACATCCTCACCTGCAGCACCCCGATGATCGGAATGGCAACAACAGCAGCGATCCAATGACCTACTAGCACCACGCCGGTGATTACCGCTACAGGTAAAGCCAGGCAAATCAGGCAGGTGAAGGCGTTCCGTCGGCCGTTAATGAGCCTTAGCTTGTTCCGCAGATCTCCTCTGGGGCGGCCGTCAGAACGTAAGCGATCGCTCCCTTGAAACGGTTCGATGGCAGACACCATGCCACCCGTCATTGTTTCGACGAGTTCGTCATGGGTTGCCGTCTGTTGCATACTGCGACGATACTTGCTCGGTCACTTCGTTTTGCTAAAGCTCCCCCTCCAGGTGAAAGGCTGTCTATTCGTGCAACGAATTGTCACTTTAGATATGGAAGGCGTGGTCACTCCAGAGATTTGGATAGCGGTGGCTACGCATACCAGCATTCCCGAACTGCGAGTGACGACTCGCGATGAACCCGACTACCAAAAATTGATGGATCAAAGAATTTCCATCCTCACGGAACATCAGGTCTCATTATCAGTTATTCGCGGGGTTATATCGGAATTACCGGTGATGGAAGGTGCGCGAGAGTTTTTGGACGACTTACGGCAGAAGTACCAGGTAGTGCTCTTGTCCGACACCTTCGAGCAGTTCGCTGACCATTTCATGGTGCAACTGGGTTACCCCCATTTGTTGTGCCACAGGTTGGATGTAGATGATGATCGGGTCAAGGGTTTCGTTCCCCGGGTCGTCGACGCTAAGAAACAAGCGGTGACGGGCTACCAAAAGCTCGGATTTCACGTGACCGCTGTCGGCGACTCTCACAACGACATCACTATGCTGCAGCAAGCCGACGCTGGTTGTTTGTTTCGCTCGCCGTTAGGCCTTCCACACAAATATCCAGACTTAGTTCCGCTGGAAGCGTACGATGAACTGAGCAAATGGATTGACGAATCCGTTGGAACGTAGTGCTGAGGGGAGTACGTGATGGCTACGCCCGTCAAGGTTGCCCATTTTGTTTTGTGTACGAGTGATATCGACAAACTGGCGGAGTGGTATCGCTCAGTCCTTAACGCACACGTGGTGCATCGAAACAAGAAGATTGCCTTTGCGTCATTTGACGATGAGCATCACCGCATAGCGTTCGTCGATCGCGGGTTCGAAAAGGACCCCGACTCCGAGAGAAACGGGGTCGATCACGTAGCGTTCACTTATGCAAGCCTTGAGGACTTATTGTCGAATTACGTTCGTCTACGCGACGAAGGAATACTTCCCGAGCGGACCATTAACCATGGGATGACAACTTCGATGTACTACAGGGATCCTGATGGTAACCGCATAGAACTTCAGGTCGAAAACTTTACCGATCCTCAGGAGGGCATCGATTTCATGAACGGCCCAGTTTTCGAAGCAAATCCTATTGGCGTGCTCTTCGATGCCGATGAGCTAGTCGAACGTTTCGAAGCCGGAGTTCCTGTGTCGGAGCTGGTGCTCCAAGGCGAAAGCTAGCTACCTGCAGGGTGCGCGTTACGGCTTCTTACTGATGAAGTAATTGTTTGATCGGTCGTCGCGGACCCCAGTGATTTCGATGTCAGTGAAGCCTGCCTCGGTTAGATATTCGGTAGCGGTTTGGTGACCCCACGCGGTACCCAAACCTTCTCCGCCATATGCCAACGAGACCGTCATGCAGTGCATAGTCGAGACCGTGTACATAAACGGAGCCATTGGATCCTGAATGTTGTCTTCTAGGAGGCTTGACGCTTTAGGTTCCACGCATAGGTAGGTCCCCCCGCTGCGCAGCATGCGGTGGACTCCTTCGAGCACAGCCATAGGACGAGCTTGATCATGGATCGCATCGAAAGTGGTGACGACATCAAACTGTTCCACTGGATCCAACTGCGCGGCATCACATATCTCGAATGCGACGTTTGACAACTCAGATGAGTTCTGTCGGGCCGCAGCTATGCCGTCCTCGGAAACATCAAAACCCACGAAACGGCTGTCAGGAAAGGCCGACCCCAAGATGCTTAACGCGCGACCGCTGCCACATCCAACATCTGCCATGTCTATTCCCTGCTCCAATTGTTGCTGAATGCCCAGCAGAGGCACGATGTGATCAACAAGTGTGCGGTCGAAACGGTTGCCGCTTTGCTCGGACATCAGAGCTTGGAAGCGAGGGAACTTGTCATAGGGGACCCCGCCGCCAGAGTGAAATGCCTCAACGATGTCCGCCTCCACTTCTCCCAGCAACGCAACTTGTTGCATGGGCACGGTCAAGTTGAGAGGACCGCTTCGCCGGGTTAGCAAACCGGCATGTTCGGCTGGTAGTTGAAATGTTTCTTCAGAAACGTTGTAATCGATGATGCCTCCACATGCCATGGCTGAAAGCCACTCGCGTACGTAGCGTTCACTGAGACCACTGCGTTCGGCAATTTCAGACGAAGTCGCTGGCGGTGCGCCATCCATGGCATCAAACAATCCCGTCTTGTGCCCGATGCTCATCATGAGAGACAGGGCGCCTCCGTTCATGATTCCCAACATGGTCTGGGTAAAAGAGCGTGCTTTGTCTTTGTCGTACACGTCAGCGCTTTGATTCATGGCCGAATTCTTTCACGATTCAGGTGACTCGCGCCTCTGTCCTTTGTGGGCGGGGTACAGAAACCACATGAGCGGCGCAACGAGAAACTGCAACGCCCCCAAAGTAAGCCAGAGGGCGTCGTATCGCGCTACTTCCTGGGTTCCATTTAGCACGGTTATTGCCGCAGCCACCCCCATCCCTCCGGCCGCGTAACGCAGGCTTTGATGGATTCCATTCGCTGTAGCGATGGAACCAGGTTCGATGTCGCGTAGAACGGCGCCCGTCAGTTGACTTGCCAGGACCCCCATGCCGAGTCCAAACAGCGCAGAAGCGGGAAAGAAAACCAGCCAATAGCTTGGTTGCTCGTTGAGAAAAAGGTAGAGCCAACAAAACCCAGATGTTGCCGTTAGAGCCGCCAGGGTCATGAGCCCGCGGAAGCCATGCCTGTCCGCCCAGCGACCGCCAAGGACAGCAACCACCGCGGAAATCACGGGAGAGGGTGTAAATGCGAAACCGACTTGCATCTTGCTGTAATTCCACACTTCGCTCAGGAACAATGGCCATAAGAACCAGCTGGTAAAAGCGCCCACCATCGCAAACGTCACCGCGACATTGGCAACGGCAAAAGAACGTATTCGAAAGAGAACGGGGTCGAACAGCGGCTCTTCATGACGGGATGACCGCCGTAAGAAAAGTGGAAATAGAACCAAGGTCCCAGCGAAACAAGCGATGGTAGCTACTGAGGTCCAGCCCCACGAGCGGCCTTGAAGAACTCCAAGCATGAGTAGAAATACCGATCCGCTACCCATCGCCACGCCGGTGAAGTCCAGAGGACGACCGGCGGAACGTTCAGCTGTTTCATGAAGAAACGCCTTAGCTCCTGCCAGCGCCAGGCCGACAATTGGAACCAGAATCAGGTACACCCATCGCCAAGAACCGACTTCGAGTACGAGGGACGCGAATCCAGGTGAGATTCCAGACGCCACCATCCCCGCTGCAGCCCAAATTCCGATGACACTTGCTTGTTTGGACTGCGGGAACTGTGGAAGTACCAGAGCGAGAGAAGACGGAACGGTGAGCGCACCGAACATTCCTTGTAAAGCGCGTGCGAAGACGAGGGTGAGAGCATTCGGGGCGAGGCCCGCTCCAAGCGCTCCAACCAAAAGTCCCAACAGGCCTATCCGAAAGATAGTGAGCCTGCCGTAGCGGTCAGCAAGGCGGCCTCCGACCAACATGGTCGTCGCAAAGGCTAGCGAATATCCCGCGATGATCCAGCCCGTCATTCCGTTGCTTACTCCCGGAAATGACCGCACTATCTCCGGGAAGGCAACGTTCGAAACTGTGACGTTTACCGTGCCGAGGACGAACGCTAATGATCCCGTCGCTAGGGACAAATAAGGGTGACGATTAGAAATTTCCTGGTTGAGGGACGCAAATTCGGCCGGCTTCACAGCGAACGCGATAGGCGTGCGCTGGTCTACAGACGGCTCGTTCACCAGCTTGAGGGTACGCTGCGCCCGTCCTCAAAGGACGATAACGAGCGCTTGTGAGGACAAAATGGAATCCGAACTTGTTGAAAGTCAGACAAGGGGCCACATCACAATTATCACCCTCCATCGTCGCGATAAACGAAATGCTTTTGATCCCAATCTCACCTTCGCTCTCGACCAAGCCTTGGATTCATTTGAAGACGACCCGGACCAGTGGGTCGCGGTTCTAACCGGCGGGCCTGACATGTTTTCCGCAGGAAGTGATCTGAAAGAGGGAAGTGGGAAGTCTCATCGGGGCGGAGAGTACGGAATCATCCGTCGGCAACGTCTCAAACCAATCATTGCCGCAGCCGAAGGCTTAGCCCTTGGCGGAGGCTTGGAAATACTTTTCTGCTGCGATCTCATTGTGGGTTCAACTGATCTACGCCTGGGCCTCCCCGAAGTGAAACGAGGCGTGCTGCCTACCAGCGGAGGACTCTTTCGAGCCCTGCGGTCACTTCCTTTACACGTAGCAAAGGAGGTGGTCTTGACAGGTGAAGAACTCTCGCCGGAACGGGCGTTGCAATACGGTCTCATTAATCGTCTTGTCGAACCCGGACAAACCCTGGCTACAGCGATCGACTTGGCCGAACAAATTGGGTCAAACTCGCCGACGGCGACGAAACATTCGCTCCAGGCAATGGAACGGATCCTTGGCACTACTGACAATCTTGGGTGGTCCGTCACGGACTATGCGCGAACGGAAGTCTTCGCCAGCGAAGACCGAAAAGAAGGAATTAGGGCGTTCTTCGAACGTCGGGAACCCGAATGGAAAGGCCGATAATGCGATTAGCGATTCCTGATGAAAGCGATTTGACTGAGGCCCAACAGGTTCTTCGTCGTGCTGTCGTGGGCAGCAGGGAGGGGCTGGGTCCCGAAATTTGGGCCAGCGGTCCTTTTGGGGTTTGGCAGAACGCCCCAAATGTGGGGAAAGCGGCTCTGGATTTGGGGGGTGCCGTCCGGTTCGGGACTGAGATCCCTGACATGGCTCGCGAAGTAGCGATCTGCACGGTAGGTGCCCATTACCGGGCGAAATTTGAATTCGCAGCGCACAGAGCAATCGGGATTGCCGCAGGTTTGGATAGCGACGCTCTTGACCGGCTCGCTATGGGGGCGGACCCGGGATGGAGTGACGATCTCGCGTTAGTTCATTCGTACACCCAGGCCCTTCTCACGGAACACCGAATCGACCAAGAATTGCACGAAGAGCTTGTTGTCTGTTTCGGAGAGCAAGGGGCTGTTGAGCTTGTCACGACGATTGGCTATTACTGCCTGATCTCTTTAACTCTTAATGCGTTTGAAGTGCCGTTATCAGCTGACATGGCTGATCCCTGGCCCCAAGATGGTTGAGCGACTTGTGCGTCAACGTAACTGAAGGCTCGCCGAATAGAACGAGCTGTACGCAGGTTTGCTTGTGTTGATAGGCGACGGTCCGTCATGATCGCGGCGAGCACTAGCTTCGTGGTTGGTTGTTGAAGAGAGGGAAACTGGGCATGTTGTCGCCGTATCGAGTACTCGACCTCACTGACGAACGCGGTCAGTTGGCCGGGGCCACTCTGGCGGACCTTGGAGCAGAGGTCATTTTGGTAGAGCCGCCGGACGGTTCACGTGCGCGTCGGCTCCCCCCGTTCGTCGCAGGCCGCGAGGGTGATCCTGAAGCGTCTTTGTGGTTTTGGTCATACAACCGCGGGAAACGCAGCATCTCCTTGGATCTTGACGATCCGACCGATCACGGAAACTTTCTTGAGTTGGTGGCCGGTGCCGACATTGTGCTCGAATCGGACCGTCCCGGAGCTATGGCTGAGCGGGGACTTGGCTACGACGTGCTATCGGCGGTGAATCCTGGAATTGTGATGACATCAATTTCTCCATTTGGGGCGAGCGGACCCAAGGCCGAGTGGGAGGCGACCGATCTCACCGTAGCGGCGGCAGCGGCGGTGTCGAAGATGACGGGCGACGAAGATCGCGCACCGTTACGGGTGCCCCTGCCACAGGCATTTCTTCATGCTTCCGCTGAGGCCGCTGGAGCGACCCTCATTGCCCTGCATGAACGCAACCGCTCAGGTAGGGGACAGCATGTTGATGTCAGTGCTCAGCAGTCCTTTATGCAAGCCACTCAGTCAATGGTCCTGTGTCACTTATACAACTCACCTGAGACGACTCGGATGAGCGGCGGCGCCGCGGTGGGCCCATTTCGGATTCGACTCCGGTCGCCCGCGGCGGACGGCTTCGTTTCAACGACAATCCTTTTTGGTGAAGCAATTGCCCCGTTCAGCGCTCGACTTTTCGACTGGATCCATGAAGAGGGCATGTGTGATGACAGCGATCTTGAGATCGATTGGGTCAATTTTGTTGAAGGGGTGACGACTGGTCGAATTGGGCTAGGGGAGTACGACCGCATTCAAGATGTCGCTGCCGAATTTTCGGCAACAAAGACCAAGGCCGAGTTGTTAGCGACAGCACTCGAGAGGCGCCTATTGGTCGTTCCGATCTGTAATGTCCAAGAGGTTTCAGAGCTAGATCAGTACGCCGAACGGGATTTCTGGCGTCAAATCGAGTGCCCAAATGTTGGCAAGGTCCAATTTCCTGGTCCCATGGCCAAATTCTCCGCCACTCCACTCGACGTATCGTTGCCGCCGCCCGCTATCGGCCAACACAACGCCGAGATTAAGCCGCGTGTTGTCGCAAATGTGACGGTCGTCGAAGAGGCTCCTGTCGCGCCCCTTTCTGATGTCAAGATTCTGGATCTGATGTGGGTGATGGCCGGTCCGGCGGCAACCCGAGTATTAGCAGATTGGGGGGCGACGGTGGTGCGTGTCGAGTCCTCCCACAAGATTGAGGGCGCCCGCACATTCCAACCTTTACTCAACGATGAGGGCGGCTCAGAAAACAGTGGCCTCTTTCAGAATCTCAATGCGGGCAAACTCGGCCTTACCGTCGCGATGGACAAGCCTGAAGCGAGAGATCTGATCCTCGACCTTGTGCGTTGGGCGGATGTTGTATGTGAGTCATTCTCACCTAAAGCCATGGCCGGGTGGAACCTCACGTATGAGGACCTAAGGGCAGTGAAGCCTGACATCATCATGACAAGTAGTTGTTTGTTTGGGCAAGACGGTCCGATGTCAGAACTAGCTGGTTTCGGAACCATGGGCGCCTCAATGTCAGGTTTCTACGAAATGACCGGCTGGCCGGATCGCGATCCAGCCGGAGTAATGGGGGCCTACACCGACTACGTATCCCCTCGCTATCTTGAGATAGCGATCCTTGCCGCGCTTGATCATCGGCGTCGAACTGGTGAAGGCCAGTACATCGATCTCTCTCAAGCCGAGGCATCAATGAATTTTCTTACCCCGCATTTGCTTGGTTGGACGGTGAATGGGCAACTAGCTCCAAAGATTGGAAACGGTGATCCGTCAATGGCGCCACACGGCGTTCACTCGTGTTCGGGAGATGATGAGTGGGTTGCTGTTGCATGCGAAAACGATGAGCAGTGGCGCAGTCTGTGCGATCTATTGAATTTTCCTGCAGATTGGCGCGGAGCTGACCTAGCGCGCCGCCAGGTCCTTGAAGAGGAGATTGACGCTGCTATCGGGATGTGGACATCCACGCTCGGAGGATCGGACGTGCATTCAAGGTTGCAGGCCATCGGAGTGCCCGCCCATGTTGTTCAGGACTCGATCGTGGTAGCTGAGGACCCGCAGCTACAACACCGCAACCACTTCCGGGAGGCGTCCCATGACGAGCATGGTTCAATGTGGGTCGAAGGACCCCGGTTCTGCATGTCCCGTAGCGCCGATACGGTCAGTGCCGCTGCGCCTACGCTCGGCCAGCACACCTTTGACGTCCTCGAGCAGGTCCTTGGCTACGACGCGGACCAGATTGCGGAACTCGCGGTGGCAGGAGTCCTCGAGTGAACTGAGGTATTAGGCCACTCTCTGGTCATCCGCTACTTAACGCTCGTTTAGTGAGAGACTTGGGCATGAGTTGGAACGAAAACCCAGAGAACCCGCCCGAACAACAGCCTATGCAAGAAGATCCCGAAGAGTCCGAGCTACATGGTCCCAGTGACGGCCTCGAGATCGGTGAACAGACCACACCAGCGAACCCCTTTCAGCGCTTCCTTTCGCTCTTTCGGAAGTCATCCAGCTGAAAACTGCAAAAGCCCGGCTTGAAGGCCCAGCTATGCCGCCAACTCACTCGTTGGCGTCGTAAGATTCGAGTGTGGCACGAACAAAGAAGCCCAAGTCAGCGAAGAAGCCAAAGCCCTCCAAGATCTCGAAACTTCCGGACAACTTCCGAGAGGCGATCGAGTCCAAACAGGCGAAGGGTTCCGCTAGGGAAACCGGCAGAGCCTCGGGGCAAAGAAACACAGGTTTCTCGGGACACAGCCCCAAACGCACCGGCGGACGCGACAGATAACTATCCGCCACCAGCGAAACATGCCACCGAAAACGACAAGTGACCGCCCCGAGAGGGCGGTCACCCATGAGTCCTCGGAAAGAGCTACTCCAAGCGTCGTGACATGGTTCTCCCAGTCAAGGTGGCATTGTGATCAGCGAAGTATTGCTGTTGCTCGGTGCTGGCCATGATCTCAGCGGTTCCCTCGAGCAACGTGTCAAGGGAATCCGCCGTCGTGGCCAGAATGTACGTGCCGGTCATCGGTCCACCGGCCAGGATTTGGCCCCACATTTGTCCGTTACCGCCGTGCCTCGACACCACCTCCCATACGCGATCGACCGCCGCTGTCTGAGCTTCAGGAGCGATCGGATCACTGATTGAGGTGAGGAGAGTCACATATTTTCCGTTCCGTCCACCCCGCTCAGCGTCAACACGCACAAGAACTCGACGGACAGTTTCTGACCCAGAGTCGGACAGCGTTTTGAGAATCCCCGGGTCGTTTCGGAGGGCAACCACTCCATCCATCGCGGCGTCTATTGAATCCCAGTGGTAAATCACAGAGATTTCACCAGCTCGTTCGCCAGCCATGATTGCTTGTGAGGCCCACACGTCATTAGCAACCCGAAGGGACGCTTCCTTCCCGGAGTCATTCCAACCCGTTATGAACCTTTCGAGGTCTGCGACTTTGAGCGTCAAACTGCTTATGTAACTCACTACTCCACCTTTCTGTGCCCGTGCGGCTAAACGATGGCGCCATGTTCGCACAAAACAGTGAGACACCCCCGCGGACGTGCCAGCATTCTCAGATCGGCTTCATGCGATCGCAGTCGCTCGCATCTTCGCCAGAACGACATTCCCTAAAAGAATGGGTTCGGCGGAGGCGCACTAGGGTAGCGGGATGACATTTGATGGAGAATACGGGCCGAGTACCTGGGATTGGGTAGCTGAACAAGCCGAAGAATACGAGAGTTCAAACGGTCAACAGGGCAGCACACTTAGGGATACAGGTTTACCGATAATTGTGATGACCACCATTGGGCACCGCACCGGCTTGGTCCGAAAAGTCCCGTTAATGAGAGTCGAACATGATGGTCAATACGCCATTGTCGGGTCTAAGGGTGGAGCTAAAGACCATCCAGGCTGGTACCACAATCTGATGGCAAACCCGAACGTTCTGGTTCAAGATGGACCCGCACCCTTTGAGACAACTGTGCGCTTACTGAGTGGAGCCGAACGCGCCGAATGGTGGGAACGGTCAGTGGAAGCGTTCTCTCCGTACGCCGAGTATCAGGAAAAGACCGAGCGTGAAATTCCACTCTTCATTACCGAACGCCCGGCTTGATATTGGCTTAAGGAACCAAGCGGAAAGGATTCCCTCATGAAACAACAGTGGGTCTGTGGGAAGTGTGACAGTCAAGAAGCCGAAACCGGAACCATCCGTACTACTGGAGATGGGGCCTCACGGTACTTGAACATGCAAAACCAAAAGTTCGATTACGTCAGTTGCGCCCAGTGTGGGTACACCGACTTCTTCCGTTCTGCGGGCGGTGGTGGTTGGCGAAACGTCCTTGACGTGCTGGCGAATTAATCAATTCAAATCGAGATCATCCCAGGGCGAATCAAAACTGAATCGTTTTCGGCGAATTGTTGAGTGTTTCGACAGCAAAACCGGCGGCAGTCTTGTATCTAGCCATGTAGTCCTCAATTTCGCTACGGGGGATGACATCTTCAATAGTGTCGAAGACGCCACCGCAGCGCTCCTCAACTATCCCCAGGATGCCGACGGGACCCGCACCACGATTCCTCAGGACGAGTTCATTTAGGTCCTGCAGCACTGAGCCCTCATACGATTTAAGGGCGGCGACATTTGTCCCGTGTTCTTTCAGTGCCGCTCCCAATATTCGAGCATCGACGATCGCTTGACTAGCGCCGTTCGAGCCCACGGGATACATCACGTGGGCAGCGTCTCCGATGAGTACGCAGCGATCATCGACCCAGCTGTCTACCGGGTCCCGGTCGACCATCGGATACTCGTAGACGGCCGACGCGCCGCGAATCAATTCGGGGACATCAAGCCAATCGAACGCCCAGTCTTCGAAGAAGGGAAGGAATTTTTCAACCGCTACTTGCCGATTCCAATCACTATGACCCCAATCCTCAGAGGTGTCGTACGTTACTTCTGCGATCCAGTTAATTGTCGCAAGGCCCGTCGTTGGATCCGGACGAGTTATGGGATAACAAACAAATCTCTGTTCGAGCTTGCCTACCAACACGAAGGATGCTCCTGTGCGAATCGGAACGGCTTCGGATGTCCCGCGCCACATAACTGGACCCCCCCACACAGGAGGACCCTCATTCGGATACATCTGTTTTCGCGCGGCGCTGTGTAATCCGTCTGCTCCGACGAGAACTGCGCCTTCGACGATATTTGTGTCACTTGCAAGGTTTTGGAACGACGCTCGGATAATGCCGTCACCGGAGCCGTATCCCGTTAGCCGGCTGCCGGTTACTACAGCCGAAGACCCCAAACGCTTTACGACTTCTTCGTAGAGCAACATTTGGAGTCGGCCGCGATGAATTGAATATTGGGGCCACAGGTACCCGGCGTCTCGGCCCCGCGGCTCAGCCCAGACATCGTTGCCGTTGCGCCCCACAAGAGCCCACTCTTTGGCAGGGACCCCAATCTCCTCGAGTTGCCTTTCGAGTCCGAGGTCAAATAGCTCTCTGACCGCATTGGGTTGAAGATTGATGCCAACACCCAGAGGCTGCAACGGGTCTACCGATTCGTGGACTACCACTGGGATGTCCAACTCGTGACAGGTGAGCGCCATCGTCATTCCTGCGATGCCGCCGCCGGCCACAATCACCGTCATGGCAGAAGACTAGGCCTAGTACGTGTAACACTCCTGACGTGTCTGTAGTAAATCGATCTCGAATACTCGACCTAGATCTTGCACCTGAGGGCCACCGTTCAATCGAATGGGCACGCCGCCATTCACCGTTGGTCGACGAATTCCTCAGAGAGCGACTTAAAGACGGTGCTTTAGTTGGACGCCGGGTGGCAGTGGTTGTCCACCTGGAAGCTAAGACGGCGCTGCTAGCGACCGTGTTAGCTGACGCCGGTGCCCAGGTAGTAGCCGCTGGTTCAAACCCTCATTCGACGCGGGATGAAATCGCTGCGGCCCTTGTCGAGCGGGGTGTAGAAGTTCACTCGACGCGTGACAGCGGCTACGACGCTTGGGAAAAGGACCTCCTCGCGGTCGCTGACACGGACCCAGAGTTCATTATTGACGATGGCGCCGAACTCACCATTCGGATGGCAAGGCAGCGACCTTCAAAGTTTGAAGCCCTACAAGGCGTGACCGAGCAAACAACTACGGGAGTAGCGCGTCTACTGGAGTTGGCGAATCGGGGACGGCTGCCATTCCCGGTTCTTGCGGGTAACGACGCCGCCTGTAAACACCTCTTTGATAATCGATACGGCACTGGTCAAAGCACGGTTCAGGCCATCTTGAATCTGACCAACATGTTGATGGCTGGCAAGGATGTGGCCATCCTCGGTTACGGGTGGGTTGGACGTGGCATAGCTGCCCATGTACGAGCCTTGGGTGGCACGGCCTGGGTGGTCGAGGTTGAACCTGTGAAAGCGTTGGAGGCATATATGGATGGCCATCAGCTCGGAAACTTGGAACAGGTATTACCAAAGGCCGATTTTGTTGTGACTGCAACGGGAGGCCGTCGTGCCGTAGGTAGACAACATTTTGACCATCTGAAGAACGGAGCGATATTGGCCAACGCCGGCCACCATGATCTCGAAGTTGATGTCGAAGCGCTCGCTGATGAGGCCACAGAGTTTCGTCCGGCGCGTGCGGGCATTGACGAGTATTTGTTGGCCAGCGGACAGTCGGTGTTCCTGCTTGCCAACGGCGCACTAGTAAACATAGCGGGCGGTTTGGGGCACCCGATCGAAATCATGGACCTCTCTTTCGCAGTTCAAGGCGTGGGTTGCCACGAATTGGCGCGGGGCACCGTAGCTGCCGGGGTGAACGTCATCGATCCCCTCATAGATTCGGAAATCGCGCGAGCGAAACTGGCTGCTCACGGCATCGTTCTTGACGGAAAAGAAGAGGACCAGAAGGACAACATCGACGATTTACTCGGACCGGAGGACTGACGTGACGACACCGCATATAGACGCTGAACGCGGCGACTTCGCACCGGTCGTACTGATGCCAGGTGATCCTTTGCGTGCAACCTACATAGCGGAACGACATCTTGATGACGCCCATTTGGTGACAAATGTGCGAAATGTAAACGGATATACGGGAAGTTATGAGGGCGTACCTGTATCGGTGATGGCCTCAGGCATGGGAGTCCCGTCCGCCGCGATTTACATCACTGAGCTCTACCGCTTCTATGACGTGAAGACCATCATTCGGATTGGTACAGCAGGGGTTTTTGATCCAAAACTTGAACTTCGAAGGGTTGTTGCGGCGACGGAGTGTATTACCAACAGTTCAGTGCCAGCGCAGGTCGCTACTAATCACGTGGGGCCTTTGGTTCCGACGCCGGAGTTGGCGAATGTCGCTTTGAGAGTCGCTAGTGAAAAGGGGCTTGATTTAGCTACCGGCAAGGTTTTCACAACAGATATCTTCTATGAGCCCGACGAAGATCTGGCCACGCGCATGGCTGCTGATGGCGTCCTCTGTGTCGAGATGGAGACAGCGGGGCTCTATGCATTAGCAGCGGCTGAGGGGGGCCGGGCGTTGAGCCTTCTCACAATGTCCGATCACCTCTCCACCGGTGAAGGGCTGTCATCAGACGAACGGCAAACTTCCTTAGATCAGATGATTGAATTTGCTCTTGATGTCGTGTTGGCTGATTCTCGTGCTACTGAGTGAACCAGGCGCGGTAAATGTCGACCGCTCGCTCTAGCTGATCGATATCTACCCATTCGACTGCTTGGTGAGCCTGATCGATCGACCCTGGCCCGAAGACAACTAGCTCATTTGTCACTTCCCCGTAGCGAAGGGCATTCGACCCGTATTCTGCTGTAGTTGGTGCCGAGTCCGCTAGCTGTGCGAGGACTGTTACCAGTGCACTATTGGGATCTTGGTAAAAGCCTGGGCTGCCGTCTCCGTATAAGGATTCGATGGTTGTTGATAATGGTGCGGCACTGTCGTCGATGAGTTTGCACAGCGCGGCCCGGACTTCGGCGATATCTTCGCCCGGAGCGGTGCGACGCCCCACATATAACGCGCATGCGTCCGGAATAATGTTGCGAGCTAAACCGCCGGCCAGTTCTGTGACCGACACGGTGCCTTTCCCCACCGGAGTTGTTGCTTCAAGAGCGGCAAGTCGCTCTTGTTCTGCGTCGATAGCGATCACGATCCGTGCAGCACCGCTCAACGCGTTCGCCCCAAGATGGGGCTTCGAGGAATGTGCTGCGTGTCCGTGGACGGTCACATCGAGACCTATGCCCCCCTTGTGTCCATGAACGGGGGCGCACATTGTTGGCTCCGCAACAACCATCTGCTCAACGCGTTGTCCTCGTTCCAACAACCAGTCGCGGTACCGCGTTGCACCCAGTAGTCCTCCTCCTTCTTCGGAGATGGTGCCGACAAGGTTCACGGTTGGTAAGGGACGCTGGCCTGCGGCTTGGATCTCCTCTAGAACTTGCAGCACAACGGCAAGGGTGGGTTTGGTATCGACCGAGCCGCGTCCATACACCCGACCGTCTTCGATGCGACCATCGAAAGGGTTATCGGGCATGTGTTCCACGCCGACAGTATCGAGATGAACATCGACCGTTACAGCTCGATCCGAAGTGCCTTCAAAACGGGCGTACACGTTGCATCGGCCATCTTCAACTTCATCAACCACGACATCAGCTCCGAGAGCTTCAGCGTGGTTGGCTAACCAATCTGACAGATCACGTTCTCCGGCATCACCAGATTTTGGCCCGGCGTGGAGCGGGTTAACACTTGGAATTTGAACTAGCTCGGCTACCCGTTGCGCGATTTCGACCACTGGCTCTCCCTTTGGCAAGGAATCATAAACCGTAGGAACCGAAACTGATGCAAGGCAAGGGGGGTCTGATGACGTACCGTGGTTTTCCTATGTCGAAGGTCCTGATGTCTCTCCCTGTGGGAGAACGAGTGGGAATAGCGTTCTCGGGTGGTTTAGACACTTCTGCGGCGGTCGCTTGGATGCGTGAACACGACGCGATTCCTTATGCATATACCGCAGACTTGGGCCAGTACGACGAGCCCGATCTCACAAGTGTTCCTGACCGCGCCTTGCAGTATGGGGCAGAGGAAGCTCGGATTGTTGATTGCCGTTCTGAACTGGTGCGTGAAGGCCTCATGGCGCTCCAGTGCGGTGCTTTCCATATTGCGACCGCCGGAAAGACCTATTTCAACACAACTCCGTTAGGGCGAGCGGTTACCGGGACCATGCTGGTAGCAGCCATGAAAGAAGATGGCGTTGACATCTGGGGTGACGGCTCCACGTACAAGGGCAACGACATCGAGCGTTTCTACCGTTACGGGTTAATGGTCAATCCGAACCTAAGGATCTATAAGCCGTGGCTAGATCAAGCCTTTGTCGATGAGCTCGGTGGGCGTGCCGGAATGAGTGAGTTTCTTGCCGGGCGCGGGTTGCCATATCGAGACCCGGCAGAAAAGGCGTACTCCACCGACGCGAATATTTGGGGAGCAACCCACGAAGCGAAGGCTTTAGAGAATCTCGACTGTGGGATGGAAATTGTGTCTCCGATTATGGGTCAACCACATTGGGATCTTGCGGTTGAGATTTCTGCAGAAGATGTCACTGTTGTGTTCGAAGAAGGGTGGCCCGTTGCCATAAACGGAACAACCTTCGATGATCGGGTGGCCCTGGTGGTTGAGGCGAATACTGTTGCCGGACGCCATGGTTTGGGCATGAGTGATCAAATCGAGAACAGAATTATTGAAGCCAAGTCGAGGGGCGTCTATGAGGCACCGGGATTGGCACTCCTTCACGTCGCCTATGAGCGTTTACTCACTGCCATTCATAATGAAGACACGATCGAAAACTACCGAAACATGGGTAGGCGCCTTGGTCGACTTCTTTATGAAGGACGTTGGTTTGATCCTCAGAGTTTGATGCTGCGGGATCCATTGTTGCGGTGGGTTGGTTCGACGGTTTCGGGAGAGGTGACGTTACGGCTTCGCCGCGGCGACGATTACACGATCCTCGACACCTCTGGATCGGCTTTAACCTACGAACCAGATCGGCTATCTATGGAACGAGTTGAAGAGGCAGCGTTCGGACCTCTTGATCGGATCGGTCAGCTGACTATGCGAAATCTCGACATTGATGACAGTAGGGCGAAATTGGATGCCTATAGGGATGCAGGCACTCTTGGAGATGGCGGGATCTTAGGCCTCGAATCAGGTCAGAGCGATAGCTGATCAAAGGGCAGATGATTTAACAGCGACCCGTTGTTGCACCCAGTCTCCGAGCATGTTTAGTGATACGACTGTCAACGTGAGGAACAGGCCAGGCCAAAGGATCGGCAATATGGTCAGTCGAATGTCGCGCCGACCTTCGTTGATCATGTTTCCCCAGGTCGGTTGGGGGATCTGCACGCTCAGTCCGAGATACGACAGAGTGCCTTCGACAACGATGACGAAGCCAGCACTAATTAGTGCGTAGGCAAGCAGCGCCGGCATTATGTTCGGAATGATTTCGCGAAACAGGATCGATCTTCTTTTTGTTCCGATTGCCTCAGCAGCTTGAATAAATTCTCGGCTCGCGATTCCCAAAGTGCTCGCTCGAGCGATGCGTACATACGTTGGGATGCTTAAGAACCCAAATACCAACGCTATGAGGGTGAGATTTCGAACTTTGTAGATAGAGACCAATGCGAGAAGGAGCACTAGGGGTGGGAAGGCCAAGACCACGTCGAGGCTCGCCATGACGACCGTTTCGGAACGCCCTCTGACGTAACCGACGAAGGCGCCGATGAAGCCACCGAAGACAACCCCGAACGCAACAACGGTGACAGCGACAATCAGGGACACCCAGGCGCCGTGTATGAGTCTGGACAAGTTGTCTCGAGACAGAACGTCGGTTCCGAGAACATGGTCGGCTGAAGGGCCTTCTACCGGGGAGGCTTCACCGAAGAGAAATGGTTGATGAAAGGGGTCCTGTAGCGGTAGCGCTTGATTGAGTAGCAGATCGATCTGTGCATAGATCGCGGCGGTGACAATAAAGACGAGCCAGAAGAGAGCTAATTTCACCATGACTGGCATTTCTGAAATTGCAGCCAGGAACCCGCCGCGCTTCGAGGGAGACTTGACTGCCTGGGTCACGCTCTTAGAGCCAGACATCCGCCGAGATATTGGGCCAGGCATCACTGCCTCCGGATGCGCGGATCGAGAGCTAGGTACAGTAGATCAACAGCGGTGTTAACGACCACGTACACGGTTGCAACGAAGAGTGTGATTCCTTGGATCATCATGACGTCGCGTTGATAGATGCCGCTAATAAGTCGGGTCCCTAGCCCAGGTAAGGCGAAAACAGTTTCGATGACGACTGTGCCACCGATAAGTCCACCTAACTGCAATCCGAACACGGTGATCGCGGTGAGTGCACTCGGTCGGAGTGCGTGCCGCATCAGGATATATCTGTCCCGCAAACCTTTCGCTCGGGCCGACAACACGTAATCCTCTTTTAATGTTCCGATCATGTCTGCCCGGATAAGGCGAGCATTAATCGCTAATGGCGCTAGAGCCAACGCACTAGCGGGCAAAACTGCGGTTTTGAGGTTGGCTAACAGGCCCTTGTCAGTGATGCGATTCCAGCCAGTAGATGGAAGCCAGTTGAATTTCAGAGTGAAAAGCCAAATGAAAAAGATCGCCGCCACGAAGGGAGGGATCGAGAGTGCAGCTGTGGTGAAGCCTGACATCATCCGGTCGAAACGTCCGCCTTCTCTGTAGGCAGAGAAGGCACCAATCGGTACTGCAAGTACTGCCGCGATAACTGTCGCTAATAGAGCGAGCTCCATAGTGACGGGAATGCGGTCCCTGATGGCATCAGCGACCCGCTGGTCAGTGATGTATGACTTTCCCAGGTCGCCTTGTAAAGCGTCAGTCACCCATCGCCCGTAACGGACGAGCGCAGGGTCATCGAGCTGAAGTTCAGCACGAATGCGTTCGATGGTCGCAAGATCATGGAGCGCTTCTGGTGGCAAAAGAGCAGTGACCGGATCCCCAGGTAGTTGCTCAACCAAGAGAAAGGTAAGAAGTGAAACCGCAAAAAGTGTCGCTACAAGTCGCGCCAGTCGTACGGTCAAAATCTTTCCCAAGGGTGGAACTCCTACCTAAGGATCGCGGTCAATGATCAGTGTTGATTAGTCGTCGATGAAAACCTGGCCCCAACGAGCTACTGCTGATGGGAAACCAGCCCCCAAGCTGCCGTCTGGAAGTACCCAGCCGTTCACTCCGAGGATGTTGGATTCTGCGGCTAACAGCGTAGCGGTATGGCCCGAGTACCAAACTGGGACATCTCGCGCAAGCCGCATCATCACCATCTCGTAGAGGGCATAGCGCTCCTCAAACACATCAGTGCTGATCGCTGCAACTAGCCAACCGAACATTTCGATGTCGAAATAGTTGTGGAAGTTGATCGGAGAAAAGATTCCGTCCAAGCCGTATGCAGCGGCTATACCCAAGGTGGGAGGCGCAAACTGAGTGTTCAGGAACGTTGACGGATCATTGTTGTCCGACCACCGCCAGCAGTGCGCACCGTGCTCACCCAGGAAATCAGGTGGAGCGCCCAGCGCGTAGTTGATGTGAGTCTGCTGATCGTAGTTGGTGACATTTACGTCAATCATCCCGGTAGCACTCCACAACTGTTCAATCACCTGGATAGCGGCGATCAGCGTGGGATCAGGTGGGCAGGAAAGCTCAACTTCGATGTTGTCGCCTACATCCCTTCCATCTGAACGATCAGGATCGTTCACGTATTCCTCAATAAGAGCCTTGCCGGCGTCAAAGTCAAACTTTGGCCAAGCGGCGGCAACCTTTTCTGAATACCAAGGGCTGTCAGGGCTGAACCACTGGGTGCCAGGAAGAGAAATTCCTGTGCCACCGAGGGCCTCAATCACAGCGTCTTGGTTGTTCATCTGGGTCAGGCCCTTACGAACTCGAACATCATCTAATGGTGGCTTGTTGTTGTTGTACTGGCCACCGCCGACGTTGTTGCCCTGGAACTCAAGAAGAATGATGTCTGCACCATCTTCTTTAGCTGCGCGCGCGTCACGAATGGTTCCCTGACGCAAGGTCTGCATCATGCTTGTCGTGCCCGAAAGCAACGAGTCAAGACGAGTCCCTTCGTCCGGGATGGGACGGAACGCCACTGAGTCGAGATACGGCAACTGATTGCCGTCCTCGTCGCTCATCCAGTAATTCGGATTGCGAACAACGATGGTCTCGTTGTCCAAGTCGCGTTTATCCATCATGAACGGTCCGGTGCCGATCGGACTCATCGAGAACCCGTCGAAATCTTCGTTGGCCGCATTGGGTTCGAACACCCCACCAAGGCCTACCCCGTAGAGGAACGAAGGAAATGCCGAATGTGCGCCACTCAGGACGTACTTGACCGTCAAGTTGTCGACAGCCACTACCTCCGCAACCTTTGATGCAGAGATTACTCCCGCCGAAACTGCCCCCACTGCCTGAAGTTCGAACATGTCGACCAAGGTCTTGGCGTTGAAAGAGTAACCGTTATGGAACAGGACTCCTTCTTGAAGTTCAAACGTCCACTCGGTGTAGGCCTCATTGGACGACCATGACTTAGCAAGCCACGGACCGTAGGTGCCGTCTGCTCGCCTTTCCACCATGGTGTCGATCATTGATTTCATGATGACGAGGCATGGAGATGAACAAGCGTCTTCCCACGGGCGCAAACCCGTAGCCTCTGCTTCAAGACCAATGATGACGTCGCCGCCGTAGCTACTTTCTTCTACGACTGCTTCCACCTCAGTATCGACGTCCCCTTCGGCTTCTGTGCCTGCCTCGAGAACGGTGTCTTCTGTTTCGGCTGCTTCTGTTGTTTCTGTTTCTGTTTCTGTGCTGCTCTCAGCGTCTGAGCTGCTGCTCGACCCTGAATCGCTGTCGCTGCCACAGGCAGCGCCGATCAACGCAATAGCGAAGAGCGGTGCGATGAGCTTTAGCCAGCTTTTCTTCATGTGAACCCTCCCTAGAGTTCTAACGTTAATGCTGGATACCGCGGCGGGCGGATACCACACCGCTCAGGCTTCCCTATTAAGGAAGCATTGCTTAATCAGGCGCTCACCTCCGCCGGCTCGGCAACGGAAACGAGTGGGTGATGACAGGCAACATAGTGGTCATCGGAAACCTCGCGCATCATGGGTTCTTCTTGAACGCAGCGGCCTGTTGCGTATTTGCAGCGCGTTCTAAAGCGGCAGCCAGAAGGTGGATCGATCGGCGAGGGGACATCTTCTTCTTCAACCATGGTGATATCGAGATTGGCCATTGGATCGGGCACTGGACTTGAGCTCAGGAGCAGTTCTGTGTACGGGTGGGCGGGCGCGTCGTACAAGGCGTTTGATTCTGAGACTTCACAGAGTTTGCCCAGGTACATCACAGCAACTCGGTCGGAGATATTTTTGACGACAGCAAGATCGTGGGCAATGAATACCAATGTGAGACCATATTCCGCTTTGAGATCCTCAAGCATATTCAATATTTGGGCTTGCACCGACACATCGAGCGCCGAAACGGGTTCATCACAAATAATCAACTGAGGATTCAGCACTAGGGCTCTGGCAATTGAGATTCTCTGGCATTGCCCACCGGAAAATTCGTGGGCCCGCTTATCGCGGGCAGTGTCGGGATCAATCCCGACCGCTTCGAGCATCGCATCGACTCGCTCGGTTTGCGTTTCGGCGTCTTTGGGGCCCCAAACGCGGAGAGGCTCAGCGATGACCGCACCAATCTTTCGTCGGGGATTGAGCGATGAGATCGGATCTTGGAAAATCATCTGGAGGTTGGTGCGTGTCCGTCTCAGGGCTTCCTCGTCGAGTTCGGTTAGTTCTGCCCCTCGGTAGCTGACGGTCCCTGACGAAGGAGGGGGTAACTGGATAAGCGCCTTCGCTGTGGTGGATTTTCCGCACCCTGATTCACCTACGAGACCGAGTGTTTCTCCTTCCTTCACGTCCAGGCTGACCCCGCTTACTGCCTGTACTACGCGACCTTCAGAAATAGGAAATTCGACCACCAAGTCCTCTGCACGTATCAGTACGGATTCTGGGTCTCGTAGGTGAGCCCTTCCGCCGCCCGCCATCAGGAGGCGCCCGTGGTTAGGTCGGCAGGTACTTCATCAACGATTTGCCCTTCAGCGACAGCCATCGTTGAGAGTCGACCGGCTGCCAAATTTTTGTGCCAAGCTTCCTGATTTTCCGCAGTTCCGACTTGGTACCAACAGGCTGTTGAATGCCCATCCTGGTTGGTCTGTAGTGGTGGTTCCTCTTCGAAGCAGCGATCTTGGGCATATGGGCAGCGAGGACTGAATGCGCAACCGGTGGGGATAGTTATGAGATTGGGCGGTCGTCCAGCAATAGCAGCCAAACGGGTATGGCTGGGTTGGTCGGTTTTGGGAATCGAACGAAGAAGAGCTTCGGTGTAAGGGTGGGAGGTTTCTTGGAAGATTTGATCAGTGCGTGCTTGCTCAACGATCTTCCCGGCGTACATGACGATGATTTCGTCCGTGCGCCCAGCGACGACGCCGAGGTCGTGGGTCACCAGCACCATAGCCATGTCACGTTCGCTTTGCTGCATGCCCAAAAGGTTCAGTATTTGGTGTTGAACAGTTACATCAAGCGCAGTTGTGGGTTCGTCTGCAAAAAGGAGTTTCGGGCTACACGCTAGGGCGATTGCAATCGATACGCGTTGGCGCATGCCACCGGAAAGTTGGTGTGGGTAGGAGCAGATGGCGACTTCGGCTGCTGGGATACGAACGCTTTTTAGGAGTTCAACAGCGAGGGCTTTGGCTTCTTTCTTTGACGCTCCTAGATGTTTTCGAACATGCTCGGTGATTTGGCGCTCGATCTTTACGACCGGATTTAGGGAGGTCATAGGATCCTGAAAGACCATCGCCATTTCCTGACCCCAGATATCGGTCATTTCGGCCATTGGAAGGCCTAAAAGTTCTCGACCTGAGAAGTGGACCTTCCCCGAAGTGTGAACGTTGTGACCAAGATTTAGACGCATGATGGTTCGCGCTAGAACAGTTTTACCCGAGCCACTTTCGCCAACGATTCCCAGGGTCTTTCCGGGATGGAGCGTAAAGCTGACTCCATCGACAGCACGGACTAATCCCGCAGGAATTGCGAAATGGGTAGCTACATTCTCGACGGTGAGAAGCGCCCTATCGTCAGAAGGATTTGCCAGATCGTTCACCGTCGCGTGGATCCCCCTGTTCGGTGCGGCCAACTGCTGAATAGTAGGGCCGCTGTAGGTAGCCTAATGGCCCTTCAGTCGCCAAAAACTAGGCATTCGTGTGCGACAAGGCAAGCTGGGAGCCAAGACAATTTGGCTTCAATTTTGCTCGACAGCTTTAGGGCCACTGGGTAGCGATGATTTCTGGGGGGTGCGAGTTGCCTGGGTAGCAGTAGCTGAATCCCTAATTGGGCGTATCAGGAGGTGAAATCATCGATTATTTGGTTGAAGGTAACGCTTGGGCGCATTGCCTGCGACGTCAAGACTGGGTCGGGAAAGTAGTAGCCCCCGATATCCATTGCTTTCCCCTGACAATCAAGCAGTTCTTGAACGATTTCATCGCGCGCATCGGTTAAGGCTCTCGCGAGCGGTTCGAATACAGAGGCAAGTGAGGGATCGTTGGTTTGAGTGGCCATTGCTTCCGCCCACCACATCGCCAAGTAAAAATGGCTACCTCGGTTGTCCAACTCGTTCACTTTTCGGCTCGGCGACTTGCCGTCATCAAGTAAACGCCCCGTCGCTTGATCTAATGCAGCTCCCAACAGAGTGGCCGTTGCATTATTCGCCGACGACCCCAAATGTTCGAACGACACAGCAAGCGCGAGGAACTCGCCAAGGCTGTCCCACCGTAAATGGTTCTCGGCTTCAAACTGTTGGACATGCTTGGGTGCTGAACCACCTGCCCCGGTTTCGAACAAGCCACCCCCGTTCATTAGGGGAACGATTGAGAGCATCTTGGCAGAGGTCCCCACTTCGAGAATAGGAAATAAGTCGGTGTTGTAGTCCCGCAAGACGTTGCCAGTGACGGAAATAGTGTCCTCACCACGGCGGATTCGGGCTAGGGAAACTCGCGTCGCTTCGACCGGGGAAAGGATTCTGATGTCAAGACCTTCGACGTCAAACTCGAGCAGATATTTTTCAACCTTTTGGATCAACTGTGCGTCATGGGCACGATCAGCGTCGAGCCAAAAAATCGCCGTAGCGCCGGTGGCGTGCCCGCGAGCGACTGCTAGGCGCACCCAGTCCTTGATGGCAGCATCTTTCACTAAGCACATTCGCCAGATGTCACCCTTCTCTACTTCATGCTCAAGGAGTACCGACCCGTCAGCTTGCACCACACGAACCGTTCCGCTTTCGGTTAGCTCAAAGGTTTTGTCGTGACTTCCGTACTCCTCTGCTTTTTGGGCCATTAGACCAACGTTTGGGACCGACCCCATTGTCGTCGGGTCGTACGCCCCGTTTTCGATGCAGTCGTCGATCACCGCCTGATAGATCCCCGCATAACTGCTGTCGGGAATAACTGCTTTCGTATCTTGTTGTTCGCCGTTGGCATTCCACATCTGCCCTGACGTCCGAAGCATCGCAGGCATAGACGCATCCACGATGACGTCGCTCGGCACATGGAGGTTGGTGATGCCTTTGTCGGAATCGACCATTGCGAGAGCCGGACCGGACTCGTAGGCGGCTGCGATAGCGGCCTCTATAGGTTCTCTTTCACCACCGGGGAGCTCGGCGATTGCTTCGAGTAGATCACCTAAGCCGTTATTGACGTTTACTCCAAGGCCTTCCAAAACGTCGCTATGTGCGTCAAAGACTTGCGAAAAGAAAACGCGTACACAGTGGCCGAAAATAATTGGGTCCGAAACTTTCATCATTGTCGCTTTGAGATGAAGGGAAAAGAGAACCCCGCGTTGCTTGCTGTCTCGCATCTGTTCATCGAGAAAGGAACGTAAATGGCGAGCGGACATGAAGGTCGCGTCGACTACTTCCCCAGCAGAAACATCCACTTCTCTTAAGAGGGTGATGTTCCCGCGACTATCAGCGTGTTCGATCCTCACGACGCAGTCGAGGTCAACGGTGACGGAGCGTTCATTGGAACGAAAATCGTGGTCCTCCATCGTCGCAACGTGGGTCGCTGAGTCAGGCGACCAGCTACCCATCGAATGAGGGAACTTTCGAGCGAATTCCTTGACTGCTCGGGGCGCCCGTCGATCCGAGTTGCCCTCGCGTAACACCGGGTTTACCGCTGAGCCTTTGATTTTGTCATAACGAGAACGAGCATCGGCTTCATCGGAGGTGCCGGGGTCAGTCGGATAATCGGGAACTGCGTACCCTGCTTGCTGCAGTTCATCGATAACGGCCAGTAGCTGTGGGACCGAGGCCGAAATATTTGGAAGCTTGATGATGTTGGCATCCGGCGTGTGGGTCATGGCACCTAGTTCGACCAATGCGTCGTCCAAACGTTGGTCGTCGGTAAGGAGTTCTGGGAATGCCGCAATGATCCGCCCCGAAAGTGAAATATCTCGAGTTTCAATTTGAACGCCGGCAGCTTTAGCAAAGGCCTGAATTATCGGTAAGAACGAGTAGGTGGCTAGAGCTGGCGCTTCATCCGTGTGCGTATAAATGATCTTTGACATGCCACTCCAGGGGCGCATTGATGGATGACCCAAGGTACCGCGTAGCGTTAACCGAACATCAGTCGATGAGCTTGGCTGAATGGTGGCGAAATATTGCAACGCCAACTGGGGCGACGACAAGCATTGATTAGTTGGTCCCGCATTGACCTGCAGTGGTCCCAGCGAGCCTTCCGAACACGGCACCAGCCATCAGGCCGGTGCCACCCGGGTAGTTGCCGTAGAAGAGGCCGCCGACGAGTTCGCCTGCGGCGAAGAGTCCTGGAAGCGGTTCAAGCGCTGTATCGAGAACTCGTCCCTCTTCATTGATTCTGAGACCTCCGAAAGTGAACGTCAGTCCGCAGGTGACGTTGTAGGCCTGAAACGGCGGTTGATCGATGGTATTGGCCCAATTCGTTTTATCGATCTGGAGACCGCGGGTGCGACGACCGTCCTTGATGTTGGGGTCAAAGTTGATCCCGGTGTCTACAGCTGCGTTGTATCGGGTGATTGTTTCAATAGCCGAAGCTGTATTGACGCCATCCATTCGAGAACACAACTCTTCGAGGGTGTCGGCTTGCACTTTTGTGACTTGTTTGATTCGGTATTCGTCCCTGAGTAGATGGTCGACTTTCGCGTCGAATACCTGCCACGCGGAATGCTCTGGTTGAGCCAGAATTTCCCGGCCGTATTTTGCGTAGGTGTAGTTTCGGAAGTCGGCGCCTTCATCGATAAAGCGGGCGCCGTTGTTATTGATGACAATCCCGAACGGGTAACTGTGTTTTTGAAAAGCGTCACCCACGGCTAGATCTCCAAATTCCGGCGCGTTGTATTCCCAGGCGACGGCATGAGCACCGCTCCAGTTGCCATAAGGCATCGCGCCGATATCAAGTGCCATGCGAATGCCATCACCGGTGTTGAATCGAGTACCTCGCACTTTGGCCAGGTCCCACCCCGGACCCAAATACCTGGTTCGCCATTCTGTGTTGGCTTGAAATCCGCCAGCGGCTAGCACCACAGAATCCGCTGAAATGTCCACAGTCTCTCCGGGTCGGCGAGCGTGAACACCTGTGACGCGAGTGCCGTCGAAGAGCAGGTGTCTCGCAGCGGTGTTGTAGGAGAGGTCGACGCTGTTTCGCCCTAAAGCGTCATGCAACGCGTCAACCAAACCTTCACCCCCACCCCACGTTTCCACCGTAAGTCCACCCCAAAACGTAAACTTGCCGTCGACTTGGAATGCTTGCCGCCCCCATATCGGGGCGAAACGAACTCCCTGATGGCGCATCCACATTACGGTGTCTTTGCTTTGGGAGACCAAGAAATTTGCGAGCTCGGGGTTGGTTCTGTAATCAGTTACCCGACCCATATCTGCATAGAACTGTTCTTCGGTGTAACTGCCGAACTCAGTGCGGTCCAATTCGCTTTGCGTTAGGTCTGGCATCAGAGCCACAAGGTCATCAACACCGTCGTATGCAAACCTGATTGCACCGGCGGTGAAGCGGCTATTGCCACCTGATTGTTCCGCGGGCGCTCTCTCAAGCACAAGAACGCGGGCTCCTTGCTCGGATGCCGCGAGAGCAGCGCAACAAGCGGCGTTGCCGGCGCCGACTACGACGACGTCATAGTCACTCAACGAACGCATCCCATCTTGTCTACTTAACCAACGACCGTGGGGTCGCCCACTCTGGACCGCACAAGCCATTGGAACACATGCCAACCATTCATTTCGTCACCAACCGATGGATGCACTGAGTCGGCCGCTGCGGAACTAATGGCGCGGCCATCTGGAACCTTGACGCAGACTTCGGCGGCTCTCTCTGCGTTTAAATAGAACCCGATCGCGGAAGCCACCGTGGTTCCGACAGTCAACAGGCCATGGTTGGCTAAAACGACAAGTCTCCCGTCCCCGAGAGCAGTGGCGATTTTTTCACCAGTCGCTAGATCGGTCACGTTCACTTCTTCGCCATCGAACACTCCTTGTCGGCCATGAAAGACAACCGCTTCCTGGCTAGTCATCGGTAACGGGGCTGCCAAAGCGGAGAAAGGAGTCCCATATGGAGTGTGAGTATGGATTGCCCCGACCACGTCGGGGCGGGCGGCGTGAATTGGCGCATGAATGCAAAGCGCTGCAGGGTTGATGTCATGTGCGCCTTCGACGATCTGACCCGAGTGCTTGACCAGAACTAGATCATCGATGGTTGCTTCACCAAACGGAATTCCGTATCCCAGCAACCAAAAACAATCCGAGCGTTCGGGATCGCGGGCCGTGATGTGGCCCGAACCGTCTGCTCCCCACCCCCACGAAGCCATAATGCGATAGCCCAAAGCAGTTTCGCGTTTGCGCGTCAGCCGTTCACTTTCGTGATCAAGCGTCGCTTCGGGGCGAGAACTTCGACTAAAGCTGTGATGTTTTCCAGTATCGATGGTGGTCATCAAGGACTCCCCAAATTGACCCTAAGACATTTATAGCCCAAGGGCGTCATCGTCTACGTCGCTCATCACCCGGCCAGCTAACTCCATAACAGGTTCTGCGACCATCATGTGTTGGGAAGCGACATGAATATCCCGAAAATGCCGTTGCAACGGTGAGTCTTCAAAGACCGAAGTGCCACCGACTGCGGTATACATCTGGTCGACAACGTTCATCGAAGCGGTTACCGCATGGCTGATGGAAGATCGAAGAAGGCGACGGGTTTCGAGGTCCCCGATCTGTTGTTGGGCCTCCGTCCAGGCGTGTTGGATGTCGGCGTAGAACGAACTCCTCGCAGCTCGCAGAGACGCATCAGCGAGAGCGACTTGGCGGTGGAAAGCGGGACGGGTCGAGAGCGTACGGCCGGATCCGGTAGGTGTTTTGGCTTTAGCAACTCTGAGGGCTTCGTCTATGGAGTCACGTGCCATTCCTAGGGAGATGGCGCCTATGGAGAGAGCCAGGTATCCGAATCGAGGGAATCGGTAAATCGGTAGATCCGCCAGGGGAGAGGCTCGGAGTGATTCGACGGTGGCGATTCGGTACTCCTGCAGCTCGAGGTTGCTGGCAATATAGGAACTGGATCCTGTCCCTCGAAGACCACTCGTGTGCCAGTTGTCAAGAATGTCGATTTCGGCTGGTTTAAAGAACGCCCTGGCTTCGGTCGGTCGGTCGTGACGATCGGGAATTGGGTTTCCGTCGGCGTCACACATGATGACTCCGCCAGAAATCCAAGTAGCGTTTTGGCAGCCAGAACCCCAATCCCATCGACCATCAATGCGCCAGATCGATGGGGACGCCTCAGAGAGCCGGACGGCGGTGCCGGAATAGGCGAACACGCCACTGGTAACTACGTTCGGGTTTTCTAGTAACTCCTGCAACAATTGCTGTGACACTGCAGGAAACATGTACTGGGAAGTCGCTCCGATGAACACGCACCACGCGGCTGAACCGTTGCCGGTTGCGAGGATTTCGCAGACCTCAGCTAAGCATTGAGGTGAGGCGCCGACCCCACCGAGTTCGATAGGTGTGCAGAGCCGGTAGAAGCCATCAGCGGCGAGACGATCAGCAAGGTCCTGGGGAAGGGCTCGCTGGGTATCGATCTCGGGGCCACGTGCGCGCAATTCGGCAACGTATCCGTTGGCTACTTCACAAAAGTCGACGGCCACAGGATCTTGTCAATTCGCGTAGGTGCTAAGGGATCCATTTTCAGACGAAAGAGTTTCAAGTAGAGGTGAAATTTCCCAATGATCTCCGCCAAGGGTGGAGGAGTAGTGACGAATTCTTTCAGCCACTTGGTCTAATCCGATGGTATCTGCCCAAAACATGGGACCACCCGTGTACATCGGCCACCCATACCCGTTGATCCAAACGACGTCTACGTCACTTCCTCGAATGGCTATGCCTTCAGCGAGTATCTTCGCTCCCTCATTTACCATCGGGTACAGGGATCTTTCTAGGATTTCCTGATCGGAAATGTCGCGCCGCGTCACACCCTGCCGTTCTGCGAACGCGAGGATAATCTCCTCAACTTCGGGATCAGGGGTAGCAGCTCGAGTTTCCGGGTTGTAGGTGTAGTAACCGCGCCCGTTTTTTTGGCCGCGTCGACCGCTTTCGCACAGCAGTTCGCGCACTGTCGCACCCGAAGACGTGGCTTCATCCCATCCGATATCGAGGCCAGCGAGGTCGCTCATTGCGAACGGACCCATTGGCAACCCAAAATCGAACAACACTTGGTCAACGCGGGATGGGGGAGCGCCTTCAAGGATCATCTTTTCGGCTTCGATGCCCCGCATGAATAGCATCCGATTACCAACGAAGCCATGGCATACGCCGCAAAGAACCGGGGTCTTCCCAATCGTTCTGCCTGTTCCCATTGCGGTCGCGATTGCAGTGTCAGAGGTACTGTCGCCCCTTACGACTTCCAGCATCTTCATTACGTTTGCCGGGGAGAAGAAGTGCATACCAATGACGGCTTCAGGGCGGCCGGTCGCGGACGCAATTTCGTTTATGTCTAAGGCAGAGGTATTCGAAGCAAGCACAGCATCCGGTTTACAGATCTGGTCTAGTTGCCCGAAAATGGATTTCTTCAACTCCATGTTCTCGAAAACAGCTTCGATGATTAGGTCACATTCGGCAAAGTCGCCCATGTCTGTGGAGCCGCTGATTAAGCCCATCCGATTTTCAACGTCGTCGCTACTGATACCGCCGCGTGCCGCCGTACGTTCGTAGTTGGATCGGACAACTGCCAAACCACGCTCTAGCGCTTCCTCGTCCTTTTCGACGATTGTGACGGCTATTCCTGAGTTGGCGAAGTTCATTGCGATGCCTCCGCCCATTGTCCCCGCACCGAGCACTCCGCAACTCGTCACCTCCGCTGTGGGAGTGTCTTTGGCAAGTCCCGGAATCTTTAAAGCAGCTCGTTCGGCGAAGAAATAATACTGTTGCGCTTTGGACTGGGTGCCTTTCATTAGGTCGCGAAATAACTCTTGCTCGCGTTTAAGGCCGGCATCGAAATCGAGCCCGACCGCCGCCTCGACACAGCGAATGTTGTATTCGGGTGCAAGGAATCCACGAGTCCGACGCGCAATGCCGGCCCGAAAATCCGCAAACAAAGAAGCCGGCGTGTCGGCAAGTTTGTCGCTGCGATCCCGAATGCGGAGCAGGGGTAACTGCTCGGCTACAGCGCGCCTGGCAAAGGTGACTGCCCCTTCTTGTAGGTCTTCTACAATTTCGTCAATGAGGCCGCAAGTCAAAGCCTCGTCGGCGCTAATGGGGTCCCCACTGGTCATCATTTCTAATGCCCGCAAGGCGCCCGTGATGCGTGGCAACCGTTGAGTACCTCCCGCTCCGGGTAACAAACCAAGCTTTACCTCCGGAAGTCCATATTTGCTCGAGGCGACACCGACTCTGTAGTGGGCACATAGAGCGACTTCTAATCCGCCGCCGAGAGCGGTGCCATGCACGGCCGCGATTACTGGTTTCGAACAGTTTTCCATAGCGTCCTGTGCGGCCTGCAAACTGGGCGGTTGGGGAGGCCCTGAGAATTCAGTGATGTCCGCACCCGCGATGAAGGTGCGTCCCTCGCAAATGACGACAATTGACGTAGCCTCGCTTTGCTCGGCTTGGGTGACTCCGTCGAGTAGGCCCTGACGGACGTGATGGCTAAGCGCGTTGACCGGGGGATTGTCGATACGAATCAACGCGACGTCGTCATCGAAGTCGAGTCGGACCGATTGAGTGAGTTGAGTCATAAGAACAAAGTAGGGGACGCAACGACCTAAAGTCCCATTGAAGTACATCCGCGCACCCGAATCGATTCGACTGTGACGCACCGTGAGCTAGAGTCACGCCTTCGAAGGGAGTTCTCGTGACTGAGAAACCTGATCCAATGACGGTCCCATTTGGCACAGTTTTTTGCGATTGGATGGCAACAGCCCGCAGCGAAAATGGCGTCTACCAATATGGTGGAGCAGTCGAGGCCTACGGTGACTTTTCTCTTAGTCCGGCCGCTCACGCGCTCCATTACGCGAGCGCAGTCTTCGAAGGGCTGAAGGCTCATTGGCAAGATGATGGGTCATTGGCGATTTTCCGTCTCGATGATCACGTGGCTCGGATGGGGCAAAGCGCTGAACAGCTTCGGTTACCCATCCCTGACACAGCGACGTTGCGGCAAATGATCGTCGATTCAGTGGAGGCGAACGTTGGGGAGGTTCCACCGGCACCAGGATCGCTCTACATTCGACCGACAATCATTGGTACGGAGCCCAACATTGGGGCGGCGGCGACACCGAGCTCCGAGGCACTTCTCTTTATTGTCAATTGCCCCGTTGGGGACTATTTCAAAGGCGGCGTCCGACCCTTAACGCTTCTCGTTGAGGAAGAAATTCCGCGGACCACGCCACAATTTGGAATGGTGAAGTCGGGCGCTAACTACGCCATGGCGCTTGCGCCGACCTTGGACGCTATGGCTCAGAATGCTGCTGTTGACCAAATTCTGTTCGCTACCGGGGGAGACATCACCGAAACAGGGGCGGCCAACTTCTTCTTGGCAGACAACGAAAGGGTGTTAACCAGACAACTCGACAGTTCGTTTTTGCATGGAGTCACCCGTTCATCGGTTTTAGCACTTGCCGCGGATCTTGGATATGAGGTGGAAGAGCGACCTATAGCGCTCAGCGAGTTGAAGGAATGGGCGGGTCGCGGTGAAGCGTTTCTTTCTGGCACGGCAGCCGTACTTTCCCCCGTCGGCGCAATTCTCGGTGGCGATGGCGACGTCGTCTTCGGCGACGGCCAGCCTGGCCCTAACACGCTGCGCCTCAGGGAAAGCCTCGTTGCGATCCAGAATGGACGTAGCGATGACCTGCACGGCTGGCGAACGACCGTTAACAGCTGACGCTCGGGGGAGGTGGCTGAATGACGAGCGGTCTGAGTGCTCCAAAGTTTGGGTGGCTATCGCCGGTGATTGGTAACAGGTGGAGCGATTACCAACCCATCGTGCAGTACCAGTGCCAACATATTCTCCCGTCAATCACCCCAGAGTTTGACAGCTTGTGGATTGCCGACCATTTCTATGGGTTCGACAAGAAGACCGACCCTTTCTTAGAGGCTTGGACCACCCTGATTTGGTGCGCGGCCAAGTTCCCCGACATCGATCTCTGTCATCATGTGCTCGGTGTCGGGTACCGCCCACCCGCCCTTACCGCCAAGATGGCGGCAACATTGCAGTTTCTTAGCGGCAATCGGTTCATTTTGGGAATTGGAGCAGGGTGGCGTGAAGACGAGTATTTGGCCTATGGCTATGATTTCCCTCGGCCCAGTGTCCGATTTCGCCAGCTTGAAGAGACGATCAAAATCTGTCGGTCGATGTGGTCTGAAGCCGAGCCGAGCTTTGAGGGCGAGTTCTTTCACATTGACGGGGCGTCGGCGCCTCCTTTACCCACTGTGCCCCCTCCAATCTGCATTGGGACATCTGGCGAAAAGATTGGTTTGCCGCTAGCAGCGCGCTATGCCGATATATGGAACACCGTCTGGAGAGGGGACACGGCGTCCTTGGTCAGGAAAACGCGGATCGTTTTGGAGGAGATTGACCGTTCGGGTCGATCGCAATCCGACATCGAATTCTCACTGACCATAGAACGACCTCTGCCAACCAATGGATCAGAAGCCAACGAATTCCGAGAGTTCTTAGCTGAGTTGGTCGAACTTGGGATGAATCACTTTGTTTTGGATTTCGGGCACCCACAGTCATCGGCAGAGGCGGATCTGTTTATCGCTGATGTGATGACACCTTTGCGGAAATAGCACTTTCAGGGTTTCTCAACGCGGTGAGCCATGGGGCTGTGTGTTCAGTCCTCAATGGGAGCTAGTAGATGATGATGCTCGGGTCGATCAGCAATATGTTTGACGACGAAGGGACATAGAGGAATAACGAAACTATTTTCTCTGTCGATTTGGTCGAGAACTTCGGCTATTAGAAGGTCGGCGAAGCCCTCCCCCCGGCGCACCGGGTCAGTCTCAACCAAGGGGATAACAACCCTGTTTCCTTGAGTTTGGTAGTCGAGCAAACTCACGATCCGTTTGCCCTCTGGCGCCCGCTCCCAGAGTTCGTAGCGGCCCCTTTCACGGTTATTGACTACGTACACATCGAATGCGGTTGCAGTCATGGCCCTAGCCTTGCTGGATTGAATGAATTAGGCAAAGAAAACTTCTCGAGGTAATTAGATGACGTTACGGCTCCGACAAGTCGCAATCATTGGCAATGAGTACGAACAAACCGAAGAAGCGCTTTCGGCCGTGTTTGAACTTGGAGTCGCGTACCGCGACACAGGAAACCGCCCCGCCAGCGAAGCCGGAGTGAGTATTTTCGGGTTAAGGAACTTTGTGATGCCGATCGGCAACCAATTCCTCGAGCTGGTAGTGCCGCTAGAGGACGGGCCATCAACGGCAGGCGGTCGCTATCTGCACCGGCGAGGTGGACCGGGCGGCTACATGCTTTTGTTCCAAGTCCCGCGAGCGGACTATGCGTTGCACCAACAACGTCTGGCTGAGCTCGATGTCCGGGTGGTGGCCGCAGGTGACATCAGCGAACAAGAAAGCGAAGCGATACATATTCACCCGAAAGATTTGCCTGGATGCCTTGTTGAACTGCGATGGTGTGAAAACGAACAGGAGCCAGATGGGGATTGGTGGCCAGTCGAAAGAGAATGGCAAAGTCACCGCAATACCGAGTTCGCGACCGCCATCTGTGGCGCAGAAATACAGACGCCTGACCCAATGGTCCTGGCGTTGAGGTGGGCTGAGGTGCTCGGTGTCTCCACAGAGATCATCGATGGCGATCCGACGATTCCGACCGCCGATGGACCGGTGACCTTCATTGAACCATTAGATGGACGTCCTGAAGGGCTGGGAGGCATCAATGTGAAAGTGTCAACGCCTGAAGTTGTTCTGGAACGTGCAGCGGATTACGGCTTGCAGTGTTATGAGCAAACCGTCGAAATCAGCGGTTTACGATTCCACCTCGCGCGGTGAACTCATCCCAGATGCAGCTCAGTGTGTTGCCCAAGCAATGGCGCTGGTGTGATGTTCCACCAGTCGCTGTTGGTTCTAAACGGAGCGCCAGGAACCGTAACTTCGACTTCGTTGGGTAACTGAGTTTTGCTCCAGTATTGAGCTGCTTGAAGATGCGGATCGTCGACTAGAGCGCTGACGGTGTTTACCGGTGTAATTGGAATCCCGCGACGTTGGCCCTCAGTAAATAGCTCAAGTCGGGTCCGACCGACAGTCAGTTCTTCTACCCATGTGTCGATCAGGTCTTGACTCTCCATTCTGACCCCGAGATCTTGGAACACTTCCTCCATGATGGTTTCATTTCCGGTCGTTTCGGCCACCCACTCGGCCATTGCGCTCCAGTGCCGGGGCATTAACACAATGATGGATACGAAGCCGTCACTGCATGGATACAGACCGAAAGGGCGGCCGAGATCTCGTCTGTTGCCCGAACGTTCCCGATGAACTCGGTCATCGAGGAAAACGGGAACTCCTGTTTCAGGAGCGAACATCAAGGCCGCTTCATGCATAGAGATCTCCACCTCCTGACCTGTGCCGCTAGTACGACGTGCACGTAAAGCTAGAAGCGTCCCCACTAGGGCGGAAGCGGCCGATGCGTGCAGGGCGAGCTGAAGGTGCCCAGCTGGGGCCACTGGCACCTTGTCTTGAAAGCCAGTTGTATATAGAACCCCGGAGGCCGCCCAACTGACAAGGTTGGAAGTTTTCCAAGCACGTTTGGGGCCGGTCAATCCGAAGGGCACGATGGTGGTTCTGATGGCGGTGTCGGGCAAAAGGTCCGCCGTGATCGGTGATTGTTCCGGCAGTCGATCCTCGAACACGACGTCGGCTTCGGACAAAATTTGTGCTAGTGCATCTCCGTCGTCAGGGTCAACAACCACACTCTGGGTTCCCATCCCAAGGTAGGCCCACCAGAGACTGTTCTCAGGTGGTTCGATCGACTCGGCGAACGGTGCGAGCGTTCTCAGCGGCGAGCCATGTGGTGGCTCAAGCCGAATGACCTCCGCCCCCAGTCCAGCAAACAGGCGGGTTGCGTAGGCGCCTGCAAGACCTGTGGTGTCGACCACCCGCACGCCGCTATATGGGCCCGCCATTACAGGTCCCTCGCGTCGTCGACGCCCGGTAGGAACAGGTGAATCCAATCATTCCATGGACGCGAAACTAGAGTTTCGGGTTCGATCTGCTCGAATGCCCCGTTCGCTGCAACCAACTCGGAGATTTCGTTGTCGGACATGCCCGCAACGTCAGACAATACTTCTCTCGTGTGCTGACCCAGTGAGGGCCCTGCATCAGTCCAACGTCCCGGGGTATCACTCAACTTCACCGCGCAGCCGCTGAAAACATCTCGTCCAAGACGAGCGTGTGGAGCAACCTGGTACCAGTTGCGGCTCATGGTGTGGGTGTCATGAAGTAGATCTTCGTTGGTTGATACGACGTGGGCCGCTACACCGACGCTTTGCAGTCGGTGAGCGAGATCGTGGGGGTCGAAAGTGCACGTCCAATCACTGATGATCCGATCGAGTTCTTCTCGCTGAGACATCCGGTGGTCCGCGCTATCAAATTCATTGCTGGTTGCTCCCATCAGCGATGAGAGAGCCTCCCAACTTTCAGTATCGGTCGCCGTGATAGCGACCCACCGCTCATGCCCCGCACACGGATAAACCCCCTGAGGTGCTCCCCACGATGAGTGATTCCCGATTCGACTGTGAATGGTCCCGGTTAGGTCGTAGTCCATGACAAAGGGGCCAAGAAGCGCGAGCGTGGTTTCGAATTGGCTGATATCGACGTGTACTCCCTGCCCAGTTATCTCTCGCTGCTCAAGTCCGGAAAGCGTTGCTATTGCCGCGTGGAGGGCCGACATGTAGTCGGGGGGAGCGACGGTCGCTATTCCTGCGGGAGGATCGGCTGCATGGCCTGTGAAGTCGTCGAGACCCACCAGCGGTGCTTGGTTAGGGCCCCAGGCCACAAACGGGTAGTAGGGCATCGCCGGGTCGCTTCCAAAGCCCGGTAACTGGACGTAGACGATATTCGGGTTAACTGCCGCTACTGATTCGTAGTCGAGTCCCAACTCGGTGAGAGCTCGGGCTCCGAAGTTAGCGAGGAACACATCGCATTCAGCGATAATGCGAAGGGCCGCGTCGCGTCCAGCGTCAGTTTTCAGCTCAAGTCCTACACTTCGCTTTGAAGCGTTCATTTCGGGCACATATGGGCTTGTGTCTGGAGCGGCGGCAGCGAGGTCATCGCGTTCTCTAACCCAAGCGGAACCGATAATTCGCACCACGTCGGGACTGAGTTGGGATTCGATCTTGATTACGTCCGCGCCGAAGTGGGCCATGAGTCGGCCACAGAAGGGGGACGCAATGGCGATCCCGAGTTCAAAAACGCGAATACCTTCGAGCGGCAACTGACTGGTGGTGTTTGACATCCCCTATTTGCCCTCTTTCTCTTCGTGGGTGACGTATCCCAATTGTCGATCACGTTTCCGAGCTTGACTGCTGCGCTCGCTGGGGTTCCCTAGGCCCCCACCCCCTGGGAACTCAATGATTAGATGGCGTCCTGACGGGACGATCGTATTCCCTTTTGCTGCCACTGGCGTCCCATCGTCCAGGGTCAGCCGCCCGGTCATCCCATTTTCGCCGCCGTGTCGGCCGCGAGCAGGATGTCGGACTCTTTCAAAAGTTGCACTAAAGACGAATTCTCCATCGCTTCTGTGGGCCAGTTCAACAACTTGGCCGAGGCCGCCTCGAAATTCACCGTCGCCTCCCGAGTCGGCTCGAAATTCTTTTTGCCAGAAAATCAGCGGTGAGACTACTTCGTTGATTTCCACCGGCATGTTCCTTACGCCGCTTGGAAACGCTGTGGCTGACAGCCCGTCCTGGCCGGGACGGGCGCCGGCACCCCCCGAGTTGAAGCTCATCATCATGAAAGACTCTGATCTTCCTTGGTCCCATTGACCGCTGGCCAACAGGTTCCATAGTGAACTGGTGCCTTCGGCGGGGACTTTGTGGGGCAGCACTTGGCCGAGGCACCCGTATACAGCGTCGGGAAGCATTTGGCCCATAACGTGGCGGATGTTTACTGCTGCTGGCCTTTGGGCGTTGAGAATGCAGCCTTCAGGGGCGGTCACTCGGATGACTTCCAAGGAGCCAGCGTTGTTGGGAATATTGGGGCCGACTATGCAGCGCACCCCAAACGATGTGTAGGCATCGGTATAGGACATCGGAACATTGATTCCCTGGGGTTGCACGGGGCTCGTTCCCTGAAAGTCGATAGTTACTGCCTGTGCCGTGATGGACATCTTGGTGACGATGTCCAATGGCGCGTCGACGCCGTCGACTCGCATGGAAGAGGTCCAAGAGCCCTGCGGGAGCGCTCGGATTTCTTCGAGCATCGCTGACCGTGAAGTCCGAATTATGTAGTCGCCCAGAACCTCAAGGTTCTCAAGGTCGTATTCGGCCATCATTTCAAGTAGACGGTCCGCCCCGACACGGTTGCATGCAGCTAGGGAATAGATGTCACCCATGACTTGCACACTGTCGCGGACGTTTCCTTCGATGATGGCAACAACATTGGGGTCGAATATTTCGTTGACGGCGAAACGCATTATTGGCAGCTGCAGGCCCTCGTGGAAGATTTCGCGGGACGCTGAACTGAAGCCGACGCCGCCTATATCGACGACATGGCTGGTGCATGCGAATAAGGCAACAATTTGGTCCTGTCGAAAAACTGGTGTGACGACCACTATGTCGAATAGATGACCGGTCCCTTTCCATGGGTCATTGGTGAGGTAGATATCTCCGGGTCGCATGGTGTGGGCGGGGAAGACGTCAATGAAGTGTTGGACCGAGGCCGCCATTGAATTCACATGCCCGGGTGTCCCAGTGATTGACTGCGCCAACATTCGACCTTGGGGATCGAAGACACCAGCTGACAGATCACCAGCTTCTCGCGTTGATGTGGAGAAAGCGGATCTAACGAGTGTCGTCGCTTGTTCTTGCACAACAGCGATCAATCGATTCCACATGATGTCTCGCTGTAGATCTTTCAGTTTGTGTGAGGTTTCGCGGTCGTTGTGGTTGAGCGTCGCTTTCTGACGGCGAACTTGGAGGTGCCCGTTCTCTGTGAGCCATCCCTCGTAATTGGCGGGAAGGACCGTGGTTGTTTGGTCTTCCACTATGAGCGCGGGGCCTTCAATTCGGACTTTTGCGAGGTGATTGCGATCGATTACGGATGCCGGACCACTCACTCCCGTGGCGATATCTGAAACCAACACCGTTGGCAGATCGGTAGCGGTTGGGAGAGGTCGTTCGGTCTTTTCGAGAGGCCGTTCCTCCTCAACGGAGGTGACAGTAACTACCCAGCTGAGGGCTTCGACGGCGAGACCCGTTATTTCCCTTCCGTAGAGGCGGCGGTATTCATCAACAAACGCCTCCTCAAATACTTTTTGAAGGTGTGACGCGTCAGGCGCCGGCGTTTGGAAAATCTCATGAAGGTCCAGATCGACTGTTATCTCATGGCCCTGACCCCTATAGCGCATGAACGCCTTAGCGCCGCGTGTTAGCTCTGCGTGTTTTGCTGCTCTTCGGACCACATCTTCTGCTTCTTGGAGCATTTCTGTGAGCATTGAGGACAGCTCTTCCACTACGAGATCATCGAGTCGAAGATGTCGCGTTCGGACGTTTTCGTGCGACGCGGGAGCGTGGAGGAACCCTATTGCGGACCCGACACCAGCGCCGCTAGGTATCAGGATGTCCTCGATACCGAGTTTTTCGGCAACACGGACGGCGTGGAGGGGAGCTGCTCCACCAAAGGCGATGAGAGTTCCTTTGGTGATGTCGCACCCTTGTTCGATTGCGTGGACCCGGGCGGCTGTCGCCATGTTTTCGTCTACGACTTCGGCTATCCCCAGTGACGCGGTATCGAGATCAAACCCATCGTCTGTCACTAGAGAAGATTCGATTGCGGTGAAGGAAGCTTCTTTGGTGAAGGTCAAGTCGCCCCCGGCAAACCGATCCGGCAGGATGCGACCAAGAGCAACATCGGCGTCGGTGACGGTCGGCGAGATCCCACCTCGGCCATAACAGGCAGGTCCGGGATCGCTGCCGGCACTTAGCGGGCCAACAGAAATTCGGCCGAGATTATCTAGCCGAGCAATTGAGGAGCCTCCCGCGCCGATTTCGACCATCTCGATAACCGGTAGCCGTAGAGGTATGCCGCTCCCAGCGAGAAAGCGGTACTCCCGGCCTATTTCGAATTCCCTTGAGGTCCGGGGTTGACCTCCGTTGATGATGCACAGTTTCGCTGTCGTTCCCCCCATATCGAAACTCAGCGCCCGGTCGATTTGAAATGAGCGAGCGAGTTCCGCAGAGAGGAGAGCGCCGCCTGCCGGTCCGCTCTCAACAAGTTTTACCGGGAAACGGAGGGCGTCATCGAGCGTTCCCAGGCCACCACCCGACTGCATCAACAGCATTGGACAACGCATTCCGAGCTCTCTGCGCCGCGATTCCAGATCATTTAGGTATTCAGCTACGAGGGGCTGAATGTATGCGTTTGCGCAGGCCGTCGAAAACCGTTCATATTCGCGAATTTCTGGGCAAACCTCACTTGAAAGTGTCACCGCGACATCGGGGCACAACGACTCGACAATGCCCCTAGCCAGAATCTCATGGCGGGAATCCAGGTAACTATGTAAAAAGCCGATAGCGATGCTTTCAACGCCCTCGTCGCGCAACGCCACTACCTTCGCCGCTAGTAGGTCCTCATCCAGCGTCAACAGCACATCGCCTGTTGAAGAGAGACGCTCGGGGATGCCGATGCGACGATCTCGAGGCACGAGCGGGTCGGGTCTCATCATCGCTAGGTCGTACTGTTCGAACCGATTCTCGTGGGCCATTTCGATGGAATCACGCATTCCAGCTGTCGTCAGTAGCGCCGTTTTTGCGCCTCGTCTTTCGATTAGGGCGTTGGTCGCGAGGGTGGTGCCATGAACAAAGACATCAACGTCGCTGGGAGCGAGCGATGCTTCTCTCAATACGTGGGTGACGCCTTCCAGTACCGCGCCGGCCGGCGCTTGGGACGTCGTAAGAAGCTTTTTGGTTATTAGACGATCTTCGATCTCGAGAGCAACGTCGGTGAAGGTTCCGCCTATATCCACGGCGACACGTACAGAAGTCACCTCCGCAGCCTAGGTCAGACCCGGATGGTCACATATCGAGGGAATCGAGCTGACGAGAGATTAGAAGCTTTTGAACTTCTGATGTGCCTTCGTATATTTGGTAGACACGAACGTCTCGGTAAATCTTCTCAACCAAATGATCTTCGAGGAATCCGGCGCCGCCGTGGATCTGAATGGCGCGCGAAGCAACTCGTTCAGCCATTTCTGAAGCAAACAGCTTTGCTATCGAAGCCGCTGTTGCTGAGTCAAGGGCGTGATCATGCAGGTCGGCTGCGTGTAGATACATCTGCCGACCAACCTCTACTTCGGTAGCCATTTCCGCGAGCTGAAAAGCTATAGCTTGATGTTCGAAAATCGGCTTCCCAAAGGTCTCACGCTCATCTGCGTACCGTTTCGATAGCTGGAGCGCCTGTCGGGCGCCGCCGACCGATTGTGCTGCTACGCCGATTCGCCCCAGCGATAACCCTTCAAGTGCGATCGCCAAACCGCGCCCTTCCGCTCCTAAAAGATCTGTGGCAGGGATTCGCATAGCGTCAAAACGAATTTGGCATGTGTCGTTGGTTCGGTGACCGAGTTTTCGTTCAGTACTAACTACCTGGTAGCCGGGATTATCCGTCGACGTGATGAAAACACTGATCTCAGATTTGTTGGCTGCGGAATCGGTTACAGCAACGATCATTGCAACGTCTGCGGATGATCCAGCGGTAATGAGGGCTTTGTGTCCGTCGAGTACGTATTGGTCTCCATCTCGTGTCGCGCGTGTGGAAATTGCAGAAGCGTCTGAGCCGGTGTGGGGTTCGGTTAGGTGGATCGAACCGAGCCACTCGCCTGAACAGAGCCGGGGTAAGAATCGCTGTCGTTGGTCAGGTGAACCGTAACGCTCTATGGCGAGCGCTACCGGCGAGTTGTTGGCTGCCATCATGTTGCTGATCCCGCCGTCGACTGCAGCGATTTCCTCGATGGAAAGGGCGTATGAAACGAAATCCAGGCCCGACCCGCCGTAAACAGGGTCGATGATCATGCCCATCAGTCCCAGCTGCCCCATCTGTCGATATAGATCTCGCGGGGGACCGCCTGAGGCTTCCCACTCGCGCACGTGCGGGGCGATCTCACCAACGGCAAATTTTCTAGCTACAAGGCGAATTGCTTCCTGCTCGGCTGACAAGATCATGATTCGACGTTAGGTGGTCAATGGGAACTGATGTCGCCTTCGATAACGTTTTGGCTATGGCGAGCGACGACCAACGAGCTTCCCCTCCCGATGGGTTGAGTGGCAAGGGCCTTCGGATAGCCGTTGTCAGTGCTTTGTGGAACTCGGAGATTGTCATCCGCCTACTTAACGGCGTTGAGCGGGGTTTGGCGATGGTCGATGCGAACATTGCCGAAAGCGTCTCGGTGCCTGGATGTTTTGAAATTCCTTTAGCGTGCCAAGCGCTGGCGCGATCAGCGGCATTTGATGCAATTATCGCTGTTGGCGCGGTGGTTCGAGGCGAAACCACTCATTATGAAATTGTTTCTGATGCGGTGGCAACCGGTGTGCAAGCGGTACAGCTAGAGACGGGAGTCCCAATCGCCTTCGGCGTCTTGACTGTTGAGTCCCGGGCCCAGGGATTGGCCCGGTCCGAAGAAGCTGGTGGTCACAACGTAGGAGAGGAATCGGCGCTCGTCGCGGTCGAGATGGCTCGACTTGCCGAGAAGTGGCGCTGATCAGCGCGCTCGACTATCGCGTCTGACAGATTTCGACTCATAGTCGTGAAGCGTTCACTTCGAATACGCGGAGTCTGGACTGATACGGTTTCCCCAAAAGACGTGGAGCGCTCGACGCTCAAAGGGGAATCTATGCGGTACTACTCCTGTGATTCGCATGTGGTTGAAGCAGCCGAAATCTACGACGGCCTCACCGACAAATTTGGTGATCGTGCGCCTTTCATTGAAAAGGACTACCAAGGCAAGCCTGGAACTTGGCTAGTGCTACCTGGAGGAATGCAGACGTTGCCCGTAGGCCGCCTTGGAATAGCAGGCGCTCGACTTGATGATCCGGCGACTCACGAACGAATAGCGATGGGCTACGACGGATTCAATCCGGGGGTCATGAACCCAACCGCTCGATTGGACGAACAAATCACCGATGGCATCGTTGGTGAAGTCATGTATCCCAGTCTGAGCATGTTTACCTTCGCTATTCCCGACCCTGAAGTGCGCGATGTCGCCTTGCAGCAGCACAACGATTGGGTACTGGACTACTGCTCCGTGGACCGAAACCGACTAATCGGCATCGGATGCCTTCCTCTTCCTGACGTCGATAGAGCGATAGCTGAAATAGAACGGTCCGCTGAGCGCGGGGTCCGAGGTTTCGCTATCCCAACTCACGTCGATCCATCGTTGCCGTACTGTGACCCCGCCTTCGATCCCTTCTGGGCTCGGGCCCAGGAATACGGGGTTCCCCTCACAATGCATATCTTTACTGGGCAGACGCTCGACGGTGGGCTTCCTAAGCATTGGGGAACACCAGGGGGGCATCTAAAGGGGTACACCCTCGCTCACACGACCGCCGTTAACACCATGATCGATCTCATTTGCGGCGGCGTAGTCGAACGTTTCCCCGAACTGAAATTCGTTATAAGCGAATATGAAACCGGCTGGGTGGGGCACACCCTGCAACGGTTGGACCATGCCGCGTATCGAACGCCGTGGGAAGTTTCCGACGAATTAACGATGAAGCCATCAGAGTATTTTGATCGAAATTTTTGGGTGACCTTCGAAGACGACCGAGAAGGCATAGCAACTCGTCACGCGATTGGTGTCAGCAACCTCTTATGGGGTAACGACTATCCACATCACGATTCGATATGGCCTAATTCGAGACCAATTCTTGACGAGATCCTTGAGGGTTTACCAGAGGAGGAAAAGGAGGCGATGGTGTGGGGAAATGTCGTCGACCTGTATGGGATAGATCCCGACACTCTGCCGTCCGCTGCCTGATCTCAAGCAAGTAGATGAGCGATAATGGCGTCACCCACGCGCGCGCCTGCCTCCATCGGTCCGAAATGAGTAAGGCCGTCCATTGGGAATAGTGTTCCAGATCCGAGATGCACTGCGATTGGCTCGGCCATTGCTGGAGGCATTTCGTTCCCAGTGCCAAGAACCTCACCCCTTGCCACCACTATTGGTGCAGTGATCGATTTCAATTCGGTGAAATCAGTCGCTGTTCCTGAACTGAAGATTTGAGCTTCGACTTCCCCTGAACAAGTCAGTGAAACTCCACTTGCCGTCTCTTGCGTTCCGAGTGTCGCATACCCCCACACAGCGGCTTCCTCGCATTGAGAAAACGGTGGCTTGCTGCGCAGACGCTCGACGAAAGAGTCCAACGAGGGAAACTCGTTGCGGCGGCGCCGAGCCGCAATGACGAGGGGGTGATCGCCGTCGGGTCGCTCGTACTCCTCGGGAACCATTACCGGTTCAAAAAGCCACATACGCCGAAACATGCCCGGGTTCTCGAGTTCTGTCCGCACGAGAGTCGCCCCGCCCAGCGAGTGTCCAACCGCGTCTATGGGCTCATCACCGACAACCGCCACAGCTAACAGGATCTCTGTGACTAGGCGGGAACGCTCGACGTCCAGCGGAGAACTTTGTGTGCGGGAGGCACCGTGCCCGCGAAAATCCAACCCGAAACAATGACGGTGTCTCTGCAGCACCGGTAGGACCGTCGTCCACATTGCAGCGTTGAGCCCATTCCCATGAGTCAGCAAGAGGGGAGGGCCCTCCCCGCCAAAGTCGTGAAGGACTCCGTGTTCACCGTCGCCGCCTTGAAGAAGATGCATCGCAAATGAGAATAGCTATGCGCGACAATTGAGGATGGCTTCCTTTGAATATGAGAACACAGAAATTCACTTTGATGAACACGGCAGCGGTTTCCCCGTGCTGCTGATTGCCCCGGGCGGTATGCAATCGGCGGCTTCGTTTTGGGAATCCACACCCTGGAACCCGATTAATCAACTGAAGGAGAATTTTCGAGTGATCGCCATGGATCAGCGAAATGCCGGACGGTCTAGCGGACCGATCGCTGCATCCGATGGCTGGGCCACTTACACCCGAGACCAGTTGGCGCTGCTTGATCACTTAGAAGTGGACGAGTTTCACGCGGTTGGAATGTGTATCGGTGGGCCGTACGTGATGGGGCTGATCGAAGCCGCGCCGGAGCGAGTTGCCGCCGGCGTGCTGTTCCAAACCATTGGCCTGAGCAATAACCGGGAAGCGTTCCACCAGATGTTCGATTCCTGGGCGAAGCCACTCTCAACTGTTCGCCCCGATGTAAGCGAAGATGTTTGGGCACAGTTTCGGAGCAACATGTATGACTCGGACAAGTTTCTCTTTAACGTTGATGAAACTTTCGTTTCGTCGGTTGGGACACCCTTACTGATTTTCGAAGGAAACGATCTGTACCACCCATCGGACGCTTCGTTGCGAGTGGCGGAGTTGGCGCAAAATACAACGCTGATACGTGAGTGGAAATCTGGAGCGGCTTTAGATTCTGCGATGACCGCCTTTCATGACTTCTTGGTTGAGGGGGCCGCCGACGACGACTAGTACGCGGTAGCGTCCAAGAATGAGCGATCTAAGAGGAAAAGTTGCTGTTGTCACAGGGGCAAGTAGAGGTATTGGCGAGGCGAGCGCTCGGGCTTTGGACTCGATCGGAAGCCAAGTAGTTCTGACGGGCCGCACCGTCGACGATTTGGAGCGTGTGGCAGGGGGCTTGGAGAACGAACCAATTGTCATCCCAGCGGATTTAGCGAAGCCGGAAGCCGGGACAGAATTAGCGAACCGGATTCTCCAAGAGGTGGAGGGGGTTGACGTACTGGTGAATAACGCCGGAATTCCGATGCGTAGGATGCCCGAAAAGTTAACTGAAGAGGACATTGATTTAGTGTTCGCTGTCAACGTCCGGTCTCTTCTTACCTTGTCCATTGGTCTCGCCGATTCCATGAAGCTGCGAGGCGGTGGTTCCATCATCAACGTCAGTTCGGTGGCTGGTGTTCGAGGCCCTGGAGCACGAGTCGCTTACGCGGGCACTAAAGGTGCTGTTGACGCAATGACTCGAGCGCTGGCTTCGGACTGGGGGCCAGACGGAATCCGAGTGAACTCAATCGCTCCCGGCCTGATAGCTACAGCTATCTGGGAGGAAAGCCGGAACACTATCCCCGGATTGATTGAAGAGATGGAGGGGCAGATCGCACTGAAACGGTGGGGTTTCGGTGACGACATCGCTGATGTTGTCACCTTCTTCGCTACCGACAGTTCAAGATATGTGACGGGGGAGACTCTGGTGGTTGATGGCGGCCTCGCTCGGGTGTCGGCATCAGCAACTCCCCAGGTGCTTCCTGAGCTGATCGAATGAGCAATCAACTTGATTACGCGTTGTTCGACCAACTCGAAAACGACGGATCGACCGCTATAGCTGAGTCCTACCGATATCACCTGGATTTAGCGGAACGCGCAGATCAAGCCGGGTTCACCCATTGGTTCAAGTCAGAACACCATCACGTGCCACTCGATATTGCGCCAAGCATCAACGTATTTCTCAGTGCCGTAATTCAGCGAACCAAAAGAATCAAGGTGGCGTCATTGGTTCATTTGCTCCCGTTTTATGAACCGATGCGGCTTTATGAAGAGCTTTGCATGCTCGACCACTTAAGTGAAGGTCGGCTTGAAATCGGGTTCGGCAAAGGAATCAGTCCGGCCGAGCAGCTGCTTTGGGGTGTGCCGAGCGAAGAAGCAGCAGCCAGGACCGAAGAGAGCTTGGATTTTGTGCTGTCAGCGATGCGACTCGCAGCGACAGAAGGCCTTGGCTGCCTATTCAGCTACCAGGGCAACTACTGGTCCTCGGTGGAACGTCCTTTAGAGATCGGCCCATACCAAACTCCCCATCCGCCGCTATGGCGTCCCGGAACGTTATCGACTGCGGCTCAATTAGGTGCGAGTACGATCCTCCCAGGACCAATCCCGGTGATCCCAGGGCAGGTCGAGGCGTACCTGAGGGAAGCTGATGGTCGCAAAGCAGGCGGCCACACACCGTTGCTTTCGACCTTGCGGCGAGTGGTAGTCGCCCCGACCGATGAAGAAGCCACTGCAATCGGAGAGCGGGCATGGCAGCGGTTTGACCACAATCTCACGAAATTGATGCGGAAGTATGACCTGTGGCCTCCAAGTCTTGTCCCCAGCTTTCTGGGAGACGTCGGTATGGCTCACGGAACGGAATCATTAATCGCGGGTTCACCCTCGCGTGTGCGTGAATACTTCGAAAGATTCGGGGAGGAATCCGGCTTGGATCACGTGACAATTTCGCCAGCTTGGGGCGACATCACTGGCGAGGAAGCTTTACGAACGATGGATCTTTTTGTGGAACAGGTAGCTAATAGCTAATCGCTTAATTCCAGCGACGAATAATCGAGACGTTCTGGACCCTCGTCGGTCACCAGGACCTGGATTTCTAGCTTTACCCCTTCACCTCCGGCTCGGTCGCCCACGAATGATTCAACGCTGAGAACCATGCCAGCCTCAAGCGCAGCATCGTGACCGCGAGCGGTCCAAGACGCTGGCATCACAATGTCTGGGTATTCGTCGCATTGGCCGACCCCGTGAAACAGACACGAATAGTGCCGGTACCTGTCGGGATCTGGGAGCAGGGCCTGATGGGTTAGATCATGAAACGACCGGCCGGGTGTCAGCAACGCGCAGTTGGTGGCGATGACCTCATTGGCAATCGAGTGCAGGTTGGCTTGCTGGGGTGTTGGTGCCCGGTCACCGGCGATAAGGGTGCGTGAAATATCGCACATCATGCCGTAAGCGCCGACAAGATCGGTGTCGTAACCGACCAAGTCGCCTTCTTCGATGACGCGGCTGCTGGCTTCTTGCATCCACGGGTTGGTTCGCGGGCCCGAGGCAAGGAGTTGGGTTTCGATCCACTCGCCAGCTCGACGAATGTTGCCGGCATGGAGCATTGACCAGACCTCGCGTTCTGTCATTCCCGGACGGAGCGCCTGCTTCATTTCCAGCATTGTGCTTTCGCAACTGTGGACCGCACAGCGCATCGCTTTGACTTCATCCGGGCCTTTGATGCGCCGTGCTTCCTCCATCACCTCATAGCCGAACCCGATCTCCAAACCTGACTGAGCGAGAAGCTGATGCCCTGGGCCGTGGAGCATGTCGACGGCGAGGCGGAGATGTCCTCGCTGGTGTTGGTGAACCACCGCGATGATCTCATCGGCCCACCGTTGAGCGATCTCTTCATACCTCGGACCGCACAGGAAATAGCTGACACCGACTGCTGGTCGCACTTCGTCCACCACGTGACTGTGCCCATTCAGGAATTCGGTGTTCGTGTAGTCCCAAACTATTACGTGGCCGTCGGCTGAAACGTACGCGTATCTGGCACCGTTGTGCATCACCCACAGCTGCATGTTGGTGGTGTCAGTGGCGTAGCGGACGTTTAGCGGATCAAAAAGCAGAATGCCGCCGTAGTCGTATTGCTGAAGCGTATGGATGAGCCGCTCGAGTCGGTCTTGTCGCATTGTTGGCAGATCCGGTAGCTCTAGTCCCGCCTGTTTCCATTCGGAGATACACGGTTCTCCCGGCCCAATGTTGAGGTGATGTCCTTCGTTGGCGGCGCTGACGAATTCCGCTGTTCCATCGCCGACTCGTTGAATCGTCTGTGAAGTGGCGTGTCGCTGCAACGCTGCTTGCAAACTGGAGGTGATTTTGTTTGGCATCTCAGTTCCTCATGCGCGTACCGGATGGATCGAGTAACGGTTCAGTGAGCAGGGTGGCGCCGCGTAGCACACCGAGAATTTCTATCTGCCAGCCTTCTGAGATTGCTCCAAGTTCGGCCGGAACATAACCCAGAGCTACCGACTGGCCGGAGTGGTGGGCGTAACCACCCGATGTCACCCATCCGACAACGGTTCCGGCATGCCAAATTGGTTCGTCCCCGAGTACGTCAGCCGCAGTTTTGTCCTGGGCTAGGTCGATGGTCCAACACCGCAGACTTTTCCTGTGTGCCCTTCCCTTGGTCTTCGAGAGTGCTTCGGCGCCTATGAAGTCGCGAGTTGTGTCAACGAACCGGTCAAGTCCCGCCTCATATGGGTCATAGATCGGACGATACTCGCGGGCCCATGAGCCGAATCCTTTTTCAAGTCGAAGACTGTCTAGTGCGGCTGCTCCAAAGGGCTGGATTCCAAAGTCGCGTCCCTCCTCGAGCAGAAGATCTAATAGATAGCGTTGATAACTAGCCGGAACCCAAAATTCGTACCCGAGGTCCCCGGTAAAGGTCAGTCGACCCGCAATTGTGGGAGCAAACCCGACTTCCATCCGCCGAAATGCCATGAATCTAAACGCTTCGTTGGACACGTCTACTGAGACGCAACGTTCGAGAAGTTCTCGGCTGTTCGGTCCAGCTATCGATAGCCCCGCCAGTTCATAGCCGCAAGTCCGATACCGTGCCGGTTCGCCGTTCCACTCCGCGAGCATCCGATCGAAATGGCGTTCGTAGTAGCGTTCAGCGACGCCCGAGCCAAAGACAAAGAATTGTTCCAGCTCATCAACATTGGATGTTGCGCCACCCACGACGGTTCCAACGGGTCCCTCTGGTTCACCATGAGAGGGGGGCAGGCACCCAACAGTGAGGTCTCCGATCAGACCGCCCTTCGAGTTGAGCATCGGCGTCAAAGAGAGCCGCCCGTGGCGAGGAATGCGTCCCGCAAGCACCCATGAAAGGAAATCTCGAGCCCCGGGACCGCTAAATCGAAACTTGGAGAACCCGGACGTCTCCGTCACGCCAACAGAATTCCGGACGAGGTCACTTTCTTGAGCGACACGATCCCAAGCGTTTGATCGATGCCATGTCAGCTCTTCGGTGGGATCCAATCCAGGACGCTGGAACCATTGGGGTACTTCCAGGCCGTACGAATCACCCCACACAGCGTTGAATTCGCTCCACCGATCGTGCGCAGCGGTCGTTTGTAACGGTCGGCCAATTGGGAGAAATTCGTTCGGGTAGGTGATTCGAAATCGACGCCCATAGTTTTCGTTGACTTTGGCTCTCGTATAAGCCGATGTTGCAAAATCGCCGTAACGACTGACGTCCATTCCCCAAATGTCGAAGCCCGGGTCGTCGTCTGTCATCCAATTGGCCAGTGCTAGTCCCACCCCGCCGCCCTGGGATAAGCCAGCCATCACAGCACAGGCGCACCAGTACCCCGGAAGTCCTCGGACCGGTCCAAGCAAGGGATTGCCGTCGGGAGAGAAAGTAAATGGCCCGTTGACGACTTGTTTCAGGCCGGCGTCGGCGAAGATGGGAAAGTGCGCGAAACCGACATCAAGGTTTTCGCTGATGTGTTCAAGATCTGGGGGGAGGAGCTGCATGCCGAAGTCCCAGGGAGTCTCTTGAGGCGACCATGCCCGGCCGTCATGCTCGTAGGTGCCAAGCAGTAAGCCGCCGCCTTCTTGACGCATGTAAATCTCGCCACCGAAATCAATGCTGTGCAGAAACTGATGTCCATTGGCTTCGTTGTAAGCCGCTACTTCGGGGAGGTCTTCAGTGAGAATATAGGTGTGTTCCATCGCCAGCACCGGTAGCTCGATGCCCACCATCCGTCCTACTTCACGGGCCCAAAGCCCGCCAGCGTTGACGACGTGTTGACAAGAAATCGATCCTAAATCTTCACCGGTGCTGGTTCGGATGGTGTGAACGCGCCAGTTCCCCTTGGAGTCATGATCTAATGCTCTGACCCAGGTGTCCCGATGAATTTGAGCGCCGTTATCTCGGGCTGCTTTGGCGAAGGCGTGGGTTACTCCTGAAGGATCGACGTGACCTTCGTGCGCGTCGTACATTGCCCCGACGAAATACTGCTCGTCGAAGATCGGGAGGAGTTTCTTGGCTTCGGCTACCGATAGCAGTTCGGTTTCCATGCCGAGGTAACGGCCCCGGGCATGAGCACTCCGAAGCCAATCCATTCTTTGTTCGTTGTCGGCGAGCATGATTCCGCCGGTGATGGTGATGCCGCAGTCTTGACCTGATACCTCTTCAATTTCCTTGTAAAGCTCGATGGTGTACTGCTGGAGTTTCGCGACGTTGGGGTCGCCGTTTAGCGTGTGCATTCCTCCCGCTGAATGCCAGGTTGATCCCGCTGTGAGTTCGGTTCGTTCAAGCAAAACGACGTCAGTCCATCCTGCCTTCGCCAGGTGATAGAGGACACTTGCCCCGACCACGCCACCGCCGATCACCACCACCTGAGTTTCGGAGGGCAGATCTGTCATCGGGTTCGTCCCTTTCGGCTAGAAATCGGTTTCAACGCCGCCCTCTTGGATCCGTCGTTCAAGGAATTCGTCCAGTTCGCCGCGACGTTCCTCCCTCATTGGCGGTTCCTCGTGGGCGTCGATAATTTCCTGAGCCAGACGTTCAGCGCGTTGATGTGTTTCTAGGCCGCCTTTCTCCTGCCAGGTTTCATAATTGCTCCAGGCCGAAACCATTGGTTGGAAATGTTCGGATGCATACCGTTCCTGGGTGTGAGGCGATCCGAAGAAGTGCCCCGCTGGTCCCACTTCAGCGATGGCTTCGACTGCTAAAGAAGCGTCGTCGACGGTAACTGGGCGCAGCATCTCGGTGACCATATTTAACAGGTCCGCGTCGATGACGAACTTTTCATATGAAGTCAGGAGTCCGCCCTCTAACCAGCCTGTGCCGTGGAGAAGTAAGTTGACTCCGCCCATTACCGCACCCCAGATCGCAATCATGCTTTCGTATGCCGATTGCGCGTCGACGCTATTTGAGGCGTTGACATTCGAAGACCGGTAGGGGAGACCGTACCGCCGTGCGAGCTGGCCACCGAGGAGACAAGCTTTCCAATACTCGGGTGTTCCGAACGCTGGACTGCCTGACCGCATGTCAACGTTAGAGGTGAAGCCTCCATATGCCACAGGTGATCCCGGCCGCACCACCTGGGTGTATGCGATTCCGGCCAAAGCCTCTGCGTTTTGTAAGACAACTGCCCCTGCGATAGTTACCGGTGCCATCGCCCCTGCCAAAGTAAATGGGGTGATAATGATGAGTTGGTTCCGGGCTGACATTTCTTGGATGCCGTGGAGCATCACTGTGTCGTACCGCAGCGGTGTGCTGGCGTTAATGACCGAGTAGATGGATGTCTCTCTTTCGAGTGTGTGGTGATCGATGCCGCGGGCGATTCGTACCATCTCGATAGCATCGAGATTTCGTTGCCGACCGAGGCTGTAGACGAAGGATGCCTTGTCTGACAGCGTCAACATGTCGTGGGTTGCCACGAGGTGTCTGACAGAGGGATGTATGTCCATCGGTTCCACTGGGTATCCGGCAACGGTGTGGACGGCGTTCAAGACTTGCCCCATTTTGATCAAGTTGCGGTAGTCGCGCCGGTTGCCGTCGCGTCGGCCTTGTCCTAATCCGGTGACGAATGGGGGACTTGCGACCGAGGTGTAGATGATGTGATTGCCGCCGAAATGGAGGTCACGGATGTGATCCCGGCCGTGAAGAATGAACTCAGCCGGGGCGCTTGCAATCAGAGCTTCTATGAGACTCGGTTCGAATCTGACTCGATCACCTTCGACGTCGGCTCCAGCCGCGGCGAGTTGACTTCGTGCAGTCGCGTCAAGGAAGTCGATGCCTGTTTCGCTGAGCACTCGAAGTGAGGCGTGATGGATGGCGTCTAGTTCATCTTCAGACACGGCGCGCAGTGGGTCGAATCGGTGCCGGGGCTGCTCCCAGGCTGGCTGTTCCGCCACCAAGTTGCGTGTCTTTGGTCTGTTGGACCGCCGACCACGGCTAGACACAGCCGAACCTGGGTCTTAGAGCTCGACCCGAAGGTCTTGCAGCCAGCATACTTGCCCTCCAACTCGGGCCGACACTACACCTCAAAAGCAGACGAACAAGCGCACGTGGTTGGGGGTTACGCACCGCTAGGGAACGCGTTGAGGGCGGAGCTAAAGCCCCGCCCTCAACGAACACTATGCGCCGATCCCTACAGGGGAGCGGCGATATTCAACTGATCAACCGGCTGCCGCGCGAGCAGCTTCTAACCAAGGATCGACCTTGTCGCGGTTGTTGGCAATCCAGTCAGCTGCTAGATCTCTTGGATCGGCACCCGCTGATTGGGCAACGTTAGCTACAGAGACGTCCATGACCGAAAGCTTGATCTGCTTGAACAGCTCTTCAGCTGCAGGGTTGGCAGCAAGGAAGTCGTTGTTTGCAGCAGCTTGAATGTCGGCTGCCGCCCAACCAATTGGGCAGAGTCCATCAGCGCTTCTAGCAGGACACATGTCCTCGCCAATAGCGGCTGTGCCTGGACGTTGGTCCCAACCTTCGCCGCCGTCCTGATTGTTCGGGTTGGAGTCATCAAGGATGTAGTCCATTCCGATCCAGTAGGCGTTGTCGCCTGGGCGGATCGTGGTGATGTAAGCCGATGGTGTCCATGTGTAGGCAACGACGGGTAGGCCTTCGTTGACCATGTCAGTTGCCTGAGCCCACATGGGGTCATAGCCGGCCTTTACCTGAACGATGTTCTTATAGCCACCACCGACGATCATCGAGTTGATGATGTTGTCGCAGGTCCAGTCCTCTGGGCAGCCCATAATGTCGACCAGGCCGTTGCCAGGATTGGCATCGGTGGCGTCGTAGGCAGCGATCGCGTCAGCGTTTTCGTCGAGATCACGCAATGTCAGGATGCCGTATTCGTCAGCGAAGCCTTTTTCGATCAGGAAGCCCTGGAGGCCGCCCGCCATAATTTCTTCACCTAGAACGGTCACGGCGTCACCGACCAATGAGCCATCGGTTCGTTCGCCCATTAGCCAACTGGTGTGACCTGGCATCCAGGAGTTTGCCCAGAAGTCCATATCACCTTCAGCCATAGCCATGAATGCGTTTTGTGGACCGAGTTCCATGTCAGCAGACTCAGAGACGGTGTAACCGAGTTCACGTAGCAGAGCAGTGAAGATCTCTGCTTGTACATAACCGGTGCTCCAACTGGCACGACCGGCAGTAACACTTACCCCGTCACCGGGTGTCATGTTGATTGCAGCTTCGGTAGTGGCAGGAGCGGCGGTCGTTGCGGCAACTGATGAACTGGAGTCATCATCACTACCGCAGGCTGCGAGTAATAGAAGGGTGGCTGCCGCTACAGCCACCACGCGCGTCAATGCTTTCTTATTCATAGGTCGGGCCCTCCCTAGAGTCCCTCGATATGCGGCCCTGGGATAGTGCCCGGACGGCCACAAATAGGCTACTCCAGAAATACGTAATAACGACACATTCTGATCTGTGATTAGTTAGTTATAGACCTGTTTCCGGTCAAATTCAGCGAGCGTGCCACGCGCACTCGCGGCATTAGTCACCCCGGCAAACAGTATGAATAAAGCTCCAACGCCGGATACCAAATTCGTCTCTGCGACTCGGGAGATGGTCCCGACCCAAGCTATACCGAGCAAAAACAGGCCTAACCCAAGGCCGCACATGATGGAACACCATCTGTAAAGGAAACTCTCGTCACCCGACATCACGCCCGACGCAGGAATAGCGACCAGGAGGGTAAGGGCCCCTATCATCAGCGCAACCCACCCCAGGCCAGCACCCTCACCGCTGTAACCGTCGTGGATTACGTCACCTGTACGTTGCGCATATGCGATCAGGGCTGTGAATTCCGCAGCGAGGCTTCCGGCGAGGGCCAGGTCTCCAGCAGCCTCAGCAGC